>OCTA010003264.1_pt1 | contig 14418 bp, 15 predicted proteins | sample 1538991 | NCBI WGS metagenome assembly OCTA01 (sample SAMEA3539302, study PRJEB22396) | soil metagenome | biome: tundra; feature: field; material: soil | place: USA | collected 2010-05 | depth 0.15 m | reverse complement strand
GCGACGATGAAGCGGCGTGGCAGGCTGGCCTGCTCCAAGCGGGAGCGAGCAGGGCGGTACTACTCACCCCAGCCACCGGCGATCAGCTCCCTGCCGTGGTGCGGGAGGGTCTGGACGGTGCGGTCACGGACACCTTGACCAGCGTCTTGTTCGGTCTCGGCCAGTACGGGCTGGAGTCTGGCGCGCTTCCGCAGTTGAGCCACCTGCTGGGGATGCTCACCGTCAGTTATCCTGAGGCCACGGCCAGCATCAACGGATACACGGACAATCTGCCTGTCCCCGGCGGCAATCTTCAGCTGTCTCAGCGGCGCGCCGACGCGGTCGAAGCCTGGCTGGTCGCGCATGGGGTGGCGGCCAGCCGGCTGGAAGCGGTCGGCTACGGGGATGCCGATCCGGTGGCCCCCAACACTCCCAGTGGCCAGCCGCTCAACCGGCGCGTCGTGGTCATCATCGACCCCACCGTGGCCGCCTGACGCTCCAGCCGGACTTCGGCAGCGGCGCTAAGTAGCACGGCGAATGGGCCGGGGAATCTACTGTGTGCGCATGGAGGGCAAACGTGTCCTGACACAGTCTCCTAGGAGGATCCGTGTGCCGGTTGTTCGGCCTGCACGCCGGCACCACCCCGGTGGCGGCGACATTCTGGCTCATCGACGCTCCGGACAGCCTGTCCGCGCAGAGTCACCACAATCCCGACGGCGCGGGCATCGGAGTGTTCGGGGCGGACGGGAAGGCGACGGTGAGCAAGCAGCCCATTGCCGCCTGGGAGGACACGCAGTTCGCGTCCGCCGCACGGGACCTGCGCGGCACGACCTTCGTGGCCCATGTCCGCTACGCCAGCACCGGTGACCACACCCTGGCCAACACCCACCCGTTCGAGCAGGACGGCCGGCTGTTCGCCCATAACGGCGTGGTGCAGGGACTCGCCGAACTCGACCGTCGGCTCGCGGACCTGGGCGCATCCGGCCTCGTGGGCGGCGAGACTGACAGCGAGCGGGTCTTCGCGCTGATCACCGCGGAGACCAGCAGGCGGGACGGTGACCTGGCCGAAGGCCTCACGGCCGCGGTCACCTGGATCAGCGACCGACTGCCCGTCTACGCCCTCAACCTGGTGCTCACCACCGCGACGGATTTGTGGGCGCTGCGCTACCCGGCGACCCATGAGCTGCACGTGCTCCCCCGGCCAGCGGGCGGCACCGGAACCGGCCGTGGCCTCGAAGCCGCCACTAGCCGGATCCACGCCCGGTCGCCGCACCTGGCCGGCCGTCCGTCCGTGATCATCGCGAGCGAGCAGATGGACGACGATACCGGGTGGCGGCCGCTCGAACCTGGCGAGCTTGTGCACGTCACGTCCGACCTGGCCATCGAGAGTGCCGCGCCGTTCCCCTCGGTGCCCCGCAACCTCCTGCAGCGCGCCGACCTGGACCCGGCGACCGCAGCCTCGCAGCATCCGCAGGCCGCGCCCGCGGCGTGACGCGGCCCGTGGCGGCCAGCCCGCTTCCTGGCCGCGCTCATGGACTGACATCATCGAGCACATGACCGTCGTGAAGATCAACGCAATTACCGTGCCGGCCGACAGCGGGGACGAACTGGCCCGCCGGTTCGCGTCCCGGGCGGGCGCGGTGGACAACCAGGACGGCTTCGAGGGCTTCGAACTCCTGAAGCCGGCCGACGAGCGCACTACCTGGCTGGTGGTGACGCGCTGGCGAGACGACGCTTCCTTCCAGGCCTGGCTGCACTCCCCCGCGTTCGGCCACGGGCACCGCTCCGCGGCGGAGCGCAGCGGCGGCGAGGCGCCAGCCCCGGTCGGTGTCGGCAGCGAACTGTGGTCCTACGAGGTCGCTGGCGGCTCGGCTGGGTGATCGGCTGGGTGAGACGCATAAAGCCCGACGTCATGGGAGGAGGAGCTGGACATGGCGGGGCCTGAGCAACCCCTCTCGCTGGAGCCGTGGAGCCACAATCGTCATTACCATCGGGTGATCCTCGATGCCGTTCCCCGGGGCTGCGAAAAGGCGCTCGACGTCGGCTGCGGCCAGGGTGGTCTCACCCGCCGCTTAAGCCGCCTGGTGCCGCAGGTCACCGGCATCGACCGCGATCAGCGAAGCATCGAGATCGCCCGCGCCCATCCTGGGGCCGCGGGCATCGATTATCTCATCGGGGATTTCCTCGCCACGTCCTTCGAGCCGGGGTCGCTCGACCTGATCACCTCGATCGCATCCCTGCACCACATGGACGCCGAGGCGGCCCTCCGGCGCATGTCGGACCTGCTGCGGCCCGGTGGGGTCCTCGCCGTCGTCGGACTCGCCCGGGGCATCTCCCCGGCCGATGCCGGCTTCATCGTTCCCGCCATGATCGGCACCCGGCTGCATCATGCCGCGGACGCACGGAAGCGGTGGGGCACCGCCGGCCGGCCAGCCGCGGCGTACCAGTCACCGGTCATCTGGCCGCCGCCGCTGACCTACCGGGGCACGCGGCGGCTCGCCGGGCGGGTGCTGGCTGGTGTTCGCTACCGGCGCCACCTGTACTGGCGGTACTCGCTGGTCTGGACTAAGCCCCAGTGAGCTGGGACGCAACCGACGGCGCGGGCCATCAGGGTTCCTGGATAAGTCCCGTGACATTGCCATCGGCGTCTTTCACAGTTGCGATCAGCTTGCCCCGGCCCACATCGCTGACCTGCCGCTGCGTTTCGCCGCCAGGGTCGAGGAGTACCTTGAGACTCTCCTGGATGTCGTCTACATGCAGGTAGCCGACAGGGCCGGTGCTGGAGACCGACGAGGCGCTGTCCCTCGCGCCGGGCAACGCAACGCAGGACGCCTAACAAGCGGCGCTGGGGCTGGTCTGTCAGGATGTTGGGATGGCCGGACAGCAACCTGACGATGCGGGCAGGAAGCTGACCCGGCAGGAGGCATCCGACGCGGTGACCGGACTGGGCTGGCGGTATGTCCTGGGCCTGCTGCGCACCTGCGTACGGGTGGATTCGCTGGCCCAGGCGGCCGAGGTCGCGGCGCGGATGGCGGCCGTGTCCGGCCCGGACTCCGATGAGTGCCTGTGGATGGATCTCCGCCGGGACGGCCTGGTTCTGTCCCTGCGGTCACTGGCCACGGGATGGGTGACAGCGCGTGACGTCGAGGTGGCCCACCGGATCTCCTCGGTGGCCGCCGAACTCGGGCTGGCGACGGATCCCGACGTTGGGGGCGACGCCCCGCGAGCGGTCCAGGTTCTCGAGATCGCGATCGACGCCCTGGACATCGCCTCGATCCGCCCGTTCTGGAAGGCGGTGCTTGGCTACGCCGACGAGACGGGAGCGGCGGGCCCGGAGGACGGGCTCGCCGACCCCGTCGGACAGGGGCCGACGATCTGGTTCCAGCAGATGACCGAGCCCCGGACGCAGCGCAACCGCATCCATTTCGACGTCTCGGTACCGCACGACGAGGCAGCGCACCGGATCCAGGCCGCGCTGGCCGCGGGCGGCGCGCTCATCTATGATGCCGAGGCTCCGGCCTTCTGGGTGCTGGCCGACGCCGAGGGCAACGAGGCGTGCGTGACGACCTGGCAGGGCAGGGACGGGTAGCCCGCTTACCGGGGCAGCTCGGCGACCCGGCGGCGCAGGTGCTCCAGCTGCGGCTCGCTCATCCCGGGTGAGCCGCTTGGCCATGGTCGCCTCGGGCGCCAGCAGGCCGCGGGCGGCCTCCGCGGTCGCCAGGCTCCACTCTAAGGACGAACGGCCACCCGCCGTTCTGGACACTCAGGCCCCCGGGCACTCAAGCAGAGACACTCAGGCTCTGGATACTCAAGCTCCGGTGCTCAAGCTCTGGACGGTCAAGCAGAGGCGTCGAGCGCCTCGGGATGCTCTCTCCGGTAGTGGTCGGTCAATACGGCGCTGACCTGGCCAGGCCGGTACGCGATGGTGCGCTGGCAAATCTGGCAGCGCACGACCGGGAGGTGCGTCACGGTCACCGGGAAGCGGGAGGAGGCTGAATTCTTCATCGCTATCTATAATGCCAGGTCCAGCGGACCGCGCTGGTGACCCCTTGGTGATGAGATTGGCGTGTCGTCAGCCCGGCACCGGTGACGATGCCGGTCAGCGCCGGTCCAGCGCGCGGTCGAGGTTCACCGCCGCGCTGATCAGGGCCAGGTGGGTAAACGCCTGGGGGAAGTTCCCCAGCGCCTCGCCCGAGGGGCCGATCTGCTCGGCATAGAGCCCGAGATGGTTGGCGTAGGTGAGCATCTTCTCGAAGATTGTCCGGGCCTCCTTGACCCGCCCGGCCCGGGTGAGCGCCTCGACGTACCAGAACGAGCAGAGGTTGAAGGTGCCTTCGCCGCCGTCGATCCCGTCGTGGCCGGTGATGGCGTACCGGTAGACGAGGCTGTCGGAGGTGAGTTCGGTGCCGATGCGGTCAAGCGTGGACAGGAACCGCGGATCAGTCGGGCCGGCGAACTTCACCAGCGGCATCACCAGCACCGATGCGTCGAGCAATCTGCTGCCCGGGTGCATCACATAGGTCTGCAGCTCACGGTCCCAGCACTCGTCCTGCACGAACCGGTGGGCCGCCGCGGCCAGCTTGCGCCACCGCTCGACCGGCGCGGGCAGGCCACGGTCGCGGGCCAGGCGGCCGGCCCGGTCATAGGCCACCCAGGTCATCAGCGCCGAGTAGGTGAAGCGCTGGCGAGGGCCCCGGATCTCCCAGACACCCTCGTCCGGCTCGTTCCAGTGCTTGGAAAGCCAGTCGAGCCGCTTGGACAGCCCTACCCACAGGTCATAGGAGATCGGGACCTCGCGGTTGTACAGGTAGACCGAGTCCATCAGCTCGCCATACACGTCTATCTGGCGCTGGTGCACCGCGTTGTTGCCGATGCGGACGGGCCGTGAGCCGCGATAACCCTCCAGGTGATCCAGGATGGTTTCCTGGATGTCCTCGCTGCCGTCGACGCCATACATGATCATCACATCGTGGTCGGGCGTGGCCAGCTCACAGCGCCGCTGAACCCACTCCATGAACGACGCCGCTTCCTCCAGGAAGCCCAGGGTCATCAGCGCATAGACAGTGAACGCGGCGTCGCGCAGCCAGCTGAACCGGTAATCCCAGTTGCGGCCACCGCCGAATTCCTCCGGCAGCGAGGTGGTCGGCGCCGCGACCAGGGCGCCGGTCGGGTGGTACACGAGCAGCTTGAGAGCGAGCGCCGAGCGCTGTACCGTCTCCCGCCACCGCCCGCGATAGCGGGACTGGCTGACCCAGCCCTGCCAGAAGTCTGAGGTCAGGGTGAACAGCTTGTCGGTCTCCCCCGGCGCGAGGGCCCGCACTTCGCCGAGCCACTCCAGCTCGATGTCGACGGTCTCACCTTCATCCAGGGTGAACGTCGCGGCGACACCGGTCTCCTCGATCTTCAGCGCCACGTTGGTACGCAGCACGAAGCGGCCGGCAGACGATTCGAACACCGCGCCGACCCCGGTCACCACCTCGACGGTGTGCGGGGCCCGGCCGTAGTCGAACGCCGGGTGGCAGGCCAGCTCGAAGGTCGCCCGGCCGCGGACGGCGCGCGCCCGCCGGACGAGCAGATCGCGTGCCTTGCCGGTGCCACTTGTCTCCGGCACCATGAAGTCGATTACCTCGCCGACGGCTTCCGTGCCGTGAAACCGGGTCAGCAGGATGTTCGTGTCGGGCAGGTAAAGCTGCTTCGGGCGGGTGTTACTACGGCTCGACAACGAGAAGTAGCCGCCCTTGCGCGCGTCCAGCAGCGCGCCGAAGAGCGCTGGGGCATCAAAGCGGGACGGACAGTACCAGTCCACCGTACCGTCGGTTCCCACGAGCGCCACGGTCCGCAGGTCGCCGACGATCCCGTGTTCTTCTATCGGCAGGTAGCCGGTCGGCGGAGCCCCCTGGCGGCCGTGGCCGTCTGAGTAGTGCACCACCCTTTCAATGATCCGTTTCTTTATTACATCCGCGTTACCGCCGGAGGTCCGGCCGCACGGTCCGCGGAGATCCACGTGTCGATTTGCGCCCACCAGTCATAGAGCCACCGCACCTGAGCCTCATGATCGAGAGTTCGCGGCACCTCGCCGACCGGTACCCGCCACCACTTCGCGTGGATGGTCTGGTCCATCGGCAGGCTCCGCCAGACGTCGCCGACGGTGACCAGCCGGTCCAGCCCGGCATGGGCTACGAAGATCACGTCGGCCGCGGGGCAGGCGGCGATGGCCGCGAGCGCTCCCCCGGTCCGTGGCGGGAGCAGGTTGGGCATCTCCCGGGCGCGTGCGGCCAGATCACGCCGGCCCAGCTGCTCCAGCCGCCGGATGGCGCGCCGCCACCGGCCTGGTGTCCAGTTACCGCCCTCTGGGAAGATCACCAGAGCACTGGCCTGATCGAGCCCCCGGGCCAGGCGCTCGATCTGCTCGACGTAGATCTTCTCACCCATCTGGCGGCGCTGAATGAACACGTTGGGCACGCGATTGGCCACGACATCCAGGCTGGGATCAAGCTGTATGGTCGCCTTCATGACCACCCGCGGCCGCCGCCCGTAGACGCTGAGCAGCTGGCGGACGAGCAGAAGTGAGTCGCCTGGCCCAGCATGGCGGCTGAGCACGATGACCGGGCGAGCCAGCCGGGCGTCCCGCTCCTCGGCGGTGAGTTCCGGCTCGTCCACCTCGACCCGCACGCCGAACGTGCTGGTTCCCGCGCGGTACAGCACGTCAAGGAACCACCGCATCACTGCGTAGTGCCTGCTCTGGTAGGGCTCCGTGCGCAGCCGGCCGCCGAATCCGCTCACGATCCACAGGCCCAGGCACATGAACAAGGCCGACGTTTCGGCAAAAAACCAGATGAGCGCGAAGTACAGCAGCCGAAGGCCCCGCATGCGGCCCGGCCGTGCATGTCCGGCCAGCTCAAACGCCAAGGTGAGCAGGGCGAGCAGCGGGGACAGCGCGATGAAGGAGACCGCGATGACGACGACCAGCGGGGCCAGCACAACCCGGCGGACAGGCCTGGGTGGGAGCATGGCCAGCTCCTCCCGTCCTCGACGGCTGGGTCAGTGTCCGACTAACTCAGTGTCCTACCAACTCGGCGAGGTAGCCCGCAGACGCTGTGTACGCACGCTCGATACTCGCTCCGACATTAGTCCTGTCGCGGTAGCGCAGCTGTGCGAGATCCGGCGGCCGCCGGTCCCCGCCCGCAGGCAGCACATGCACCCGTACACCGTCGGGCAATGCCGACATCTCCTCGTGGAACCGGTGCCGGCGAGCGATCTCGAAGGCGACGAGGCCCACTTCCCAGGGACGGCGGGGCACCTCCAGCGGGCTCTCGATCCGCCCTACATGCAGGACGTACACGTCGAGGGCGCCCAAGGCGACGGCCCGCCCAACAGGGATGGAATGGACGAGGCCGCCATCGAAGTAGTGCTCGCCGTCGACCTCGACCGGCGGCAGCAGCCCAGGTACGGCGCAGGAGGCCAGCACGGCGGGCACGACGGGCCCGCTGCTGAACCAGCGCGCGGTGGCGCGTTCGATGCTGGCCGCAACGCAGTGAAACGGCAGCTCCAGATCGGCGAAGTCGGCGGCGGGAAGCATCTCGTCCAGCATGCGGCGCAGCGGCTCGATCGAGTGCAGGTGGGTGCCAGAACGCAGCAGCCGGGCGGCACGGCCCCAGAGCGTCTCGCTGAACGCCTGCCGCAGGGCGTCGCCCTGCCACAGCTGGCCCAGCCGCGCCGCCGCGTCCGCCGGGTCGGCCGCCACGAACGCGCCATTGATCGCCCCAACGGAGGTGCCCACGACCACGTCGGGCCGGATGCCGGCTTCTGACAACGCCCGCAGCATGCCGACCTCGTAGGCGCCGAGCACGCCGCCGCCGCCGAGCACGAAAGCCGTTTTCACCCCGCCAACCTCCTCCCCGTCACGCTAGTTCACAGGTTGCCCAGCCAGTTAATCTGCGTGCGCTGTGCCGCGGCCGCGCAGCGGCCGGAAGGGGCAGGAGGGCCGGCGCTACGATGTGTGAGCGATGAGCACCGCACACGCTCCGGCGAGCACCACCGGCCTGCCCCAGGGGGAACGAGGCTCGGTCATCCATACCGAGGACCTGACCAAGGTCTATCCGGGCACCGACTTCACCGCTGTGGACCGGCTCAACCTCGACGTCCAGGCGGGCGAGATCTTCGGCCTGCTGGGTCCGAACGGCGCCGGGAAGACGACTACCGCCGGGATGCTGACCACCCGGGTGGTGCCGACATCCGGGCGGGCCTTCATCGCCGGGGTCGACGTCGCCGCCCATCCGGCGCTGGCCAAACAGCTGAGCGGGATCGTCTCGCAGCAGAACACCCTCGACCGCCAGCTCACCGTGTGGGAGAACCTTTACTTCCACGGCCGCCTGTTCGGTATCGGGGCGAAGGCATCCCGGCGGATCGCCGATGAGCTGCTCGAGCAATTCCAGCTGTCGAAGTGGGCCAAGGCGTCGGTGTACGCGCTGTCCGGCGGTATGGCGCAGCGGCTCATGGTGGCGCGGGCCATCTTCCACCGCCCATCGGTGCTCTTTCTCGACGAGCCGACGGCCGGGCTCGATCCGCAAAGCAGGCTCGCGTTGTGGGATCTCCTCGGCCAACTGCATCGCGACGGCCAGACCATCCTGCTCACCACCCACTACATGGAAGAGGCCGACCAGCTCTGCGAGCGGGTCGCCATCATGGACCACGGCCAGATCCTCGCCCTCGACACCCCGGCGGCGCTCAAGCAGAGCATCGGGGCCGACACCGTCGTCACTGTGAAGACGACCGGCGACACCGACAAGCTGGCCGAGCTGCTCACCCGCGACGTGGCGGGCGTCACCCGCACGCGCCGCACGGACCGCGCGCTCGAACTGCACATGCAGGGCGGCGGTGACCGGCTCGTCCCCCGCATCGTCCTGGCGGCCGAGCGCGGCGGGTTCGACCTCGTCGACCTGTCGATCTCCGAACCCAGTCTCGAGACTGTGTTCATCAACCTCACGGGCAAGGAGCTGCGGGACTGATGACGGCGTCGGTAACCGCCCAGCCGCCGGCTCAGCGGATCGGTGGTGGCCCCACCCGCTCGGTGGCCGCCGCCAGCTGGACCGCGCTGGGCGCGCTCATGCTGCGTGACCTCGTGGTGCTGCGCAAGCACCTCTGGGAGTTCGTGCTGCGCACGATCATTCAGCCGTTCCTGCTCTGCTTCGTCTTTCTCTTCGTCTTCCCGAAGATCGGGCAGGGCATCGGCGGGCACGGCACGGCCGCCGAGTCCGGCTTCGCGACCATTCTCGTGCCGGGCGTGGTCGGGATCTCGATCATGTTCCAGGGCGTGCAGTCGATCGCCCTGGCCATGGCCCAGGAGTTCGGCTTCACCCGCGAGATCGAAGACCGGGTCCAGGCGCCCTGCCCCATCTGGCTGGTGGCCATGGCCAAGGTGCTGTCAGGCGCGGCCCAGGGAGTGCTATCGGCGGTCATCGTGCTGCCCATGGCCTCGGTCGTGCACGCGGCCGGGGTGCACGCACACATTTCACTGCACTGGTGGATTATCCTGACGCTCGTACCGCTCGCGTGCATCGCGATGGCCGGTCTCGGGCTCGTCCTGGGCACCAGTTTCGAGCCGCGCAACATCGGGCTGATGTTCGGCTTCATCATCCTGCCGATCACCTTCCTGGGCGGCACGTACTACTCGTGGACCAAGCTCGCGCCGGTAACGATCGGCGGATGGCACTGGCTGCAGACGATCGTGCTGATCAACCCGCTTATCTACGTCAACGAGGGGATGCGCGCCGCGTTCACCCAGGCGCCGCACATGCACCTGTACGTCATCTACCCGGTGATAATCGGCTTTGCCGTCGGGTTCCTGGCCATCGGGCTGCGTAACTTCCGGCGGCGCGTGCTGTCCTGACTTCAGCCGCCGCGGCGGCCGATGAACAGGTTGCGCGGCATCCGGGCGCCGGGCGCCGCCGCGGTGAGGTGCTCCGGGCCGGGGGCCGCCTGCGGGTCGAAGCCGGCCTCGGCGAGCAGGCGGAGCCAGGCGCCGCGGCTGAACGCCCCGAGCCGATGCGTCTCGCGCACGACCTGAACGGCGCCGTCCGCATCGCGCAGCACGAACTCGTACTCGGCCTGGATCCAGTCGTCGGCCGGATCCGGATCCCACGCCCATTCGGTGAAACTGGCCTGGCGGCCGGCCGGGTCACTGCCGCCGCCACCGCCGCTGGCCGCGTGGAACGTCTCCGCGGTGTGATCGGGCACGAACACCGCGATGCCGCCGGGACGGCAATGCGCGAACGCCGTCTCGATCACCTGGCGGAGGTCGCCTTCGCAGGTCACGTAGTCGACGGCGTCATGGACGAGGACCGCGTCGAACACCCGGCCCAGCCGGATCATCCGCATGTCACCCTGAAGGTGCGCGCACTCGGGGTTGAGTTCGCGCGACACGGCCAGCATCTCCTCGGAGAGGTCGACGAGCGTCAGGTCCAGCCCGCCCTTCAGACCCGCGGCGACGTGGCCGCCGCCACTGCCCAGATCCAGCACCTCGCGCACCGGAACCGCCGCCGAACGGAACACCGCGGCCAGGTACGCGGCCTCTTCCGCGTACTCCCCCAGAGGCGAGATCAGCGGCCACCAGCCGGCCAGATCCCGGTACAGCCGGTACTCGCCCGGCGTGCTGGTCATGCCAGTCATCCTTGCTCACCACCGGCCTGGGATGTCACGGCATCCCACCGGGCATCAGCCCGGTGACCCGAGCAGCCGGGGCAGGAAAACGGCGACGCCCACGCCCAGGGCGGCCACGGAGGAGATCAGCACGGCCCCCGCGGCCGTATCCTTCGCGATCTTGGCCAGCGGATGGTACTCGTCGGTGCACAGGTCAGCGAGCGCCTCAACGACCGTGTTCAGCGCCTCCGCCGTGAGTACCAGCCCAATGGCCGCCGCGACGCAGGCCCAGTCCACGGCGCTGATCCGCAGCACCAGGCCGGCCAGGACCGCGGCCGCCGCGGCCACCAGATGGACCCGCATGTTCCGCTGGGTACGCACGGCGTGCCACACGCCCTGCCCGGCGAACGAGAAGCTTCGCGCGAAGCCGGCCCGGGGCATGGCGGGCTGACGGCTGGCTGGGGCGCCGCGCGGCTGGGGGGAACTCATCCAGATCACCTTCTCCGTGGCCGCCGGATGCGGACATTCCGTACCATCCTGCCGGAGATTGCGCCATCGGCCCGCGAGCGTGCCAGGCTTTCCTGGTGAGCATGCGGCAGGGATGGGAGTCCGAGGCCGCGAACTGGGCCCGGTTCACCCGCACGCCGGGCCATGACCATTCACATCTGGACATCAACCTGCCCGTGCTGATGGGACTCCTGCCTCCGCCTGGGCGCCGTCCATCCCATCAACTCCGCGGGAGCGTTCCAGGGCTCCGCCGCGGACGCCCCGTTCGTGATCTCTGGCTCATACCTGGACTCGGCCCGGCTGTCCTATGCCGTCGAGCGTAATGGCATCCAGGTCACCTTCCACAGCGAGCACCGGCCCATAGAGGTCTACAGCCGGGCGCTGGAGGCTGCGGGCCTGCTGGTCGAGGCCATCCGGGAACCGGGGGCGGGCGATCTCCTCGTCGCGAGCCATCCGGCGCAGCGACGGTGGGCCCGGGTACCTCTGTTCCTCCATGCCCGGGCGGTGAAACTGGGCCAGCGGGCCCAGTTATGGTCATGCCATCCGGTGAAGGCTGGCTAGCCCATAGGAGGCAACGGTGAAGGTACTGGAGCGTTTCGCCCTGACCGGCAAGAAGGCTCTGGTCACCGGAGGTAATCAGGGACTGGGCAAGGCCTTCGCCGCCGCACTGGCCGAGGCTGGCGCCCGGGTGGTCATCGTCGCGCGCGACGCCGGGCGCAACGCGGCGGCCGTCCGCGAACTGGGCGCCCAGGGACTCGACGTGTCGTCGATCGACGCCGACATCACCCGCGACGCCGATGGGATCACCGAGCGGGCTGCCGGGCAACTCGGCGGCCTGGACATCCTGGTCAACAACGCCGGGCTCTGTATCCACAAAGAGTCCTGGCAGGTGACTGACGATGAATGGACGCAGGTGTTTGACCTGAACGTCCGGGCGCTCTGGAAGTGCAGCGTCGCCGGCAGCCGCCACATGGCGCGGTCGGGAGGGGGTTCGATCATCAACGTCGGCTCGATCTCGGGGATGATTGTCAATCGCCCGCAGTGGCAGCCCGCGTACAACGCGTCCAAGGCCGCGGTGCACCAGCTGACCAAGTCGCTGGCCGCGGAATGGGCCGGAGTGGGCATCCGGGTCAACGCGGTCGCGCCTGGCTACGTGAAGACCGAGATGGCGCCGGTTGACCGCCCGGAATTCCGCCGGCACTGGATCGAGGACACCCCGCAGCAGCGGTACGCGCTGCCCGAAGAGATCGCACCGAGCGTCGTGTTCCTGGCTAGTCCCGCCTCATCTTTCATCACCGGATCCGTGCTGGTCATCGACGGCGGTTACACGCTGTGGTGAAACCGTCCGGGCCAGGATCCCGATGGGCAATTACGTGCCACCCATGTTCACTTTCCGCGACCCGGATGGCAACGGGTTCCGCGTGGTCGAGCGAGGCTGACCTGGCCCTGCCGCAACCATGATCAGGAAGCGCTGGTCAGCTGGCCTTCGCCAGGCGCCTCATCCAGTGCGTCCAGGAAGGCCGCCGCCCAGTGGGCCACGTCGTGGTCCCGTACCCGCCGGCGCATCGAGCGCATCCGGCGCCTGGCCTCCCGTGGGGAGATGGTGGCGGCGCGCACGATGGCATCTTTCAGGCCCTCGATGTCGTGCGGGTTAACGATGAACGCGCTGCCGAGCTCATCCGCCGCGCCGGTGAACTCGCTCAGGACCAGTGCCCCGGTCTCATCGTTGCGGCAGGCGACGTATTCCTTGGCCACCAGGTTCATCCCGTCCCGCAGCGGGGTCACCAGCATCACGTCAGCGGCCAGGTAGAGCGCGGCCATCTCCTCCCGCGGGTACGACTGATGCAGGTAATGGACCGGCGGTGTGCCTACCTCCCCGTGCTCGCCGTTGATCCGGCCCACCGCCACCTCGACCTCATCCCGCAGGCGGCGATACTGCTCGACGCGTTCCCGGCTGGGACTGGCCACCTGGACAAGCACCGCTTCAGGCAGCCCGAGGCGGCCCTCGTTGAGCACCTCACCGTAGGCGTTGAGCCGGTGCAGTATGCCCTTGGTGTAGTCAAGCCGGTCGATGCCGAGCAGGACGATATCGGGCTTGCCCAGCGCCTCCCGGATCTCCTGAGACCGGGCCTGGACGTCCGGGCGCCTGGCGATCTCTTCCAGGGCCGCCGAGTCGATCGATATGGGGAACGCCGCGGCCCGGACATCGCGGCCGCCCGCGGAGTCGTCCGCCGCGACGCGCTGGCGCCGCCTGCCGACGGCGGTGCCAGCATCGCCGGGTGAGGAATCCGGTACCCGGACGAGTGACCCGCGGGTGGCCAGCCCGGCGGTCCGCCGGCATGCGCGCAGGAAGTTCGTTGCGTCGCCTTGGCGCTGAAATCCCAGCAGGTCAGCCCCGAGCAAGCCCTGCACAATCTGCCTGCGCCAGGGAAGCTGGGCGAAGATCTCGTAGCCGGGGAAGGGCGTATGGGTGAAGTGGCCGATGCGCACGTCGCCGCGCAATTCGCGCAGCATTCCCGGAACCAGCTGAAGCTGGTAGTCCTGGACCCACACCGTCGCGCCGGTGGCCGCCTGCCCGGCTACTGCCTCCGCATAGCGACGGTTGACGCGGACGTAGGCGTCCCACCACGGGCGGTGGAATTCCGGCTGCGCGATGACATCGTGATACAGCGGCCAGAGCGTCGCGTTGCAGAAGCCCTCGTAATAATCGCGGACCTCATCAGCCGACAGGCCCACGCTGACCAGGTGCATGCCGCCCGCGTCGAATGGTGCCGGCGCCTCACCCGACACGCCGGGCCAGCCGATCCATGCGCCGCCGGCGTCACGCATCACCGGCTCGAGAGCGGTCACCAGCCCGCCCGGGCTGGGCCGCCACTCGGATTCGCCGTCAGGACCCTCGAACCGGTCCACCGGCAGCCGGCTGGCGGCCACCACAAACTTGAAGCCGCCGGCCACCGGCCGCGGACTCTCGTCCTTCGCCGGGGCGGCCCTGGCCGCGTGATCAGACACCGGGGCGCTTATCCACGGGGCCAGCAACTCCTCTTATCGGCGGCACCGGCAACCCTACCCGGTGCCCTGCTCAGCGGCCCCCCGGGCCTATCCGCGGGCGGCGGCGAGCTCGGCGAGCCGCAGCACCGACTGGCGGATGATGTCGCGCTGCGTGTCGAGACGGTGGGCCTCGTGGTCGGGAATCTCCACGTGCACGGAGATCTCGGTGCCGCTGCCGGACGGCCGCAGCTGCCAGTCAAAGCAGAGATCGGAGACCAGGCAGGAGACCTTCACGGCGCCGTTCTC
>OCTA010003261.1_pt1 | contig 14425 bp, 7 predicted proteins | sample 1538991 | NCBI WGS metagenome assembly OCTA01 (sample SAMEA3539302, study PRJEB22396) | soil metagenome | biome: tundra; feature: field; material: soil | place: USA | collected 2010-05 | depth 0.15 m | reverse complement strand
CCAAAAAACCACAGCCTTCCGCGTCTGTCGCGGGCAAAAGCGCAGCTGCTGCCTTGTCCAGAATCAATATCAGTATACCGCTGGCGGGCCAAATCAGTTGACTGGGCAACCGCTCGATATCGCGCGGCCCGGTTAGAACCTCCTTTAAAACCGCAGCTTTATCAGCACCCGCGATGAGGAAGAAGACTGAACTGGCGTGGTTGATGACCGGCCAGGTGAGCGTGATGCGCCAGGCGTCTTTCTGGGGCACATGGTTGGCGGTGACCAGCCGACTCTGCTCGTTGAGAGCCTCGGTGTGGGGGAAGAGCGAGGCCGTGTGGCCGTCGGGGCCCATGCCCAGGGCGATGAGGTCGAAGCGCGGTATCTCGGCGCCCTCCAGGCGGAAGCTGTTGCGCAGCTCCGACTCGTAGCGGTTGGCGGCTGCCTCCGGCGCGAGCTCGCCCTCGATGCGGTGAATCTGGCAAGGGTGGAGCGGCACGTGATCGAGCAAGGCTTCGCGGGTCATGCGATAGTTGCTGTCGGCGTGGTCGGGCGGAACGGCCCGCTCGTCCACCCAGTAGAGGTCGAGATTCTCCCACTGCATGCGGCTCCGCCACGGCTGGGAGGGGTCGGCAAGCAACTCAAAGGCAGCCCTGGGCGTCGACCCGCCGCTGATGGCGATCCGCGCCCGTCTGCCGTAATCTATCGCCTCGCCCGCCATCTCGACAAAATACTGCGCTGCCCTGCGAGCCAGCGCTTCCGCATCCGGCTCCACGTAGTACTTGATCTTCAATTGCTTGCCTGCGCGCATGAGGTGCCTCTTATCTGTAGGTTACGCGAAAAGTTATAAGGACGCTGTGACAAGCATCTCACTGGATTTCCCTGTCGTCCTCGGGCCTCACCCTGTCAATCTTTCGCCGCCCCTTCTTGGCGGGGAAATTGAGCGGTGCGGACAGCTTTTCGTAGAGCGCGAAGAGAAACTCCACGCGCTGGCGGTCGCTTTCGAAGGGTTGTGTTCGGTAGCAAGCATCAACTGCTCGGTCGAGCACGTTGTGGGCTCTGACCAGCGCAGCGGGCATCGCCAATGGGTCGTAGAGGTCTGCCAGCGTGGAGGCAGGAGACTCCTTGCGCGCATCAAGCACGCTTTGCGCGGCAGTCTCCACGGCCCCACGCTGCTTCGCGGTGGGCGTTTTGGGCCAAGGATAGTTGTTGTAAACAAGATTGACGGAGTACCGAAAATCCACCTCTAATCTGCCGCAAACTTGACGCACCCAGACCATGTGCATGACAGAAGTTAGAACTCCAAAATGATAAAGCGTCGCATTCGGCAGGCAAAGACAACTGTCGCTTACGATATATCTTGGCGTGAAATAACTCATCGGAATGTATTGGCGCGTTTCTGAACTGTGCCGCGGCACCAGGACGTACTTGGTAATGGGCTGCCGATTCTCCCCGAATAGCGCCGGTTGGCTGGCCAGTTTGACAGTCGTTTCTCTCTTGCTTGCCTCGCGATAGGCTTGAACCTCCTTGATGCGACGATAGACTTCAGGAATAGCCCGAATAGTTTGTGGCGAAACACCTTCTAGCCAAAGGCACCAGCGGTTCCTGCCATTCAGATACTCACTCGCGCTCAAGAGAGGACGAATCAAGGGACGCGCTTCCGGCGCATCCCGGAGTAATTGGTCTTTTTCCTCATCCGCAAGAAGCAAATGGCCACCGTCATTGGGCATACTGCCAAACCGCATTTCAACGACATCACTCACGGGAGTCCTGCGCGACTGCAATGCGCTATCATTTCCCTCGATCAGATAAGGGCTGATGTTTTTCGGATTACTTACCAACGCCCTTTCGCTACCGTCCTCATAGTCGTAGATGCGTTTACCCTGTGTGTCGAAATCTCCGAACCCGATGATGACTACATGAACATGCGCCTTGCCACGCGCCTCGCTCTCCCAGACAAAGTCGCGATGAGCGAAATGTATTTTTATGCCAAAATGGCCAAATAAGGTTGGCCAAAGGACTCCGGGCTGCTCCCCTTGGGTGATGGAGTTTGTCGAAACAAAGCCGACCGTGATCTTGGACCCTCGAATATACTGCGCGGCGCGAAGATACCAGCAGCATACATAGTCGAGAACGCCCGTGCCGTTGATAGAGCCGAAGACGATCTGCATATCGGCCTGTTGTTCGGCGTTTCTGGCTTTCTTGCCTACGAATGGAGGATTGCCGAGTATGTAACTGCATCGGTCCGGCGGCAGAATGCCCTGCCAGTCAATGCGCAGCGCGTTGCCGCAGACAATGGTTGGCGATTTCTTGAGCGGAAGCCTGACAAGGTATTGGCCAAACTCCTCGGAAAGGCGGATATTCATCTGGTGGTCCATCAGCCACATTGCAACTTCGGCAATGCGCGCGGGCCATTCGACAATCTCAATTCCGTAGAAAGCATCCACGTCGACAAGTGAGAGACGCTGGATGTCGAGTTCCTGAGAGCCGGAGGGAAACAATATCTTGAGGACTTCTACCTCGAGCAGCCGCAACTCGCGATAGGTGACCACGAGGAAGTTTCCGCAGCCGCAGGCAGGATCGAGAAAACGGAGCGTGGATAGTTTATCGTGAAAGCGCTTGAGCTCTGTCTTGCTCCCTTTTACGCGATTGAACTCGGCGCGGAGATCGTCGAAAAACAGCGAGCGAATCACCTTGAGAATGTCGCGCTCGCTGGTATAGTGGGCGCCGATTTGACGCCGTTCCATTGGCTTCGTCACTTCCTGAAAGAGGGAACCGAAGATGGCTGGCGAAATGCGCGACCAGTCGAAGAGCGCGCAACCGAGGAGCGCATTCCGCATATCTTCGTTGAAGTCCGCAAAGCCGAGATTCTCGGCGAATAGCTCTCCGTTCACATAACAAAATCCCGCAAGGGTTTCGTCGAGGTTGGCTTGGCGCTCTTCTGGCGGCGTATTGAGTACGTCGAAAAGGCGTGCGAGGTGCAATCCGAGGTCCGAGCCGTCTTTGGCGGTGCGGTTGACCAGATAGAGGTGGAACGATTCTCGCTCGAAGATGCCGGTGTCTTCGGCGAAGAGACAGAAAAGGATGCGGACAAGGAACCGTTCCAGCCGATGCCCCGAGTAGCCCCCCGCTCCAAGCGTGTCGTGGAGTCGGCCCATGATCTTGACCGCCTCGATATTGATCGGGTCTTGTTCCTCGAACTTATGCTGCTTATAGCCAGGGATAAACGCGAAAGCGTGGATGTATTCGTGAAACTTGGCGAGAGGTAGCTCAACCGTATGCACGCTCAGGCCGTGGAAGAGAGGTAAGTCGACCTGTTCCTCGGGCTCTAGATCGTGCAGGGCGATGCGGGCGAAGTCGGAAACGATAACATAGCGCGGAACGTCATCCATCCGCCCCTGCCGTATAAGATCCTGGATGTATCGGAATGCCTGCGATTCCGCCTTGCCTAAGTCTTTGCCAAGGCTCTTGTGCTCGACGAGCACAGTACCGGGCCAGAACAAATCTATATAGCCATAATCCCCGGAAATCTTCTTTACGGGCTCTTCGAAGGACGCAACAACGCGGCGTCGCACTCCAAACACATCAAAGAATTCATTCCAGAAGGTTTGCTTCTCTGCGCTTCCGCTCTTTGCGTCCGCCCATTCCTTTGAGAAGGCGATGGCGCGGTGGCGGATTTCATTCCAGGAAAGTGGCATGGCGGGATCATAGCAGAGCCATTGCGGCCCTTTGAAGGACCGTCAGACGAGGGTTTCCCCGTCGTAACCATGGCCTCCCGTCGGTGATGCCGCCCTACCGCCCCAGATAGACCCGGTACTGCTGCTCAAGGACCCCGGCGGCGCGGGCTAGGGCCAGCTTGGAGAGGTTGTACTGGAAGAGGCTATTTACCAGGTTGCTCTGGGCGGTGGCCAGCGTGGCCTGGGCGGTGACCAGGGGCAGATTGTCGTCCACGCCGGCGTTGACGCGGTCGGTTTCGTCGGATAGGGCGCGGGTGGCCAGCTCGACGTTGGAGCGGGCTACTTCAACGAGTTTTGAGGTTGCGTCCACGTCCAGCAGCGCCGAGCGCACCTGCTGGTCGATTTGGCCCCTCAGGTCGGCCAGTTGGGCATCGACGGCGGACGACTGGGCCTGCGCCGACTCGGTATCGCCGCGCAGCTTGCCCTCGCGGAAGAGCGGGACGCTGAGCGTGCCCTGGGCGACAAAGTTTCCGTGGGAACCAACGCCGCTTACTTCGCTGACGCCGTAATAGCCGCTGAAGCGGAGGCTGGGCAGGCGCTGGCTGCGATAGGCGGAGTGGATGGCCTTGTAGGCGACCGCCTGATTTCGCAAATTTTGGTAGTCCTGGCGGTTCTTATACGCGATTGCCCGCACTTCTTCCGGGGTTTCGACGGCCAGATCGCTGTAAGGCGCCGGGTCAGTGAGCGCGATCTTCTGGCCGGGGTCGACGCCGATCTCGCGCTTGAGCAGGATCAGATCCTTTTCCTGGGCGTTTTCAGCGGCGATGAGGGCCTGTTGCTGGGCCTGGAGCTGGACCCGCGCCCGCAATTCGTCCAGATTGGCCACGACGCCGGCTTCATGGGCGGCGTGGGCCTGGCTGAGCAGCACCTGGCTGGCGGACTCGAGCGCTTTGGCATTGTCCACCTGGCTGGCGGCGGCAATGGCATGGAGATAGGCTGCGGCCACCTGCTGGACTACTTCGCCGCGCGCCGACATTTTGGCAAAATGGGCCGCTCTCTCCCCCGCGCCTGCCGCCTTCCAGCCGGCGATCACGGGGCCTGAGAAGAGCATCTGTTTGAAATGGATTTGTCCCTCGGTCAGGTCGTCGCGCGTGATTTCAGAGAGCCCTGGGGGCACCACGCCGCCGGGAAAGAGCGGCGCGAAGTCTTTGATGACGCCAGGGCCGAAGCCGAGCGCGGCAAGATTGTGCTGGTAGACGCCGGTGTCGCCGGTGAGAGTGATGGTGGGCAGGAAATTCTGGAGCGCTTCGTTCTTTTCTCCCTGGAGCGCCTTTTCGCCGTTCTCGGCCTCCTTCAGGCCGAGATTGTTCTTGAGGCCGAGACCGATTGCCTCGTCCAGCGAGAGCTTGAGCGTCTCATCGCTGGCTGGATGGGCGGTCACGCTGCCGAAAAAGGGGTTGGCGGCGGATGTGGGATTGGGGGCCTGGGCGCTGGCAGCCGCCCCCGCGCCGGACAAAGACACGAGGAGGGCCAGCATGGCAAGAAAGGCCGGCCCGTCCGTCCGCCAGGAAACAGGATTTTGTTCTCGATTCACTGCCATTATTCTCTCAGATGATCGCGCGGGGACGACGGATTCCAGTTGAGGGCTAAAAAGCCGCGGAACGGACATCGAGAGCCGCATCCCACCCCTTGGGACACTGTCTCCCCGCCATGGGTGCATACTGATGTATAGGCCGGTTTTGCAGTTGCTTTGAGGTCCAACCCTCCCCTTGGGTTCCCTCGTCTCCATCTCGGCCTTTACGCTTGCAAGGTCATGACCTGGGCCGCTCCACGCTGTGGCCCGATAGAACAAGGTAACGGATCGCGATGCGGATTCGCCGGGAGAGCTTTCCCTCGAATCCGAACGCTTATGGCGCATCGCGAAGACTTCAACGCTAGAACGGGCTCACAGAGAGGGATTGATGACAGTTGCTGCTCGCTTTCCAGGTATTCGGGTCACTGCAAACGGAAACCAGCTCGTCTCGTACCATACCGAGACGCGGATCGCCGACGCCGGCGTGTTTTATCCCATCACCCCTTCCACGGAGGGCGGCGAGCTCTTCCAGCAGGCCTATGCCGAGGGAAATCTGAACGTCTTCGGGCACAACACCATCGCAATTGAGACGGAAGGCGAGCACGCGGCCCAGGGCGGCGCCATTGCCCACTCGGTATGCGGCAAGCGGGTAGTCAACTTCACCTCTGGCCAGGGCGTGGTCTACGGCTTGGAGCAGTATTACCACGCACCGGGCAAGGGCTCCACAATGGTGATCGAAGTGGGCGCGCGCGCGCTCACCAAGCACGCCCTCAACGTGCACTGCGGCCACGACGACATCTATGGCGCTCTCGATACGGGCTGGATCATGCTCTTCGGCAAGGATGCGCAGCAGACCGCCGATCAGGCGCTGATCCTGCGCCGCGTGACTGAACTCAGCCTGACTCCCGGCATGAACATCATGGACGGGTTCCTCACCACGCACCTGGAGCGGACCTTCTACAAGCATGAGTCGGAGCTGATCCGCGAATACCTCGGCTCGCCCGCAGACGTGATCGACTGCCCCACCGAGGCCCAGCGCATTCTCTTCGGACCCACACGCCGCCGCGTCCCCAAGATGATGGATCTGGCCAACCCTGTCCTGCTGGGGCCGGTGCAGAATCAGGAACACTACATGCAGGGCATTGTGGCGCGGAGAAATAACTTCGCCGAGCCGATCCTGCAATTCCTTGAAGACGCCTACAAGGATTTTGCCGAGCTGACCGGGCGCAGTTACGGCCTCATCAGCCAGTACAAGACCGACGATGCAGACACGGTCTTCGTCTCCCTCGGCTCGGCCGCCGAAAACATCGAAGCCGCGGTGGACTACCTGCGCGAGACACGCGGCGTGGCGGTCGGCTCCATCCACGTCAACGTCATTCGCCCCTTCCCCGAAGCCGCTGTCATTGCCGCGCTCAAGGGCAAGAAGAACGTCATCATTCTGGAGCGCACCGACGAGGCTCTGGCCGGCGACAATCCGCTGGGGCGGGATATTCGCACCGCGCTCTCGAAGGCCATGCAAACCGGGGCCCCCGCGGACAGGTCTTCGTCCGTGGGGTCGGAATATGAAGGCCACTCCGCCGCCGAGGGCCTGCCCGCCCTGGCGATGAACGAAGTCCCGCACATCTACTCCGGCACCTACGGGCTGGGCTCGCGCGACTTCCGTCCCGAGCACATCTTCGGGGCGTACGAGTTCGCCACTGCGAACCGCGCGCGCACCGACGGCAAGCGCGCTTCCGACGGAGTTTCGTTCTTTGTGCTGGGCATCGACCACCCTTACAGCGTCATCGGCGACGAGACCCCGTCGCTGCTGCCCGAAGGCGCGGTTGCCGTGCGCTTCCACTCGATCGGCGGCTGGGGCGCCATCACCACGGGCAAGAATCTGGGCGCCATCATCGGCGACCTCAACGATTTGCTCTACGAGCGCGATGGCCTCAAGGACGACTTGGGCAACCCCAAGGAAGTGATCCACGTCAGCGCCAACCCCAAATACGGGTCAGAGAAGAAGGGCGCGCCGACCTCGTATTTCATGGTGGCCGCCAAGGACCGCATCCGCGTCAACTGCGACCTGCGCCACGTGACTGTGGTTTTGTGTTGCGACCCCAAGGCGTTTACTCATTCCAATCCGCTCGACGGCATGGCCGAGGGCGGTAGCCTGGTGTGGGAGTCGGACGAAGAGGGCGAACAGGCCTGGGAGCGGCTCCCGCAGTGGGCGCGCAAGCAGATCATCGACAAGAAGATTCGCGTCTTCACGCTGCCCGGCTTTGAGATTGCCAAAAAGGCCACCGACCGCGCCGATCTGCAACTGCGCATGCAGGGTAACGCCTTCCTGGGCGCCTTCTTCGCCGTCAGCAGCCTCTTGAATGAGTTCGGCATTACCCCGGAGCAGTATCGCGAGGTCGTCTATAAGCAGTATGTGAAGAAGTTCGGCAAGCTCGGCGATGCAGTGGTCCAGTCCAACATGGAAGTCATGACCCAGGGCTTCGAGCATGTGAAGGAGATCAAGATCGGCGCACTGGCCGCGGCCGACCGCTCCAGTCTGCGCGGCGCTGCGCTGTTGCCGATTCTCGAACTGGCCACTGCCGGAGGCTCATGCGGCACCGGCTGCCGTTCCACAGCTCTGCCGGCTAGCCAGGCCAAGCGCACGCCGCTGGCCAGCGTAGCCAACTTCGACGCGCAGTTCCGCTCCCACTACGGCTATAACCAGCCTGCCACGCCGCTGTCGGCCATGGGTTTGATCGCTGCCGCCACCGGAGACACAGCTTCGAAATACGTGGCCCGGCGCGAGACCCCGCTGTTCATCCCCGAGAACTGCACCCAGTGCATGGAGTGCATCTCGGCGTGCCCGGATACCGCGCTGCCCAACTGCTCGCAGGATCTGAGCACGCTGCTCACGACCGCCGTCTCCTACTACATCGCAGACCCTGCCGAGCGCACCAAGCTGCTGAGCGCGCTGCCGCAGATCGAGAAGCTCACGCGCCAGCGCATGTTGACGGACGTCAAGACGGGAACCCCGCTGCCTGCCATCCTTCGCGACGTGACAGATTCCATCGACGGATTTTCCCAGCAATCCAAACAGCAGTTCTTCGACATCATCGCCAAAGTTCCCATGGCCTACCAGAAGGTGAACGCCATCTTCAGCTCGCCGGAGCGCAAGAATCCCGGCTCAGGCGGCATCTTCTCGATTTTTGTCAGCGATTTGTGCAAGGGCTGCGCGGCCTGCGTGACCGCTTGCGGCGACCACAACGCGCTCAGGATGGTCGCGGAGACCGAGGAAGTGAATGCCGAGCACGAGACCGGGACCGGCTTCCTCGATCTGCTGCCGGATACCTCGCAGAAGTTCCTCGGCTTGTTCAACGCGGCCAACCCGGCCGACTCGAAGACCGCCACACTGCGCAACATGCTCATGGTGCGCACCAACTACGACGCGCTGGTTTCAGGCGACGGCGCCTGCGCAGGCTGCGGCGAAAAGAGCGTCCTGCGCTCGATTGCCGCCGTTACCGAGGCGTATATGCGCCCCGTTTTCCATGCCAAGAGCGATCGCTTTGTGGTCAAGGCCGGCGAGCTGGAGAAGACCGGCGTTGCCAAGCTGGCCGCGCTCAAGCTGCGCAACCCCGGCGAGTACGCGCTGCTGCGCCAGGCCATTGCCCACCTGATTCTCGGGTTGGGCGGCGAGGACATCCCGGACACTCAGGCCCGCATTGCGGCTCATGAGGCCGAGCATGGCCCGCTGACCGACGCCGAACTGGTCGAGGCCATGGCCGCGGTGCTGCTGACTGAAGCCTTCAACCACAAGAACCTGCAAGCCGTGGACGGGCGCCTTGCCAACGGCATGAGCGTGATGGCCATGGCCGCGCACACGGGCTGCAACACCGTCTACGGATCTACCGCTCCCAATAATCCGCACCCCTATCCGTGGATGAACTCGCTCTTCCAGGACGGCGTCACCGTGGGCTGGCTGATGGGCGAGAGCTTCATCGTCGATCATGCACGGCGTTCCGTGATTCCCGAGCGGCTGGCCGACATTCTGCTCACGCGTGAAACAAACGTGATCAGCGACGAAGAGTATTACCACCTCTCCCACTTCACTGACGCGCTGATGACCGACCAGGAGATTGTCGAGCTGCCCAAGGTGTGGGCGGTTGGTGGCGACGGCGGCATGGGCGACATCGGCTACCAGAACATGTCCAAGGTGATTTTGCAAAATCGGCCCAACGTCAAGGTCCTGATGCTCGATACGCAGGTGTATTCGAACACCGGCGGACAAAACTCCGACTCGACTCCGATGCTGGGCGGCAACGACATGAACGTCTTCGGCGCCGCGACCCAGGGCAAGAACACGGAGAAGAAGACGGTGGCCGAGACCTTCCTGGCAGGGCATGGTTCGCCCTTCGTGGCTCAGGTCTCGATGGCCAACGCACCGAAACTCTACCGCGCCATTTTGGACGGTTTGGAGTACCGCGGCACCATGTTCATCCAGGCCTTCACCACCTGTCAGCCGGAGCACGGCGTTGCCGACGACGCAGCCCTCATCCAGGCCCAGCGCGTGCGCGACAGCCGTGGCGCACCGGAGTTCGTCTTCAACCCGCGCCTGGGCGAAACCTATCAAGAGGCTTTGGACCTCAAGGGCAATCCGTCGATCGATCTTGATTGGTACGAGACCAAATCCAAGACCACCGGCGAAACCGCTCGCTACACAGTCGCCCACTGGTGCACCACCGAGGCTCGCTTCCGCAACCACCTGAAGAAGCTGAAGCCCGAGGCGGCGGCCAAGCTGATTCCGCTGGACAACATGCTGGTCCGCATCACACAGCAGGACGTGGTCTATCGCCGCTATCTCACCCCCGGCCACCGCGCCTTCATCCCCGACTTCGGCGTCTACATCCAATGGGAAGAGAACGGCAAGACCGAGTACCGCGCCCTCTCGCGCCAATTGGTCATGTTCTGCGTGGAGCGCCGCAAGGCGTGGCGGATGCTGCAATCGAAGGCCGGCATCCAGAACAAGGAGTATGCGGCCCAGAGGGCAATCCTGGCCGAAGTGGATGCGGGCAAACTCACCCTGGAAGAACTCTTCGCCCGCGGTCACGAACTGGTCAAGGAGCGGTTGGCCGCCGCATTACCGGCAATGGTATAGCTAAGCACGCGTTGCCAATCGAAGCAGCCATCCCATGACTCACATGCGAGACATGGGGCAACTGTGCCCGTTTCTGTGGAAAATTGTGGAGATGTGGGGCACAATCGTTCAAGGCCGATGTTGCGCGCCGTGATAGATGTACAGGATTTCTACAGCGTCATCCTTGACGCGATAGATCACGATGTAAGGCAAGCGCGAGATTACCAGTTCGCGGGTTCCTTCTTCCCTACCGAGGCGGCCGCGAAAGGGCATGGAACGCAAAGTGCCGATTCACTGATAGATTTCAAGGATTGTCGATCGCGCAAATGCCGGGAAATGCTTGGCTAGATAATCCGCGACAGATTCCAAGTCGCTTGCCGCAGCCGGGGTCCAGCGCAGCCGCATCAGATGTTCAGCAATCGGGAGATTCGGGCATCCATCTCGGCCTCTTCGATAAACAGCCCTTGGTCTGCCTGATCGATCCCTTTACGAACGCCTGCACGGAAGCGCGCATCGTCTTCGATGAGCCGGATCGCCGCATCCCGCACCAATCGCGTCGGCGCGATTCCCTCCACGCTGGCGATCTGCCCCAGGCGAACTTCCTGTTCGGGTGTGAACTGAACTTCCATAGCGACAGTGTGGCAGGAGCATTGATGTCTGTCAAGAATGATTCCACTGGCAAACATACCAATGGACTCCTCGTCTCGAGGTCGAAGCCAGGCGCATATGCGGGAGATTCGGCATCAAGCGGCCGGCATCCTCGCCCGCAATCACTGTAGGCGGCTCCGCAAGCGTCCAAAAAACAAAACCCCGCCAGGAAGGCAGGACTTGTGGCAAATCTGGAAGGGCGCGTTCCCGCGCCCTTCGTTCGGTTCCAGGAGGAAGGAAAACAACTACCGGTTCAAGTTCAGGCTGGACGGCTTGGCCTTGCGGAAGGCAACGAATGCCAGACCAAACAGGCCGGTGCCGAGCAACAGCAGGGAGGATGGTTCCGGCGTGAGGTTATTGGGGGAGAGCTGAACCGTCTCGCTGTATTGGATGTAGGAACGGCCGGGAGCACTGCCGGCCTCCCCCAGGGTGTAGCTATTGCCGCCGTTGCCCCAGAGGTTGATTTCGTAAGTTCCAGCGTCAATCAGCAACCCATTGTTGTCGAAGATGCTGCCGCTATAACCCGGCGCCGAACCCGACGGATAGAGCAAATTGTCGATTTGCCATAGACCATCCGCAGAAATTTGATAGCCGGAGGAGACGACAGGGTCACTAACGGTACCGGAGACGCTGGTGTTGGTGTCATTGACAGTTCCGGTGACGTTGGTGATGTCATAGACCCCACCACCGGCGTTGGTTGCAGTAACGGTTAACGAGATGGCTACGGGTAAAGTGGTATTCAAGCCAATGAAATTGTAGGTGAAAGTGTCTGCCAACGCCGCCGGGGAAATCGCAAGGGCCGTTGCTGCTGCGAGTAAAGCTAACGTGAACTTCTTCATGTTTCCTCCTGAGAATCGCCCTGGGGGTTCTTGTCCTAGTTACTCCCTTTGAGAGGCTTCGCCCAAAGGGTAGGGTCCATGGTTCCAATCGTTTGCTCTAGGAAGCTTGCAGAACCAGGAATACCTGGAGCAGCCCGCCGCACCGAGAAACGCTTCATCCTGCATCTGGCGCATTGACTCTAACTTGGGGAAAAAATCGGGTAACCCAGAGCCACGCATTCACGGGAGGTCATACAGAGCCCCCATCAACGCACCCCAATAGCGCACGGCCTCTTACGTGCAAGTCCAGTGCCAAACACGGAACATTTAGATTCAGCGGTTTGCGTACGAACCAAAGTGCCAATGTGCAAAGTATTGCACGGCAATGTCCCAAAATATTTCCCCTTTTTGACCGAGGCAGATCCAAGTTGGAAGATGAAGATTGGGGGAAGAAAATCCTGCTGAACGTGCGGGGGAAGTCATTGAAATGTTTCCCCTTTATGGCCGAATCGATAGGGAATCTTCCAAGGCCGCCCCCTTTCAATGCAAAGAGTCCATCCGCAGTCTGCAAAGACCCGCCCTGCCGTTCTCGCCTGCTTATTGAGACTGGCGCTCAAGCAGGCAAACAAAGAAGCCGTCGGTGAGCAAGGCGCCGGGGAGGAGGCGAAGCGCGCCTTCAGGGGTGAGGCAGCGGCGGAGACGGTCTGCGCCGGAGGGGGTGAGGAGGTCTTGGTCGAGCAGGGCCTGGATGCTGGATTCAAGCGAAAGCTGGCGGGCGCCTGGGGTTTGGGCGAGCGCCGCGGCGACGACTTGCTCGTTTTCTTCGGGTTCGAGGGAGCAGGTGGAGTAGACGACGCGGCCACCGGGGCGGACTGCGCGCAGGGCGGCAAGAAGAAGGGCGCGCTGGCGTTCGGTCTGCCGCGGCAGATCCTCGGGACGGAGGCGGTGGCGGATTTCGGGGTTGCGGCCCAGGGTGCCGGTGCCGCTGCACGGTACGTCGGCGAGGGCGAAGTTGAAGGAGTAGGTTTCGGTGAGCGTGGTGGCGTCGATGAGACGGCATTCGATGGTGTCGCCGAGGGGGGCAAGGCGCTGGCGCAACAGCTCGAAGCGCTGGGGACTGGACTCGCAGGCGAGGATGCGGGCTTGCGGGTTGCGCTGGGCGAGGATGAGGGTCTTGTTGCCGGGGGCGGCGCAGCAATCGAGGATTGTTTTCTCTTTTTGGCTGGGATTCTCGCTGGCCCAGCTGGCGAGTTCGGCGATCAACTGCGAGCCTTCATCCTGGAGGCGCAGGCGGCCCTCGTGAAAGGCTGCGCTGGCGGTGACGTCGCCGGAGATAACAGTGCGGGCGGCGGTGAGCAGTTCGCCGGGCTGGAGAAGGATGCCGGAGGCGGCGAGTTCGTCCGCCAAGGCGGGATCCTGGATGCGGAGGGTGAGGACGGGCTGGCTCTGGCCGTGGCGGCAGAGGGCGCGGGCGGCCTCGATGCCGTAGAAGGTGGCCCAGCGCTCGACCATCCAGGCTGGGTGGGCGTGGGCCAGGGCCAGTTCGGCTGGAGATTCCTCCAAAAAGTTGAACGGCGGAGACGCGGCTAGTTTGCGGAGGACGGCGTTGACCATGCCGGAGGCGAAGCGGTGGCCGGCGTGCTTGGCGAGTTCAACGCTTTCGTCAATGGCGGCGCGGGCGGGGATGCGGTCCATGTGCAGAATCTGGAAAGCCCCCAGCCGCAGGGCAATCAGGACTTCAGGATCGAGCTTGCCGTTGGGCCTTTTGAGCAGCGCCTGAAGTTGGTGATCCAGGCGAATCTGCCAGCGGAGTACGCCGAGAACCAGGGCTGTGGCCAGGTTGCGGTCGGGGGCGGAGAGCGAACTGACGGCTCTGCCGCGGAGCAGGTCGTCTGAATGGGAGTGGCCGCGCTCGACGGCCATGAGGACCGCGAAGGCGGCCTTGCGAGCCAGAGAAATATCTGCCGGACGATTCTTCGGTGCGGTCTTGGTGGCGCCGGATTGCTGGGGAACGGTCATCGGATCGACGTCCCGAGCCGTGCGCCAGCAGCGAATGGGTTTCCATGCAGGAATTCGGCTGCGGCAAGGCGCTTTTTGCCTTCGAGTTGCAGTTCGAGGAGTTCGAGCCAGGTGTTCTCAGCACAGCGGATGAAGAGGCGATCGTTTTCGATGCGAGGCTGGCCTGGTCGGGCGGGGCTTGATTCGATGGGATCGGATTCGGTGGAATGGGGCGCCGCGGCGACTTCCATGCGGTGAACGATCAGCTTTTTGCCGTTGAGGGTGGTGAAGGCGCCGGGCCAAGGTTGAAAGCCGCGCCAGCGATTTTTGAGTTCGATGGCGGTGCGGGCGGCAAAGTCCATGCGACCTTCTTCGCGGTCGAGGAGCGGGGCGAAGGTGGCTCCAGTGTGGTTCTGAGGCTGGGGGTGAATGGTTCCAGCTGCAAGGCCGGCCAGGGTTTCGACGACCAGCGGCGCGCCGGAGTGAGCGAGCAGGCCAAAGAGGTCCACGGAGGTCTGATTGGGGTCGATGGCGAGGGTCTGCTGAAGGAGAATGGGGCCGGTGTCCAGGCCCTCTTCAAGGAGCATGGTGGTGTTGCCAGTGAAGGCGTCGCCATTGGCTA
>OCTA010003260.1_pt1 | contig 14425 bp, 13 predicted proteins | sample 1538991 | NCBI WGS metagenome assembly OCTA01 (sample SAMEA3539302, study PRJEB22396) | soil metagenome | biome: tundra; feature: field; material: soil | place: USA | collected 2010-05 | depth 0.15 m | reverse complement strand
CCAGTCTGCCGGTGCGACGCCGGTTCGCCAACTCGAAAAATGAATGGGTCGGAACCCCATGAGAATGCACCTTGGGCGGATTGCGGCAGCAACCCCGTCCACAACCTGAGCCATTGACCATGAGTTGGCACGAGCGGGAGCGATTGACGGTCAGGTCAGGTGCCCGGCAGCAGGAACTGACGCTCGTGCAGGCGGCGGCGTTGCCGGGGGATGGGCTTTGACGACATGCGCTGTCGCAAACCATGCGTGGAAAAACTGGAACGCTGCGTGAAGTTCAAGCCGCAGACGCCGCTGCGCGAAATCATCCGGCTGACAGCGATAAAAATTCAGCCGCTGATAAATGCATATACTTCGTTCGTCTTGTCATTTACCCACCATCCTTCCGTCCAACCCTGCACCGCAAGGCTTTCATGGTGACGCATGAAAAATGTCGGAGTTGACATCATTGTCGGCTGCCACCAGTCGCAAGAAGTCCGCATCATCCGATCCGTTTGAATTTGTTCAATTTGTTCCGGAGAATCATTGGTGGGACAAAATAACTGATGCGATTGAATGATGGCTGTAATGACTTCGGGCGGCGCAGAAAAATGCACATACGTCGAAAATAAAAAACCACGCCCTTGATAAACGTGAACACTGCTTGGCACAGGCACGGGTTTCATTAATATCTTCAAGAAGTCGCGGGTTTGATACCAAGATAGAAAACCTACTGCGATAAGCGCTGTCAAAATCACCTCACCGGCAAGTAGAGAATGAGGAAGTTGCTTGGCTTTGCGCTTGAAGATAAATTTTGTAACCGCTGCAACGATACAAGAAACTATTGTTCCCGTCAAAATTGCAAAAAACGTATGCGGTCCTGTGAATAGAATGCCGATGTAATTTGCCACCCACGCAAACAAGTAAGAAGTTGTCAGAGCCAGCCCCGCGTAAATAGAAACGAGCCTGATTCCTGTTAAGGATTTCTTGGGAATGGGTTGAATGCCGTCTTCAGTATTTTGCATTCTAAAACACGATCCCTTCGCGCTTGAGCAGGCTGCGTTTCCAATCCAATCCGCCGGAGAAGCCGCCGAGTTTTTTGTTCGCGGCCAGCACGCGATGGCACGGAACCAAAACCGGAACCGGGTTCGCGCCGCACGCGCCGCCCACGGCCCGGACCGCCTTGGGCCGGCCAATCGCCTGCGCGATTTCGCCGTAGCTTTTCGTTTTGCCGGGGGAAATTTTCCGCAGCGCGTTCCAGACGCTTTTCTGAAATTCCGTTCCGTCCAGATCCAGCGGCGGAAATTCCTTCGGCTCGCCACCGGCAAGAATTTTCTTCAGCGCGTCCGTCGTGGCGCGATGCCAGGTGCGAATTTTAATTTGTAGGAGACGACGTGAGGAGTCTCTATCTGGCTTGATGGAATTGGCGGAAATTAGAGACTCGTCACCTCGTCTCCTACGAAGGGACTTTTTTGGAAAATCAAGTCCCGCCAAGCCCCTTTCCGAATAGTGCGCGAGAAAAATTCCGTCGCGGGTGGGAATGGGAAGTTCGACGAGGGACATTTTCATTTTAGTGTTGTTTCAGCCAAAGCAGGAGTGAGCCGAGCAAGATCAGAAACAAGAGTCCGGCGAACACGATGACGCGGTTGCGGGCGACGCGCTTCTCGTAGCGCAACGGGCGCAGGCCCTGCACGCCACCGGCGGCGAGGTAGTTCACGAGGCGCGGATTGCTGGTGGTCGGCCCGCGAAAATGGTTGCGCACGCGGTTCCACAGCGCGGGCAGATCGTATTTGCGCACGCCGAGATCGTTGTAAATCTCCGGCGTCGCTTGGTCGGCGCCGGACGTGAGCGGGCCGCGTTTGATCTCTTCAAAAACGGGTTCGGATTTTTTTGGCGGCGGCGGGGGCGCGGGTTTTTCGACGGCGCGCGGAATGGTCGCGCCCTGCGGCAGGGCGGTGGATCGGTATTTCGGCGTGGACGAACGCGACAACTGCGTGTCGAGCTTCTTGATTTCGGCTTCGAGCGCGGCGATCTCGCTGTTCAGCGCGCGGGCCTTGTCGGAAATCGGATCTGGCTTTTTTTGTGCCATGCGAACCTACTTTCGCGCGAGAATGGCGATGAAAACGCCCAGTGCGCCGAGCGCGACCAGCAGCAGCGGCCAGGTGAAGGCAAAACCGATTTTGCAGAGCTGGCCAAAGCTCAAGTCCGCGAGCGAAGTGGCGGCGGCGGAAGAATTTTTTTCCAAAGGCGCGGCGGCGTTTTTAGTTTCACCGGCGAGGGCGGAAATTTTCAGCCGGGCGGAATTCCATTCCATGCGGGCGTTTTCGATGGTGGTCAGCGCGCGGGTGAGTTCGATCTGAAAGTTTTCCTTCGTCCACGTCTCGTCGTGGATGGCCTGCACTTTGGCGAGCGCGGCGCGAAAATCGTCCAGCGTCTTGACCATCTGCTCGGCGTCGCGGCGCGCGGCGAACTCGGCTTCCTCCAGCAGGCCGAGGCCGCGCGTGAGCTGCTGGATGATTTCCTGGCGGCCGGTGGTGAACTCATTCTGGCGGCGGCGCAGTTCTTCCAAGCCGGCGCGTTCGCGTTCGAGTTCCTCTTGAGCGCGTTTCAGTTCGACAAGTTTTTGCTGCGCCTCCACGACCTTGCGGTCCACGTCGTCGCGCGTGGGCGCGGCAAACGGAGATTTTTGCGCCGTAAAATCAGTGTCAATAAATTCAGTTGAATCGTATTCGCCAGCCATGAAGCGACTTTAGACCCGCGCGGCGAAACTGTAAAGCGGGTTTGCGCTTGCCAACCGGCGGGCGATGGCGGAGATATGGGGGCATGATTGAATTGATCCAATTTCCGTTCAGCCCGTTCTGCATTCCATCGCGGCGCATTCTCGAATTTTCCGGGGTAAAATTCAAAATCATCAATGTGCCGCCGCAGGAACGCTCGCTGGTCTGGAAGCTGACGAAGCAAAAATACTATGGCGTGCCGGTCATCCGCGACGGCGCGAAGATTGTTTTCGACGACACGGATGACCAGCAAATCGTCGCCAAGCATCTCGACCAAAAACTGAACCTCGGCCTGTTTCCCGCCGAGCGCGAAGGCGTGCAATCCATTCTCTGGCGCACCATTGAAAATGAAATCGAGGGCGCGACGTTCCGGCTGAATGACATTTACTACCGCGAGAACACTTCGGCCAGCGGGCAGCTTCAGTATTTGCGCTTCAAAGAACGCAAGTTCGGGCGCGGCTGCATTGACCAATGGCGCAAAGACCAAAAGTCGTGGCTGAAAAAACTGGAAACCGGCCTCGTGCCATTTGAACAAATGCTCGCGCACTCGGAATTTCTTTTGGACGAACGTCCGTTGTTTGTGGATTTCGATTTGTTCGGGATGCTCGAAAACTTTTTATTCTCCGGCCATTACGCCTTGCCAAAGTCACAGCCGAATCTGCGCGAGTGGCACCGCTGCATGAAGACGATCCAGATCGCGGGCTGAAAAGGGCATTCGACGAATCAACTTCGTCATGGCAGGATGCTCGTTGAAGCAATGTCTTCGACCACTACAACTGAACTGCGCGTCACCGGCATGACGTGCAACAACTGCGCCCGCAAAGTCACCGACGCCGCGCAGAAAATTCCCGGCGTCCACAGCGTTTCCGTCAGCGTGGCGGCGGAGCGTGCCAGCGTCCGCTGGAATTCGGCGGATGGAAAAAATGTCTCCGCTGTTCTCGCTGCGATTTTACAGGCTGGCTTTGACGCCAGAGAAATTTCTGCGGACGCTTCCAACCAGTCCAGGCAAAGCCGCTGGCAATGGAACTTGATTCTTGGCCTGGCCGTCACCGCCGCGCTGATGATTGGCGAATGGATTTTCCATCTCGCCATGACGCCGTGGTTTCAATGGCTCGCGTTCGCGCTGGCCGGTGCCGTGCAGGTTTTTTGTGGCGCGCAATTTTATCGCGGCGCGTGGCGGCAGATCAAAGTTGGCAGCTCCAACATGGACACGCTCGTCGCGCTCGGTTCCACGACCGCGTTTGGTTACAGCACTTGGGCTTTGTTCAGCGGCACGGGCGGACACGTTTATTTCATGGAAGCCGCCGCCATCATTTCGCTTATCAGCGCCGGCCACTGGCTTGAAGCGCGCGTGAGCGACAAGGCCAGCGGGGCCTTGAAATCCTTGTTGAATCTTGCGCCGCAAACGGCGCGGAAAATCGTCTTGTCCGGTAGCAGCCGACGTAAGGAGGCTCCAACCAAATTCGACCTTCGTCATTCGTCATTCGGAATTGGTCGGAGCCTCCTTATGTCGGCTGTTACGGAAGAAATTGAAGTCGCGGTTGCCGAACTGCAAACCGGCGATCGCATCGTGCTGCGTCCCGGCGACCGCGTGCCGGTGGACGGCGTGGTGCTCGAAGGCGAATCCGCCGTGGACGAGGCCATGCTCACCGGCGAATCCGTTCCCGCCGACAAAAAATCCGGCGGCGAACTGTTTGCCGGCACAGTGAACTTGAACGGCCGCCTCGTCATGCGCGTCACCGCCACCGGCGAGACGACCGCGCTGGCGCACATCATCGCCGCCGTGCAACGCGCGCAGACCAGCCGCGCCGACATCCAGCGCCTCGGCGACCGCATCAGCAATGTGTTCGTGCCGGTCATCGTTGTCATCGCGCTGGCCGCCGGAATTTTTTGGGCAATTCATTCGGGCGCCGAAAAAGCGTTTATCATCGCCTCGGGAATTTTAATTGTCGCCTGTCCGTGCGCGATGGGCCTGGCCACGCCCGCCGCCATCATGGCCGCCGCCAACGCCGCCGCGCGACGGGGAATCTTGATCCGCGACGGCGTAGCCTTGGAAAAAGCCGGTGAAGTGACGGCGGTGATTTTCGACAAGACCGGCACGCTCACGGTTGGCAAGCCGGAAGTGGCGGCGGTTGGAGCGCCGGTCTCCGACCCGGCGAGTTTCAACACCATCACCGTCCGTGCCGGGTCGGAGACCGGCGCTCCGTTCGCGCTTGCCGCCGCCCTGTCGCGCCACTCCACCCATCCCATCAGCCAGGCGGTTGCCAAGATTTCGGCGGAGAAAATTGAACTGACGGATTGGATGGAAATTCGTGGCGCAGGAGTTGAAGCGAATCAACCACTCTTGGGAAAGGTTCGCCTCGGCTCGCTGCGCTGGCTCAAGGAAACCGGCGTGAATTTGGCGCTGGGTGAAAAATTCATTGCCGAGTGGTCGGGGCAAGGCGCGACGATTGTTGGTCTCGCGTCAGAGAAAAATTTGCTTGGCCTGTTCGCCGTGCGCGATGCGGTGAAGGCGAATGCAAAACAAGTCGTCGAACAACTCCAGCGGCAGGGACTGAAGATTTATCTGCTCACCGGCGACAATTCTTTGACCGCCGCGAGCATCGCCAGACAAGTCGGCATCGCGGCGGAAAATGTTTTTGCCGAAATCCGCCCGGAGCAGAAGGCGGAGTTCGTAAAAAAACTTCAGGCGACCGGCGAGCGCGTGGCGTTTGTGGGCGACGGCATCAACGACGCCCCTGCCCTCACGCAGGCCGACCTCGGCATCGCCGTGAACCGCGCCAGCGACGTGGCGCGCGAGGCGGCGGACATCATCCTGCTGAAATCAGAAATCGAAGCCGTGCCGGAGGCGCTCGGGCTGGCGCGGGCGACGTTGCGCACCATCAAACAAAATCTGTTCTGGGCGTTTTTTTACAATGCGCTCGGCGTGCCGCTGGCGGCGATGGGCTTCATCAGCCCGATCTTTTGCGCGGCGGCAATGGGCGTTTCCGATTTAATTGTCATCGGCAATGCGCTGCGGCTGCTGCGCTGGCGAAAATAATTTGACATTCGCAGGATAAACACAGATGAACACGGAATTGACGCCGCCCCAGTTCCGGCGCACACTCGCATCCAATATGCCAGCCGGGTTTGATGCAACTTTTGCAATGGTGGAAGCGCTTGTAGCGGATTTTTGGGCCAACGAGAAAACTGCCCGACGATTTTTGATCAATACCAAGGACTGATACCTTTAGATTAAACCTTTATTATGAAGACACGCTCGACAGACAGGCCGCGAATAGAATATCTCCGGGTAAAAAACTATCGTGCGTTGAAGGATATTGAATTGAAAGAGTTGACACCGTTGACTGTTTTTTTGGGGCCGAATGGAAGCGGGAAGTCCACACTCTTCGATGTGTTTGCTTTTCTCTCGGAAAGCTTTGGGGTCGGATTACGCAAGGCGTGGGACAAGCGAGGGCGGTTCAAGGAACTCCGCACCCGGGGAGTGGAAGGCCCAATCATCTTCGAGGTCAAATACCGAGAGAAGAAGGACAGCCCACTGATTACTTACCATTTGGAAATTGATGAAGATGCAAAAGGGCCGTTTGTAGCCCGCGAGTTCTTGAGTTGGAAGCGCGGAGCACATGGTCGCCCCTTCAAATTTTTAGATTTCAACAATGGTGCGGGCGAGGTTGTTACGGGTGAGATGCCAGATGAGCAAGATACTCGAGCTCAGGAACGCCTCGATTCCCGGGAGCTTCTGGCGGTGAATACCCTCGGCCAGCTTGCGAAACATCCGCGTGTTGGGGCATTGCGACGCTTCATCACGGGCTGGTATCTTTCCTATTTGTCAGCCGACAATACGCGCGGCGTTCCTGAATCTGGACCGCAGGAACGTCTTAACACGACCGGCGACAACTTGCCGAATGTGATTCAATACCTGAAAGAGCAGCATCCAGACCGGTTGGACATCATCTTGAAAAAACTGGCGGAACGAGTGCCTAGGCTGGAAAAGGTGTATGCTGAAGTTATGCCCGATGGCAGGCTGTTGTTGCAAGTCAAGGATGCACCGTTTGAAAAGCCAGTTATAGCGAAGTTTGCTTCGGACGGAACATTGAAAATGCTGGCTTACCTGACTTTGCTATACGATCCAGAGCCGCCGCAGTTAATCGGCATTGAAGAGCCGGAGAATCAACTGCATCCGCGCCTGCTCCCCGAGCTCGCCGAGGAATGTCGAAGCGCTGCCGCCGCATCGCAATTGATGGTTACAACTCACTCGCCGTTTTTTGTAAATTCTCTACGGCCAGAAGAAGCTTGGGTGCTTTACCGGACTGAAAAGGGTTTTACACAGGCTCGGAGGACTTCAGAGATGCGCGGTATCAAAGAATTTATGGACGAGGGGGCATTGCTTGGACAGCTTTGGCTGGAGGGACATTTTGAGGTTGGCGATCCGCTAACAAATTCTGGCGCAGAGAAACGCCCTAATCCGGGTAAGAAAACTAGCTCCAACTGATCCATGCACATTGAGTTATTTCTTGAAGAGCCATCGGCAGAAGCATTTCTGCAAGGGTTTCTTCACAAACTTCTACCCGCTGAAACAACTTGGAACCCGATTGTGTTTCAAGGCAAGTCGGATCTACTCAAAAATCTTGAGCGTCGGCTAAAAGGATATCGGAACTGGATGCCACCGGATTGGAAAATTGTGGTTTTAATCGACAAAGATCGGGCTGACTGCTTGCGCTTAAAAGAACAATTGGAAAATGCTGCCACCACTGCTGGATTTATTACAAAAACCAAATCCAATGGAGGGCCATTCATGGTGCTTAACCGCATCGCTATTGAAGAACTTGAGGCATGGTTTTTTGGTGACGCAGCAGCTTTGGCAACTGCTTTTCCAGGGGTGTCAGAAAACCTCGGTGCAAAAGCCGCTTACAGAAATCCAGACGCCATTGGAGGTGGCACATGGGAATCACTGGAAAGAATCTTGCGACGTGCGGGACATTGTAGCGGCGGATTTTCTAAAATTGAAGTGGCTCGTGAAATGGCACGGCACATGGACGCGGCCAGAAATACCTCCGTCAGTTTCAGATGCTTTGCCGAAGGGTTGGCAGCTCTCTGATTTATCAAGGCGAATTGGGCTAAAAGCAGCCCTTGACGCCCGCTTCGGCTTCCATTATCAAAACACCCCCTATGAGCAAATCCGAGACCCATCATTTTCAGGCGGAGATTCAGCAACTGCTGAATATCGTCATCCATTCGCTTTACACCGACAAAGAAATCTTCGTGCGCGAACTGATTTCCAACGCGGCGGATGCCTGCGAGAAACTGCGTTTCAACCAGTCTTCCGGCAAGCCGGTCTATCAATCAGAGATCGCGCCCGGCATCACCGTAACCGCCGACGACAAGATGGGAACCATCACCATCACCGACACCGGCTTGGGCATGACGCACGGCGAACTTGTCGAAAACCTCGGCACCATCGCGCATTCGGGCACGAAGGCGTTTCTCAAGCAGATCGCCGAGGACAAGAAGCCGGACGTGGGTTTGATCGGTCAGTTCGGTGTGGGTTTTTATTCGGCGTTCATGGTGGCGAAGAAGGTTACCGTCTTGAGTCGCTCGTTCGCGCCGGATGAAACCGGCTGGCAATGGACCAGCGAAGGCGGCGGCGGCTACGAACTCGCGCCCGCCGCCGAACTGCCGCGCGGCACCAAGATCACGCTCGAACTCAAGGACGACGCCAAGGACTTCGCGCAGGAAAGCACCGTCGAACGGATCATTCAGCGTTATTCGAGCTTCGTGCCGTTCCCGATTGAACTGAACACCAAGCGGCTGAACACCGTGCAGGCCATCTGGGCGCGCAACAAGAACGAGATCAAGGACACGGAATACAACGAGTTTTGCACGTTTGTCGGCCACGACCACGACGCGCCGCTGTTCCGCCTGCATTTTTCGGCGGACGCGCCGCTCGCCATCCAGGCGCTGCTGTTCGTGCCGGGACGAAATTTTGAAACGCTCGGCATGGGGCGCATTGATTCGGAGGTGAATCTGTATTGCCGGAAAATTCTCATTCAGGCCAAAGCGAAGGGATTGTTCCCCGAATGGCTGCGCTTCCTCAAAGGCGTGGTGGACAGCGAGGATTTGCCGCTCAACATCTCGCGCGAGACGATGCAGGACACCACGCTCATGCAGAAGCTGAACAAGGTGCTCACGAGTCGTTTCCTGAAATTCCTCGACGAGCAATCCGAGAAGGAGGCCGACGCTTACGAGAAGTTTTACCACGAGTATCAGCGCTTTCTGAAGGAAGGCATCGTCACGGATTTCACGCACAAGGACGCGCTCGGCAAACTGCTGCGCTTCGAGTCGTCGTCGCTCGACAAGGGCAAGCTCACGTCGCTCGCCGATTACGTGAAGCGAATGAACAGCGAGCAGAAAGATATTTACTGCCTGCTCGCCGCCAACCGCGAAGCCGCCGAGGCCAGTCCCTACTTTGAAGTGTTCAAGGAACGCAAGTTCGAGGTCTTGTTCCTCTACGACGCGTGGGATGAATTCGTGATGGAGCATCTCCACACCTTCGACGGCAAGCCGCTCAAGCTCGCCGAAAAAGCGGACTTGAACCTCAGCGCGAAAAAAGAAAACGCCTTGTCCGAGGAGGCCTCCAAGTTGCTCGCGCAATGGCTCAAGGAAACGCTCGGCGACAAGGTCGGCGAAGTGCGCGCCTCGCAACGGCTCGTGGAAAGTCCCGCCGTCGTCGTGGACGCGGACAAATATATGACCGCCAACATGAGGCGCATGATGAAAGCGATGAAGCAGGACGGCCCCGATTTGCCCGCGGCCAAACACGATCTTGAAATCAATCCCGCGCATCCCATCATGGCGCGGCTCGACGCCATGCGACAGAAGGACGCCGCGCTCGCCGGCAGCGTCGCCGAACAAATCCTCGACAACGCCCGCGTCGCCGCCGGAATTTTGGAAGACCCGCGCGCGATGCTCACGCGGCTGAACTCGCTGCTCGAAAAGGTGCTGACGAAGGATTGAGGCTGGCATTGTCCGGATCGGAAACTGAAACACAAAGCAGCCGTCTGGAACGAGGGCCGCTTTTTTGTTTGCCGCCACGGCTGCGGTCGGTTCAACTTTCCCCATGCTGACGTTTGAATGGGACGCGAACAAGGCCAGAGCCAATCTGGCCAAGCACGCCGTCAGTTTTCAGGAGGCGACAACGGTGTTTGGCGATCCCGTTTCCATCACCATTCCCGACCCGGCGCACTCGCAGGCCGAGAACCGGTTCATCATTTTGGGCCGGTCGCATTCAGGCAGAATACTGGTTGTCGTCCACACCGAACGCGGCGATAATATCCGCATCATCAGCGCGCGACCAGCGAGCCGTCGCGAAAGAAAACAATATGAGCAAGCCATCAGGTAAATCAGCAGATAAAGAAATGCAGCCGGAATATGATTTTTCCGCCGGCGTGCGTGGCAAGTATTTCCGGCGCTACCAGCGCGGCACGAACGTGGTAGTGCTGGAGCCGGACGTGGCCAAGTTTTTTTCCAATGCCGAAACCGTGAATGACTCGCTGCGCGCATTGGCGGGCATCATCCGCCGTCAAAAAGTCGTGGCGAAATAATTTGCTGCTACGCCGCGAAATGACAATACGACATCAAACATAAATTAACGAAACCACATGAAAATCATCGTCAATTCCATTGAATTCATCGCAGATAATTGGGCGGAGCGACAACAATTAGAAACTCACACTCCTGCTGGCATATCGTCCGAAGCACAACGAGTTTTAGATGCCGAAGCCAGCCGTCGGAATCCGATGCACCAAGTTGGTGATGTGAGTTTTGAATGCGCAATGGCCCTTGATGTAGGAACTTCTTTTTCCGTCAAAGAAGATGGGCGTAAGTTTATTGTGGCAATGAGCCGCGGAAAAAAACATTGGGCAAATCTTTCGTCAGTTTAGCCCTGAAAAATGGGCGTGTTTTCAATACGGAAAGGGATTTCTTTTTATGATGCGCCCAATGTTTTTAAAGCCATACATCATTTCGGTGGTCTTAGGATTATTTGCCCTTTTGACCCGCACCGCTCACGCCCAAACCATACCCGCCATAGTTGTGCCTCCGGCAAGTCAGGCCACCGCTCCGGGCTGAACAATTAGTTTTTCCGTTTCGGCCACCGGTGCTGGCACGCTCGCTTACCAGTGGCAAAAGAACACCACCAATTTGGCCAATGGCATTTTCTCCGGGCGTGCCACCGTCTCAGGCGCGACGACCGCCGGCCTTACTCTGACCGGGATCACCACCAACGACCAAGCCAACTATGTCTGCCGCGTCACCAACACGTTTGGCAGCATCACCAGTTCCGTGGCCGCATTGACCGTTTACATCGCTCCGAATATCATTGTTCAGCCGTTGGGTCGCACCAATGCCGTCGGCACCAACACCACTTTTACCGTGTTCGCCTCCGGCACAACGCCCCTCTATTACCAATGGCAAAAGAACGAAACGGTTATTTCCTATGCCACGCTGAACGTTTTTACTATCAATGGTCTTTCCAACAATGACATTGGGGATTATTCGGTTACGGTCAGCAATCCTGCCGGGCAATCCGGTAGTGTCACGGCGCATTTGCTGGTTCTCAATCCGCCGAAAATTACCAGCCAGCCCGCAGGTTCCACCAATCAATTGGGCACGCTCCACACTTTCAGTGTCGGCGCCACCGGCGATTTTCTGGTGTATCAATGGAGATTCAACGGCACCAATCTCGTCGGTGCTGTTAATTCTAGTCTTACGGTGACGAACATTCAGTATGCTGACGAAGGTATCTATACCGTCGTCGTTTCCAATTCCGTGGGTAGTGTGACCAGCGTCGGTGCATCATTGAACCTGCTTAAGCCGCCGCTGATTGCCAGCGGGCCATCACATATACTCGTCTGGGGTAACAATAGCTACGGCCAGACCATCGTTCCTATGGAGCTCACCAATGTGGTAGCTGTTGCAGCGGGAGGCGCTCATTGCTTGGCGTTGAAACCTGATGGCACTGTGTTAGCTTGGGGAGCTAATGCCGGCGGTCAGACTGATGTTCCAGACGGTCTGACCAATGCAGTCGCGATTTCGGCTGGAAGCGGACACAGCTTGGCTCTCAAGGCAGATGGCACAGTCGTCTCTTGGGGGCGATATATCTGGAATGGATTTGCCTACGTTCCAGGCACCGTCCCGAATGACCTGAGCAACGTAGTAGCGATTGCCGCCGGTTTCTGGCATGATCTGGCGCTGAAGCAGGACGGAACGGTAATCGCATGGGGTGAGAATAGCTCTGGTCAGACCAATGTTCCCATTGGTTTGAGCAATGTGGTGGCCATAGCCGCTGGCGAGTATCACAATCTGGCACTGAAAGCAGATGGCTCGGTGGTGACTTGGGGTAAATATTTTGACGGATCTACCTATGTCCCCGCAACGGTTCCGATAGGACTCAGCAACATCATGGCCATCGCAGCAAACGGTTATCAAAGTCTAGCTTTAAGGCCCGATCATACCGTTGCTGCGTGGGGCAGTAGTTACTGTTCTACCTTCACGTTCGTATCCGATCCGGTTGGAATAACCAATGCTGTGGGAATAGCTGCTGGGGTTTGTCACGGACTCGCAATCAAGGCGGACGGAACCGCCTTTGCGTGGGGCGACAATAGCAATAACCAGACGAACGTCCCCGCATGGTTAAGCGGAGTCATGACAATTGCCGGCGGCAGTTCCTACAGTCTGGCATTGACGCGCGATAAACTGCCCGTTGGTTCAACCTTTTCCTGGCAGGTGACAGCTTCGGGAACCCCACCCTTGGCTTATCAGTGGCAACGTAACGGCATGGACATTTTTGGTGCCACCGAGAGCCTGTTCACCAAGACCAATGCCGAAATCAGCGACTCGGGCAACTACTGCGTCATCATCACTAACGCCTTTGGTTGCGTTACCAGCAGTGTCGTGTCCATCACCGTGGGTATGTCTCCACAAACGCTTATGGCAAGCTTCGTCAGCAATCAAGGCGTTAAACTGCAAATGAATGGCACACCTGGTTTTCCCTATGCCGTGCAAACCGCCACGAATCTCCTGCCGCCCGTCCAGTGGCTACCGGTTCAGACCAATTCTACTGACACCAACGGCGTCTGGCAGTTCATGGATACCAACCTCAACAACGCCCAGAAGTTTTATCGCGTGACGACTCCATAACAAATGGACAACATGATAACAAAGCCGGCTAACAATATATTAAACAGATTCACGACGCTTCCATTATTGCTTGATATTCTAATAAACAAGCGACTTGTATTTTCCAATCCAACAAATTGGCCAGACAAGAACGACACTGCAATGTTGGAAATCTATAAAAGCGCGAAGCCTGCAAACGCACTTTTCGTGTTATGTTTTTGCATAGGTCGCGAAACGATCCACCACTGGACGGCGTTTGCCGCTGGAATAAGTGGATGTTGTGTTGAATTCGACAGGTTGCAGTTGATAGAATTGTTATCCGCACACAACAAGTCAGGCGTGCGCTTCAAAAAGGTGGTTTACAAGAAACGTAAAGACAATGTAAGCAATCGGATCAGCATGATTCCTTTTCAAAAACGGGACCCTTATAGAATTGAAAAAGAGTTTCGTGCCATTTGGGTAGGAGGCAAAAATGCAAATCCTTTTGAAATCAAGATTGACGTCCGTAAAGTTATTAAAAGAATAACATTAAGCCCGAATATGCCGGATACGTTGTTTGACACCACAAAAGCATTTTTGCACAAGCACTTCAAGGTGACGGTTACGCCTTCCACACTTTATCGGAATTCAGAATGGATCAAGAAATTTGGGAACGTCTAAATTCCGGCTCCGATCTAACTCGTTGCTGGTTGTGTTGGTGCCGCCGTCGCTGGTCTTGCAATTGTGGGCGGGCTATCCGCTGCTGAACCTGAACGGGATGTTGAGCAACAATTTCAAGGTGCATTACAACCTGGATTTGACCGGCACCAACTGGATACCGCTGCAAACCTTTTGCAATCTGCTGACAAGTCCGTATCTGTTTCTCGATCCGGCGAGCAGCGGCCAACCGGCGCGGTTTTATCGGGTGTGGATGCAGTGAGCTTTCTTTGTTGTTTATTTAATTCATTTTCACCGCACAAACTTTCGCTATCCTTCGCCCATGAATTTATTGCCGTTTGGAAAATTGGCCGCGCACCGGCCACGCACGTTCGTTCCGCAAAACCTTGACCTCGGCGACTGGCCACAGATCGCGCCGTTGTTCGACCAGTTGGAGACGCGTGCCGCGCAGGCCAAGTCCGCCGCCGAGCTGGAACGCTGGTTGATTGATTGGAGCGAACTCAACGCCGCGCTCGACGAGGAGGCGTCGCGCCGTTACATCGCGATGACGTGTCACACGGACAACGCGGACGCGGAGAAGGCGTATCTGCATTTCGTCGAACACGTCGAGCCGCAGCTCAAGCCGCGCCAGTTTGCGCTGGAGCAGATTTACGTCGCGCATCCGCCGCGCGCGGAATTGCTCGCGGTCGGAACGCCGAACTCCCGTTCGGCCAGTGCCAGCGATAACTTGCCGATCGGGAGATCGGCGCTCCGTTACGCCGTCTTTGATCGCGATGTTAAAAACCACGTCGCGCTGTTCCGCCCGGAAAACGTGGCGCTGGAAACCGAGGATGCGAAGC
>OCTA010003259.1_pt1 | contig 14428 bp, 13 predicted proteins | sample 1538991 | NCBI WGS metagenome assembly OCTA01 (sample SAMEA3539302, study PRJEB22396) | soil metagenome | biome: tundra; feature: field; material: soil | place: USA | collected 2010-05 | depth 0.15 m | reverse complement strand
AACGCCTGCGTGGTGAGCAGCAGCATGCAAACCGCTCCTTTCGATAGTGGTGATCACGCCCGCCACCGCGCCCTGGAGCGCGACGTTGTCGGGCCGGGCGCGCGACGGCGCGCGCAGGGCGCTGGCGCCCGCGGGACGCTCAGGCGGCGCGGCGGCGGGAGTGTTTGCCGCTGCGCGAGCTCGGTCGCGATGTCGCGGCGGGCGCGGTGTCGGACGCGGGCTGTGCGCTTCGGCTCGGGATGACGCGGTTGAGGACGTGGTCGGGGATCACGAGCGGCCCGCGTTGAGCGTGCTCGGCGAGCGCGGTCATGCTCACCTTCTGGCCGAATGGCGGGTTGCCGAGGAGGACATCGAAGTTGATGATCTTCAGCTCGCCGTCGCGACGGTCGCGCCCGGCGATCTTCTGGGCGACGCTGTCACCGTGGCAGATCCAGAACTGGCTGGGGTCCGCGCCCGCGAGCAGCAGGCTCGCTCGCGCGATCTGGCAGGAGCGCGCGTCGATGTCAACACCGACCAGCGTCACCGCGCGAGACGCGAGGAAGCCGTGGCGGTTGCGAAACCTTTCGAGATAGCCGAGCAGCAGCGCTCCGCCGCCGACCGCCAGGTCCCCGACCCACGTCTCCTGCGCGGCGTCGCCGGCGATGTCCGCCATCATCGCCGCGAGATTCCATGGGGTGAAGAACGCGCCGCGGGCCTGCTTTGCGCTGAGCCCGCGGGTCTCCTGGAAGACGTCGGCGAGGATCGTCCGGCGGCCCTCACCGTCCGCCTTGGCGCAGGCGCCCTCGATCGCCTCGACTGCGGCTGCGAGAACTTGTGGCTGCTCCTCGCTCAGACGCGCCTCAGCGAAGAACCCCTCGAGCTGCTCGGGCCACTGCGCCAGGCACGCCTGGCAGGCGTCCTCGAGCGCCTGCCCCCACTCCTCGGTGGGTTTGGCGATGATGCGCTCCCAGCTCGCCTGGCTGGGGGGTTGGCCGAGCGTGCACTCGGCGGAGAGCTCATGCAAGAACAGCAGGGCGCTCGCGCCCTGCGCGGAGCTGCGCAGCTCGTGCAGACGAGACATCGTGTGCTTTAGGCGCATCGGCGCCTCCTTTCGGTCGGGATGACCCCGGTCACTGGCTGCGCGCCATCGCGCTCGGCCGCGGTAGGCGCGGGGCTCGGAACGTCAGACCGCGCTTGGGCGAGCACGACGCCGGCGAGTTAGCGGTGCCGCTGAGTGCTGTGGCGCGCAACCGTCCGCTCAGCCTCGGGAGGTGCGAGCTGGCGGGTTTGGCCGGTGCTCACGAGCGCGCTTCGATCCATTCGGTGATCTGGTGGCGGGTCAGTGTCCACGCCTCGTGTTGGGGTAGGCGGGCGATCACCTCTCGCTTGAACGCCTGGTAGCTGACCGGAAGCTCGCCGGGCGCCGGCGGGTAGAAGTGCCCGCGACGGGTCGGTGTGACGGCGTGGTAGTGCAGCAGGAGGCAGCGCGCGAGATCGGCGGGGCCGGAGCCTTCATAGCCCCACTCAAATCCGGCGGGGCTGTGGAAGGGATAGTGCTCGAGCGGTCCGGCACCATCTGCGCTGAGCACGGCGACGCTGACGCCGGGAAGCCGCGGGTAGGTGCGCCCGGCCAGCTCAACCGCTTCGCCGGGCTCGAAACCGAGACGCTCCCAGTCCTCGTGCGTGAGCTTGCGCCGCTCCCCGCGGTAGATGACCTCCGATTCGCGCGGCGGCGGGTCGGAGAGGCTGAGGGTGCTGCGGCCGTGCCGGAGGTGCTCGCAGGGCGCGACGACGACGGCGGCTGCGCGGCCGCGTGGCAGGTAGCGGCGCAGGACGCCGGTGAGTGATGGGTGTTGCATCGTGGGTTCCCTTCTCGGGTTGTCGTTGCCTGGGGCGGCGAGGGAAAGCAGGCGCGGTGTTCGCGCGCTCCACCGCGGGCTATTCGATGTGGACGCGGACGAACCACCTGGAGTGGTCGAGCGCGTCGGCGTGTCTGATTCCGGCTGCGAGCCTTAGCGCCCATGCCGCCCAGTCGGCTCGCTCGCCGGGGACCTCCTCGCGGCGCAGGTAGCGCTCCACGCCGTCGGCGAGATCGGCGAACGCGTCGCGGCGGCGGCACCGGCGCGGCTCGCGGCCGCGCTTGTATGCGCTCTCGGGTATGACGGCGCTGTAGCGGCGCCGTTCGCGGGGCTCGCCGATCACCTCGCCGCCCCGCTGAATGTTTGTGCGGACAGTCCGAGCGGCGGCGCGTCGCCTGAGGCGAGGTGGCCGCGGTTGACGCTCGCCTCGAGCTCGGCGGGTAGGTCGGTTAGCGGGGCGCCTGTGTGATCGACGGCGCCGAAGATGAAGCTCGCCATTGGCTGGCTCCTTTCGGGTTCTCCCACGCCCGCCCCGGGAATGGGCGCGGGCGCGGGACGGTGTTGTTGGGCGCCGTGCTTGCGCCCATCGGGGTTGGGGTGTGGCGTACGGGTCAGGCGGCCAGGCGCTCCTCGCCGAGGTCGACGTCCGCCAGGGCGCTCTCGGCGCGGTGCACGGCGAGGTCCGCGGCGGGTGCGAGCGTGTCGTCGGTGAGGAACGCGTCCCGGTTCAGTTCCGCGAGGTGGGGGCTGAGCATCGGTCGAATCAGCTCCCAGACCGCTGTGCGGAGCTCGCTTGAGCCCTCGGGCAGCGCACGCGCAAGCTTGCGCGCAACGCGTCCGCTGCCGAGCGGCCCGGTCGCCGGGACGCCGTTGACGTCGAGCACGAACGCGGCGGCCCAGCGGCTGAGGAGCTGAAGGATGCCGTGCAGGGGGTCCGGGTCCTCCAGGGCGCGCTGCAGCTCGCCGTCGAGGATCGCGTCGATGTGCTTGGGCTCGAAGCGCCCGGTGTCCCCGACGGGCTGCTGGCGCGCGCGGTCGCTCCAGCCCGCGCCGTAGGCGATGATCGGCGCGTAGTGCTCAACGAGCAGGTGCGCGAGGATGCGTCGGACGGCGTCGAGCTGCTCGCTGCGGGGGTCCATCAGGCCGGCCGCGATGTCGTGCCCGAGCCCGAGGTTGCTGTTCTGAGCGCTCTGCTGGCGCTCGCGTGCCTCAGCGCGACGCTCGCGGTCGGCGGCCGCCGCCTGCTTGGTGTCCTCGTCGGTGACTTTCGCGGCGCCGAAGTAGCTCTCGTCGCGGACGGGCTGGGTCTCCAGGCCGTCCATCGCCTCGTGGATCGCGCCGATCACGAACTCTGGCGCGATCACCCACACCGCGTCCGCGTAGTCGGCGCCGCGGTCATACACCCAGGCGTAGCGGCCAGCGCTCGCGCGCTCGCGCAGGGCGCGGTCGACGTCGACCTTGAACGACGCTCGCTCGGCCCGCTCGGCGAGCTTCCCGAGCTCTGGGTCGAGCTCCTCGGGCTTGCAGGCGATCGCGGTGGCGAGCGTCTCGCGCCCAGGGTCGGTGAGGTGTGCGCGTGCGCGTTCGATGTGCTCGCGGCCGTCGAGGATCGCCAGGCCCTCATCGAGGCGGACGGCGTAGAGATCTTCGTTCTCAACGACGGTGCGCTGCACGAACGCGCCGATGCTCGCCAGCGCCTGCTGGTGGTGCTCGCTGGTGGTGATCCTTGCGGCGACGGCCTCCGTCAGCTCGGGGGAGATTTCGTTCATCTCCGCGAGCACGTTGGCCATCGTGATCGACAGCTGATCGCCGGTCGGGCGGTCGGCCACCCGGGTGCGCAGATCGACTGGGAGGGTGAGCTGGCGGCGCAGGTTGCGCGCCAGCGTCGCTGAGATCCCGAGCTCCTCGCAGACGCTCGCGAGGCGTTCCTGTTCGGGCAGGCCGGCGCGGTCGAGCCAGCAGTCCTCGAACTGGCACTGGCGGTCGCGCATCGAGAGCTCCTCGTACTGGTTCTCCTGTGCCTGGATGCGGCGGATGTCGCGCGCGGTCGGCTCGTAGTCGAGCAGCAGCACGAGCAGCACAGCGACGGGCTTGCGGCCCTCGTACCCCTCGCCGCCGGCGAGCTCGTGGGAGCGCTTCGCCGCGAGGAACCGTCGCTGCCCGGCGTAGAGCAGCACCTGCTCGGGGGCGGTTCGCCGCCCGATCGTGGCCTGCAGCTGTCCGCCCATCAGCATCCCCGCGAGCCGGTCGATGCCCTCCGGGCTGATGTCTCGCCGCGGGTTCTTCGCGAGCGTGATCTGCTCGAGAGGGATCCATTCCAGCGCTCCCTCGAATGCGCGGTGCTGGGCGTTGGTCACGTCGAACAGCCGCGAAGGCACGGCCGGCGCGCTGCTGGTGCGCCGCTGGCGCGTGCCGCTCGGCTTGCGGGCGCTGGCGGACCGACGAGGCTTGCCGGGCGCGGCCTTGGCCGCGGGCCGTGCTGCACGTGCCTTGGCGGGTTTGCGGCCTGCGGCGGGTTTGCGGGTGCTCACCTTGTCGTTGGCGGCGGTTGGCTTGGACATCGGTACCTCCTGGGTCGGGTGAGCGTCGCCCCTGGTTGGGCGGCGCAGTGGATTCGGTCGGGGTGGTGTTTCAGGCCGCGAGCGCGAGTGGGGCTGCTAGCAGCGCGCGGGGGCCCTGCTGGAGCATCTGGACGGTGTCGGTGGCGACGACCTCCAGCGCGTCGGCCGGGTCGGTGATCACGGTGATCCGCGACGCCTGGACGCTGAGCGGCTCGTGCAGCAGCGCGATGTGGATCACCGGGACCCCGACGCTCATGAGCCATTCGATCTTCGCGACGCCTGTCTCGGTGTCAAACCAGCCACCGTCGCTGAAGATGTACGCAAGGCGGGGCCGGTTCATGTTCTCCATCTCCAGGTGCTCGGCGCACATCTCGATCGCGTCACCTGCGAACGCGGTGCCGCCGCCGGTGCGGATCGCCGGCACCAGGCGCATCGGTTGCGAGCCGTCGGAGAGCAGGCTGGCGGAGTTCCCGAACAGCCCGGTCGCCATGCGCCCGCCGACGATCCGCACCGCGGTGTCGAGGATCCACGTCACCGGCCCGAGCGCGTACTCGTAGACCGCCATCGACCCGGACGTGTCGAGGATGAAGATCACGTGCGGGGCCTGGATCGGGTTGCGCCTGATGCGCTCGATCGACCATGAGTGCGCGGTGACGGGCAGCCCGTGCTGGCGCTGCGCGAGCGCGCGCATGTGGCTGCGCGCGTCAAAGCGCCCGCCCGGGGTGCGCTTGGCGAGCTGCGCGACCGCGTGGGTGCGCGCCTGTTCTAGGCGGTTAGCGAACCGGGCCGCGGCCTGGATCTCATCCGGGTGCGCCGGACGGTTCACGCCGCGGTTGGGCATCCGGCCCGTCGGCGCGCCCGTCCCTCGCCCGCCCGTCTGCGGCTCGGGGGCGCCTTCGGCACGGTCGAGCAGGTCCTTGAGCACGACGTCTTCATTGAGCTGTTGCAGCTGCCCGGCCTGCGCCTGCTGCTGCGCGTCCTTCAGCGCTTCACCGAGCGACTTCATCTGTTCCCCATCGCCCCCGCCAGCCTCGCTGCTCCCTTCGGCTTCGCCGCTCCCTTCACCGTCGCCCTCGCTGGCTTCCTCGCTGCACGCGTCTCCCTCGCCGCCGATGCCGCCGGTGGCATCGGGTGGGATGCTGCCGCCACCGGGGCTCGGTGGCGGCGGGTCGGGCGCCCCGATGATTTCCCGGTACTCCTCGGCGAAGGCGTCCATCGTCTTGCAGTCGCCGTCGGGCACCCAGATCAGGCGGGCGTGGAGGTCATGCAGCGCCTGCATGTCGCTTGTGCCGAGCACGCTCTCCCATAGCGGTGTGAGTGACCCGAGCGTCGCGGGATCGACCACGTCGTAGTGGGTGCGCGCCGCGAGGTAGGTCATCGCGCGCCCGCATATGTCGCGGGTGAGCGGCGCCCCGGCACGCGCGGCGGCCTCGACCTCCTCCTGGAAGCGAGACACGAGGACCCGTGGCACCATCGCGCTGAGCGCCCTACGGATGAACGTGCCGCGCGCGGTGGCCTCGGGGTAGTCGCGGACGCCGTGCGCCTCCATCCGGGGCTCCTCGAGCAGCCGGCGATCGCTCAACAGGACCGTCTTGCCTTCGTCCTTCAGCCGCGCGTCGTAGTCGATGACCCAGCGCTTGGTGTGCTTGGCGTGCATCACCTCGTGAAAGGCGACGCCGAAGCACACGAGCACCCGGAAGCGCTCGAGACGCCCCGCGAGGATCTCCTCGCGCGAGCCGAGCAGCTCCTCGCTGTCGAGGTAGACGGTGCGGCTCGGCACTTCGATGTGCCCGGGGTTTGACAGGCCGGCGCCGATCAGCACCCACACGGGGTAGAGCTCCTGCATCAGCACGGTCCAGTGGTCGGAGAGGTCGCGGTAGACCGTGTCGAGCGCTCCTCGGGACGCGGCAGCGCGGTTCAGGCCGCGGGAGAACTCCCCGCGGTCGCGGGTGGCGAGCGCGCGCATCAGCGTGTCACCGCCCGCGGGTACCCTTCGAGGTTCGGGATCGCGTTCGAGGCGCCCGCTTTGCGTTTGCCGGCGCTCACCTTGAAGCGCTGAAAGCCGCCCTCGTCGAGCATCCGGCACGCGGCCGCGGCGTCCGCGGCGAGCAGCTTCCCGGTCTCCAGCTGCTCATGCAGCCCGGAGATGAACATCGATAGCGCGACGCGCTCCCCGACACGGTCGCTCATCACGTGCAGGCTCTCGATCTCCCGGAACTGCGGTGTCCACGCAAGTTCGCCGCTCTTGCGCTTCGAGTCATACTTCTCGGCCGCGTCGACCAGCGCGCCGTTGACGCCGAGCTCGCGCAGCGCCCCCCAGTTGCTTGAGACCTCGACGGTCGCGGGGAACCGCGAGTGCCACGCGTCGGGGATGTCGGTAGCGCCGACGAGACCCGGGTTATACGTCAGGATCACCCCGAACCCGGGCTGCGCGGTGACGGTCTCCCCGGTCGCCGCGAGGTACAGGATCAGCCGGCCGTCGAGTGTGCCGTTGAGGCTCAGCAGCGCGACGTCGCGGGCGATGCTGACCTCGTCGATGACGACCAGCCACCCGTTGCGCATCGCCTCTACAAACGCGGCCTCGACGAGCTTTACGCGGGTCGCGTCCTCGGGGTCGGGGATGAAGTCGTAGCGGAAGAAATACTCATCCGCGGACGGGCCGGGCTGCAGCTCGATCAGCCCGTAGAACGGGCTGCCGTGGCGTTTGATCACCTTCTTCTTTTGCTGGCGCCAGCTGGTGTAGGCGATCGCGCGCGCGATCTGGCTCTTGCCGGTCCCGGGCGGGCCGATCAGCTTCAGGTAGCGCGAACGGGTGGGGTCCTGCGCGTCCAGTAGCCGGCACGCGACCTCCTGCAGCGGCTCCCCGAACAGCGACGGCGGATAGATCGTGCGCCCGTCGGGCAGCAGGATCGCCTCGTGCGTGGTTGCGTCGAGGGTGAGCAGCGCTCTCGCCTCGGCGGTGAGGTCTCCTTCGGCGGCGACCTCATCGACGGTGGCGAGCGCCTGATCGATTGCTGTGGCTGTGGCCATAGATATCTCCCTTTGGTGCGGGGCGTTCGCCCCGCTCGTGGATGGCACGCCGCCCTCGCGGGGCGGCGGCGGGGGCGTGCTTGTGGCCGCGCGCGGCTGGCCGCGCAGCGGAGTGCCCGGTGCTCAGGCGCCGAAGATGCGGGCGGCGACGCGCAGGCGCGCGGCGGTTGAGAGGTAGCCCTCCTGCTCCTTGTTCTCGGCGACCTGGCTGGTGATCACGCCGAGCTGCTTAGCGATCGTGGATTCCTCGGCGCCGACGCCTTCGGGCGCGTCGAGGATCTGGTGGTTTTCACCGCCGCGCGGCGCGACGATCTTGACCATGTGTTCGGTGCCGCCGCCGACGATGTAGGGGATCGACGTCCACACCGACGCGTGCGGCGAGCCGATCCGGTCGACGCGCCCGACGCGCTGTTCGATGCCGTCCGGGACGGGCGGGACATCGAGGTGCACGATGCCGCTTGCGACCTGCAGGTTGTGTCCCTCCTGCCCGATGCGACTGAGGCACAGGATCGGGAACTCCCCGTCGGTGAAGCGCCGCTTGAGCTCCGCGAACTCGTCTTTGCCGATCGAGCCGTCAGCGACGCACGCCTCGATGCCGTAGCGCTCGCGGATCGTCTGCGCGAGCTGGCGCAGGCACCACACCCGCTCAGCGAACACCAGGATCTGCTCCTCAGCGGCCCGCTCAGCCAAGCTCTGCGCGACGATGCTGCGCAGCAGCGGCAGCCCGTCCCCGCCGCCCTTCATCGCCTCGGCGACGAGGCCTTCGCGGACGAGTGCCTTCGCCAGCAGCGAGGCCGAATGCGTCAGCGTCTCGGGGTCCACGCCGATGTCGACGTACCGGTCGACGTGTCCGAGCACCATTCCCTGCTGGCGGGCGTACTCTTTCATCGCCTCGCGGTGAAGCGCGCTGTGCTTGTCGAGCGTCTTGAGCTCGTGCAGCACCTCCAGCAGCCGCCGGTACGCCGCCTTCCCGCCTTCCCGCAGGGCCTTCATCAGCTCCGCGAGCGCGGGGTCCGCCTCGATCGGCAACGGCTCCGCGGGCAGCACGTCGGGGAGGTAGGGCTTCATTTCCTTCTTCGTGACCCGCACCGCGTGCGGCCCGTAGTTCACGCGCAACCTCGCGGCGTTGACCTCGTCCATCAGATCGCCCGCTTCGACGGTGTTCAGCCGCTCCTCCAGCAGCGTGCGGTCGGCGACGCACAGTCCGACGAGGCGGTCGATGTTCGCGGCCTCCTTCCCGGCCGGGGTGCCCGTCAGCCCCCAGAAGTCCGCGATCGCGCCGAAGCGCAGCTCCGCGAGCGCACGGTGCGCCTCGGTGGCGGGGTTGCGGTAGCGGTGGATCTCATCCGCGACCGCGAAGTGCCAGTGGATGACCGCCAGCTCGCGGGCGAAACGCTCCATCACCCCGGTCCCGACGAGCACGACGCCGGGGCGGTCCCCGAGGTCGCGGTGAAAGCGTCGAACCTGCGCGGCGACGGGGATGCGCTCGTCGATGATCAGCACCTCGCAGTTCGGAGCGAGCGGCGGCAGCCCGCGCGAGGGAGCACCAACGGTGAGCTCCTCGAACCACTGGTTGATCAGTCGCGGCCCGGCGATCACCAGGCCGCGGAACCCGCGGATGGTCGCGGCGCGGTGGTAGATCGCGCGGCCCGTGGTGATCGTCTTACCGGTCGCGGTCTGGGACATGTCAAGGCCCGACCCGACGACCTTCAGCGCCGCGACACGACGCTGCGGGTCCTTCAATACCGGGTCATCGTCGAGCGGTGCGACGACGGTCATTCGCACGAGTTCGCGCGCGCCTGAGTCGAGCACCACGTTCGCGCCGCTCGCCTTCAGCTCCCGCAGCAGCGTGATGGCCTGCTCGGCTAGAAGCCGGCGTGTGATCGCCGACATGCCGTCCGCCTCAGTGATCGTCAGCATCCCGGGGCGGCCCTTCATCCGCCCGACACGGACCGTGCCGGCGAGATAGCCCGAGGCCTCGGTGGAGAGCAGCAGCGGCACCTCGCGCTCGACGGCGATCGCGACTGCCTCGCCGAGATCCATCGCGACGCTCAACGCATAGTCCTTTGCCTTCCCGGCACGAACCGACCCCAGGCGCCGCACCGGAAACGACTTGACGCTGCGGGTCAGGACCCGCATTTCCAGGGGTCCGTCGCGGAAGCTCGAGAGGTGCAGGCGCCCCCAGCGTTCCAGGCGGTCGACGGGCAGCCCGGGATGCACCGGCCGGCCCAGCGAGTTGGAGAGTGCCGTCCCGAGCCCGGCTGAGGTTTCGGCGATCGACATCTCCCCGGCGTGCAGCGTCCGCATGTTGATCCGGCGAAGGAACTCATCGACCTCCTCGGCCGGGACGGAGGCGCTGAGCAGCCCTGGATGGATCTGCCCGCCGAGTGAGTCGACGAGGCTGATCAGCTCGGGGGAGAGCACCGGCCCCAGACGCCAGCCGTCACCGGTGCGCTCGTCCGGTATGAGGAACACCCCCACAGGTCGCTCGACCCGCTCGGGGACACTCATCACCTCCCGCGCGAGCGCGAGCCACCGGCGCGAGCCGATCTGCCAACAGCGCATGTCCGACTCGCTGAACTCGGCGACGTTCGCGAGCGCCCACCGCGAGATGTCATCGGCCAGCTCGGGGACGAGGCCGTAGCGGCGGGCGATCGCTGCGCGCTTGGCGGACGTCCGATACCACGTGTCGGGGTGATCCAGGTCGACCGGGAGCTCGCGGTTCGCTTCACGGATGCGCTCGTCCAGCGCCTGCGCCGGGACGGTCACGACGCTCCAATCGAGGCCCGCGGCACGGTCGGTGTCCGCCTGGCCGCTGGCGAGTTGCTCGATCGCCTCCGCGGTCAGCGTGCTGGGGTCCACCTTCGCCAGCGCATGGCGGCGCAGCACTCCTTCGGCGTGAGCGAACCGGCCCTGCCACGAGTAGCGGCTGTTGGGGTCAACGGCGTGGTTCTGGGCGAGCGCCTTGAGCGCGTCGCGGCTGAGCGCGTCGGTCACTCTGCTCCAGCGCGGAAAGCAGCGCATCAGCTGGTGGTAGGCGTCGCTTTCGCGCGCAGCACCGGCCAGCTCTGACCACGGCGTCAGCGCACCGAACGCTCGCGGCGCCTGTGCCTGAAACGCTTCGGACGGAGCGGGCTGGACGGCAGGAAATAGGGTGGCCATATGGTTCTCCTTCGGGTTGGCGGGCGTCGGCGAGCGCGGCCGTCCTAGCCAGGGCGACCGTGGCCAATCGAGGGCCCGGTGTCAGTTGGTGTGCAGTCGGGGTCGTGGCGTAGTTCGGCGGACCGGCTGAGGGACCGACGCCGAGCAAGCGCGAGCGGCCGCCGGCGACACGGCCTTTGGTGAACGCCCGCTCCAGGCTTGTGAGGTGTTCGTTGAGTTCGCTGAACGCCGGGGGCGGCGGCGGGATCTGAGTCATCGTTGGCCCTCGCGGTCCAGCAGCTCCCGCGTCGCGCGGTGCCAATCTCGGCTTGCAGGTAGGCGATTTGGCTGTCGCGGCCTTCGTTGTTGACTGACGAGCCGGTGGCTGCGGCCATGTCGTGAACGGTTTCGTCGAGCGTGTCCTCGGCGATTCCGCGCTGCTCAGCGAGCGCGAGGAGCTCAGCGAGCTCTGTCTCATCGGCGCGGGCAAAGTCCACGAGCACCACGCTGCAGGTCTCGCACTCGACCGCGGCGTTCTCCTGCGCGTAGATCACGACGGCGACATGGTGTCCCGCGTGCGCGGCGAGGTCGGTGTAGCTGCTGGCGCTCACGGCCGCTCACCTCCCGACCGCTGGGGTGGGTCATGTTGCTGGGTTGGGTTTCCTGTTGACATTCGAACTCCTTTGGGCGGGGTGCAGGGATGGTCAGGAACAAGCCCGCGCGCCTACCGGCTGGTTCAGGCGGCGAGTGGGAGCTGGGGTTGACGCTCTTGCGGCCAGGCGTGCTCGGCGAGCAGCCGCGCGGCGGCGTACATGACGGCGGTGGGGTTCAGGTCACCGCCGGTGAAGCGCCGTCCCGTCTGCCAGCAAGCGCGCTGGACGGCCCCTCCGCCGATCATCGGATCGGACACGTGCTCGCCTTCGCTGGTGAACGTCGTGACGATGCGCCTGGCCAACGGTTCGGGCAGCTCCGTGGCATAACGCAGCAGGCCGGGCCTGTCGGCTCGGCCGTTACCTTCGAGCCACAGGTCGGTCGGGTAGAGGCCCCCGGTGTGGGAGCGGCGCTGGTCGCCTGGCGCGTTGAACACGCGCCGGCGGTGGGAGACGGGGCCGCGGCACATCGCGGTGATCGCCCAGTGAGCCGGCGAGGGACGCCGTCGGCTCGGCGCGACGAACTCGCGGCGCGCGACGATCGTGCATACCCACGCCAGACCGTGCTCTTCGGCGGCGATCTGCACCGGGGCGGCGCGCTGCGGGCCGGTCACGACGACGAGCTGCCCGCCGGGGCGCAGCACGCGGGCGGCGGCGGCGATCCATCGACGCGAGAACGCCAGGTACTCCCGGGCGGGCACGTCGATGTAGCCGTCGAGGACCTTCGCCTCCTCGCGCGCGTACTGGCTGCGCGACCCCGGCCTGTCCCATTCAAGGCCCCACGGCGGGTCGGTGATGACCGCATCCAGCGGCCCGTCGACGTCGCCGAGCAGCGCGACGGCGTCGCGGCACTGCAGCTCGATCTGCGGGTCCCCGGCACCCGCTGTGATCAACAGCATCCGCCTGGGATTCTCGGGGGTTCCCTCGAGCGCCCAGACCGCGTGTGTGATGCGCCGCGCGCGACCGGCGCGACGCTGGTTTGCGAGCCAGCCGCGGACGCGGTGCCGCCACCGTGGATCCCACGGATGCCCGGGCGCTGACGGGGAGTGTCCGTCGTCGCGGGCGACGTCGGCGTTCTCTTCGACGTGTGCGTAGAGCGCGGCCAGCGTGTAGGTGCCGCGCGCCAGGGTGCGCAGCATGTCCGTCTCGCTCTTCAGCGGCCCGCTCATGCCGCACGCCGCCCCGCCAGCTCGCCAGCGTCACGCGCTGAGGGTGGGGAGAGCGCGATGACCTCGGCCGCGGCGGCGAGGGCGGGGGTTTCGTCGGTGAGCCAGTACACCCAGAGGCCGCTTGGGCGAGCGCGGCCGGGCCGGGTGCGCTTAGACCAGGTGCCTCCTCCGCCCGATCCGCTGCAGCCGCGCACGCGCACCCAGCCGTCGTGGCGGTAGATGTGGCCGGCCTTGCCCGGCATCGAGTAGGACACCAGCGCGACCTTCGTGGTGTCGGGGAAGTAGGGCCAGTAGGGAAGCGCTAGGAGGTCGCGCCACAGGCGCAGCATCACCCGCAGGCTTCCTTCGGTCTTTTGCTGCGGGGAGCGGCAGAGGCGGGTCAGCTCGATCACGTTGCGCCGGTGCAGGCCGCGGTCGGTGTCGACGACCGCGCTGTGGGTGCTGCCGGCGCTCGCGAGCGCGACCGGCTCGTTCTTGAGGAACAGCGCGAAAGCGTGGTAGCCGAACGGGCGCGTCTCGGCGCCGAGCGGGTGCCAGTCGGCGGCGAGCACGTTGGACTCCGCGCGCGTGAGGCGGCGGATCTCGATCGCTGGAGGCGCGCCGGCGCGCGCGCGGCGCTCACTGGCAGCCCACAGGTCGGGCTCGGGCCAGAGCGCGCCCGGCAGCTCTGTCTGGGAGCCGTCGGGCATCACGATCCCGATCGTGGGCGGTGCCGCGTGCTGCAGCGGCGGGATCTGGGCGAGGTCGAGGGATGGGGGCGGCAGCGCGCGCAGCGCTCGCGCGCCGTCCAGAAGGACGGTCGGGTTCATGAGAGGCTCCTTTCAGGAGCAGTCGCGCTGCCCGCGATGGGCAGCGGAGGTACAGGAATGCGGCTCGCCGCGTGGACGAGCAGCGGACGGCGGGGCGCGTTTAGGTCGCGTGGCGCCCCGTCGAGGCGTGCGCGTTGATGGCTGTGTTCACTTCCGCGAGTTCGGCGCGGTAGCGCGCGGCGGTCGCCTCGCTCAACATGGCTGCCGCGACCAGCAGCGTGAGGGTCCTCTCGATCTCACGGGCCTTCTGGCGGGCTGTGGCGAGGTCGATCACGGGCCGGGTGAGCTGATGGTGGATCTCCGCGACGGGCTGGGCGGCGAGGAGCCCGTCGCGGATCAGGAGTGCGTCGCGTGCTCGGGTGCGCCGCTCACGGGCGGCCCGTTCTCGTTCGGCGGCGCGCCGTGCTCGTGCGCGGCGTTGCTGGCAGGCACGTACGTGGCTGCCGGCAGCGCGTGCAGCGCGCGTCGGGTAGACGGTTGACATGGGTCTTCTCCCTTCACGGTGTTGGGTGGGCGGTCGGGCTGCCTGGAGGCTGTCCCGGGTCGCGTTGGCGTGTGTGGCGGGCGTGCAGGAGGACTTCGCAGCCGGTGAGCCGCTCCAGCAGCGAGATCGGGTCCGTGTGCAGCTGCGCGTGCGCGATCTCCGCCTTGTGGTGGCGAACGAGATCCGCGAGCAAGTCGAGTGCTCCTTCATCGAACGCGCGATGGCACGCCCGGCAGCCGGGGAGAACGCATGACGGGTCGTCGCAGCCGCCGAGGTCGCGGGGCCACAGGTGCATCGGGTCGGTGGCCGGGGCGCCGCAGTGCACGCACCGCGCGCCCGCGATCTTGGCTTTCTGGGCGGGGCTGGCGGGGCTGATCGGCCGCCGCTTTCGTGCGGTGCGCCGCGCGAGGGACTGCTCGCGCGGCGCGATCGCTGTGGCGCGCTTCAGCGGCGTCTTACGCGCTGGTGGTGAGCTGCGCATCACTGGCTGCGCGGCTCGTGCGGCGGGAAGGTCTCGCGGAACCCGTTGGGGCCGCGGATCTCGACCGTCTCACCGGGAGCGGACTCGCTGACGAGCTGCGCCTCATCGCGCGCGTCATCGGGGCTGTCGTGCAGATAGCCGGTCTCGATCACACCATCGACGTAGACGACGTAGCCCTCGGCGAGACAGTGCGTGCAGTAGCGGCTGCGCGGCGCCCGGTCATGGCTGCCGCACCGATCGCAACCGGCGTTCTCCGCGGCCGGCG
>OCTA010003258.1_pt1 | contig 14430 bp, 7 predicted proteins | sample 1538991 | NCBI WGS metagenome assembly OCTA01 (sample SAMEA3539302, study PRJEB22396) | soil metagenome | biome: tundra; feature: field; material: soil | place: USA | collected 2010-05 | depth 0.15 m | reverse complement strand
CCCGAAACTTGGCAGGTGGCATCGGCCTCCAAACCAGTCCTCTCGGTCCAGGTGCGCGAGTTGGTCGAGTTCGCTTTGCGGCAAGGCGACCTGGGCGGCGCGCGCGATTTCGTGGGGCCAAACCGGGCACTGGCAGGGACCCGTGGCCATCAACGGCTCCAGCGCTCCCGCCCAGCCGGCTATGAGAAAGAGGTGCGCATCTGCCATGAAATCGAGGCAGCCGAGTTCATCCTGCGCGTCCAGGGGCGGATTGATGGTCTGCTGGCCACCGCGCAGGAAACGCTGTTGGAGGAGATCAAGACCGTCCAGGGAGGGTGGGACCGTGCAGCCGACCCGCTGCATTGGGCCCAGGCCAAAATCTACGGCTTTATCTACGCCTACGACCACACCCTGGAACACATCACCATCCAGTTGACCTATCTGGACCTGGATACCGGTGAGCTGACTGAGTTTCGCAGCCTCTTCGCCCGGGTGGAGTTGTCGGACTTCTTCGAAGAGGCAACCGCCATCTATCTCGACTGGCTCCGCGCCCATCACCATTGGTGCCAACAGCGCGACCAATCCATCCGCGCGCTCACTTTCCCCTTTGCGCGCTACCGTCCCGGTCAGCGACAACTCGCGGTAGCTGCCTATCGCGTGCTGGCTAGCGGCGGGCGGCTCTTCCTCGAAGCCCCCACGGGCATCGGCAAGACCATCTCCGTGCTCTTCCCGGCGGTCAAGGCCCTGGGCGAAGGCAAGCTAGAGCGTATCTTCTACTTGACCGCCCGCACTGTGGGACGCGCGGTGGCCCAAAAGGCATGCGCCGACTTGCGCCAGGCTGGGCTCCGCTTGCGCACGCTGACACTCACGGCTAAGGAAAAAGTCTGTGTTCAGGAAGGCCAGCCCTGCGACCCGCTGACCTGTCCCTTCGCTCTCGGCTATTACGACCGCCGCAGACCCGCCATGCGCGCCGCCCTGGAGCGTGAGGAAATCACCCGCCCGGTGCTTGAAGCCGTCAGCCGTGAGCACCAGGTCTGCCCGTTCGAGCTATCTCTCGACCTCTCTTCCTGGGTCGAGGTCGTCGTGTGCGATTACAACTACGTGTTCGACCCCAAGGTTTATCTGCGCCGTCACTTCACCGAGGAGCCGGGCGATTACGCCTTCCTCGTGGACGAAGCCCACAACCTGGTGGACCGCGCCCGGGAAATGTTCTCCGCCGACCTCGACACTCGGGAGATACAAGACGTCCGCCGCGCGCTCAAGCAAGCCGTGCCCCGCTGCGCCAAAGCGCTCACGCGGTTGAGCTCGGCCATGCGCAAGCTCGCCGGGCCGGGCACACTGCCCTCCGATCCCTCCACCGAACTCAACCTCTTCCCCTCCCAAAGTAGGGCAGGCGTCTCGCCTGCCCCTGCCCCTGCCAGCCTCACGGCTCAAAATGCGGAGCGCACACCTCGACCTCTTGACGCGCAGTGCGCCCGTGAATCCCCGGACAAAGACGGACCCCTCTCCCCGACCCTCTCCCCTTCGGAAGGGGAGAGGGAGAAGCGCCGCCAAGTCTCTGGCGCAGCAAGGCTGGTCGATAGGGCACCCTTTAGGGCGGGTCAGGGGTTATCTGCAAGCCCACCCCAAACCACCCGCGAGTTTCCCGCAGACCTGCTGCCTCCGCTCGACGAGGCCCTCAAGCAGGCGGAAACCTGGCTCGCTCGGAATCAGCCCGCGGATTTCCGCGAGGCCCTCCTCGAACTCTATTTCCGCTTGCACTCCTTCCGTCGCACCGCAGAGCTCTACGACGAACGCTTCGTCACCCTCACGGAGTCTGACCGATCGGTCCGAGTCAGACTATTCTGCCTGGACCCTTCCTTCCTGCTGCGACAGGCGCTGGCACGGGGCAAGGCCGCCGTCTTCTTCTCCGCCACGCTGACGCCGATTGACTATTACCGCGCACTGCTGGGTGGCAGTCCTGAGGACCCTTTGTTGCAATTGGCGTCGCCCTTCCCGTCCGAGCATCTGGCCGTGCTGGTGCAGGACCGCATCCGCACACATTTCAAGGCCCGCGCCGACAGCCTGCTCGACGTGGTGCAGGCTATCGCCTCACTGGTGGAAGGACGCCCCGGCAACTATCTCGCGTATTTCCCCTCATATCAGTACCTGACGGCAGTGCAGGAACAGTTCCACACCCTGCACCCGGCGGTTCCTATCCTAGTCCAGCGTCCCGGCATGAGCGAACCCGAACGCGATGCGTTCCTGGCAGCGTTCGCCGTCGAGCATGGCGAGACCCTGGTCGGATTTGCGGTGATGGGCGGAATTTTCGGCGAAGGCATCGACCTGGTGGGCGATCGCCTGATCGGGGCGATCATAGTGGGCGTTGGCCTGCCCCAGCTATGTGTTGAACGCGATTTGATCCGTGATTACTTCCAGGAACAGACCGGCGCCGGCTTCGACTACGCCTACACCTTTCCCGGCATGAACCGCGTCCTGCAGGCCATCGGCCGGGTGATCCGCTCCGAGACCGACCGTGGCGTGGTGCTGCTCATCGACGCCCGGTTCGCGGAGCAGCGCTACCGCCGACTATTCCCCGCCTGGTGGCAGCCGGCGCGCGCCAGAAACACCGATGAAATCAAGGATGCCCTTGTTAAATTCTGGCAGCCTGCGTCGCAGGGGTAACAATCCAAACCGGGAGGAGGGCAATTAACGCAAAGACGCCAAGGAGCAAAGGCGCAGAGCTACTCACCAGTCACTAATCACAAGCCCCTATTCACTTTCCTTGCGACTTTGCACCTTTGCGCCTTTGCGTTGAATTGGCATCGCAGGTTACTTTTTCACCGCCAGCAGGGTGAGCCGCGGCCACCACCATACGATCTTGCCGGCCTCGTTTCGGAGGCGGAGCGTCGTCCGCACCCGCTTGGTTGCGCCTCCCACTGCCGCCAGAACCTGCTCGCGGTTCAGGGGCGGAGTCGCAGCCGTCTCGAAATACCATTGCAAGTCCGGCTGTTTGTACGGCTCCAATTCCGAACGCTCAACTGTCAAGCCCGCTCCGCGAACCAGCGCTTCCCAGGCCTTCGGCGAGAGAAAGCGGACATGGCTTGGGTCGCGCAACTTCTCAACGTGATGCAGCCATTCCGCTGTCTGCTTGTCGTCGTCGGGCACGCTGCCATCAATGAGAAGGAAATGTCCTCTCGGCTTGAGGACGCGGGCGACTTCGCCGATGAACTGTTCCGGCGAACTGAAGTGATGCGGCGCCACCCGCGCGGTGACGAGATCAAACGAACCGGCCGCAAAGGGCATCTTCTCCGCCGGGAACAGCCGCGTTTCGATGCTCATGCCCGCTTCGGCGCATAACTTGGCTGTGTTCTTCAGCATCCGTGGCGCAATATCCCCGGCGGTGACCTTCCAGCCGTGAAGCGCCAGCCAGAGAGCCGTATGTCCCCCGCCAGTCGCCACATCCAGCGCCGCCCCGCCAACCGGGACGGTAATGCCTTTCAATGCCGCCGCCACGTCCTCGGTGTTCGCCAGGATGTGCGATTTACCATAACGGTCACTCTGCCGCTCGAACTGCTTGGCCGATGCGGCCTGCTTGGGATCCAATATATGCTCGGTCACTCTCAACCTTATATCTCCCGCGGGTCGTCTTCACAAGCTTCCGTTGAACAGACCGCGATTGACGCACAGGGCCAGTGCCGAAGTAGTAGCGCGGGCGTCTCGCCTGCGAGTCTTGGCGGCGTCCCGCCCCCAAGACGATGGAGACCATGAGGCAGGACGCCCTCGCTAACTCGCAGGCGAGACGCCCGCGCTACTTTGTCGCTGGGCCAGTATTGACGCGCTGGATGGCCGCGCATAATCTTGCGCCATGACCGCTCCAACTGGCCGTATCCGGCAGGCGGCTTTGAACCCGCCGCAGCTCGCCCGCAAGGCGATCAGGAATCCTCGTTTGTTCCCCGAAATCGCCGAGGGTCTGAAGTCAGACAAGCCGCGCGTAAAGTATGGCTGCGCCAAAGCCCTTCGCCTCATCAGCGAGCAGCACCCGGACCGGCTCTTCCCCTATTTCGATTTCTTCGTAGGCCTGCTGGACGACGAGAACAAGATCCTGCAATGGGCTGGCATCTTCGTGCTATCGCACCTGGCACGCGCGGACGATGACGACAAGTTCGCTGCCATCTTTGCCAGGTATTTCTCCGCCATCCCCGGCCCGGTGCTGATCACCGCCGCCAACGTCATTCAGGGCGGCGCTCGGATTGCACAAGCCAAGCCGCACCTGGCCGATCGGATAGCTGCCGAGATACTGAAGGTTGGCTCTGCTCGCTATCGCACTCCCGAGTGTCGCAACGTGGCCATCGGCCATGCGATCCTTGCGCTGAGCGCCATTGTGCGCCTGCTGCGCAACCCGGCCCCGACGATGCTGTTCGTCCGAAAGCAGCTCAAAAGCCCCCGGCCCGCCAACCGGAAGAAGGCGGAACAGTTCTTGAAATCTTATGCTTGCGCCTTAGCCACATCAATGCAGTTGCCTTCGGGGACCGCGCCCGCCTCGGGCGCTGCCACCCGGCGCCCTCGCCGGGTGGCCGTGGCGCGCGCGGTGTCACTACAGGGTGTGTCGTCTCGGCCAACTCCAAAGGTGGCTGGCGAGGGCGCCAGCCACAGCGCCCGAGGCGGGCGCGCTCCCCTGCCACTGAATCGTTACGGTTTAGCGCCTTTGCGTTGACGCGTAACCTTCCCGGCTCGACCGGACGCCGACGCCGCATCCGCTGAGCCACCCTCAGCCAAGGGGACGTTGCCGCCGCCCTTTAAACTAGTGGCCCGCCCCAGACGTCGATTTCACCACAAAGCTGTCGGCACTGTTGGGGTCACCGCTGCCCTTGTAGATGGCTGTTTGAGGGTAGGGATAGAGCGGGCGGGTGATGGCGGTTGTGCCCGGTCCGCTCTTGGAAGCGATGAGTTTGTCGGGCGCTTTGGCGTGCTCGACCCAATCCACGATGGCTGAGAGCCAATCCACGTCAGTTGCGCCAGGGCCACCGCCGCAGTGGAGGCAGCCGGGAACCATGAAGAGCCGGCAGTAATCGGCGGCGTTGGGGTCGTGAGCTTGGAGCTGGTGGTAATAATCTACCGTTGCCTGGGCCGGGAGCGCAGGATCGGCCCATCCGTGCCAAATGATGAGTTTGCCCTTGCGCGCCTTTAACGGGTCCAAGTTGGAGTTGGTCGCATTGAGATAGGAAGCGGCCAAGTGGGTGTCACGCTCGAAATTGGAGAGGTTGTAGGTAGAATAATCCCAATCAGGCTGGTTGAAGATGAGGTACTTGAAGATCTGGGTGCCGAAGGCAAACATCAGAGTGGGGGCGTGGTCTTTGGCGAGGAGCGCGGGTGCGGGGCCGGTGAGCCAGAAGCGCCATTGCTCCGGGTCGCATTCCGCGACGGAGAATCCGGGATAGAGGGGGCCTTTGTCGTTGCGCGCGCCCTGGTAGATGGCGTTGATGGCCTGGCGCTGTTCGTCGGTGAGGCCCGGGACTTTGGAGAGGTCAAAGTGGGCCGAGGGCGGATCCTGGATGATCCCGTCCTTAAGACCATCCTGCGCATCACACTGTTCGAGAATGGCCTTCTGAAGGTTCTGGAGCGCTTCCGTGGGCAACACGGTGCGGTCGAGATGGGCGGGATCGGGGTAGAGCGCCTTGACGATGGCGATGGCGTTGGCAGCAATGCCGGTCCAGTTAAAGGCGGGCGCGCCGGCCACGACGCCGTCGAAGTCCTGCGGAAAGCGCTGTGCCTCCATCATGGCCTGACCGCCGCCGCGCGAGCAGCCGGTGAAGTAGGAATAGGCGGCATCCTTGCCGTAGTAAGCGTGGAGGAGCGCTTTGGCCACTTCCGCCGTCCGATGCACGGCGAGATAGCCGAAGTTCACTTGCGCCTCGAGGTTGTCGAGCGCCCAACTGGCCGAATAGACCGGTTGGCACTCGTGGCCGGTATCGGTGCCAACGGTGGCGTAGCCGCGCTTGACGGAATCGCGAGCGCTGTTCTGCACCGTGCCGACAAAACCACCGCCGCCGCCCATCACGAATCGCTCGTTCCAGGCCTCGGGCAGCAACAGCTCAAAGCGGATGTTGCCGCCAATGACGCCCTTCACCTCGACATAGGCTGCGGCATGGGGATCTTTCAGCAGGTCAGGAGCCACAGTGGTTGCCGACTCCAGGACCACATCCAGCACTTGCACGCGGCGAAGGTTTTCGGGGCTGAGGTGCTTGGGTAGCTCAGCCAAGGCTGAAATGGCGGCGCAACAGGCGGCAAAGCCGACCAGAAGACATCGTTTTTGCATGTGTTGGTTTGGAGCATAGTGGAAGGCATACCGTTTAGCTAGCGTCCAGTCGTCGCGTTAATACCGAGTTAGCACCTTGACCGGGCGCCGGTGCCGCACCACCATCCGACTGCTATGGAAATCAAACTGACCGCGATCCAGATCGAGAAGCCTGAGCCCATCAACTTCATCCTCGGGCAGGCGCATTTCATCAAGTCGGCGGGGGTTTATCCAAACAGTCGCGCACGATCTTGGCGAGCTTGGGGCGGGTATAGGGCTTCTGCAAAAACACCGCCCCGCCCCGGCGGAAGAAATCAGTGTTCGTCTCCTCGTCGTTATATCCGCTGGTGAAAATGATTTTAAGCTCCGGCTGACTGGCCCGGAGTTTCCCCGCCAATTCCCGCCCCGACATTCCCCCCGGCATGACGACGTCGGTGAGTACCAGGTCGATCCCTCCCGGATGGCGTTCCCAAACTTGCAAAGCCTCCGCCCCGGATCCCGCTTCCAACACCTGATAGCCGCAATCCTCCAGAATCAGGCGCGCCATGTCGCGCAGCAGCTCCTCATCCTCCACCACCAGAATAGTCTCCTGGCCGCCCCCCACCTCGCCGCCGAGGGCGACGTCCGGCGGCGGCGCTTTGACTCGCTCACTGCTGGCCGGAAAGAAGACGCTAAAAGTGGTGCCCTGCCCGACTTCGCTGCTGACTTCAACCCAGCCCTCGTGCTGTTTGACGATGCCATAGACTGTGGCCAGGCCCAGGCCAGTACCCTTGCCGACTTCTTTGGTGGTAAAGAATGGCTCGAAAATGCGGGCCATCGTGGCGGAGTCCATGCCGCACCCGCTATCGCTGACGCGCAAGCAAACGAACGCGCCGAGGCGCGCTTCGGGATGGGTTTGGACGTAGGCGTCATTCATCTCGATCGGGCTGATGCTGATCGTCAGCGTGCCGCCTTTCGGCATGGCGTCGCGGGCGTTGACAGCGAGGTTCATGAGAACCTGCTCGACCATGCCGGCATCCGCCTGCACCAGGGGGAGTTCGGGCGATGGATTGAATTCGAGCGCGACAGTCTCACCGAGCAAGCGCTTGAGCATTTTCGACACGTCGCCGACCACCTTGCGCAAGTCGAGTGGCTCGGACTTCATCACGTTCTTGCGGCTGAACATGAGCAACTGACGGGTCAGAAGGGCCGCGCGGTCGGCGGAAAAGTAGATGGCTTGGGTGCTGTCGAGCAAGTCGGCCGGCAGATCGGTCCGGGCCAGCAGCATACCGGAGTGGCCCTGGATCACCGTGAGCATGTTGTTGAAGTCGTGCGCTACGCCGGCGGCCAGTTGGCCGATGGACTCCATCTTCTGCGCCTGGCGCAACTGGGCTTCCAAGTTGAGCCGATCGGTGATGTCTTCCACGTAACAGTGCAAGACCTGGCTGGCGGCCATGGGATGGAACGACCAGGAAAGGGTGCGCCCCCCGACGACCGTTTGCAGGTTCGGCTTGCTTTGGCGCGTCTCCAGGCACTGGTGGACGATGGCCTGGACATTGGCCGGCAGGATAGCGCGCGGATGGTCTTGCCCGACCGACTGGGCCAGTTTAAGCGCGGAGTCGTTGAAATAGGTGATGGTGGCGTCGTCGGCGAGTTCCATCGCCGGGTTGGGATTGAGCTGGGTAAAAGTCGCCAGCTTTTGCAATTCGGCCTGAGTCCGAATCCTCTCCACCGCCATCGCGAGCACGGTCGCCACGGAGAAGATGAAATGGATCTCGTCCTCCGTGAATTTCCGCTGGCGCGCGGTGTGGGCCCCGAGGACACCGAATGCCTGCCCGTGTCCGGCGATCGCCACCGTGATTCCACTGACGACACCGTGGTCCGCCAATAGGGACGACCCGCGGAAGCGGGTCTCGCTGGCCAGATCACCGAACACCACCGCCTCCCCCGCAGTCAGCGCGAAGCCTGCCTCCGTCCGCGCGTCGGTCGGAATGACCGCCTTGCCGACACAGCCATCCTTCCAGCCGACGCCAGCCCGTAACAACAGGAACTTGCCACCCGATTGCAGTTCCAGGACGTGGCAGTACTCGACCTCCAGGGTCTGAGCGATGAGCATCACGGCCTGGTTCAGCAGCGCGTCAATATCGTCGCTCACCATGGCAAACTGGCCCAGCGCCGCCACGACGGTTTGTTGAAAGGAACGGTTGAGCAGGGTCTTTTCGGCCTGCTCACGTTCTTTGACGCGTTCCTCCAGCGAGACCGCCATTGCATCGAAGGTCTGCGCCAGCTCCCCCAGCTCGCCCCGCTCCTGCGACAACCCGGTGCGGCTGGCCAAGTCGCCGGCACCCAACTGTTGGGCCGCATTGGACAGAATGCGGACCTGGCGGAGAATGAAGCGCTCGCCGCCGAACCACGCAGCCCCCAAGGCCACCAACCCTACGACGAACCCCGTCCAGGGAAGGTCAGAGCCGTAATGAGCGGCGTAGTACTTGTCCGCGAGGTACATCAGCACCGAAGCAGGCACAATGGCCAGGAAGACGGTTCCCACCAGGCGGAATCGCAAGCCGGAGAACCTGGTCATAGCATATTTAGGTGTTTGTTGCCTGATAACACTAGCCGACCGGCTCGCTGCAGGCAAAGAGATTTCTGTAGCCGGGAGACCCGTCGCGACCGCGGGAATTTGCGCGGCATGAAAGTTCCTGATTGTTAGGCTTGCCAAAAGCGCTGGTTTCCCTAGATTGAGCGGCTCATTTATGAATCTACTTAGTCCTTACGCCTTCCTCGCGCTGGCGCCCCCCTCGCAGCCGGGGCAGCAAGCGCCGCCGGCGTGGGTGAACATGGTGCCGCTGGCACTGCTCGTCGTGGTGTTCTATTTTGCACTCATCCGCCCCCAGCAGAAAAAGGCCAAAGAGCACGCCGCCTTGCTGAAGGCGGTGCGCGCGGGCGACAAAATCGTCACCAGCAGCGGCATTGTCGCCGTTATCGTGACCGTGAAAGAGAAAACCCTGACCATCCGCTCCGCAGACTCCAAGTTCGAGATCACCAAAGCCGCTATTGCCGAGATTACCGAGCGCAGCGGCGAACCCAGCGAATCCTGATTAGCCCCCATGAACCGCAATAACTTCTGGAGATTCATCCTCGTTGTCCTTGTCATCCTCTGGTCGCTCTACGAGCTTTATCCACCCGAGGGACGGGACCTCCTCCTGGTGTTTCGCGAGAAGGCCGCGAACCGTGACCCCGCCTTTACCAGCATTTTCCAGAAGGCTCAGGCCCTCGAAAAGGCCATGCCGGAGAAACCCTACGACAACCTGGTCGAGGCTATCGGCACCAATGACATCATCCGGTATTTCCCGGCGTTCGGAGCGAGGGAGGAACTGCACCCGACAACTTTCATCCTGAATCGTTTGCAGCGTGAAGCCGCTGGCCGCATCCGGCTGGGCCTCGACCTTCAAGGCGGCACCTCCTTCCTGGTGGAAATGGACACCAACCGACTGGCACAAGCCACCGATGCCGATACCGCCCTCTCTCACGCGGTCGAAGTGCTGCGCAAACGCGTCGATAAGTTTGGCGTAGCCGAGCCGCTCATTCAGCCGGAGGGCAACAACCGCATTCTGGTCCAATTGCCCGGCTTGTCTGCGGCCGTCCAAGAACAAGCCAAAGTGGCCATTCAGAAAGCCGCCTTCCTCGAATTCCGCATGGTGAATCCCACCAGCGACCAGGACATCAAGGATGGCGTGGTGCAGCCTGGCTACGAAATCCTTAAGCGCAAGGAGCGGATGCGCAACGGCCGCGAGCGCACGGAAGAGGTTGAAGTCAAGAAGCACGCCGAAATGACCGGCAGCGGCATCAAGAGCGCCATGGTCGTGCGTGGCAACCTGGGCGAGCCGGAGATTCACTTCACCCTTGATACCGCGGGAGCCGAGCGCTTTGCTGAAATCACCCGCGAGAATGTCCACCAGCGCATGGCCATCGTGCTCGACGGGGAGCTCTACTCCGCGCCGGTCATCCAAACACCCATCGAAACGGGCAGTGGCCAGATCACCGGCCAGTTCGACAACAAGGAGGCCTTCGAGTTGGCCAACGTCCTGGAGAATCCGCTCCGGGCACCGCTGCACATTGTCCAGTCGCGGGAAGTGAATCCGACCCTCGGCAGGGATTCCATCCGCAGCGGCATCAACGCCGCGATCTACGGCACGCTAGCCGTCTCGGCCTTCATGCTCGTCTATTACCTCATCGCCGGCATGGTGGCCAACGTGGCGCTCATCGCCAACATCATCATCCTGCTGGGCGTCATGTGCTCGGTCGGCACCACCCTGACCCTGCCAGGTATCGCCGGCATCGTCCTGACCGTTGGTATGGCCGTGGATGCCAACGTCCTCATCTACGAACGCATCCGGGAGGAGACGGCCAAAGGCAAATCCTTGAGGGGAGCCATCGCCGCCGGTTACGCCCGCGCCTTCAGCACGATCTTTGACTCGCACGTTACGACACTCATCTCGTCGGTCATCCTGATGTACATGGGCACCGGCTCGATCAAGGGCTTCGGTGTGGCCCTCACCATCGGTGTCGCCGCCAGCTTGTTCACCGCCCTGGTCGTCACCCGGCTGATTTTCGACTTCCTGCTCGACCGTGGTTGGATTAAGTCGCTGCCGATGTTCCACCTGATCCGAGCGACCAAGCTGGATTTCATGAAGCTCGCCAAGCCCGCTTTCGTGATGTCCTGGATCTTAATCGCCATCGGCGTGGGCTATGGCATTCACCGCGGCAGGAGCGCCTTTGGCGTGGATTTCCTCGGCGGTGATACCACCATGTTCGCCTTCGAGCATAAGGCGGATGAAGCCGTACTGCGATCCGCCCTCACCAAAGCCGACATCAAAGACCCCCTCATTCAGTATCAGAAGGACTTGGTCAGCGGACATGAGACGCTCCGCGTGGACTCCGCCACTGGGACGGGTGACAAAGTCAAGGCGGTGCTGTCTGAGATTCCGGGCGCTGGTTTCCACCTGCAACTCCAAGACCACATCGGCGCCTCTGTCGGTCAGGAAATCCGGAAGTCGGCTGTGGTCGCGGGCATGCTGTCCTTGTTCGGCATCTTGATCTATGTGGCCATTCGGTATGAGTTCTCGTTTGCCGTCGGCGCGGTGCTGGCGGTAATCCATGACGTGCTAATGACCATTGGCTGGTACTGCCTCTCGGGGCGCGAGTTCAATGCCACCACCGTGGCAGCCATTCTGACGATTATCGGCTTCTCCACCAACGACACCATCGTCATCTTTGACCGTATCCGCGAAAATCTGAAGCTGGGCCTCCGCGGCACGTTCCGTGAAGTGATGAACCAGGCGCTCAATCAAACCCTGAGCCGAACCATGATCACCTCCGGCACGGTGTTCCTGGCCACCCTGTCGCTGTTTATCTTTGGCGGTGGCGCGATCAACGACTTCGCGTTCACCTTCCTCATCGGCATTATCACCGGCACCTACTCCAGCATCTACATCGCCAGCGCCCTGGTCCTCTGGTGGCATAAAGGCCAGCGCCCGCAACTTGGCGCAGGGGCGCAGGTGGCCGTCGTCGAAAGCGTGGCGGCTCCCGTGCGGAGTTAGCCGCGTTCGCGGTGACATGTTCGCCGTGGTTGAAATCACCGGTTGGCACTGGGTTGGTTTCATCGCGTGCGTCCTGATCTTCCTGGCGCTCGACCTTGGCGTCTTCCATCGCCACGCCCACGCGGTCAAGTTCAAGGAAGCGCTGGTCTGGAGCATCATCTGGTTCTCCCTGGCGATGCTCTTTGCCCTGGCTCTCAAGCCCCTGCGCGGCAAGCAGGAGGCACTCCAATTCGTCACCGGCTATCTGATCGAGCTGTCACTCTCGATGGACAACGTCTTTGTCATCGCCCTCATCTTCGCCTATTTCCGCGTCCCCCAGGAACACCAGCATCGCGTCCTCTACTGGGGCATTCTCGGCGCTCTCATCATGCGTGGCCTGATGATCGGCCTCGGGCTTGCCCTCATCACCCTGGTGGATTGGGTCCTCTACATCTTCGGCGCTTTCCTCCTCTACAGTGGCGCCAGGATGCTCTTCGTGCAGACTGAGGTCCACCCGGAGAATAATCGCGTAGTCCAATGGGTGCGAAAACTCTATCCCGTCACGCCGGAGCTCCACGGTCAGAGGTTCATGACCCAATGGGAAGGCCGGAGAGCGCTCACCCCTCTGGCGCTGGTGCTCCTAATGATTGAAACCACTGACCTGCTCTTTGCCGTGGATTCGATACCGGCAGTCTTCGCGGTGACGCGGAAACCCTTCATCGTCTTCACCTCGAACGTCTTTGCCATTCTCGGCCTGCGTTCGCTCTACTTCCTCCTGGCGGGCGCCATTGGCTATTTCCGCTATTTGAAATATGGGCTGCCCGCCGTGCTGGTGTTCATGGGCGTGGAGATGCTGCTCGATCCCCACGACCGGCCGCCGCGCTGGATTCAGGTCGATATTCCCACATCCGTGTCATTGCTTGTGGTCGCCGGCATCCTGCTGGTTTCCATCGTTTTATCTGTCACAGCCACCCACCGCCAGGAGAAACGCGGGAACCCTCTGAAGCCCGCCTGAACCTCCCGTGCCCTTCGCCGGCCACGACATCCCCCCTCTTCCCCTTCCCTCCAAATGAAATTTCGCTGGTCACTCGCGCCGCCCCAGCCCGGCCTTGCCGCGCAATTGGCGGCATCCTTGAACATCCCGCCTCTGCTCGCCCAATGCCTGCTGAACCGCGGCTTGAGCGAGCCGGCCGCCATCACCGGCTTCCTGCAGCCCCGGCTCAAGCAATTGGCTGATCCGTTCCTCCTGCCCAATATGGGCGCCGCCGTCGAGCGCCTCCTCCAAGCCCGCGAGCGCAATGAGCCGCTCGTCATCTTCGGGGATTACGACGTGGACGGCGTCACCTCGACCGCGCTGCTCCTCGATGTGCTCCGCCCGCTCGGCTGGAATGTCCAATACTACCTGCCGCATCGCATGGATGAGGGCTACGGCCTCAGCCAGGACGGCGTAGAGCACTGCCTCGCGAAGTTCCCCGTCACCCTGCTCCTCGCTGTGGACTGTGGCTCGACCGCAGTCGCCTCCATCGCCTCGCTGCGGCAGCGCGGCGTCGATGTGATCGTGCTGGACCATCATCAGGTTTGCTCCCCCGCCCCTGCCGCCACCGCCCTGGTCAACCCCCAACTCGGCGTCCAGTCCCCGCCGCCCTTCACTGAGCTCTGCTCCGCTGGCCTCGCCTTCAAACTCGCCCACGCCCTCCTCAAGCGCGGACGCGAAACCGGCCTGCCGGGCGCAGCCGAGTTTGACCTGCGCCCCCTGCTTGACCTCGTCGCCCTGGCCACCATCGCGGACATCGTTCCCCTCACCGGCGAGAACCGTATCCTGGTTTACACTGGTCTGGAGCGTTTGAACGCAACCCAGCGGCCTGGCCTGCTCGCCTTGAAAAGAGTCGCGCAGTCCCCTGCCGTGCTCACTACATACGATGTGGGCTTCCAGCTTGCACCCCGTCTCAACGCTGCAGGCCGCCTCGAAACAGCCGAAGACGCCCTGCGACTCCTTCTGGCCCGCGACCTTGCCGAGGCTCTCCCCATCGCCCAGGCCCTCGACGCCAGCAACCGCGAGCGCCAGAAGATCGAGCGCGGCATCGCCGAAGAAGTGCTCGGCTCCCTGCGCGCCCGATTCAACCCGCTGACCGACTTCGCCATCGTCGAAGGCAAACTGCCCTGGCATATCGGCGTCGTGGGCATTGTCGCCGCGCGTGTGCTCCAGCAGTTCTACCGCCCAACCATCATCCTCGGTGGCGACGGCGAGCAGTTCCGCGGGTCGGGCCGCAGCATTGCAGGGTTCGACCTGGCGGCCGCGCTGCGCCAGTGCGACGATCTGCTTGTCCGGCACGGCGGGCACGCAATGGCCGCGGGGGTCACCTTGCAAGCCGCCAGCCTGGACGCCTTCCGCGCGCGCCTCAACGAACTTGCCCGCTGCGCTCTTCAACCCGAGCAATTGCAAGCGCCCCTGCGGCTGGACGCGGAGGTTCGCCTCGAGGCCATGACCTTGGAATGCCTGGGCATCCTTGACCGGCTAAAACCGACCGGCCAAGGCAACCCTGCCGTGCAGTTCTTTGCACGCAACGTGACACAACAGCGTCCCCCGCTACGCATGGGCGCCGACAAGCAGCACCT
>OCTA010003256.1_pt1 | contig 14432 bp, 10 predicted proteins | sample 1538991 | NCBI WGS metagenome assembly OCTA01 (sample SAMEA3539302, study PRJEB22396) | soil metagenome | biome: tundra; feature: field; material: soil | place: USA | collected 2010-05 | depth 0.15 m | reverse complement strand
GCTCTCACCTTGCCGGCGCTCAAATCGATTCCTTCCTCGGCGGCAACTTGGGCCAGATGGATCGCGTAGGTGGGGGTGCTGCATAACACCGTAACTTCGTTGTCGAGGAGCGTACTGAGCCGCGCCGTGCTGCGCATACCGCCGCCCGGGATTGCCAGGCAACCGAGACGCGTCGCTGCATCGAAGCCGCCCCAGAAGCCCAGAAAAGGACCGAACGAGAAAGGAAAAAAGACACGATCGTGCCGGTCCACGCCGGCCACGCGATAAATCCGGATCCAGCACTCCACCACCCAACTCCAACTCTCCGGAGTATCCAGCCACCGCATCGGCTTGCCGGTGGTGCCGCTGGTCTGGTGGAAACGGCTGTAGTCCTCCACGGGGTAGGTCAGGTTGGAACCAAACGGCGGATGCTTCGACTGATCGTCGATCAATTCCGTCTTGAAGGTGAACGGGACACGCGCGCAGAATTCGCTAAGGTCCCCCGGGACGCGGTCGATGCCTGCCGCGCGCAGCTTGGCCGCATAGAACCGGTTGGACCCCAGCAGCGCCTGCACCAGCGACTGAAGCTTGCGCGTCTGGTCCGAGCGGAAATCCGGGGCCGGGGTCATTCGCCGAAGGCCTCCGGCGGCGCGGCCTCGATCTTGTCGGCGATCGCTTTGGGAATGGGAACAGCCCGCATCTTTCCCGTGGCGCTGTCCAGCTTTACGCAAGCGACGGCCAGGGTTCCTCGCGCCACTTCGCGCCGCGGTTCGCCGCTCACTTTGCGAAAGATGAACGTATAGACCAGGCTCTTCTCGCGCTTTTCGCGCACCAGAAGCTGGATCTCAACCGAATCCTCGAAGCGCAGAGGGTAGCTGAAATCGCAATCGGCGTGCACGCGGGGCCATCCGAGCGGCTCCGGATCGACGGTATGTATGGAGAGGCCCAGCGATCGGAAGAAGGCGTGCTCCGCGGCCTCCATGAAGCGGTAGAAGTTGGAGAAGTGCATGATGCCGGCCATGTCGGTGTGATAGAACTCCACCTCGCGCACGATTCTGTGTTCGTAGGCCATGGGTCAGACGGCAGCGGCCAGCGGCAAACCGTGCGATAAGGCGGCCGGCACTCGTGCGAAGTCGGAGACTGCCGCGAACAGCGGGTCGAAGTCCATGAACAGGTTTCCGATCAGGCAATCGGTCAGATCGCCAGTCAGATCGGGATACTTCCTGACGAAGTCGCGGAAGCTGAATGCATGATCGTAGAAAGCATAGACCAGGCGGCGCATGCCTTCGATTCCGCGGCACATGTCGGCGCCATAGGCCGTGAAACGGGCGGCCGAGTAGTCTCCGTCCGTCAGCGCCTGGTCCACTGCGTCGGCGGCGCGCTCACCGCTGCACAGCGCGAGGAACACTCCCGAGCTGAATACCGGATCCAGGAAGGCGAAGGCGTCGCCAATCAGGATGAGTCCGTTCGCGGCACAATGACGCGAGCGGTAGGAGTATTCACCGGTCACGCGGTAGGGACCGAATTGCTCGCCTGCCGCCACGTGCTGCGCGATCCACTTATTGTTGCCGGTTTCGCGGTGAAAGATTTCCGCCAGGTCTTTGCTGCCTTTGTACAGGTAATCCTTCTCGGCCACGATTCCCACGCTGACCACATCGCCGGCCAGGGGAATATACCAAAACCAGCCCTTGTCCGGAACATATGCGACCGTCGTAGCGCCTTCGTCGACCCCGGCGTCGCGCATCGCCCCCTTGTAGTAGGTCCAGATCGCAATCTTATTCAGGTAAGGGTCGCGCACTTTCCAGCCGTGGCGGGTCACCGAGAAGGCGTCGCGCCCGGTAGCATCAATCGTCATCGGTGCGTAGAACTCCAGAGCTTCGCCGCTCTTCTTCACTGCCTTCACGCCGGTAACGTAGCCGTTCTCTTCGATGGTTTCGCGCACCGTGACTTCCTCCATCACTTCGGCGCCTTTCTCGCGCGCGTTGTCCATGAGGAGCTGGTCGAATTCGCTGCGCAGCACCTGCCACGTGTTCGCCGCCTCGTGCTTGAGGTGTTTGAAGAAGTAAAACGGATGGGAAGCGCGTCCGTCGGGGCTCACAAACTGTACGCTGAACTTCTTCGTATAATTCGACGCCTTCATTTTTTCGATGAGGCCCATTCGCTGGAGGGGAAAATAGGTATAAGGAATGAGCGATTCGCCGATGTGATAGCGGGGGAACTTTTCCTTTTCGAGCACCAGGACGCGGCGCCCCTTGCTTGCCAGTATCGCCGCGGCCGCGGAACCCGCGGGACCGCATCCGATCACGATCGCTTCGTAGTGTTGGTCCAAGTTCATTCTCTCCGAAAGTTGATAGTGGACGGTGCTCACGCGTAGCGGGCGCCGCGATGTTGCGGCAGGAAAAACTCGTGCAGAAGCCGGTCCACCTGGAGCAACCCGTCGCGATTCAGCCGCAGGTTCCCGGGCTCAATGCGCAGGAAACCTTCTTCCTTGAGATGCTCCAGGGGCGCGGCAAATCGCTGCCGCACGTCGATGCCGAACTTCCGCTGGAAGTATTCCGTCTGTACGCTTCCGAGCTTCATCTGCAAAATGAACTCCCGAATCATGCGTTCCTCCTCATTCGGCGTGAGCGCGCGATAGATAGGCAGCTCGCCCTGGTGGAGGCGGTCAAGGTAGGGATCCCACTCGTGTTCATTCTGAAAATGAGTGCCGTTGACGTGCGAGAACGAGGCTACTCCCAGGCCGATCATGTCGGCGCCGGTCCACAGCAGGTCGCGGTAAACGAACTTGGTGCGCGAGGGATCCCGCACCGCGGTGTAGGCGCTGGCGATAGTGTATCCCGCCTTCTCCATCTCGCCGAACGCGTAGTCGACCCATCGGCGCTTGGTGGGCCAGCTTGCCACTGGTGCGGTGGATTGGCCGAGGACGCGCATTTGCTTCGAGATGGTCGTGTTGAAGGGAACCTCCATCTGGTAGATGGTGACGCTGTCGGGCAGCATTGCGATGGTCTTGCGGACACACTCGCGCCAGTTCTCTTCGGTTTCGCCGATCATGCCCGCGATCAGGTCGATATTGATCTGCGGGAACCCGATGGCGCGCGCGAACTGGTAGGACGCGTCGATCTCCCTCGCGCCGTGGGCACGTCCGTTGGCTTCGAGGATGCTCTCGTCGAAGTTCTCGATTCCCAGGCTGAGACGGGTGACGCCCATCTGCTTGAGGATTTCGAGCTTGCCTTCGGTGATGGTCCCTGGTTCACACTCGAACGCGATCTCCTCGGCCTGGTCCCATGGAAACAACTGTTTCATCGCATCGACCACGTGGCTCAACTGGCGGGTCGAAATGTAGGACGGGGTGCCTCCGCCAAAATAGATGAAGGTCGGTTTCCTGCCGCCGATGAATGTCTTTGTGGAGTAGAGCGTCAGTTCATGAACTACCGCATCCAGGTAGTGGTCGATTTCAGAGGAGTCCTTGCCGGTGTAGACCTTGAAATAACAGAAGTGGCAGCGTTTGCGGCAGAAGGGAATGTGTACGTAGATTCCCAGGGGAGCCCCGGGCCGCGGCGGACGGTCGAGGGCGGCACGCGCCCCCGGCAGCCCTTCGGAGTTCCAGAATGAATACGGTGGGTAGTTGGAAACGAAATAGTTGCCGGCGCTAGTCTCTTCCGCCAAGCCCGCGTTTGCCCCTTCTGCCATGGTCATCCTCCGAATGCACTTCCCCGTCACGCGGTGGGCGGATTTTTCGCCCGATTATCAATAGAGTATATCAGGCAATTCCGCGCGGGTTGCCGCGTGCCGCAGACGCGAGGGGTGCCACCTGGAAGCCGGCTGGACCGGGGTCTCGACTGGGGTTGATGGAACGAAGCCAATTTGGTGCGAAGGCGTGGAGCTGGATTCGGCGTGACGCATGCAGCGTGGGGCCCACTCGGAAGAGACGCCTTTGCCTGTGACGGAGGTGGGGCCTGTAGACTCTGGCCATTACGACGGTTAGCTTCTATTTGCCGGAGAGATGGTGACTCGGGATGGACTGGCGGGGCTTGCCCGGGAGGAATCCTGTTCTCGATAGGCGGAGACTCGACCCCCAGTTCCGGCGCCCGTGGATTGTCACTCTCCACAAAGGCCGTTTGTGGACCGTGCAGCATAAGGACGCGTCCCACGAATATGTGGACTACACTAGCACCGTCACGATCATCATCAAACCGATGATCGCGTAGAGCGCACGGTAGCGCACCTGAAACCGCCGGATGCTCTCGAAGTTAAGGCCCGCGCGCAGTGTCCGCAGCGACCAGTAGAGATGCACGGCATAGAGCGCGGCGACGAGGACGAGTGCGCGCGGCACGGTGCCGCGGGCAGCCAGCACGACCAACACAGCGTCGGCGATCGTGAAGAGGCCGATACCGGCGGCGAAGCTGCCCGCCTTGCCGAACGTCACGGCGTTGGTCCTAATCCCATTGAGCAGGTCGGCATCGCAGTCCCGAGCTTCGTGGGTGAGGTGGCCCGCCGCGAATACGAGCGCGAAGAAACAGCCGATTTCCAAACTGCGCCTGTCCACAGGGTGGAACAGCGAGTAGCCGAGCAGAAAGTGAAGTAAGCCACCGATGAGGTGGAGGGCCGAGTTGAGGAGGGGAACACCCTTCATATGAAACGCCGGGGCGGAATAGAGCGCGCTCAGGCCGGCTATCGCCAAGCCGAGGATCAGGGTCCGCGAACCGGCGAGGCTAAGCAGCAGGAAGCTCAGTAAGAGTAGGGCTATCCAGAGGTAGCGGATCCCTTTGTGGCCGATGCCGCTGGTCATGAGGACGCCGGTCGCCCGGTTGGTATCCCGGGAGTCGGCGCCCATTCCGGACCAATCGTTTAACGCGAAGACGTGAGCCAACAGACAAAAACTGCCGGCGGCGAAGATCGCTAGATCCACGACTCTTTCGCCCGTAAGCCTGCCGATCGAGAATACGGCACCGAGCAGGGGCGAGCCTTGTAGGACGAGGACTTCGTCGAATCGAATGCAAGACAGCAAGCAGAGGAGCGATCGCAGTCCACGGGCTGCCTGCGATGGTTGTTCCAGGGGCAACCGACGCACGGCGGACTCAACCGCGGCTTGCATTCTCGAAATAGAGCCTGAGCCAGAGCGCATAACCGAAATCTACCGACCAATAAAACCTTGGCACCGAGGCGGTGAAATCGTTGTGGTAGAGAAGTGGTGGGGTTTGAAGAAGAGATGAGAAATCGTCACGGGAGAGCCTCTGGAGCAGATCGCGGACATCGACCGAGGTGGAGGCGGGACCACTCGCGCCGCGGTGCGCGCCCAGGAGCCGCTGCAGCATTTGGCCGGCGGCGGCCCAGACTTCCTGCCCCGGCACGGCCGTTTGCAACCGCGATGATGGCAGCCCCAGCGCGCAGCCGGCGCGTCGCAGGTCCTCTTGGCGCAGAATGGGAATGAGTGGAGCGGCCTGGTAGTAGACCCAGATGCGGTCTTCAGCAATCGCTCGCCCAAGTGCTCTGCACAGCGCGCGTGCAGCCGGCGGATCGGCTTGTGCCAAGAGCAGGAGGACATGCATCTGGATGGCCACGTCGGCAGGGTTCGGATCCTCGCCCGGATCGATGCACTCAAAGCTACCTCGCGGTGCAAGCCAGGTCCGGTAGAGGCCATCCGACGTGCGGTACTGCCGGATGGTCGCGAGCGCGTGCGGCAATAGCTCTTTATGCACGCCGGGAGCGATCCTCCAAACGAGGGCGGTGTCGTCAGCGTCCGGGGTGATGCGGCAACCGAGAGTGCCAATCGTGGGGGCGTCGGGCCGGCCGTGGTAGCGAACGAGTCCTCCCTCCTCGATCTGACCGGCAAGATGATTCCGTGCCCGTTGCAAGCTCTTTTCAAGACCTGCCGCCCGGGCCACTGGATTGACGAGATCGACGATCACAGACGTTACGAAGGTGTTCATCTCCGGCCGTGGACGTTCAAAGCGCGTCTTATCGGTGTAGTAAGTAAGCCAATAACCCTGTGCCTGCTGATGGTTGGTGAGGACTGTAGCCGCCCGTTGGGCACGAAGAGCCAAATCTGCGCTTGCAGCTTGCTGTGCCTCGGCACGCGCTGCTGCCAGCACGATCCCCAGCAACAAGCCGGTCCACAGTCCCCGGTGAGATCGCACCGATGCAGCGGGCTCAGGCCCGCGGGCGTCCGGCGCACGAGGCTTGGCGCCTGCAAGCCCATGGATTGGCAAGGTTCTAATCTTCAACGTTCTCTTATTAGTCGGAATTGCAGATTGCCGTGATTGGGTAATTGCCTTCCAGAAAACTCGATCAGTCTCCGGCATCGGCTAATTATAGCCTACTTTTCTACGGATCCGAGATGCTGACATTTTTCTGAATACACGGGTGCTTGTCTGTAATCCGCCCGTTAACGCACCTGCGCCCTGTGGTCGCGGTCTCAGAATGCGACACTGAACGAAAGTGCCCTTCATCGAGCCGCTACTACAGGGAGCGGTCATCGCTGCGGTTCCGGGTTTACAGACGGAGTATGGGCTCGCAAAGGACTCCGTCTGATGATCAAACGAACAAAATGGCGGCCTCAGGGGCCTCAGGTATACAAAATCGCGAGTGGTTGCACTGAATGCTATACTACCAACTTCACGTGACAGCTCGCTCTGGCTCGTTGTGCCCTTGTTTTTGCACTGATCGCATTTCAGTGGAGGAACGTTGCTTTTCTGTCTGTCGTTCGTGCTGCTGGTATGGCCTGCTCTACGCTTGTCGGAGCGGCTGGCGTCGACTGCGGCCGAGAGTTTCTGGTTCTTTGTGGGTGCCATCATGCTGCAACTTGGCACAATTCCCAGCCTGACCTCGGCAATCCATCAATTGCGCCCTGCCGGGTGGATTCTCACCCAAGCGGTGATTTGCGTAATTGTGGTTTACTTCACGGGAGGACTCGGCCCTTTCGACTTGGCGCAGCGTGGCCAACGATGGCGTGAGAGCTATGTCAGGCTGAGAGCGTTCGTGGTCTCACTATCCCCCATCGCTCTCGCGGTTTTGATTTGCACCTGCGGGTTGATTGTCCTGTCGGGTATCTCTCAACTGGCGACACCAATCCACATCTGGGATGACAGGATGTACCATGCCTCACGTGTTCTTTATTGGATTCAGCATCGCAGCGTTTTCCCTTATATCACGCACAACGATCGCCAGACCGTAACTCCCTTCGGAAGTGAGTTGTTTTTCCTCTGGCCAGTGCTGCTGACACGGACAGAGAGTGTAGGCCGCATGGTTTTTTGGTTAGCATACCCCGGTGCGGCCGTCGGTCAGTATTGGCTCTTGCGTTCTCTAAGGCTCAGCCGTGGGCTTGCCCTGCTGGGCGGTTTGATCCTGCTTTCGACGCCCCTCGTGGCAGACAGCGCGATCAGTCTCAGGCCGGAACTATGGACCGTAGTGGCTCTCTTGGGAACCGCCTATTGGACCGTCGCTATTTGCATGAACCCCGAGCGAATTGAAGCAAAGTGCTTCTGCCTGGGTCTGTTCACGATTCTCAGTGTCAATACGCGGCCAACAGCCTTGGCCCTACTCCCCAGTATTGCAATGATTCCGTTCTGCGCCCGGACCGTCGTCCGTCCCTTGTTGCGGTTGCGGGGACTGAGTTCAGGACTGTTGTGCGGAGCAGCTTTGAGCTCCCTGATCATTCCCCTTGGATTCAATTTTGCCAGCTATCAGAATCCGTTTGGTGCCGCGGCCCTTCGGAAGGTAGTGGGCGCGGATATTAGCCCAATCCAGCTCTATACGCATGCTGTGCGGCTTCCATTTCTTCTATTCGAACTGCCCGATGCCGCCGTTCCGCCTTCCGTTCTTTCTCGATTGGACGCGGTGGGGAACCGGACCATTTCTGCGCTCGGCGCGGGTGCGCCGCTGCCGTTGGAAGACGAGGAAGACGAGGCGGCATGGATAGGCAAATTCTCTTATCGAATGCCGGAAAGGGCTACCCGATTCTCAATTTGGGGAGTGCTTTGGATTCCCGTTCTAGGATTCGCCGTCTGGCTATTACTCCGGGAGGTGTGCGTCTCCTGGCCTGAGGTAAACCTGACTTCGATACCGGCACTGACGCTGCTGGCGGTTCCTTTGCTCGTTGCTGTCTTGTTCGGCACGCGATGGATGGCCGGTTCCGCGGTTCCCGACCGGTTTCTCATCGGCCCGTATGTGCTTATGTTGCCGATAGGGATGGCGCTGGCAGGACCCTACCTATCGGGCGGCAAGCTTCGACAGGCTGTGGCGCTTCTTGTGGTCGTTTTCGGCGTCTACCAGCCACTTCGAGCAGAGGTTTATGACGCAATTCATTCCGTGGTATCGCCGATTACGCCGGACAAGGTCGATGAGCCATTTCAGGAAGCACTGGATTCCATTCCCGATGGGGCACACATTTTGTTCGTCGGCGAACAGAATGCTCCGGATTATCCGTTGTTTTCTCCGCGAGCTCACTACGCCAACTCAGTGACCTCCTGGGGCAAGACGCCCTTCGACGCGGAAAGGATGCAGTCTTTAATTCAGTCGGAAGAGATCACCCATGTGCTGCTGCAGGATGATCAAAGAGTGCGGCTTAATTGGGATCCTCCCGTGAGCACAAGTGAAATGGTGGCATGGCTGTCGTATCAACCTGACGTCCGCGAGGTGCCTCTCAGCACGCCTCACATGCGTCTCTACCGGACGGTGAGCGATATTCGCTCCAACGAAAAACCCTACAAGATTACGGCGGCACCGCCCTCCACGCCTTTGATATTCGTTGAAAATCGATTGCAAGGCCAGGTCGGCATCGATCCGACTTTCCTGAAGACGCCCTGGCCGGTTGAAACCCTCGAAGGATCTCAGGGCGGTTTCCTCTGGATGGGACAGGGGCCTCCGGAGGGCGTGGGGTTTGGCGTTTGGTCGCGTGAAGTCCGGATGGTGGACTTGCGCTTTAATGTAACTGCTGGGCCGAGCCGTTCGGATGTGGACCGGACCGTCTCGTTGTTGCAGGACGGAGTGTCCGTTGCCGGTCGGAGTTCCTTCCGCGGCAACGCTTCGCTAGTTATCGCGGTCGAGCTTCATGCCGGCCGCAATCTAATGCACTTCTATTCCGAAGACGCCCCAACCATCAAAATCATGCCGAACGGGGACACGCGTCACTTGATCGTCCTCCTTCACAAAGTGATCGTTGACTCAGTTTCGGTGGAAGGGAACCGTTAACGGAGATTGGCCGCAAAGCCCGCAAAGCCGGCCCAGGTGGATCAGTCCTGATATGTCGCGTTATATTCAAGTGGGGGTCTGATGCCGGACACCGATGGCAGAGCGCCCGTGCCGTTCTATCGCTTCCGAGTCGCGCGGCCACGCGCGTGCCGCGTGCGTACCACAGCCGCTGATATACTCAGCGAGTGTCCATGACTCGAGCAGGTGCGCTCCTTCTTGCCTTTACGGCCGCGGCGCAGAACTGGCCTTCCTTTCGCGGCCCCGGCGCCGCGGGCGTCGCCGATGGGAATAAACTGCCGGTGACTTGGAACGTCTCCAACGGGGCCAACATCGCCTGGAAGACTCCCATCCCGGGCCTTGCCCATTCGAGTCCCATCGTGTGGGGCGATCGCGTTTTCGTCACCACTGCGGTGAGCAGCCGCGGCGGCGACAGTTTCAAGCGCGGGCTCTATGGCGAGGGCGATGCCTCAGACGATCGCAGCGTGCAGCAGTGGAAGCTGCTCTGCCTCAGCAGGAAAACGGGCGCCATCGAATGGGAGCGCCTGGCCTACCAGGGCGTGCCGAAAGAGAAGCGTCATATGAAGGCAACCTATGCCAACGCCACGCCGGCCACAGATGGCGAAATCGTGGTCGCTTTTTTCGGTTCGCAGGGTCTGTACGCGTACAACCTCGATGGCAAAGCCATATGGAGCCGAGACCTCGGCCGAATCGATGCCGGCGCCTACGATCTGCCCGAATATGAGTGGGGCACGGCAAGCTCGCCGATCGTCTATCGCGAACTGGTGTTCGTGCAGTGCGACCAGCAGAAGGGCTCCTTTCTGACCGCCCTGGACCGCAAGACGGGAAAGACGGTGTGGCGGGCCGAGCGCGATGAACTGCCATCCTGGGGAACGCCCACGATCGTCCACAGCAAGAATCGCGACGAACTCGTCACCAACTCTTCCAACTTCATACGCGGGTACGATCCGCTCACCGGCAAAGAGCTGTGGCGGCTCGGCGGCAGTTCCAAGATCACCGCGCCCACGCCGATCGATGCCGGCGGCCTGATCGTGGTTGCCAGCGGACGCAGGCCGGAAGCGCCGATCTTCGCGGTGCACACCGGGGCGTCGGGGGACATCACGCTGGGCGCGGATCAGACTCGAAATTCTGCCGTGGCCTGGTCGAAGACGCAGCGCGGGCCCTACATGCCGACACCGCTGTTTTATCGCGGCATTCTGTACGTGCTTGGCAACGCGGGCATCTTCGACGCTTACGATTCCCAAACCGGCCGTGAGATCTACCGGCAGCGCATCCCGCACCAGGGGTCGGGCTTCAGCGCATCGCCGGTCGCCTCCGACGGAAGAATCTACCTTTCGAGCGAGGACGGCGACATTTTCGTCGCCAGCTCGGGCGAGCACTTCGAACTGCTGAAGACGAACTCGATGGAGGACCCGGTGATGGCGACACCGGCGATTTCGGGCGGGCTGCTAATGGTGCGGACCCAGCACGCGCTGTACGCGATTGGGGCCGGGAACAAGAACTGACGGGCTACGAAGGCTTGTAGTACAGCACCATTGCGGCTCCGGCGACGGCGAGCAGGAAGCCCACGTAGAGCATCGGGTTGGGCGCCGTTTTCGGCGGGTGTGTGGCCATCGAAACCAGAACGTTGACGACGGGCGCGCCGCCGAATACCAGCGGCATGACGTAATTCGGCAGACCACCATTGCGGAACGCGTAGATGATGCACACCGCTCCGATCGCCCCGAGCGCGCCGCCCAACGATGCCCAGATGGTGCCGGAAAGGTTGAAGCCCGTGAGGCCGCCCTGTCCGGATAACGCCATCACCGGAGCCAGCACGCCGATCAGGAAGTACGCTCCGCCCACGCAGAGCAGTGCCTTCAGCGGACTGCCCAGTTCCACCTGCCCCTTGTGCAGTGCGACGCCGTAAAAGCCCCACGAGAGCACTGCTCCCAGGGCGAACATGATCCACACCATTTTGCGTTTTCCCCCAGCTCTCTGTTGCATTTATTCTCAAGATTCTATCAGCTTTTTGTGGCATACTACCTGGAAATCGCAGGAAGGGAATCTACTTCAAATGGCCTCACCGAGACTTACCGGCATTCAGTGGTTGATTTGCGTGATTGCATCGCTGGGGTTCGCTTTCGATACCTATGAATTATTGGTGTTGCCGCTGATCGTCCGGCCGGCGCTGATGGAGATGGCCAAGATCAAGCCCGGAACGCCGGAGTTCAACCTGTGGGTGGGGCTGTTGTTCTACATACCGGCGGTGGCCGGTGGGATATTCGGGCTGCTCGGCGGTTATCTGACGGATCGTCTCGGCCGGCGACGGGTGCTGGTCTGGAGCATTCTGATTTACGCTTTGTCGGCGGTGGGCGCCGGATATGCCACATCCCTGACGCAGCTTCTGATTCTGCGCTGCACCACGTTCATCGGTGTGTGCGTGGAGTTCGTGGCGGCGGTGGCGTGGCTCGCGGAGCTGTTTCCCGACGCGAAGCAGCGCGAAAAGGTGCTGGGCTACACCCAGGCGTTCTCTTCCATCGGCGGCGTGATGGTGAGCGGCGCCTACTACCTTGCGGTCACCTACGGCGCTGGGTTCCCCGCCATTCACGGCGGCCACCAGGCGTGGCGCTACACGCTTCTATCGGGACTGCTGCCGGCGATTCCGCTGATCGCGGTGCGCCCGTTCCTGCCCGAATCGCCGCTGTGGCGCGAGAAGAAAGCGCAAGGCACGCTGAAGCGGCCCAGCTTCGGCGAGTTGTTCCGGCCCGAATTCCGCCAGACCACGTTGATCACCGCGCTCATGTCCGCGTTCGCGTTCGGCGCGGCATTCGGCGCCATCCAGCATATTCCGCGCATCGTGCCCGGGCTGCCCGAGGTGGCGCACCTGGCGCGCGCCGCTCAGGAGCAGGCGGTGAGCAAGGTGCAGTTTCTACAGGAAATGGGCGGTCTGACCGGACGCTTCATCCTGGTGATTCTGGCGGTGGTCATCGTGAGCCGGCGGCGCCTGTTGCGCGTCTTTCTGGTGCCCGGACTGGTGATTGTGCCCTTCGTCTTCTTCTATGCGGCCACGCATAGTCTGCAGATGGTTCAGGTAGGGATTTTCATTGCCGGGCTGCTTACGGTGGCGCAGTTCAGCTTCTGGGGCAATTATCTGCCGCGGGTCTACCCGACGCACCTGCGCGGCACGGGCGAGAGCTTCGCGGCGAATATCGGCGGCCGGATGATCGGCACCTCGGCGGCGCTCGTGACGACGCAACTCGCGAACGGCATGCCGGGCGCCAACGCCTCGACGAAATTGGCGTACGCGGCGGCGCTGGTGGCGCTAGGGGTGTACGCCGGCGGCCTCATCGCCAGTTTCTGGCTGCCCGAACCGGAGCAGGCCAAGCTGCCGGATTAGACGGAACGAGCCGCAGTCGTTTTTCGTATCATTGCCTATGGGTTCCCGTCGGGCGTACGGAATGGAACTCTGGAGGTAACAAATGGAAATTCCCAGGAAGCCGCTTCGGCTGTGGCCCGGCGTGGTCATCGCGATACTGCTGGGGCTGCTCAGATTTGTCCTTCCGGCCGTCGTCCCCGACATGTTGATGTACTCCGTGCTTGGGGGACTCGTCGGCGGGTTGCTCGTCCCCGTGTGGTGGCTGCTCCTCAGCCGCGCGCCGTGGTCGGAGCGCTTGGGCGCCATCGCCCTGATGATCGTCGCGCTGTTCGCGACCAAGCGCATCATCCACGAGTCGATTGCGGGGGGAGCGATGGGGTTTTTGTTCCCGTTCCTGGCGATCCCGGTCCTAGGCCTCGCCTTCGTCGGCTGGGCGGTGGCCACCCGCCGGCTCCCGGACGGACTTCGGCGCGCGACGATGGCCGCGACCATCCTGGCCGCGGTTGGATCCGTCGCGCTGATTCGGACCGGCGGCTTCACCGCCAGCTTCCAGAACGACCTGCACTGGCGGTGGACGAAGACCCCGGAGGAGCGGCTGATTGCCCAGCCGGGCATCGAGCCGGCGGCGCCCCCACCCACGGTTCCAGAGGCGGTCGAGGCGGTCGAGGCGGTAGAGGCGCCCGAGAAACAACCGGCGCGGCTGCCGGCGGTTCCCGCCGCGACCCTCCCGCCGGCCACCGCAAAAGCGGAGACGGGAGCCGATTGGCCCGGCTTCCGCGGACCGCATCGCGACAGCGTCATCCCCGGCGTGCGGATCAAGACCGACTGGACGGCGTCGCCGCCGGTCCAGCTCTGGCGGCGGCCGATCGGACCGGGCTGGTCGTCCTTCGCGGTTCACGGCGGCCTGCTTTACACACAGGAGCAGCGCGGCGCCGATGAGGTTGTCGCCTGCTACCAACTGGCCACTGGCAAGCCGGTGTGGGCACACCACGACACCGCGCGGTTTTATGAGTCGAATGGCGGCCCCGGTCCGCGCGGGACGCCGACTCTCAGCAATGGCCGAGCGTACACATTTGGCGCCACGGGAATTGTGAACGCGCTCAACGCTGGTAACGGGGCCGTGGTTTGGTCGCGCAACGCCGCGGCCGAAACCGGTATGAAGACTCCGACGTGGGGCTTCGCGAGCTCGCCATTGGTGCTCGACGACACGGTCTTTGTCGGCGTTTCCGGCCGTCTCGTCGCGTACGACCGCGCCACCGGCGCCCCGCGCTGGTCCGGCCCGGCCCGCGGCGAGAGCTACAGCTCGCCGCACCTGGCAACCATCGACGGAGTCGCGCAGGTGCTTCTGTTGAGCTCAGACGGGGTGGCCAGTTTCGCTCCCGCCGACGGCAAACTTCTCTGGGAGCACGCCTGGAAAGGCTACCCGATCGTGCAGCCGGCCTTGATGGCGGACGGCAACGTGTTGATCAGCGTTACCGACCACAGCGGCACGCGCCGGCTCGCGGCCGCGCGTGGAAGCGGCGGATGGACCGTCGAAGAGCGGTGGACCTCGACAGGCCTGAAGCCTTACTTCAACGACTTCGTGATTCACAATGGTTACGCATACGGATTCGACGGTAGTATTCTCTCGTGCATCGACCTGAAGGACGGCCAGCGCAAGTGGAAGGGCGGGCGCTACGGCAACGGCCAGCTCATCCTGCTCGCCGATCAGGACCTGCTGCTGGTGTCATCGGAGCTGGGTGAGTTGGCGCTGGTCGGGGCGACCCCGGACCAGTTCACGGAGTTGGCGCGCTTCCCGGCGCTCGAGGGCAAGACGTGGAACCACCCGGTGCTGGCCGGCGACATCCTGCTGGTTCGCAACGGCGAAGAGATGGCCGCATTCCGGCTG
>OCTA010003252.1_pt1 | contig 14445 bp, 8 predicted proteins | sample 1538991 | NCBI WGS metagenome assembly OCTA01 (sample SAMEA3539302, study PRJEB22396) | soil metagenome | biome: tundra; feature: field; material: soil | place: USA | collected 2010-05 | depth 0.15 m | reverse complement strand
CGATGGTCTTGAAAGGCAGCGACTCGGTTCCCGGATTCTGGTCCGAAGCCTTCGGATGATTGCCGTTCACGTGGTACGTCCGGCTGTAGCGCGTTTCGTCGCGCCAGCTCTGAAAAGGACTTCCGTCGGGCATGACGACCCGCGGTTCCAGCGGCTGAAGCCGCACCTCGGCGGCGGCCGCCGTCAGCGCTCCGCACACCGCCAGCACTAAAGCGCCTGTTCGCATCGGTCCGCTCCTCTATTTGCCTGCCGGGACCAGTTTCACGGCATGCAGGTTGAGCCCGAGCGTCTTCTGCGCCTCCGCGTCTTCGGTTTTCAGGACCAGTTTCAGGGTGCCCGGCTTGTCGATCGTCACCTCTCCGATCTTCGAGAGCACGTAGCTGGCCATGGGGTCCACCGGATCGGATACTCTGCCGTTATCCGCAAGGGTGACGCGGAACTGCTTCCCGGCCACCTCGCAGAGGACTTTCTGGCCACCCTGCCACGGCGGCGGAGCCGCACCGGTGAGGCGAGCACGCACGCTGGACAGGACGGAGACCTCGTACTTACCCGGCCGGAACGTTTTGAAGTCCCAGGCGGCCCAATCGTTCGTGTCCACCCACCCGCGGATGGTCCCCATGTCGTCGAGCATCAGCCTGGAGTCGCTCGCCGTTTTGTGCAGATCCGCGAGATAAGCGTGCAGCGTAATCGCCCCGTCGGGCTGCTGCGAGAGCGTCTTGATGACATCCGATCCGCCGCCGATCTCGAGCACGACGACCGAATCGTACTTGTCCGGCGCGGACGCCGGCAGTCCGATGTTCATCGAGTAGTAATCCAACCCGGGCTTGCTCTCCTGTTTTACGCCGAGCGCATTCTTGCCGGGGTCCGCCAGCAGGTAGGCCTTTCGGACCTGGTTTTTGATGCCGTAGAGCGTCAGGTTCCTGCCCGGCCAGTTCACCACATGAAGATAAATCCGGTTGGGTGCCGTCGTCACGTATCCGAACTCCATGTTGAAGGGGAACGGATTCGGGCTCGTCGCCTGCACACTCTCGCCATTCACCTTCAGCCATTTGCCGATTTCCGCCAGGCGCTCCACGCTGGGCTGCGGGATCTCGCCTTCGGCGGTCGGCCCGACATTCAGCAGATAGTTGCCGCCCTTGCTCGCCACGCGCACCAGTTGTTGGATCAGCACCGAAGCCGGTTTCCAGTTGTGGTCGTCCTTCTTGAACCCCCACGTGTCGTTCATCGTCACCGGGGTTTCCCAATCGCGCGCCGCTACGCCGATGTTCAACTGGTTGTCGGTGGCCTCGTCGTAGTCTGCGGGAAGGTGCCCGATCCGCCCGCTCACCAGGGCATCGGGCTGAAGCGACAGCACCGTGTCCCTGAGTTGGATCGCCTGCTCCCTCGTGATCAGTTGCGGGGTATCGAACCACATCACTCCCAGCGGTCCATAGTTGGTGAGCAGCTCTCTTACCTGCGGGAGCGCCTTCGCTTCGAAATACTTCGCGAAGTTCTTCTGGGGGTTCGGCGGAAAGTCCCACGAATTCCCCGCGCCGTCGGGTTCGTGCCAGTCCTGCGCGTGGGAATAGTAGAAGCACAGCTTGATTCCGGCCTTCCGGCACGCCGCCGCCAGTTCCTTCATGGGGTCGCGTCCGAACGGCGTGGCATCCACGATGTTGTACTTACTCACCTTGGAGCCGTACATGGCGAAGCCGTCGTGATGCTTCGAAGTGATCACGATGTACTTCATCCCCGCATCCCTGGCCATCTGCACCCACTGCTCGGCATTGAATTTCACCGGGTTGAACTGTTTGGCAAGCTGCTCGTACTCCGCCACCGGGATCCTGGCGCGACTCATGATCCACTCGCCGAACCAGGGAACCGGCTGGCCCTTCCACTCACCGGCCGCAACCGAGTACAGCCCCCAGTGTATGAACAGGCCGAATCGCGCCTCGCGCCACCATTTGATCCGCCGCTCGAGCGTGGGGTCGGTCTCGGTTGGCCTGCCGGCCGACAGGTTCCGCCGGACCGGCTGTTCGCCTTGCGGAGTTGCGGGACGCGGCTGGCTCCAACTTGCCGCCAGAAACGCTCCGGCAAGACAAACAGCGCAAATCTGTCTTTTCGGTATTCTCATTTTCGTCCTCCTTCACTCACCACATCGAATTCGTACACATTGAAGCCGCTCGCCGGAGATTTTACGGCGCGGCTGAAGATCGCCCGCGTCCGGGGGGCGAGCCCGCCGCCGGCCGGGGGCGCAACCATCGGCCTTCGGTTCATATCCCGGCTTCATCCATCACCCGCGCCCGCGTCCGCGCCCACGTCCGCCGCCCTGTGGCAGCAGCCCGAGAAGGTCGTGGTCCGGATCGTCCTTCACGCCGCTTCGAACGTCGAAGATCATGGTGGGTTTCGAAGCCGGGTCGTAAGCTTTCCAGGGCAGCTCCGACGTACCCGGATTGCCCGTTTTCGCGAATGCCAGAAAAGCGTCCGCCATCCGGTCCGCCAAAGCGCCGCTTTGCGCGGAGCCGGCCGTGAGCGGCCACAACTCCGGGTTGTGGAAGATCAGCGGCACGTCCGTGCCGTGCACCGACCCGTAGCGCCCGCCCATGAACGGCGCCGGCCACGTCAGCAGGTACAGGAAACCGGGCGCGCGGCCGAGCGCCGCTTTTCGCTCGATCAGCGTCCGCGTGTTGGCTCGTACTCCCTGGTCGCTGGAGATCCGGGCCAGCAGCTGTGCGGCCGTCGCTTTCGGATCCGCGGCCCGATACGCGCTCCAGACGTGGCCGGTATCGCCGTCCATTGTGGTTTTGAGCTGCTCCTGCGCGGCGGCGTCGTCGATCGAGAAATCGGTCCGGTTCAACCCGCTGTCGTGAAGATTGCTGCCCGCCATCATCGGGACATCCGCGGAGATCGCGGGCGCGTCCGGGTCGAAGGGATCGCGCGGCACCACCGCGCCGTCCACGATCGGTCCGAACTGCCCGCCCGCGGCTCCTTGCGCGCCGATGATCATCTCGTAGGGCGCTTCCTGCAACTCGCGGAACCGCGATTTCGGGATTCCGAGCTGAGCGATCAGGCGCTCCGCGGTGCGGACGGCGTTTTCACGCGTTCCCGATCGCAGCGCGGCCCCGCTCTGCGCCGCGGCGCGATGGAACAGTCCTGTGGCCGACGGCATGGCCATCAGGTGGCAGACCTTGGAGCCGCCGCCGGATTGCCCGAAGATCAAAACCTTGCCGGGGTCGCCTCCCAGGTTCCCGATGTTATCGCGCACCCACTCGAGAGCGAGGACCAGGTCCATCAATCCGGCGACCCCCGACTGCGCGAATTCGGGCGCGAGTTCGCCCAGGTGCAAGTAGCCGAGCGCTCCCAACCGGTGATTGACCGTCACCACGACCACGTTGCCCCTGCGCGCCAGCGCGCCACCGTCGAAGACCGGATTGTGGCTGGTGCCGGAGGTGTAGCCGCCGCCGTGTATGGAAAACAGTACCGCCCGTTTCCCACCGTCCTTCAGGCCCGGAGTCCACACGTTCAACACCAGGCAGTCTTCGCCTCTTCCGCCGGGCTGCGTGGCCCACTGCACGGCGCGCGTGTAGTCGTAATTTCCGCTGGGCAGCGGTTGCGGCGCCACGTGCCCCCACGCGAGGGCGTCGCGCGTCGCTTGCCACGGCGCCGGCTTTCGGGGCGCCAGGAATCGGTTCTTGCCGGAGGTGTCGGCGCCGTACGGCACGCCGCGGAAGACGTGGATTCCGTTTTCGGTGCGCCCGCGGAGCTTGCCGTACGTGGTATCCGCGATAGGCGATGCGGGCGCGGAGCGCGCGGCCGTGATGGCGAAAGGGGCTGCCAGCGCGGCGCGGGCGCCCGCGGCGAGCAACGTGTTCCGATGCAAAAAAGCGCGGCGCGATGTCATTTGCGTGTTCTCCTCTAGTACAACAGGCAGTACTTCTTCAGCGTCAGACCCAAATCGTAAGCGAACGCGCGGATCGCGTCCCGGTCGCGCTTCTCGGGCGGTTGCTCGCGCCAAAACCGGATCTTCGCGGTCGGGGGCTCGTACATCGGAACCATCTCGGCCGATTCCAGCAGGTTCGCCGCGGCTTCGGCTGCGTCCAGGATCTTGTCGATCGGCGCTTTCGAGGCGTTGAACGCGCTTTGGTTGTCCCGCAAAGCGGCCTCGATCGCCTTGAGCGCTCTCTCGGCATGGCCTTCCCGGTTCGGTACCGGCTTGATCATCGAGTTCAGATCGCGGTTTCTGTAGAATCCCATCACGGCTGAGATGATGGCGGGATCGCGAACCGTGCCATCCGGATAGAAGAGCCCGTGGATCTCGCCCCAATACCCGGAGACGATCAGGTTGAACAGGTACCAACCCGTCTTGTGCTTCTGCGCGATCTCCAGGACCATGTCATACGGATTGCCGCGGGCGATACACCCGGTCTCCGAGTTGAGCGTGGGCTTGGCGAACTTGCTGGAGGTTCCTTCGGCGATACGGTAAACGTCCTCGACGGTCGACCGGAGCCAGGTGTAGTCGTGAAAGCTGAGCACATCCACGAGGTCGGCGGTCGATTCCATCTCGCGCGAAAACGTGTATCCCACGGTGATGGCGTTCACGGCGTCCAGCTTCTTGACGCAGGTCAGGTTGTAGCGGACGAACCCGGTGATTTCGACTTCCCGCTGTTTCTTCTCATCGCCGCTCGCCTTCTCGTAGTAGGAGTTGGTGAAGGGCTCGTTCATGATGTCCCACATGAGAAGCCCGGGCTCGTCCTTGACCCCCTCGACGATGGCCTTCACGTACGCGTCGCCCCGCGGGCGGAACGCGGGCTTGAGGGTGTCCGGATTCAGGTTGTTCCCATTCCAGAGAATGGGCATGGTCGAGAAGCCCAGCCGCTGCGAGGTGCGAATGTAGTTCCGGAGGCGGTTGAGATACGCCTGGGGGTCCCTTTCGTAAGCTTGATAGCTGAGCCAGATGCGGGTGCTGTTCAGATTCACCCGTTTCGCGTAGCCTAGGTCCCGTTCCAGAACGGCCTGATCGGCATTCATCCCGTAATTGACACCGCGGATGAAGCTGTAATCCTTCAATGGTCTGTCGGCCCGGGCGGGCCCGACGGCCGCGGCAAAAGCAACCGCAGCCAGGACGGCACAGCGCGTTTTCATATGGCTCCTCCAATTCAGTTCCAAGTCGTCCTTAATTGGGCTTCCTGTGATATTTGTTGGGCGCACCGGGCGTGGGAACGCCGCTCGCGACCGGTGCCCCGCCAGCATGCGCCCGGGTCAACGGAGCGGTGAGGGTGATGCCGCTGCCGGAGACCTGGGCGCCGGCGGCGTGCGCATAGGTGAGCGGCGCGGCAACGGTGATTCGGGCGCCGCCTCTGCCGCCCGTGGCGGAGGCAACGACTGCTGTCTCATGGTTCGTGCCTTCGTCAATACCGATGGTCTGCCCGGCGGTAAAGCCTATCGCGCCGGCAACAGGGACCACGGTCACTCCCACGCCGGTAGCAGCGCCCGCCGCAGTGGCGCCGGCCGTACCAACAGTCGCGATGACGGCGGTTTCGAGGTTCTCGCCGGTATCGATCGTGATGGCCTGGCCGGCGGCAAAGTCCGCCACGCCGGCGACTTTGATATTGGTCGCACCGGCGGCCGCACCGGCCGGCAGGGTAGTGGCGGGCTGCAACTGGAAATCGGTGCAGTTGCTGTCGGTGTCGGCGCCGTCCGGGAAGCGGCCCACGCTCCTGTTGGTTGTGGGGACGGCCGGGGCGGCCCCTGGGCCCGCGGGCCCGAAGCCCCTGGGCGCGACGGGCACCACCGCGATGCAGCCACCCTTGCCCTGGTCGGCCTCGAGCGTGGCAATCTCCGGGCTGGCGATAGTCCCGTTAGCGCTCGAGTTACTCTGCTGGGATCCGTAGACCATGGCATCGACGACCACCAGGCCGCTGGGGTCCAGCAGCGCAATCGAGCCGGCGCTGGTGGAAAGGGCACCACCGAACCACTGATTGGGCGCCGGCGGCCCCTGGTAACCCGCCATCGTTGCCAGGGGGTTGACCACCGGCGCACCGTATGGGTGTCCTTTGACCAGGGGGGCGTCCAGAGTGACGCTGCTGCCCAGCGCCTGCACCGCGTCGCCGCTCATGTGCGGGAATTTCGTGGCGGGCGAGAAGCCGATCCCGGTCCCCACGTCGGACACGTCAACGCCGGACACGTGGTCGAACTGAAGCGGGGCGGCCAGGTCGACGCCCGTGCCGCTCGCGCCGGCGCTTCCGACGCTCGCGACCTTGACAAGCTCCTTGCGTGCGCCGGTTCCCACGGTCAGGGTGTCACCGGCGGTCATGTTGGAATCTGCGGCGACCTTACTGTTGGTCGCGCCTGCGGCCGCCGCCGACAGAATCGTTTGCGTGGCCGCCTTGCCGACTGCGGTGACCGCGGCCAGTTCGTAGTTGCCGCCGATGTCGATGCCGATCTTCTGACCAACCTCGAAGCCTGCGGCGTTCGTGACGGGAAGGTTGGTCGAGCCGGCAGGGACCGTGAGCCACGGTCCCGTGGAGACGGGCTCGAACAGCGTGGTCATGGCCGCGGCGGCCGTCCCGACGCTCACAATCGTGCGGGTCTCGCCGTCGATGTCGATCTTCTGGCCGGCCTCGAATCCGGCGGTGCTCCTGACGTTGATGGTGGTGGCACCGGGGCTTGAAGGGGCTGCGAGGCCCGAGTTGGCGAGGCCCAGCAGGTAGAAGCCGCGGGCCGCGAGCCTGGTTCCGGCGGGGATTGCCGCCAGCCTGACGGGTGCCCACTGGCTCGGGGTGTGGACCAGCGTCCATTTCGAGAGGTCCACGGCGCGGGCGGAGGCGTTGTAGAGTTCGATGAACTGGTCGGTCGAACTGGCCCCGCTGAAACGCACCTCGTTGATCTTGACCGGCAGCGCGTTCCGCAGCCTCTGGGCAGTCGTCTCGAATTGCGTCCCGTTGCGCGCGGGGTCCCTCCACTCGGCCTTGGCGTTCAGGAAGCCCGCGGCAGACGCCGGCGGCGAAGTGACCCTGAATGTGGCGCTGACGCTCCCGCCCGGCGCGACCGGGTCGCCGAGTGTCTTCGACGCGGTGCCGCCGCCGGAAACCGCGGCAGTCCACCCCGTGGGTAGGGAAAGGCTCAAGCTGACGCCCGCCACGGGCGACCCCGTGGTATTCGTGAATGTCGCGGTGGCGTCCTGCATGGATCCCGGCGTGAACGTTGTGACCCGCGAGAGGCTCAGCCGCTGCACATCGTACCTGGCGGCGACGATGTTGGCCTGCACCGCATCCGTGGTGGCTTCGGGCGGGTATCCGGCGGTCATCACGCCCTCATAGAAGGTGCCTGAGGAACCGTTGCCGTTGTCGCCGCCGGTTCCCAGGAGGATGGCTCCCTGCCTGTGCATCGGGTAATAGGCGCTGTTGGTTTGCGAGCCGGGGCGAATTCCGCTGTAGAAGGTGGTGAGGCCGCCCTTCTGCGCGTTGCCGCCGCGGAGGTCCCACTTGTTGCCGCCGCCATCAGCCACGGCGGTCACAAACCGCCACGAATCGATGGTCGGGTCGGCGACGTTCTGCTTGGCGTCGTATCCGGAGAACAGTCCGGCCTCCATGTCGGACATGATCCACGGGCCCAGGCCGTTGCCGCGGCCCCAGGTGGTCGAGGTGCCGAAGTAGGTGGTTTCCATGGTGCCGGTGCCCACGGCGCGGCCGTTCGTCGAGGAGTTGCCGTAGTCGAAGCAGCAGCCGCTGTCATAGTGCGTGCCGTCGATGACGTAATAGATGCCCTCAGGCTCGTCGTCGATGGCGATGCCGGTGGCATTGTTGTTGCGGAACCCCATGCCCGGCATGATGTAAACGCCGTAGGCCTTGTGGCCGGCGATCGTAATGGGCGCCATGTCCGCGATCGGCTGGGTGTCGAATCCGCCCTTGGCCGGGCCCGGGAAGTTGGGTCCGGGCGGCGCCTGGTAGAGGTGGTTGCCCTTCCCGGACTGGTCGTAGATGAGGTTGATGACGCAGATTGTGCCGGCGCAGAACGCATCCTGCGCGGCCGCGTCAGCATATCCGCCACCATCCGGGGCTGGTGACGCGACGGGCTGGACGATGCCGATGTCCAAGGTCTTGCCGTCCGGCTGGCGCTTGACCTGATAGAGAGGCCCGTTGTACGAGGCGTACAGCGCGCGGGTGGTGCTGTGGGCGGCCACGCAGGGTGTACGCGCCGCGCCATAGACGTCACACGGGCCCTGCGGCCGGGCCGGAGGGGGTCCGGCCTGCTGCGCCATGGCAAGCGCGGCGCCAATCAGCATGAGTGCCGGTGCGAGCATCGGTAAAAGACCGGTTCTCGTTTTCATCATCAATCCTCCTTGCCATACCATTGCTAAGGCAGTTGGAGTTCCCATGGTGCGAGCGACCGTGCGTATGGACCTGCTCAACGACGCCATCATTTCGCTGTGGTCCCCGCCGGTGCGAGCGCCTTGCTGGAGAGTAGCTTGTACAGCGCCAGGTCGTACTCCTCCAAGCCCGCGATTCCATAAAGGTGGTTGGCGGAAATCCAGGGCAGCCAGAACCGGTGGCCTCCGACGCCGCGCCCGGACCCCGGACCCATTCGCCAGCCCTCTTGTTGCCACCCGATACCTCTCACGTCGTACTGGCGTCCCGGAAGAGCGACCATAGACTTCGTGTCGTGCAGCAGGACGCGGGCCACGTCGAGGTAATGCTCGTCCTTCGTCAGGTTGTAGAGCTTGGCGTAGGAGGGAACGGCCCAGTCCAGGTATTCGTCAACGCCGCCGGAGACAGCCGCCGTTATGCCCTGAACGCCGACAGTCGGCACGCCTTTCTTGTAGTGGAGTTTGGCGTCGTCGGCGTCCGGCGGCATGGGCACGTTCCAGATCCAGATCCAACTCTCCGCGAAGTCCGCCGCCGCTTTGGCGCGTTCCAGCCACCTGGCTTCCCTGGTGGAATCGTAAAGGCTCAGGTAAGCTTCCATGCTGAGCATCCCAGCCTCTTTGTCGGTGATATTCGGATTGTCGATTGCGCCTCCGATAAAGACTCCCCGCGTCCCCCAATTCGACCAGACATATTCAGCCGCGCGGATCGCCGATTGTTTGTATTTCGGATCGCCGGTCTCCTCCGACATCATGACGAGCAGCGGCACGGGATTGTAGCTGGTCGTCCCCGATGCCTCCGAAACCTCGTTGCTCCCACGCTTCCACCGCCGGGGGTAGGATCCATCCTCCCGCTGCTGCTGGATGAGCCAGTCGGCATATTGCTTTACCCAATTGAACCACTCCGGATGCGGGCGGCCCTGCGCGCGTTCGCGCCGGTGGGCGCGCATCAGCACACGCATGTCTTCGGTGGCGTTTCGCAGCCAGGGAGCGAGCCAGTCGTGCTCCGGCTCCCACGGCTTTCCGGTCTTGAGGTCGTAGCCGGTCCCGGAAAGCGGTACGGTGGGAAGGGCCTGGATCAACGAAGAGATAATCGCCAAACCGGTCTGGCGCATCTTCTGGCCGCGCCCGGTTTTGTCGCGATCGCCTTCGCGCAACAACTCATCGGCGCACTCGATGTTCTTGCCTACGAAACCCATGGCGACCATCGACCAGTTCCATTGCAGGGTATCCACCATGGTGGACAGGACGAACGGAATAGCGGTGCGCCTATCGACAGTGGCAGCCTGGGCGGCCAGGTGGTCTGTCAAAACGCGGCGCATCTGCTCGACGTCGATATAGTAGACCGGTGGTTTCAGCGTGTTCCACGCCCACCGCCAGGAGTCTCGGGTCAGGTCGCGGAACGATTCGTTCTGCCCGAAGCGAAACCTCACCTCGTAGCTGTGGGCCACTCCCGGAGCGATCGGGTGATAGCGCCGCACAGTTCTCGCCGCGGGAGGTGCACCGCGGCCTCCACCGTAACCGGTCGTCGTGCCAGGAAACCAGAAGCCGAACTCGACAGGGCCTTCGTCCGCCTGCCGGGCTCCGAACGCGCCGAATTGAAATCGCGCATCGGTCATCACCGATGTTGCAGGCGTTTCCTCCACGGTCGTGTCGCCGCGCGGCGAAGGGTCCAGGACAGCGACGGAAGCGCCGTTGTTGAAGGAGAGCGCGAACAGGGGCGCCGGCAGGACATCCTCGCGCATCTCGAGGCGCCGGGCAGCGTAGTTCAGCTTTCCTCCGGGAGAGCGGTCTCCGTCATAGGTCGGATCCCCGTACAGCGCTGCCGGAGCCATGTAGTTCACATCGCTCCAGCCTATGGAAGGATCCACCGTGAGCACGACGGACGAGTAGAAGCCTCCCTCCACCTTCCCCGTCACGTCCACTTTCCGGTGCACGGAGACGACCGATCCGCTTAGACTCCAGCGGTCGTTCACGTGAAAGACGACATCCCCGCCATATGCGAGTTCCGCGCTGGCGTCGATCCCGGCCCCGGTCTTCCGCACCGTCTTATATCCGGCGGCAAGCTGGCGTACATTATCGTCCGCCCGATAGACTTCCAGCTTCACGGGTTTAGGCTGCCGGATTTGCGGAGCCGCGGCCCCGGCGATCTCGATGCCCCATCCCTCCGCCGAGGAGCGCGCGAACGAAACCGTCGCGCCCGTTTGCAGGCGGCCAAGGTCCACTCTGCCGGTCTGCTGCGCATATAACGCCGATACCCCCAGCGGTACGACGACGAGCAAGTTCACACGTCCGATTATTTTCATCGCAATCTCCGTGCTTCTCAGTTCTCCGTGGCCAGCCGTCGATACAGGGCCTTGTCGAATTCCTCCAGGCCTGTTATGCCGTGCAGGTGGTTGACCGAAATCCAGGGCAGCCAGGTACGGTGGGCTCCGATCCCTCGGGCGCCGGGCCCCATCCGCCAGTGTTCCTGCTGCCAGCCGGGGCCGAGCAAGTCGTACGTGTGCCCGGGCAACGCCAGCATTGCCTTGGTGCCGTGCAGCAGCACGCGGGCCACATCCAGGTAATGCGAATCGCCGGTGTACTTTTCTCCCGCGCCGGCGCGGAGAAAGGCGACGGTCGCGCCGTTTGAGAGCCGGCCCAGATCAATCCGGTTGGCGGTGGCTGGCGCACCGGCGGGGTTCTGCAACGCGAGCAACGCGGTTGGTCCCAACGCCATCCCGAGAAGTGCGCACTTGCGGAACATAAGTCACAGACTCCTTTTGCGGCGACCCGCCGCGAACCTTCCGTGAGCATTCTGCTGCAAGCGATTGCAGGCTTTCAGCTGGAAACTATAGCGCGTGGCGAATCCGAACACAAACGCCAAGCGCTGATTTAGCTCGGGAGCGCAACAAAGGGCATTAGCGAACCGCTGAGCAAGCGATTACAGTCCGTCGTCGGAACAACTACGCATGCCTGTGTGTATCTCTTGCGAAGATGCCGGCGGGCGGTACGTGCTCACAATTCGCGCGGTGGATGCCGGAGTCGCGAATAACGGCCTCCGGCTGCCGTAGAATCGACTGGCGGAAGAGATGGCGGAGAGGGCGTTTGCAGAGGAGCAAGTGTGGGGGCAGATGTATACTGATGGCGAGCCGGGAACCCAAGATGGAAATCGCCGATGAATAGACGCCACTTTCTCATGAGTTCGATAGCGGCCACCGCCGCGGTCGCACCGTCCGTCGCGGTGTCGAGTGGGTCAGCTTCGAGCGACGATGCGGCAGCGGGTGGGCCGAGAGTCGCCGTCCTTCCCGTCGATACGGAACGGGTCATGGCTTCCATCGACGCGCGGATCTACGGCCACTTCCTCGAGCACATCAACCATTCGGTGGTGGACGGGCTTTTCGCCGAACAGATTCGCGGCTTCGGGTTCGAGGGCGAGGACTTCAAGACCTACTGGGGGTCGTTCTCGGACCGCGGCAAGGTCGAGATCGCGGACGTCGAGTTCCAGAACGGGAAGAAGAGCGTGCGCCTCCACGTCGAAGGCGGCCGCGCCGGGATCCGGCAGGGTCGCATCTTTGTCGACGCGGGGCACGAGTATGACGGCTCGCTCTGGGTCAAACGTCAGGAAGGCTCCCCGCGGTTGACGCTTCGGGTCGTAAGCTCCAAGGGTGACCCGATCGCGTCGGTACCGCTCGCGCTCATAGCATCGGGCTGGCAGGAGGTCCGCTATTCCTTCTCCAGTCCCGTGCGAGACACGCAGGCCTCCCTGGAGATCGCGGTGGCGGGCAGTGGAACCGTGCTGCTCGACTTCGTCTCGATGATGCGCGCCGACGTCCGTCGCGACGGCATGCTGCGCCCCGACCTGGTGCAGGCTCTGCGAGATCTCGCTCCGCCCTTCATCCGCTGGCCCGGGGGATCCTTCGCTTCCACATACAAGTGGAAGGACGGCATCGGCCCGCACGTGTCGCGCCGCTATCACCCAAACGTGATCTGGGGCGGCTACTCGGACTACTACGGCTTCGGGACGGAGGAGTTCCTTGGGCTTTGCCGGAGACTCAACGCCGAGCCCCTGATTGTGCTGCCGGCGCCCGGTACCGACTCCGAGCAGCTTCGGTACGCCATGGACTGGGTGCACTACCTGAACGACCCGGCGGCGACCGAATGGGGACGGCTGCGAGCGTCCAACGGGCATCCCGAGCCTTACGGCGTCCGGTACTTCCAGATCGACAACGAGCCGATGAATAACGGCTTCACGCCGGAGAGGTACGCCGAGATCGTCAACGTCTACGGCAGCCGGTTGCGGGCCATCGCTCCCCAGGCGCGAATCGTGGCGTGCGGACAGAAGCGGACCAACGACATGGCCTGGAGCCAGAAGGTCATCGATCTAGCCGGAAGGAACTTCGATGTCCTCGGATGTCACAACTACGAGTACGAGCCCGAGAACTTCGAGAGCGGATTGAGGCGCATCCGCGACTGCCTCTCGAAGTTGCGGGACTACGTCCGCGCATCGGCGCACCCCCGGATCGAGATCGGCGTCCTGGAGTGGAACCTCTCACGCACCTACGATTGGCGGGCTGGACTCCATGCGGCCGGCAGCCTGATGCTCTACGAGGAACTCAGCCCCGGTCTGACGATGACCTGCCCGGCCTTGCTCCTGCGAAACACGACGGACGATCCGACGTGGACGTCATTCATCTACCACGACCACGTCTCCTGGTTCCCGGGGGCGGCCTACCCGGTGGAGAAGCTCTTCCGCGAGCACTACGCCGAGCGATACCTCGCCTCTACCAGCGGCACCTTCCGGGACGTTCCCGACCGCGAGACCTTCTTCAAAGAGATCTCGACGACAAGGCCCGAAGGCTGGCTGCCAGGCACGGTCGAAGCCATCGCGACGGCCAGCGCCGACAGTCGCCGGATCGTGATCAAGGCAGTCAATTATGAAGGAAAGCGGAACGCCCTCCTCGTGCGACTCCAGGGCGCCGGCGTTCCCGGGAAGCCCGTTGCGAGGCTCTATACGATCAGCGCCGGGCTGAAGGATTCCGCGTCTCTCGATCATCCGGATGCGATTGCCCCGGTGAGCCGAACTCTGGCTTACGCGAAGGATCTCACCGTGGATCTGGAGCCCTACACGGTTGCCGTGGTCGAGATCCGGGCGGAATGATTGTCCAGTTCGGGGCCAGGTGGCCGACGATAATCCCGGACGGCGATTGAAGAAATTAGCTAGCTCGGGAATAGGCTCGCGGGATCTGGGCAACTCAGGGATCTCCCAGAAGAAATGCTACATGCCTTCGAAGACGTTGAGATCCACCTCGATCCCCGTTTGCGACGCAGCGCCGTTTCGCGCAGGCACCTGTCGCGGGCGTCGGAAAGCAGGGAAGCAGGCGGGTAGCCTTTGGGAATTTCGCCGACGAGCGCCGTGGCCGGCGGCTCGCCCAGTTTTCCCTGGGCTGTATTGCGTCGCCAAACGGCGGCTGTCCCGAACAGGCGCTGGACAGCCCCGCATCCAGGCGTTGAGGGTGTATCGCGCATCGCCAGGATTCGATCCGCCCGAGCAGGTGCCGAGGCCCAGGGAGCCGGAAGGGAAAGATCTGTCGCGGGAGCCACAGGATGGTCGTTTGGGCGAGCGTGCATCCGCCGGAGGCGCCGTACATGCCGATGTTCTTCGGCTGGCGGGTGCGCCTGGATGTATAATCGCCGGTCTAAGGGCAGGCGGCAGCGAAAAATACGGTCTGCTGCCGACAGGGAGACGGCAATGGCGAGAAGATTGTTCGCAGTACTTGCGGCGGGAGCCGCGTCGGTTCTCGCGTTGGGAGCGCAGAGTCCCAACGCGCCCGCGAAGAGGATCTCGGTGAGCATCGATGCAGGCAAGACCTCCCCGCCCATCTCGCCGTACATCTACGGTCAGTTCATCGAGCACATCGGCGATCTGATCAACCGGAGCCTGTGGGCGGAGATGCTCGACGATCGGAAGTTCTTCAACGACGTCAATTCAAAGCCCTCCCCGCAGGGGTCCGGTCGCGGCGGTCGCGGCGGCAGGGTGGCGGCCACGTGGCGGCCCATCGGCCCGGACGAGTCGGTGGCGATGGACCGCCAGAATCCATACGTCGGCGAGCACACGCCCCTGA
>OCTA010003249.1_pt1 | contig 14448 bp, 10 predicted proteins | sample 1538991 | NCBI WGS metagenome assembly OCTA01 (sample SAMEA3539302, study PRJEB22396) | soil metagenome | biome: tundra; feature: field; material: soil | place: USA | collected 2010-05 | depth 0.15 m | reverse complement strand
CATGATTCTTGCCTGGTCCAGCGCTTGTCCTCCGAATGGTATCGCCTCTACCACAATTCGTTCCTGCTGCAAGATGCCCAACTCGTCGGTTCGGCGTTCCAATGCTCAGGACATAAAATCCACATAGCAGATTCTATCAGTGGCGCGAAAACGGCGGACTTAGATAGCCTGTGTGAAGCCGATGTGCGGTTCGGCACGTGGTTCACGGCATAGGCCGCCGTGGCCGACGTCCCGTAACCGTGTGTCGTGCCCGAGGCACTCAGATCTTTGCCGAAGCTTACCCACCGCTGAAGAGGTGGGCTATCTTAATTACGTCCCGCAAGGCGGGACTGTTTCCTGCGTTTCGCATGCCGTGCTCGCCTGCCGACCCGAGTTCTGAATCACGCCGCCCAAGCAAGAACGGCAGGGCTCACTGACCCTGCCGTTCTTTTTCGCTGACAACTGACAACTGGCTACTGACAACTGACCTACAGCAACTCTTCGCTCCAGTTCTCCAGGAACTGCTTCACCTCGGCCATGAACTGGTCGGCCACCGCTCCGTCAACGATGCGATGGTCATAGCCAATGCTGAGGTGCATCATCGAACGGATGGCGATGGAGTCGTTGCCGTCCTTGTCGGTAATCACGACCGGCTTTTTCAAGATTCCGCCCACGCCCAGAATCGCAACCTGCGGCTGGTTGATGATGGGCATCCCGAATTTAGCGCCAAAGATGCCGGGGTTGGTGATGGTAAACGTCCCACCCTGCACTTCGTCGGGCTTCAACTTCTTGGTGCGGGCACGCTCGCCGAGGTCGGTGATGGCGCGCTGCAAGCCCACGAAGCTGCGCTCCTCGGCGTTTTTCACCACGGGCACGATGAGGCCCCAGTCCAGCGCGACTGCGATGCCAAGATTGATGGAAGCGTGATAGTGGATGTTCTCGCCTTCCACCGACGAATTGATGATCGGCCATTTGCGAATGCCATGCACCACGGCGCGCGCAAAGAATGGCGTGAAAGTGAGCTTGTTGCCGGTGGCCTGCTCGAACTTCGCCTTCATGTTCTCGCGCAATTTCACGATGCGGGTCACGTCCACTTCGAAGACACCATGTACGTGCGCGCTAGTGCGCTTCGACAGCACCATGTGCTCGGCGATTTTCTTGCGCATGACCGACATGGGCACAACCTCGCCGGGGGTCACGCCGGCCACAGGTTGCAGAGGCGTGACGGTCGCAGGCATCGAAGGTGCAGGGGCGGAGGGCGCGGAAGCCACAGCAGGTTTGACCGGAGCAGCAGGTTGGGCTCCGCCAGCGCCATGTTTGGCGATGAACGACTCGATGTCATCCTTGGTGATGCGGCCACCAAGGCCCGTTCCCGAGACCTGTGCCAGGTCAACCTTGTTTTCCTTGGCGATGCGGCGTACTAGCGGACTGGAGCGCAGGCGCTCCTGCTCGCCCGCTTCGGGATACTCAAGTACGGTGCCCTGTTGTTGCCGTTCCACGCCGGCCTTCTCATCCGGTGAGGGTTGGGCCGACTGCTTGGCGGCCTGAGGCGCGGGAGGCTGCTTGGGCTCCTCGCCACTGGGAGGCTGTGCCACTTCGGTCTGGGTCGAGCGGCTGCCGTCTCCTCCGGCAGGGGCCGGCGGCGCGGTGCTGGCAGCCGGAGCGGATGGCGCGGCTCCAGCGGCTTCGCCTTCGCCCGCAATGGTCCCCACTACGGTGTTCACCTGGACCGTGGCGCCGGCCTGGACTTTGATGTCCTGTAACGTGCCGGAAACGGGCGCGGGAATCTCCGCATCAACCTTGTCGGTCGAGATTTCAAACAGCGGTTCGTCGCGTTGAACTTTCTCGCCCGGCTGTTTCAACCACTTGGTGATGGTTCCTTCAAAAATCGACTCGCCCATCTGGGGCATGATCACGTCTGTAGGCATGTTGTCCTTCCGCGGGATACATAGCTGGAACTGCGAGCTTGCAGCAAACGAACATTATATCGCGTAAAGAAGGGCCCATAATCGCCGACCCGTCAGCACAATAGCAGTACGGCCCGTCCGCTGAGCTTGCCTTGATGCATCAGCTCAAGCGCTTTGCCCGCATCTTCCAGAGGGAATTTGGTGATATGCGGCAGCACGTGATTGTGAAGTGAGAAGTCAAGCGTGGCGCGGATATCTTTGCGGCTTCCGGAGGGCGATCCCATCAGGTGGCGGCGCCCGCCAACCAGATCCATGGGAGACGCCGTGATATTGCCCGGTCCAACCCCGAGCACGACCAGCGTGCCATCCGGAGCGAGGCCGGGGAAGGCGTCAGTTGCGGCTTCCGTACTGGGCGCAGTGGCCAGGATGATGTCGGCTCCACCATCCCATTCCTTCAGCGCATCACCCGACTTCTTCGATTTCGTGTTAATGAATTGCTCGGCGCCTAGTCCGCGAGCCTCGGCTTCCTTGTCGGGCGAACTCGAGATGACAGCCACGCGTGCGCCCATGGCTTTCGCGTAAAGCACGCCGAGATGTCCGAGGCCGCCGAGTCCGATGACGGCTACCTTTTGGCCGGGCTGAAATCTCGCGTTGCGTAGCCCATTGAATACGGTCAGTCCGGCGCACATCAGCGGACCGGCCTCGGCAAAATCCAATCCGTCGGGGATCGGAGCGACGTACGCAGCGGGCGCGATCATGTACTCCTGGTAGCCGCCGTCTTTGGTCACGCCAGTTACCTCGGCGAAGGGACACATCACCTCGTCGCCCTGCACGCAGAATTTGCAGTGGCCGCAAGATGAAAACAGCCATGGCATTCCGGCGCGATCGCCAACTTGAGGCCAGGTGACTCCCGGCCCAACTTTCTCCACCACGCCCGCCACTTCATGTCCGGGGACCCTGGGATACTTGGCAAAAGGAAACAGGCCTTGCTGCACCATGAGGTCGCTGTGGCATACCCCGCAGGCATGAACGCGGATAAGCACTTCTCCGGCCTTAGGTTCGGGAATGGGACGATCTTCGAGGACGACGGAAGACTGAGGTTTTTGTACGACGGCGGCTTTCATGATTCTCCTGTACGAAGTGAAGGAAGTTTAGGGGTTCTGAATGGAAGAAGTCCCGGCCATGATCAATTAGATGAACCGCGTAATCTAAACGATACATCGCAGCGTCAGGCGCGCTGTGGTGGTTTGACTCGCTGGAACGCGTGGGCTACCCTCGACGCAGAAAAAAGGGTTGATGCAGATTCTCTCGATCACCGTCTTCGCGCTCGCCTTCGCCACCATGTTCTATGCGCTGTTCGGCTACCCGCTGCTGCTGGGCTGGATGGCCAGGCGCGCCAACAATCCCGTTCACAAGGACGACAAACTTCGCACCGTTTCTTTTGTGATCGCCGTTTACAACGGAGAGAAGTTTCTGGAGCGCAAGCTGAAGACGATCTTGAGCCTGAACTATCCCCGCCACCTGATGGACATCCTGGTGGTTTCCGACGGCTCGACCGACCGCACCGATGAAATCGCGCGCAGCTTTGCCAGCCAGGGAGTGCGCTTTCTGCGCGTCCCGCACGGGGGCAAGGCCGCGGCCCTGAACGCTGCCGTTCCCCTGGTTGCAGGCGAGATCCTGGTGCTCAACGACGTCCGCCAGACGCTCGATCCCGACTGCTTGCGCAACATCATCGCCTGCTTTGGCGACCCCAAAGTCGGGTCGGTCAGCCCCAGAACAGTCATCGTCGAAGGGGACATCCATGAGGAGGCGGCCACCAGCGCTTATTGGCGTTACGAGGATTGGATCCGGCAGCGTCTGACGCGCATTGACTCGACCTTCGGTTACAGTGGCGCTTTCGCGGCCATGCGCCGCTCGCTGTGGACGCCGCTTCCACCCGGTACGCTGCTCGATGACGTTTATGTGCCGCTGAAGGCGTTTTTCCAGGGTTACCGAATCCTGTACGAGCCGACGGCCACGATGTACGACTTCCCCACCGTTCTGCACTCCGAGTTTCGCCGCAAGGTACGGCTGCAGGCCGGTCTGTACCAGATGCTCACGATCATGCCCGAGCTGCTGAGCTCGCGGAACCGGATGCGATTCCATTTCTTGTCGGCCAAGTATGGGCGGATTGTCATACCGTATTGCATGATCGCGATTGCCCTGGCGACCATCGGCCTGCCGCCGTTCTGGCGAAGCCTGGCAATGTGGGGGCAACTAGGGTTCTATGGATTGGCGGCGCTTGATCCGCTTGTACCCGACCGTTTCCCGCTGAAGAAGGTGACGTCTCCGATTCGTACGTTCGTGGTTTTGATGGCCGCTTCGCTTGCGGCTGTGCGGGTCTATTTCGTATCCCCTGCGAGTCTCTGGAAGGAAGCATCGTACCGGAATGCAGCGGCTGAGCCGATTCCCCAGCCAACAGACTCAGAGGAGCCGAAGGTACCGACCAGTACCGGAGTCTGAATCCGAACCGCCGGCCTTAACCGCGTCAGCTTACTTTCCTGTTGCGTGCCAGCGTCACGAAATAATCCCGGCTGATCGGCTCAATCGTCGCCGTGGTATCCGGAAAACGCGAGAAGATCTGCTTCAATTGCTCTTCGGTGTAGAGGAACAGATCGCAGCGTTTCTTATAGCGCAGGCTGCGCTGCCATGCCAGCAGTCCGCCGGCGACGGGAAACGAGAAGAACGCCTTGTCTTTGGTCAGCGATAAGACCTTGGCGACCACTTTTTCCGGATCGGGCATGTAATCCATGAACCCCATCACGATGACGTAGTCGAAGAGCTCCTGAGGAGCATACTGATAGAAATCGGCGACCATGAACTTGCAGCGATCGCCCACGCCGACCTGCTTGGAATGTTCCGTGGCCAGCCGCAGCATGCCTTCGGCGAAGTCGACGCCCACTACCCGGGCGGCGCCGCGTTGGGCAAGAGTAATCGAGTAGTGGCCCGGTCCACATCCGACGTCGAGTACGCTCTTGCCTTCAATTGGATTGCAGCCTGCAATCGACTTCTCGAAGCGCAACCTCATGCTTTTGCGGAAGAGTCGATTGATGACCCGATCAATGGGCCCATTCTGATTGCCGTAGATGGCGTCAAAATCGTTGGCGTACTGATGGAAAAATGTTTGAGTTCGATCAAGCGACATGGGTCTTTGCCAGTTGGGGGTAATTGCTCAGGAGGTTCTTAAACGTGGTCACGGGAAAATCCTGGAGTATCCGACGGAGCTTGGTTTCCGTGGTCTCCAAATTAACATACGACTTGAACCGGCGTATTGAGCTCATGGGTAGCCGGGGATGCGCCGGATCGATCTCGCGCGGATGGACATAGAAGACCACGGGCCGGCCTTCGCTAAGCACATGCAGCGCCATCTTACGGATCAACCAATAGGGGAACAACCGCAAATACCCTCCGCCGAAGAAACACATCGGTTTACCCATCAGATCGGCAACGCTGATCGGGACCTCCAACAGCGCATCATGCTGGCCGATGTGGTGAGGTTTGCGCGGCGCGTGCGGCATACCGCCGTGTCCCCGCCGGGCCGGAAATACTGAGGAATCGTACTGGTAGCCGGCTTCGGCCAGCGCATCGAAGAACCACGGAGTCTCGTCGGTGGTGGAAAAACCGGGCGCGCGGTAGCCCACTACCTCGACCCCCGCGATGTCTTGCAACAGCAGGCGCGCGCCACGGACATCCTCATAGAACTCGGTTCGGCTGAGTTCGTAAACCAGCCGATGCCCATAACCGTGCGATGCGACCTCATGTCCGCGGCTGGCAGCTTCCTTTACCAGGTGAGGAAAACGCTCGGCCACCCATCCCAGAAAGAAGCAGGTCACCTGAACATTTTTTTCGCTGAACAGATCCAACAGCTTGGTAAAATTGCTCTCCACGCGGGACGGGAGGGCAGCCCACTGGTCGATGGCAGGCACACTCGGGTCGTCCAGGATATGGAACCAGTCTTCAACGTCAACTGAGAAAATGGAGGTTTGCATGGTGCCTGTCAGGTGAGCTAGATATATAACGATTCCCTCCTCTTGCACAAGAGAGAAGCGGGCTTGAGAGACGTCCCACGAACATAAGTGCTCACTGCACGCCTTCGATGCCTGCGGATTTGACTCTCCAGACTCCGTGGGCTAGCCTCAATGTTTTGTACTCGCATGGCCTAACTCCTTGTGTCGAACACATTTGAGTGGCCACGCCTTCGGGTTATCCCGCCGTCATCTCATGAAGCTAAGGCGCCAACCTCTGCAGGTGATACTCGCGCTGGCGTTTTGCGCCCAGGCTTTTGCCGGCAATGGGATGCATCCGGTGCACGCGCCCAAGGCCATGGTGGCGACGCTGCAACCCGAAGCGTCCGAGGTTGGGGTCGCGATCATGAAGCAGGGCGGCAACGCGGTGGACTCCGCTGTCGCGGTCGGTTTCGCTCTCGCCGTGGTGCTTCCCCAGGCAGGCAACATTGGTGGAGGCGGCTTTCTGCTCTTCCGCCGAGCCGGCGGCGAGGTCCACTTCCTCGACTTCCGCGAGAAAGCTCCCGGCAAGGCCACCGCCAACATGTACCTGGATGCCCAGGGCAATGTTGTCCCAGACATGAGCATTCTCGGCTACAAATCAATCGGCGTCCCCGGCTCAGTGGCGGGCTTGGTGTACGCACAGAAGCATTGGGGCAAGTTGACACTGAAGCAGGTGATGGAGCCGGCGATCCGGCTGGCGCGTGATGGCTACGGGCTCGACTACGACGCCGCGAGGTCGTTTCACGATCCCGACCTGGCGAAGTTTCCCGAATCGCATCGCATCTTTCAGCGCGATGGCAACTTCTACCGGCAGGGCGACGTTTTCAAGCAACCGGAGCTGGCCAAGACTCTCGAGCGCATCGCCGAAAACCCTGACGACTTCTACCATGGCGCGATGGCCCGTGAGCTGGCTGCGGCAATCGAGAAGGGCGGCGGACTCGTCACCGCCGAGGACCTTGCCCAGTACGAAGTGAAGGAGCGGCCGCCGATTCGTGGCACTTATCGCGGATACGAGATCATCAGCGCTCCGCCGCCGTCGTCTGGAGGCGTCACCCTGGTCGAGATCCTCAATATCCTCGAGGGATACGACCTGGCTAAGCAGGGTGAAGGTTCCGCGCAGAGCATTCATCTCACCGCCGAGGCCTACCAGCGGGCGTTTTTCGATCGCGCTGAGTTCCTCGGTGACCCGGATTTTTCCAAGATCCCGGTTGCGCAACTGCTGGACAAGCGCTATGCCAATGCCTGGCGCGAAACGATCCCGCTGCGCCGCGCCACTCCCGGAAATGAGTTGCGGCGCCCTTCCATCTTCTCGCAGCTCGACAGCTATGCCAGTTCGCATCCGCAGCCGAAGAAGCTCGTTGAGCCGGTTCACACCACCCACTATTCGATAGTCGATCCTGAGGGCAACGCAGTGTCGGTCACGACCACGCTGAACGAAAGCTTTGGTTCGCACGTTACCGCGGAGGGCTTGGGCTTCCTGCTCAACGACGAGATGGACGATTTCGCCTCCAAGCCAGGCGTGCCTAACATCTTCGGACTGCTTCAGGGTCCGGCGAATGCCATTGGCCCTGGCAAGCGGCCGCTGTCCGCGATGGCGCCGACCATCGTGCTCAAAGACGGCAAGCTATTCCTGGTCCTCGGCGCTGAGGGAGGCCCCACCATCATCACCACGGTCGCCGATGTGCTGATGGGCGTCGTGGATTACGGGCTAAACATTCAGCAGGCGGTGAACGCGCCCCACTTCCACGATCAATGGCTGCCCGACGAGATCAAGCTGGAAAAAGTGGGCTTCTCGCCTGACACCATTCGCATCCTCGAGCACATGGGACACAAAATTTCTGCCGACGCGAGCCTGGATTCTCTGCCGGGACAGCAGCATCGTGCGAAGGAGGAATATTGGGGCGACTCTCAGTGCATCGAGATTGACCCCGACACCGGGGAACGCCTGGGCGCCAGTGACGGACGCCATAACGGAAAGGCAGTCGGATTCTGATGCGGCGCGCCATGTCCACGCTGGTCTACGCCAGGCGGGAACGGCTGCATCCCGGCCTGCTCGATCAGATGGTATCCGGCGGAGCGGATGCTATCGAGATCTTCGCGGCGCGCGGGCACTTCAATTACACCGACCGGCAGCACATCCGGCAGATCGCCAACTGGTTTCGCAGCACCGGAGTGACGTTCCACTCCATGCACTCGCCCATGCATCCCGACGAAGATTGGGGACGCGGCGGCGCGACCCACATCAACATTGCGTCGGTCGAGAAACTTCAGCGGGTCGCGGCTACCGATGAAATCAAGCGCGCCATCGAGGTCGCCGAACAGGCGCCATTTCAGTATCTGGTGCAACATGTCGGCATCGGCCACGAAGAGGCGGACCAGCACAAGCTCGACGCCGCGATGAGTTCCCTCGAACACCTGCACGCCTTCGCTAAACCCCTGGGCGTGCAACTGCTGGTCGAGAACATTACCAACGAGCTTTCGACGCCGGAGAAGCTGATGGAACTGCTGCACGCCGGACGCTTTGACGATATCGGGGTGTGCTTCGACGTCGGCCATGCGCACATTATGTCGAGTGTGCCGCAAGCGTTCGAGGTCTTGAAGGACCGCGTGCGCTCCACCCACGTTCACGACAATGACAAGGATCACGATTCGCATCTCTGGCCCGGTGAAGGCAGCATCGATTGGAAGGAGACGATGGAGCTATTGCGGACCGTGCCCCACTTGCCTCCAGTATTGCTGGAGATCGAGGGCGTGGAAGGCGAGGATGCTGCGAAGAGGGCGACGGAGGCGTTCAGTAAACTGGAGCGGGCGTTATGACGGCGCCCAGCACTAATCAGTAAGCACTAAAGGCAGTACACTGATGTACTCCGGTTGCGGGCTTCACGCGAAACGGAGCGCTGCCCCCGGGGGCCGCGCGAATAACTATGTCCACACCAGCTGAGAACCTGCAGCGACCTGCCATCAAAGTCTTCGTCGCCACCTCGGTGATGCTGACTTTCATTTCGTTCTGGCGGGCCTCAGCCATCGTTTTGGCAGATCTCGCTTCGTCGGCGTACTACGTGGGCGGTGACGCGGAAAAAGTGATCGGCAAAAGCGCGCCCTGGTTCGTGCTCGCCGTCATGTTGTTCAGCTACGCGGTGCGTGCCCTGTACATCGAATCCAGTTCGATGTTCGTTCGCGGCGGAGTGTACCGCGTGGTCAAAGAGGCCATGGGCGGAAAGCTTGCCAAGCTATCGGTTTCTGCTCTGCTCTTCGATTACGTGCTCACCGGACCGATCAGCGCGGTGTCGGCAGGCCAGTATCTGGCAGGGTTTCTGACCGATACCTTCCATCATCTCGGTCGCGACGTTCACATTCCTGGCAACGCTTTTGCGGCGCTTTTCGCCATCGTGATTACCCTTTATTTCTGGTGGAAGAATACCCAAGGCATTCACGAATCCAGTGAACGCGCCCTGCAAATCATGAAGATCACCACGGTGATGGTGGTGCTGCTCATTGTCTGGTGCCTGATTACGCTGGCCAAGACCAGTGCGCACCTGCCGCCGCTTCCCAGTGCCGCCGCCATGCACCACGATCATGAGTCTCTCGGCTGGCTGCTGGGTACCTGGGCGGCGCGCATTCCACTCATCATGATGCTGGTGGGCTTCGGCCATTCTGTGCTGGCCATGAGCGGCGAGGAATCGCTGGCCCAGATCAATCGCGAGATCGAACACCCCAAGCTTAAGAACCTGGAAAAAACCGGGCTGGTGATCTTCCTGTACAGCCTGTTGTTCACCGGACTGGTTTCGTTTTTCGCGGTCATGATCATCCCCGACAAGGTGCGCCCCGACTATTACGCCAACCTGATTGGCGGGTTGGCTATGAATGTGGTCGGTCCTTATACCCTGCGTTTGGTATTTCAGGGTTTTGTCGTACTGGTCGGCGTTCTCATTCTTTCCGGCGCGGTCAACACCGCCATCGTCGGCGCCAACGGCGTACTCAACCGAATGAGTGAAGACGGCGTGCTCACCCCCTGGTTCCGCAAGCCGCAGAAGAAGTTCGGCACCAGCTACCGCATCATCAATCTTATCGTCGGCTTGCAAATCTTCACCATCATTGCCAGCGGCGGCAACGTATATTTGCTGGCTTCGCTGTACGCCTTCGGCGTGATCTGGAGCTTCGCGTTCAAGTCGCTCGCAGTTACGGTGCTGCGCTATACCGAGCCGGAAAACCGCCAATGGAAGGTACCAGGCAACTTTCACTTCAGGGGCGTCGAAGTCCCCATCGGCCTCTTCGCGATCTCGTTGGTACTGTTCTCGACCGCTGTGGTTAACCTGTTCACGAAGCAATTGGCAACCATCGCAGGGGTCGCATTCAGCGTTGTTTTCTTCGCTGTCTTCACCGTCTCCGAGAGGATCACCGCCAGGCAGCACGCGCACGCGGACTCGGGACTCGACCAGTTCAATATTGCGCAAAATACCGAGCTCAGCGCCGAAGCGATGGAGGTGCGCCCCGGCAATGTCCTGGTCGCGACGCGCGACCCTGGCAACCTCTATTACCTGCGGCAGGTGCTGGCCAACACGGACACCACCAAGACCGACATCGTGGTAATGACTTCGCGTGTCTACCACCGCGAGCACTCGTTCAGCGGCAGCGAGGTGGTGGACACCTCAGAGGTTTTCAAGAAGTATGAGCAGGAGCTGTTCAGCGCGGTGGTGTCGGTCGCCGAAAAGGAGGGCAAGCATGTTTCTCTGGTGGTGGTGCCTACCAACGATGTTTTCGAGAGCATCGTGGCGACTGCGCAGCGCCTGCACTCGTCAACCATTGTCTGTGGCCTGTCCAATAAGTTGACCGCCGATGAGCAGGGCAAACTAACCGGCGACGCCTGGGAACGGCTGCCGGAGCCGCGTCCCCGCCTGAAACTTGTGGTGGTGGAACCGAATGGCACCAAGCACGAATACCTGCTGGGTCCGCACACCCCGAGCATGCGCCAGGAAGACGTGGACATGCTGCACAAATTGTGGAAGGAAGTCACCAGCGATCCCCGCTATCGCGAGCTCCACCACTACCACGTGCTGAATGTGGCGCTGCAGGAAATGACCGAGCGCATGCACAACGGAGCGTACCGCGAGGATGTCCTGAAGGAAATTCTCGAAGAGATGCAGCGGCATGGCGGAACGCCCGTCGCTGACGAGGATGTACCGCCTCCGCCGCCGACGTAACCGCGGCGCGGCATGGCCGAGAATCGACACGAGAAAACAGGGAGGTTTGCTACGCTTGAAACTCCGTGTTCATCCGCGCAAATTCATGGACAAACGGTTTTCTTCCTCCGCTCTTGCTAACATCAAAGGGTGAGCCCCGCTGCCAAAGTCCGCGTTCGCTTTGCTCCTTCCCCTACGGGACAACTGCATGTCGGCAACGCCCGCACTGCACTCTTCAACTGGCTCTTTGCCCGTCAAGCCAGCGGCGTCATGGTGTTGCGCATCGAGGACACCGATGTGGCCCGCAGCGAGGCGCGTTTCGAGGACCAACTCCTCGACGATCTCAAGTGGCTAGGCATCGATTGGGACGAGGGTCCCGACAAGGAGCCCCAAGGTCCGTTCAAGCCCTATCGCCAGAGCGATCGCCTGGAACTGTATCGCGAACATGCCGAGCGGCTGGTGAGGGAAGGCAAGGCTTACCTCTGCTTCTGCCCGCAGGAGGAATTGGAGCGCGACCGCGAGCTTGCTCTGCAACATAAGCAACCGCCGATCTACTCGGGAAAATGTCGCGGGCTCGATCCCGAGCAGAGCCAGCGCCGCCGCGCCAGCGGTGAGGCCGCGGCGATCCGGCTGCGGATCCCTGAGCACCCCATTCGCTTTCACGACATTGTGCACGGCCCGATCGAGTTTTCCAACGAAGTGGTCAGCGATCCCATCATCCTGCGCTCCACGGGCATTCCGGTTTACAACTACGTCGTGGTCGTGGACGACGCGCTGATGGACATCACTCACGTCATTCGCGGAGACGATCACCTCTCCAACACGCCCAAGCAGGTGGCGCTCTATGAGGCGCTGGGATGGCCGGTGCCGGAGTTCGCGCACCTGTCCACCATTATGGGCAGCGATCGCGAACGCCTGTCCAAGCGGCACGGGGCAACCTCCATCGCCAATTTTCGCGAGATGGGAGTGCTGCCCGAAGCTCTGGTGAATTACCTCGCGCTGCTGGGCTGGGCGCCAACCGGTGGCACCCGCGAAATCTTTTCGCCCGAAGAGTTGATCAAGGAATTTTCGCTGCAACGAGTAACTCCATCACCCGCCGTCTTCGATATGGAGAAGTTGTATTGGTTGAACCGGCATTACATCAAGCAAAGTCCGCCAGAGCGCATCGAGAAGCTCGCCGAGCCGTTCTTTGTGGGCGCCGGATTGCTGCCGGAAAGTCCCGATGAGCGCACGCGAGCCTGGTTTAGTAAGGTGGTCGCTCTGCTACAGCCGTCGGTGGACAAACTGGACCAGCTTCCCGAGCGCGCCGCGCTGATCTTCCGCTACGATGCCGCGGCTGCGCTGAACTCTCCCGATAATGCCGAGGTGCTCGCGTCGCCAAACAGTGGCGAGGTGCTGAATGTGTTCGCGGCGAAGGTGGAAGACTACCCCCCTCCGATGACTCCCGAGCGCTTCAAGGCCATCATGAACGAGGTGAAGGCGAAGACTGGCGTGAAGGGCAAAGACCTATTTCATCCTGTGCGGATCGCGTTGACCGGATCGCACTCTGGTCCCGAGTTCGACAAGCTGATTCCGATTCTTGAGGAAGGATCGCAACTCGATCTTCCACAGCACGTAATGAATGTTAGCGAGCGCCTGGCCGCCTTTCGTGCGGCACGTGGGAAGTAACAAACTCCGCGAACAAGGGTTTCAGAACTTCGCCAGGCACTCTCGCTTCTTCTCTTCCGGCAAGAACGACGCGCGGAACGAATTCTTCGCCAGCTCGCGAAGCTCATCTTCGCTGAAGCGGAAAACTTCCTGCGCAATCCGATATTCACGCAATAGATTCGTGTGGAACATGTCGGGATCGTCCGTATTCAGCGTGACCTGGACGCCGGCATCAAACAATTTCCGGACCGGGTGTTCCTCTACTGAGGTACAGCAGCCGGTCATCACATTGCTGGTGATGCACACCTCGACCGGAATCTGCTTTTCCGCCAGATAGCGCACTAGTTCGGGATCGTCGGCGGCGCGCAGGCCATGGCCGATGCGGTCCGCCTTCAATTCCCGTAGCGCGCCCCAAATGGACTCGGCTCCCACCGTTTCCCCGGCATGTACGGTCAACCGCAACCCATGTTGCGCTGCGCGCTCGTACACTTCGCGGAACTGCTCGGGGCCGGCGCGGCGCTCGTCTCCGCCAATTCCGATGCCGGCGACGTTTCTTCCCTTGAAGCGAATTGCCTCGTCGACCACCCTGCGCGCTTCGTCCACGCCGAAGTGCCGGACCGCGTCGAAGATCCAGTACAGTGACATGCCAAATTCGCGCTCGCCGCGCTGACGCCCGCGTTCCGCCCCTTCGAACAGAGGAGCGAATTCCTGCCCGCGCCACTGCACCACCCCGGCAGAGATGTACACCTCGGCGTGCAGAACATTCTGCGCATGCAGCTTCTGCATCATGCGATAGGTAACAAGCTCGTAATCCTCGGCGGTGCGCAACCGCTCGGTGACCGCCTTGAACGCCACCAGGAAGCCGGTGAAGTTCTTGTATTCGTACAACGCACGCGCTTCTTCCTCGCTGAAGACGCGCCCGCTGTCCTCAATGTTTCTATAGCGGTTGTTGGTGCTGGGAAGCGGCGTGGGATGGCGGCGGCTCAGCTCGGCCAGCGTCGGCGGATCGACCGTGCCTTCGAGGTGCAGGTGGAGTTCGGCCTTGGGCAGTTTTAGGATGAAGTCGTTGGAGGCATCGGGGAGAGAGGGCGATTTCGTCATGGGTATGCGAGTACCCGAGATGCTACGGCTTGTTCGACGCGTTGGGCACGGGCCCGAGCTGGCGTGGGCTGAACTCGCTGCGGTGGCGGCTGTAGAGCATGTACACCGTCAACCCGATAATCAGCCACACGAAAAAGCGCAGCCAGGTCAAGATGGGCAGGCCCGACATCAGCAGCACACAAAATACTACGCTGAGGATCGGCGCCGTCAGCCCGCCCGGAGCCCGAAATCCGCGGCGTCGCTCCGGCTGCGTGTAGCGCAGGATGATGACGCCGATCGATACCAGAACAAAGGCGAACAGCGTACCGATATTCGACAAGTCCGAGAGCGTGCCAATGTCGAGAATCCCGCCCGGAATGCCAACCAGGAATCCAGCAATCCAAGTTGCGGTAGCTGGCGTGCGAAATCGCGGATGCACCCGGCTGAACAATTTGGGCAGCAAGCCATCGCGCGACATCGAGAACCAAACCCGCGCCTGTCCCAACTGGAACACCAGCAGCGACGAGATCATGCCCATCATCGCGCCGAAAAGAACCGCCAGCTCCGTCCAGTGCAGCAGCGCGGACTTCGTGGTCCCCGCCAGCTTGC
>OCTA010003247.1_pt1 | contig 14457 bp, 8 predicted proteins | sample 1538991 | NCBI WGS metagenome assembly OCTA01 (sample SAMEA3539302, study PRJEB22396) | soil metagenome | biome: tundra; feature: field; material: soil | place: USA | collected 2010-05 | depth 0.15 m | reverse complement strand
CTGTGAAGCCTGTGCCAGTGATAGCGACTGTGGAGCCACCAGAGTAATCGACTAAACTTTTATTGACGCTTGAAACGACAACAGGAGGCGTATTAGTATAAGTTATTTCTGTGCTTAAACCGGTTGAACCAGATGGGAAGTTTTTGTAATTACCCATTTAGTTTTCACATCTTTCCGGTAAGATAAATAGAGAGTGTAGAAGTGCCAGAAGTTGCTACATAAGAAACACGAACCCATCTCCCACCAAAGTTAGCTAAATTGATTTGAGTGACACCAGCGGCAGATATTGATGTAGAAGTATTTGCAACATCGACCCATCCAATACCACCAGAACCAGCATTCAACGGAGAACCAGGAGCAATGCATCTAACTGTTTCATCATCAGGTTCGCAGGTTGATTGTAGTTTTACGGTGCCAGAAGGAGTTCCACCGACAAAAATTATGGTCACGCCAATTTGTGTGCAGCTATTAACCTTGCACGGGGCGGAAAGAAAAGAATAGCCATCAGCGGTATTAAGCGCGTAGCCATCTGCTAAAATATATTGAAGCTGTTGATTAGATGACATATTTATCCTTATTAAGATGCATTGTTATTGACTGATTATTTCTGGGTGCCATACTCTAATCTCTGTGTATTTGTTTGAAGTGAAGGAACATTCTTTAATGTTTCTTTCCTTGGTTTCTTTGCTGGCTTGCCTTGTTGTGATTGTTGCTGTTGTGGAGGAGGTGAGGCATAGACATTTTGAGCGTGAGATAAGTTCTTTTGTGTGTCAGTTAAAGGAATACCCAATAGTTTTGAGTATTGATTTTGTCTTTGCGCCGAAACCTTATGTGAATCAGGACCGTAAGAGCCTGTTTGAACTTGCTTGACCATTTCGCTATAAATTGATGGATAGTTAGTTTTCAATGCCTCTATGTGATTTTTATTTAAAGAACCATCATCAATGAAATGAAACGCAGACATTGGATTATTTATGATTGCAAGTTTATCGGCAAAGTCTTGTTTTTGTAATTTGGTTGGCTCCCACTTATTATTTGAGAATGGTTGTGGAGCATTTGGATTTTTTGGAAGATTAGCGTAAAGATATTGAATTACACCATATTGTTTTTGCGCTAATAACTGTTGAAAAGAAGGATCGTGTGGAAACATAGAGGTAAGATGATTAACATTATCTACAATCATCTGTGGATTAGCTTGCACTTCTGTAATTTCTTTTGCTACTTTATTGTATTGTTGATCAGTTGAAAGACCATTTGAGCGATCACCAAGATATGTTTTGAATGGATTTAGAGCGGCAGCAGTCCTATATGGAGCAGAATTAAGCATAAGTTGTGGTATTGATTGAGTTGCTTTTTCCGCTGCTTCATTTGCTGTTTTTGCCATTAAAGAACCAATCAAAGGTAATGCACCTGGGTCTTTTGACATTTTTCGTAAATAAGACCCAACATCAGACATCAATCCACCTTTCATTGCTTTATCTAAATAATGTTCCGCAACGAAACCAGCTGGAATTGCAAGAGGAGTTGGTAAAATTGTATGAGCAGCGGCAGTAAGATAACCTGCTTTAATGTTATGGTTTAATGAATTAGTTTGTGATAAGAATGGAATATTACCAAAGTCTCCTGATTGGAATTGTTTATTGCCATATTTCTTTAAATCATATGACATACCATAACGATTTTTTTGTTTTAGATATTCGGCATTGTCTTCTGCATTTCCAGGAACTTTATCGTATAAGTCTTTAAATGCGCGCTCGTCTTCTTGTCTAACTGATTGTGCAGACAACTTGCGAATATTATTTACATCACTTGATTTGGTTGCATCATAGTTAGAAATGCCATCTAATTGTCTTTGTAGAATATTTGCATCTTGAAAAGCTGTTTCAGGATTTATTGTATGGTTAGCAATATGATCTCTTAATTCGTCAAGAGCCGCCTTCTGTTCTTTAAATAGAGGTGTATCTATTCCTGAATATTTTGTTAATGCACTAATTTTATCATCCAAAATCTTTACAGCATTAGTAGTAGAGAATGGTGCAGGTTGTTCGCTAATATTAATATCTGCCTTTGCATCATTAGCAATTTTATCGGCAGACTTACGAATTGCTCCTAACTGTTCGCCAGCATCATTATGAATTCGATCTGCATCTTCTGCTGATAGTTTTCTAATATTTTCCGAATCAAGAAAATCTGCCATTTCATTTCCGACATTTCTTCCTTTTTTTGAAGCCATCTTGTTTAAATCTTGTGCAGAAAAACCAGAATCTTTAAGTCTTAATTCAGTTCCAAAATCTAATCCATTTTCTCTTGGTTTCGTAAGCCAGTCTGATGCTGCTTCTGTTGCCATTCCTTTTGCACCAGAATATAATTCACCAGCTCCTTTGATTGAGCCACCAAGAATGCCACCAGTTCCGATACCCCACATTAAAGATTCAGCTGCTGATTCTGGGTCGCCAATAGATATTTGTGCAGCTGCCGTTGGTGCTGTCCAAAGAGCACCTTCAACCGCTCCTTTTGCTGCTGCCGCTCCTAATTTTCTTCCTAATGAAACCTTGGCTGCTTGTTCTGCCGCTTGTTGTGCTCCTTGTTGAATACTTAATTTTTCTGCTGTTCCTAAAACACCTTGTTCAACGGCATCACCAGCCGCACCAATTTCTCCACCAGCCGCTAATGAACCTACAAATCCAGCAACATTTCCTACCTGATGTTGAATAGGATTTTCTTCTGCCATTCTTTCATTTGCTTCTACTGAATCTGGATTTGCATATTTGGACGCAAGGATATGAGGCGCACCACCAAGAAAGGTATTAAGCATAGGTTCAGCTATTGCTCCACCTAACTTTTCTCTCTGATCAACGATTTCTTTAATATGTTCCTCGTGTCCTGTTTCGTGTTCTTCTGCTAATCTCCAACCATTTTTAATTGCACCTTCAAGACCGGAACCAGGAACATTTGTATATTTACCATCAGTGGATACCATACCAATTTGTTGATCTTTAAGTGGTTGAAATACTTTTGGATCAAGATTAGTTGTATCTTGAACTACTTCTGGTAATTGTGTTTGTATGTTAAAAACTATTGGCATTATTTTTCCAAATTAACATTAACATCTGCTGAACTTCCTTTACCTTTTATTCCAAGACCTGACCTAACGAAATCAATCGCCTCTTGTTTCTTCTGTGCTTTTATTTCAGGAGAATCCCAAGCATTATATTGGAGGTTTTTAGATTGTTCTTTAATTGTATCTGGTGGAACTCTATCACCCAATAATCTCATAAGAGCAGGTAAGGCAGTATGATTGTAGTAATCTAAGTCTTGAAGTTGTGCCGCTGCTGCTGGCGCCAAATGTTGCATTGCTATATTTCCAAATGGACCTGCTAAACCAGAAGCTGCACCTGCCGCTCCTGCACTAGTTCCAGCTTTCATTGCTTTATCTGATGCAGCGCTAAATATAGAAATAGATTTTTCAATATCTGCATTAGCATCAGCATTTTTATCTTGTTTTGCAGGAGCCCAACCAGTTCCAACATCAAGTTTTGGATCAACTACTCCAGTTACATCCTGATAAGCTCTATTCATTGCCTGTTGTGGAGTAAGTTGTCCTTTACTATCCGTTTGATATGCAGTAGCTTTTGTAGATATTTCTTTGCGCATTGCCTCTTGTCTTGCGTAGGCTTGTGCTCCGGCTGCCGCTTGTCTTGCAACACCAGCATTTAATAGATGTGTGCGCATTCCTTGTAATTCTAAATCAATTTTACTCTTTTCATCTTGTAATTGATTGTTAAGTATAGTGGCGTTATCTTTTGCTTTTGCGCTTGTTAATGTTGCAGCTTGTGATCGTAAATCCATTTGAACGCGACCTAATGCCGACGCTCTTGCTTCTAATGATTGAGCGTGAGCATATCGATCTCTATTTTCTTGATTATCATCTATGCCTTGATGCACCGCTAATTTCTTGAACTGACTATTTATGTTATCTTTCTGTGAATCAATATCTCTACCAATCGCATTATTAATAATATTTACAGCTTGATTTTCTCCTGGATGAAAACCGCCAGCAATTTGTAATCCTTGACCTAATGATCCAAGACCTTCTGAAATAGCACCAGCAATAGTTAATGCTGTTCCTCTTTCTTTCCAAAAGTGATTAGGATCAACATCTTTAATATTTTTCATTTCTTCTTCACGATCTCTTGCTCTTTGTTCCTGATGATTTTTAGCAATTTGATCATTTGCCTTCATTGCATTTTCTGCTAATTGATCCTGCAAACTTCCCATAGCAATAGTGTGTGCCTGAATATCGGCAGCTGCTGAATCTTGATAAGTATTTCTTTCATTTGCCGCTTTTGTAGATTCAAAAGATGCATTATTAGATTTTTTGTTGGCGTCTATTGCTGCCAATTCTTCTTTTTCACCAGGAGTATTAGCCGAACCTGATCCTTGACTTGGTTTTGGAGCAATAGAAGCTGGCATTGTTGCAGGAGCAGAAGTAGTTGCTGGTGTTGTAGGTGTAGGAGATACCGCTGCTCTTAATGATGCCGTAGCTGCTTGTGCTTGCGTTTGAGATTGTGGTTTTCCAGTTGAATCATTGACAACCGGAGTAGTCGATCCTAAATTATTTCCGGTAGTATCTGGAACCTGCATTCCATTACCTTGCAAAGCAGCAGTTTGTTCAGGAGATAATCCAGATAAAGCCGCCGCAGGAACACCGGTTGTATTCGTGCTATTATTTGTAGGTGTCGAAGGTGCAGGAGTAATACCAGCCTGAGTTGCAGCTGAAACAGCATCAGGAAATCCTTGTGTATTTCCATTCTTTGCGTTTAATTGATCACCAGTTTCCTGTGAAATAGTCCCATTGGATACAAGTGTTGAAACCTGATCAGGTGTTAAGAAAGATGTATCAACCATTTACTTAGCCTTTTTATTTAAGATATTTTCAAGTCTCGTAATTCTTGAAGTAAGTTTTTTATTTTCTTCATTCAACATTGCAGAAGCGGCTAATGATACGCCAGTTAATCGTCCGTAATTTACCATTTTGCCTCTTGGCGTTTCTTCTACGGCAGATTTACCCAATTCAGTTTTTTCCAAATCTTGCGCCATTGGACTAACATAAGTTCCAGCACCATCTTGTTTATCTTTGTATTCGTATTTATATGCTTTGATAGCATCTAAAAACCGTTTAGTTGAATTAGACCCGTCTTTAATATTAGTCTTTGAATTAACATCTGACATTTGCATATCACTGCCAGTTATACCACCCGGATTGCTACCATTAAGATTATTAACTCCACCAGAAGTCATATTCATTTTGTCAGCTTGTGGAGCAGAAGTTTGAGCGGTTCCATTGCTTATACCTTGACTCATTGGAGGTAATTGTGCAGTTCCTGATGTATTAGCAGTTCCAGTAACGGTTGGTTTAGTTTGTGAAGTATCATAATTTTGAACGGCTGATTGTGTAGAACCTGGTGCTACCTGTCCCGAAGTTCCAGGAGTTCCAGGAATTATAACTCCACTTTGATTTCCTATATTTGACATCCAATTTTGAGTATTTACACCTTGATTAGCTTGTGGTTGAAAGTATAAGTTTGGATTGGAATTAGCAGGATTTGCATTTCCAGTATTTGTAGGAGTATTAGCAGACGACGCATAACCAGATGGATTTGAACTCATTTGATTATTATTTGATCCAGCACCAGCCTGATTTAATGCAGCTAAAAAGTTTTGTGTCTGTTGTGGATTTTGACCAACACCAGAACCTAATGCAGAACTTTCAACTGATGTAGGTGGAGTTAATGATTGTTGATTTCCAGGCTGATAAACTGGTGCTTGTGTAGCAGGTGCATTTTGATTTACAGCAGAAGTCGATCCAGTAGTAGTAGTTATCGGTTTATAAGGAGCCGCAGTTGGAGCAGGAGCAGTTTGCTGCATAACAGGAGCATTAGCACCAGCAGATATTGTTGGTGCAACATAAGGAGTAGGAGCAGGAGCAGTTTGCTGCATAACAGGAGCATTAGCACCAGCAGATATTGTTGGTGCAACATAAGGAGTAGGAGCAGGAGCAGTTTGCTGCATAACAGGAGCATTAGCACCAGCAGATATTGTTGGTGCAACATAAGGAGCAGGAGCAGGAGCAGTTGGATCAGGAGCAGTTTGAACAGCAGGATCCGGAGCATTAGTTGTTGCAGTAATTGGATTATTAGACCACATCTGTTGTAATTTTATAGCAAGAGTTGGATCAATAGTTGGTGCAACATAAGGAGCAGGTGCAGGTGCAGGTGCAGGTGCAGGTGCAGGTGTTCCTGATTGCATAACCGGAGCCACAGCAGAGTTTGATACAGTTGGCATTATATAAACCATTATTGTTTCCTATTTTTATAAACAGCTTCGAGAAAAGATTTTACTGATCTTGTTCCATCTTGAATATTTGTTTTTAATCTTTTATCAGATGCAACCGGAGCTATTGGAGCAAACTGAATATTTTGCTGTTGTTGTCCTATTTGTTGAATATTTGGTGATACAGGATATATTGTATTTGGACCAAAAGTAGTTTTGTATAATTGTGATGCGGAACCAGTTAATCCTTTACCAATAGAAGAAATTCCTGATGCTAACTGCGTTCCTTCCTGTTGTAATTTAGTTGGTGTATTAGTATCTTGTCCTGCACCTGGATTTCCATTAGGTCCAAAAAAATAACTATTTAAGTCCTGTTGTGCTACTGGATTATTTGGATTTTCTGATGCGTTTTCCCAAGCTCGCATACCTTTAAAATCTGAACCGCCAGCACCGTTATCAACGAAATTGGTTCCGTTTCCGGTTGGATTTGTAGTGTTTCCACCAGCAGGAGGAGTTGTTGGAGAATAGGTAACTGGTGCAGGATCAGTTATTGTTACGCCGTCATCTGGCATTTAATTTCTCCCATTAATAGCATTAAGAAATGACCTGATTGAACGATCAGCACTTCTAATATTTTTCTTTAAATGCTTGTCTGAAGTTTGCGTAGCTGCTCCGGCTCCACCACTTCCTCCTAATGCAGATACCAAAGTAGAGCCTACCGTTCCAACTGCTCCTAATGCTGTTCCCATAACGCCAAGGTTTTGATTGGACGCATTGACATTTAACTTTGCCGCTATATCTGCATTTGAAGTTTGTTCTGAACCTAAAAGCTGTTGAGCCGCGACATTGTTTGAAACACCTTGTTGAGTCTGTGTCATAAGATTTGCAACTGCTGTATTATATTGCTGATCATTAAGCTGACCTTGATTAAATTGTGTTTGAAGATTTGCGAGTGCATTTGCCTGATCCATTTGAGCTTGCGTAGTATTGGCAGTATTTAATGCACCAGCATTTGTTGTTTGTGCAGCCTGAACATTTCCAGTATTAGAAAGATTTACAGCATTAACAGCAGCTGTATTATTTTGATTATTGGCTTGTGTAAGATTTGCTTGATTTCCTGCAACAGTATTATATGCGCCTTGATCTGACAAATTAGCATTCTGAACTAATCCTGCTTGTGTAGTCGCTATATTTTGATTGGCAGTTCTTGCAGATGAAATTGCTGGTTGTAATGCGTTCTGTGCATTTACTTCCTGTGCTACGGTTCCTGATACTGTGTTTGCTGCCGCATTTTGATTTGCTTGTGCTGCATTTATTTGTGCTGCTCTCAATCCTAATGAAGAGTTTGCGGCGCCTCGTTGTGAGCCTAATAGAGCGGCGTTAGCCTGTATCTGTGCTTGCGCCTGTTGCTGCGCCGCTACTGCTGCTGGATTTGGTCCTTGTCCTTGTGACATCGCAGTAAGATTATTAATGTTAGTATTCTGTTGTGCAGCAGTTACATTATCGGCAGAAGTATCTATGGTTGCTCCATTAACCATCATTGCAGGAACTATTGCAGTATTACCAGATTGTGCTACCTGTCCGGTTTGTGCTCCACCTAATTGTGCAACTGATCCTAATGAAGTATTAGAAGTTGCTGGTGTAGTAGTATTTGCAAGATTGCCTTGGTTATTTAATGCATTATTGATATTTGTTGTTTGCGCACCAGTTGGAGCAAATGCCGCTGGATTTGCATATGTATAACCAGTAACCATATTTTGCGACATTTGAGCGGCATTAGGTGTATATTTATATGATCCGTCAGACTGCAAAGCATAACCACCACCAGTAGCTGCATTTAATGATCCATTTACTGGTTTTCCATCTGCGCCGATTGGATTACCATTAGCATCTACAATTAAATTGCCGTTTGGATCAACCTGCTGTCCTTGCTGATTAATAGATATTCCGCCGCCTCCACCAACAGCCACAGCAGTTGTTGCAATAGGAGCTTGTGAAGGTCCAGCCGCATAAGTATTTGTATTTGTTGCATTGCCTTGATTTGTTGATCCTACAATAGTATTAACTATTGGACCAGGATCAGTTGCCATATTATTCGTTCCAGCAGGTCCTGAACCTGGTATGCCAGCCCCAGTTGCAGGAGATGCAGTTGGATCAGGAACTAACGATGTTAAGTCTGATAAAGCCATTTATTTTATCCTATATATATACATTGTTATTGCGTTCCAACCGTATTTGCAGCAGGAAGTCTATTGCCGCCTTCGTGCACGCCAACTTCAAAAGTTAAAGCTGAAATTGAGAAGCCTTCATTATAGTCTGAACTTTGTGAATCACTTATTTGCAATCTTATCGCTGTGCAAACTGGAAACTGGAAATCAAATCTAAACTCATAGATAAAATATCCACCACCCCAAGGAGAAGAAGTTCCCCAAGTAGTATCGCTCCCCCACGTAGTAATGTTAGATGATGGTGTGATCGTTGCGTGTTCAGAGTAGTCTGTGTTGTAATCATAGGCTACGGCAATATTTAATGTATGTGGTCCTTTGTATGTTCCCAAAAGAAAAACTCTAAATACTGACTGATAGCTCTGTATTCCACCAAAATTAAAGTTTGGAGTAATAAGGTTCATTGAAATTGGCTGACCACCATCTGTAAAGATAGTTTCATCATTAACGAATACCTGACCATTTGCTTTGACGAAAATGAAGCTTCCATCAAAAATATCTGAATCTTGTGCTTGATGATTTGTCCAAGTGCTCCATTGTCCAAAGAAATAATCATAAACTAACGCTGGATCACCATCTGTTGTAAATACTATTTGATTTGTATCTGGTATTATAGAACAAGAAGTAATCCCATAATTATTAAACTTTTCAACAGGAGCACCAATATAAGTGATTGTAGAAAGATCAGTTCCCAATAAATAGATACCTTTGTCAGACTTAAAGATTAAACCATCCTTGTAAAGTCCGATTGCGTTTGGATTATCACAACCAACATCAGAAGCAATTAACTGTGGATCAGGAAATGTAGTTCCGCCACCCGTATCATTAGGTCCGTCTCCATTTAATATAAAGATACAAGTTTTCTTAAATATAACAAGATTAAGACCGATTGGATAGATGGCAGTTATTGCTCCGCCTCTTGGATCACAACCAATAGTTAATTGATCTGAAAACTCCACTGGAATTGTATTAAAATTATCATTCTCAAACTTATTTTTAGAGAACCAAAGTAAGTTTTCATCCTCTAATCCACCAATTATTACTCTATTTTGATATAAACAAATTAAAGAACAAGCAGGCGGTCCATTATTATCTAAAACATTACCAGTAGTATAAATAAGTTCATTTCCAGCAATATCACTATCAGAAAGAATATCCGTAAAAGTAACGGTATCTACTAATGGATTATTGGCAAGAGGTGCGATTGTAGAAGTAACGCGATAGAAATCAGTTAAGTTAGCCTGTGTTCTGTAAATTACGATCGTTACATTTGGACGGATACCTTTTTTAGCGGTCAGTCTTAATGTTGGAATTACAAGAACAACTTTATCATTTAATACAGCCGTAACTGTTAATGGAACTGCTGTTGATGATCTTTGTATTTGACCTACATTGTCTGACCATTCATAATCTACTGAATATTGGTATTGACCCGCAGAAAGATTACCACCAGAACCTTGTGGAGTTGCTGTAAAGTTCTCGGGATAAATATGAAATCCGTGTTCTACTGCTGAAACACCATCATAAGATTGAAGAACTCCACCAACAAACATTAAGTTATTTGATTGAGTAACTGCTAAAAACTTATCTTGATTTTCAAAGTCTAATGTGGTTGAATTGATACCAAGCAATGAGAAGTTGATATTTGCTTCTGAAATAAACTTTCCAGCTATTAAATTAACAAATAACATTACATTGGTTGATGTTGAAGGTATTTCTGACATCATTCCGTTTGTTCGTAATCCACCACCAACATTCGCTCCAATTTTTGCTATGATTGGAAAATCTGTGCTTCCATTGATTAAAATTGTAAAGTATGTGGATTGTAAAGTAGATTCAAATGCTGTATTAATAAAAATATTACCATTGATATTAAAAGCCTTTGATGCCAAACCAACAGAGCGTATTGTTCCTACTGCTGCTAATGTTCCAGTTAAAGTTAATGTTGCAATTTTAACTTTGCAATTCATTGAGTTGGTAATAATACTAAAAACTTCATAAGACAACATTAGCTGACCAACTATATTTTCAATGCCAGTCATATTTGTGCAACTAACAGTATCAATTAATGTATCAGAAAGAATTGGATTTAATATAAATGAATAACAAGCCGATCTAACTGTCGTTCCTGTGCTCCAAGAAACCCAAATATTTTGCAAACTATCTTCAACTATATTTACAACTGATAAACCTGATGCGTGTGCTAATGATCCTGTTGCTGCAATTTGTGTTGATATTGGTGCTAAAAACTGATCAAATGAAGATAATTTAATTCCTGATGAAGAAAGATAACCAATGAAAAGTTGATTATCAGAAGCAATAATGTCATAACCAAACTTTGTATAACCGTCATTAATTATATTTACTGTTCCTGTAATAACGGTTGGATTGGTTGGATTTACTGTTTGATAAGAAAGATTGTTTGTTCCATCAGAATAGAAGATATAAAATATTCCATTGAATGAAATTACTTTTGGTTGTTGTCCCGAAACATTTACTAAACCATTTGATATTGAAACTGTTTTTGTTATATTATCTAAAATAGAATATCTAACACCACCAGTGCTATCTTCCCAAGCATAGCATTCAGTTCCGTGCGTATAGCCAACATCAGGATTAATCTGTTGTGCAGCAGTTGATCTTAATATTTGTTTGTTATCGGTAATGACTGATATTGCAGTTCCTTTATTAACCCAGTTTCCATTGCTTTCTAATAATGAATAAACATTTTTATTATCAAACAAACAAAGTTCTTTATTAAATGAGTTTATTGCTTCTGCTTCGTTTATATTTCCACCACCTTCAATTACAGTGGAAAGAATATTATAACCAGATCGTTTATTTAATTGACCTTTTTTAGTGAATTGAGCATTCTGTAAATCAATAAGATTACCAGCCATAACTTGATTTGGATCAGTTTTGGTATCTACTCCGCCTATCATTGGAACAGGCACTAATTGTGGAACTAAAAAAGCCATTATTCAAACCAATAAACTGTTAATGTTCCTGAACTACCATTGCCACCAGCACCACCATTACCAGAAGTCGCTGCTGCATTTCCTCCACCACCTCCACCACCACCACCAGCACCAGTATTTGCTGCCGGTGAAGTTCCTGCTCCACCACTACCAGCCGTTGTAAGATACGCACCGATACCACCTAATCCTGCGGCTCCACCAGTAGCGATAGAAGAGCTTCCACCACCACCAGCAGCATATCCACCAACGCCAGTGCTATCTGATCCAAAACTCGGAGAAGGTGCAGCAGCAACACTTCCATTTCCAATGGCTGGTTGTCCTGCTACTGCTACATAACCACCTGAATTGAGCCAATTATTTCCGCCAGTCGATCCAGTTCCAAGTCCTTCAAATAATACGGCGGCAGGAGTTCCACCAACTAAATAATAACTAACTACCGATCTAACAGAAGAACCACCAATGCTATAACCAATAGAAGTAGCCGATCCGGCACCACCAGCTCCACCGGCAGCTCCAACAAATGTGGCTAATGAACCAAAAGTAGTATCTCCACCTGCTGCACCTGCTCCACCAACGCCATTATCTGTTGTTGATCCACCACCACTTGATCCTACTGCTCCAATAGTTATTGTATAAGCTGTATTTGGAACTACTGGAACCATAACCATTCCTGAAACTGCTCCACCGCCTCCGCCACCACCACCAGATCGTGCAGTGGTATAAACGGCTGATGGTGGTCTGCCACCGCCTCCACCGCCACCACCACCGCCTATACCAGAAACGAAAGCAAATAATACGCCTGATGGTGCTGTCCAACTTCCTGATGCAGTAAATGTTTTAGTTGCTATTGCCATATTTTATCCTTTATATACTTCCAACAATTGTCCAGTCGGTCCCATCACTGATTATCGTTCCGCTCCATCCACCCGCAGTCAAAACTTTTGACGCAGCAATGTTATTAATTTTTTCTGAACCGTGTCTAATAATGGTTAAAGCATTAATTCCAAAGTTTATTGTTTTATCTTTTATAACAATAACTCTTCCATTTGTTGGAGCTGGAAGTGTTATTGATATTGCATTTGATGTAGTATCAACCAAAATTATATTATCAGTTGTAGTTGTATCTATTGTTAATGTTGATGCGGTTAATGTTCTTGTAGTAACGGCGATTGAACCAGTAATAGCATTTACTGCCGTTGTAGAACCTAATGTAACCGCACCAGTTGTAATTAAAGTTCCGGTATTTGAAATATTCTGTGATCCAAATGTAGGAGCAGCAAGATTAGCGATTGGAAGTAATCCCGATACCCAACCGGCACCACCAGCAAGATTTAGAGCAGAGTAGGTAAGTGCAGACGATCCAGATACATAAGGAGCATTACCTGTTGTCAATGAACCTGCCACTGGAACCGTTGCACCGTGAATCTTTGCAACGGTAGTAGTTCCTGTATTTCCAACCGTCATATCACCAGAGAATGAAACCCAGGCAGCAGCAGGTGTGGAGTTATTAATTAGAACCTGTGCTGATGTTCCAACTGCAATATTAGCGATTGGCAATAAACCAGAAACCCAACCAGCGCCACCAGCAAGATTTAGAGCAGAGTAAGTAAGTGCAGAAGAACCAGATACATAAGGAGAATTACCAGTTGTTAAAGAACCAGCGGTAGGAACAGATGCACCATTAACTTTTCCAACCGTCATTAATCCAGGAGTTACTGCGGAGGCTGTTGCATCGCCAGTTAAAGCTGTTTGCGCCCAGTTTGAAGTAGTGGTTGCAATAAAGAAACTGCCTTTTGTTAGAGCACCAGAGGTAACTGTTTGTCCTTGAATTGCTCCAACAACAGTGGAACCAGCACGACCAGATACATCTCCACTTAAAGTAACCGTATTGGCACCTGTATTACCGACAACATCACCAGTTAATGTTTGTGCTACTTGGTTTCCAGATGGTAGTGATCCTGTAACCCATCCAGCACCACCAGCAAGATTTAGAGCAGAGTAGGTGAGTGCAGAAGAACCAGATACATAAGGAGCATTACCAGTTGTTAAAGAACCAGCGGTAGGAACAGATGCACCATTAACTTTTCCAACCGTCATTAATCCAGGAGTTACTGCGGAGGCTGTTGCATCGCCAGTTAAAGCTGTTTGCGCCCAGTTTGAAGTAGTGGTTGCAATAAAGAAACTGCCTTTTGTTAGAGCACCAGAGGTAACTGTTTGTCCTTGAATTGCTCCCACTGTTGATGCAGTAGTTGTTCCAGTGACATCTCCACCAAGAGAAATGGTTTGGCTTCCTGTTTTTGGTTGCCATTGACTTGCTGAATTGACCCAAGTTAATACATAACCGTCCTGTGTTGCTCCTAATGCACCTGATTTAACAGCATTGCCTTGTATAGCAATTACTGTTTGTAAAGTAGCGGTTCCAGATAAATCTTTTCCAGCACTAAACCCAACAGGAGCAGATTCCGGTATCCATTGACTTGCTGAATTAACCCAAGTTAATACATAACCGTCCTGTGTTGCTCCTAATGCACCTGATTTAACAGCATTGCCTTGTAAAGCGGTAATAGTAATTAATCCAGGAGTTGCAGTTGAAGCCAATGTATCACCAGTAAGAGCAACCTGAGCCCAATTTGAAGTAGTGGTTGCAATAAAGAAATCACCTTTTACTAATGAGCCTGATGTAACTGTATTATTTTGAATACCTGATACTGTTGATGCAGTAGTTGTTCCAGTGACATCTCCGCCAAGAGTAATAGTTTGGCTTCCTGTTTTTGGTTGCCATTGTGAAGCAGAGTTAATCCAAGTTAATACATAACCATCTTGTGTAGAACCCAATGTTCCTGATTTAACTGCATTGCCTTGTAAAGCTCCAACAACAGTGGAACCAGCACGACCAGATACATCTCCACTTAAAGTAACCG
>OCTA010003243.1_pt1 | contig 14464 bp, 13 predicted proteins | sample 1538991 | NCBI WGS metagenome assembly OCTA01 (sample SAMEA3539302, study PRJEB22396) | soil metagenome | biome: tundra; feature: field; material: soil | place: USA | collected 2010-05 | depth 0.15 m | reverse complement strand
TTACGTTCATGTGGGCGACACTCGGCTCTATCGAATCCGCGACGGTCAGATCACAAAAGTAACGCGCGATCACTCGTATGTGGGCCGCCTCGTTGAAGCCGGAATGATCAGTCCGCAAGAGGCCGAGCATCATCCGCAGCGTAATATTTTGACTGCCGCCTTGGGCTCGAATCCCGAGCTCATCATGGATTCTCCTGGACATCCCGAGCCGCTGCAGCCGGACGACGTGCTCTTGATTTGTAGTGATGGACTTTGGGGCCAGGTCTCTGACGCCGAACTTCTTGATGCAGTTGAAGATCATAGCGCCGAACAGGCCAGCCGCAAATTGATTGAATTGGCTCGAGAACGGGGCGGCCCCGACAACATCACCGTCGAAATTCTGCGCTTACGCTGATGAGCCGAAGGCGGTTCTCCCTTTAAAGTGCAATCCTATGCACATTCATTGCAGACTCCAACCCTCTCAACGACCGTAACCTACTGAATCCAAGCCCTTGAGGCTAAGTGCAGATTTAATTCTTTGGCTCTTGCCGTGCATTCCCTATAATGCCTACTAGCACCATGGGGATGGTCGAGAGTCATAAATGAAAATTTCACAAAAGGGGCTTTATGCGTTGCAGGGACTGATGGTTCTGGCGCGTCGCTATACCCAAGGCGCGATCCGGATTCATGACATCGCCTACGAAGAAAATCTTCCCGAAAAATTTCTGGAACTAATCCTGCTGGAGCTAAAGAACGCGCGCATTGTAGAGAGCGTGCGCGGCGCCAAGGGGGGATACAGGTTGCGTCGCGCACCCGCTGAGATTCAACTAAGCGAAATCATTCGTTTGATCGACGGTCCGCTGGCGCCATTCGGAGATGCCGATCAATTGCGCGCTCTCATCGACCGCGACGCCGATCATCGCGCACTCTATCAAGTCTTCCTCGATGTGCGCGATCAAGCTGCCAAAATTCTTGATAACACGACCCTGGCCGATCTCATTACCCGCGACCCGGCTGAGGAAGCGAGTGCGAAGGAAATTGCCCGCAAGGCCGTTAAAAAAAAGAGGATTGAAGCAGACATCCTGCCAATGCTGGCACATGGTGCATCCAGTGATTAATCGCATTGTTTCTTTTTCTCTGGGGCTCGTCGTTTTATTGAGTTCGTATGCGACCGCTCAGACCGTAGTTCGCGTGGGCGCTTTTCCGAATATCACTCATCCGCAAGCGATGGTGGGTAAGAGCAACGGATGGTTCGAAAAGGCGATGGGTCCACAGGTCAGAATCGAGTGGAAGAGTTTCAACGCCGGTCCTTCCGCGATTGAGGCCTTGTTTGCTGGCGCCATCGACATGACCTACATCGGTCCCAACCCCGCCATTTCGGGCTACGTTCGCTCCAATGGAGAGGCTCTTCGAATTATTGCCGGAGCAACCAGCGGTGGTGCTGCGCTGGTTGTTCGCAACGATTCCGGTATTCAGAAGCCGGAAGATTTTCACGGCAAGAAAGTTGCCTCACCGCAGATGGGCAACACCCAGGATGTCGCGTTGCGTGCATGGCTGAAGGCGCATGGCATGAAAACCACAGACAAAGGTGGAGACGTTCAGGTCATCCCGCTGGCGAATCCCGACCAGTTGACTCTGTTTCTCAAGAAAGAACTCGATGCCGCTTGGGCGCCCGAGCCATGGGCAACGCGGCTGATCAAAGAAGGGAACGGGCATCTCTTCCTCGACGAGCGCACCCTCTGGCCTAACGGTCAGTTCATCGCCGCCCACCTCATCGTACGCACGCAGTTTTTAAAAGATCATCCCGATCTGGTAAAGAATTGGATCCGCGCGCACGTCGAGTTAACTGACTGGATTAATGGTCATCTGCCCGAGGCCAAGAAACTTCTCAACCAGCAGATCGCCAAAGAGACCGGCAAAGCGCTGCCCGACGCAGTGCTCGACGAAGCTTTTGGGCGAATGCAGGCAACGTACGATCCGTTGCGAGGATCGCTGATGAATGCCGCCAAGTCAGCATTTGACGCTGGCTTTCTAGGGCGTCAAATGCCCGATCTATCGAGTCTTTACGATCTATCGCCACTCAATCAGGTGTTAGCAGAAAAAGGGAAGAAGGCCATTCAATGAGCTCCAGCCCGCAAAACGCATGTACCTCGACGATTCCAACCGGAGCTCGCACAATTTCGCGCGCCCACGGATTGCGGAAACCGGCGTCATCGGTAACTACGTTTCCGGCTCATTCCCAGACCGAACGGATTGTCCCAAAAGTCGCGCTAGACGCCATCTCTCTCAGTTACAAAACGACTTCGGGGCAGCGTCTACTCGCCCTCGACAACATCAGCCTTGAAGTGCAGCCGGGAGAATTTCTCTGTATCGTCGGTCCTTCCGGATGCGGCAAGTCCACGCTGCTTCATCTCATCGCCGGTCTGAATCCGCAGACGTCCGGCAAAGTACTTGTCGATGGAGTTCCCGTGAGCGGTCCGGGATCTGACCGGATTATGATCTTTCAGGAACTCGGATTATTCCCTTGGCTCACCGTTGGCGGCAACGTCGAGTTTGGCATGAAGATGAAAAACATCGGCAAAGCCGAACGCCAAGAAAAGGTCCAATATTATTTGCGCCTGGTTCATCTCTCGAAATTCAAGGACAGCTATATCCATCAACTCTCGGGCGGCATGCGTCAACGAGTTGCGCTGGCAAGGGCGCTAGCCACCGAGCCCGACGTTCTCTTGATGGATGAACCTTTCGCCGCTCTCGACGCTCAAACTCGCGACCTGCTCCACGACGAACTCGAACGCATTTGGGCCGAGACTGGTCGCACGATTATTTTTGTCACGCACAATGTTCGCGAAGCGGTAAGGCTCGGGGACCGCGTGATGCTTTTAACGTTTCGTCCCGGCCGCGTGAAGCAGGAATTTTCAGTGCGATTGCCGCGTCCGCGCCAAATGGAACAAACCGATGTCGCCCGCACCTCGCGCGACATTCTCGATTGCCTGCGTGACGAAATCAATAAGTCGCTCGAAGAGGAGTACGCCGATGAAAAAGCTCGCTAACCAAGTCATCTTCTATTCGGTTTTGATCGGCGCTTGGGCTCTCTTGGCGAAGTTGCGAGTGTGGCCTCCGTATCTGTTTCCACCGCCGTGGGGTGTTGGACACGCGCTCTGGGATGGCTTTTCTGATCACAGCTTTTGGATTGGCATCGCCGTAACCATGAAACGCATGCTGATCGGTTACAGCCTGTCGGTGGTGCTTGGAATGATCCTCGGCCTGGCTGTATCGAGCAATAAATTTCTGGAAGAAACATTGGGCGGCTTGCTGGTAAGCCTGCAATCGCTGCCCAGCATCTGCTGGATACCGTTAGCCGTTCTCTGGTTCGGTCTAACCGAGAAAGCAATTCTTTTTGTCGTGCTCATGGGCTCGCTGCTCTCCGTGACAATCGCCATGGAAGACGGTCGCAAGCAAATGCCAAAAATCTACAGCATGGCTGGTCGCAACCTTGGAGCAAGCGGTTTCCGGCTCTTCTGGTCGGTGCTATTGCCCGCCAGTCTTCCTTTTATTGTGAACGGAATGAAGCAAGGCTGGGCCTTCGCATGGCGGTCGCTGATTCAAGCCGAAATGATTTTCCTGAGCCTCGGATTAGGTCAATTACTAATGATGGGCCGCGACCTGAGCGACATGAGCCAAGTTATGGCCGTCATGATCTTGATCATCATCCTGGGCTACATGGTCGATGGTCTGATCTTTCGCACCATGGAGCGACGCTTGCAAGACAAGTACGGCCTGACGCCGGCGTAGCTCTTTTTGAATTTGTCATCTCGCGCGAAGCGAGGGATCTGCAGCTAACGTGTCCGGCTAACGCAATGCCGATTCTTCGCGGCACTCTTCGCCACACTCGGCGCATTCCCAACTCCTGTCGTAAGATTTCTTAGTGCTTCTTTTCTGGATTCTCTTCAACCTGTTCGTCTTGTCGATGCTCGCGCTCGACCTGGGAGTCCTCAATCGCCGTTCCCGTCAAATCAGCTTAACCAAAGCGCTCTCTTGGTCGGTACTCTGGATCGCACTTGCCGCCGCCTTCGCCGTTCTCCTCTACCTCTGGCAGGGAAGGCCGCAAGCACTACAATTCGTCGCTGGATACGTAATCGAACTCTCACTCAGTGTCGACAATCTCTTCGTTTTTCTAGTGATTTTTCGTTATTTCAACGTTCCTGAAGAACACCAGCACAAAGCGCTTTCATGGGGAATTCTAGGGGCTCTGCTGATGCGCGGCCTCTTTATCGCCGCTGGTGTCGGCCTGATCAGCCGCTTCAGTTGGATCACGTACGGATTCGGCGCGCTGCTCGTTTATTCAGGAATCAAGTTGTTGAGACAGGGTGAAAGACAAATCCATCCCGAGAAGAACCTTATTCTGAGGCTTTTTCGCCGCGTGTTGCCGATTACCCAAGACTATGTTGCCGGACAGTTCTTCACGCGAAGAGAGAGACTTTACGCGACTCCGTTGTTCGTCGTGCTTTTGATCATCGAGACCACCGATGTTCTTTTTGCCGTAGACTCTATTCCCGCTGTTCTCGCTATCACTTTGAATGCCTTCATTGTTTATACCGCCAACGTGTTTGCAATTCTCGGCTTGCGCTCGATGTATTTCGCGCTGGCAGGCATGATGGATGTTCTCCATTACCTTCACTACGGTTTGTCGGCGGTGCTGATATTTATCGGACTAAAAATGATTGCTTCACACTACGTTGATCTTCCGACCGAGTGGACCTTGGCAATTGTGCTTTCCATCCTGTCAGTTTCCGTCATCGCCTCTCTGCTCAAACCTCAAAAAATCCCTAGCGCCTAGCATTCTTATGTGGTGCGGACACTCTTGTCCGCGAAACGCGCTCGAAGAATCGTCGACAGTCAAAACCCTAGTTTGAAAAGGTGTAGATTACTAAGGAGGAGGTAGAGATGTGGCCAAAAAGAGTGTTGCTCTGCTGCCTGTCGTTCTTGTTTCTTCCTTTGCTTGCGCGCAAATACTGGTCGCCGGAGCGGGAGGATCAGACGCCGATCTCAAAACTTCGTATGTCGGGGGCGCTCTAACCTGTCAGGAACAGAATAAATTCGTCGTGCCCGGACCACTGTTGGAACACGCAAAACTCAAAGCTCGACTTCTTAATCTTCTGCGGGAAAGCCTGAACGATGACGCGAGAGGAATCGTGAATGTCGGGCGAGAGCAAGAGATTAAGAAGCTAGCTGGAAAGCTCAAGAATGATCGGCAGAATTTCTAGATTGTCTAACGCCGCTCCCGGAACTTCGGCGGCAAACTCCTCAGCTCAGCAAGCTGTCTTCACATTTATGTCTTTACACAATATGGGGATCTGTTCCCAGAGCCGCGCGAACCTGTGCGACTGATGTCCGCATCCCTTTCCACCGTGGCTCATCTAATCCAACATGGTAACTGGATTGGCAGTTTCGGTTCTTGACCTTGTGGGAATGCGGGCGGGCGAGGCCCCAGGCAGCGCGATTGCTCGATCGGTCGATTTGGCGCAACACGTCGAGCGTCTGGGATTCAAGCGATATTGGTTGGCGGAACATCACTCCATTGCTGGTCTCGCTTGCTCCGCCACAACCGTTTTGATCGGGCACGTCGCTGCTGCTACGAAGACAATTCGTGTCGGCAGCGGCGGAGTTATGTTGCCGAATCATGCGCCGCTTGTGGTAGCGGAGCAGTTTGGCACGCTCGATGCGCTCTATCCCGGCCGAATCGATCTGGGCTTGGGGCGCGCGCCGGGTGGAGACTTTCAAACGATGAGGGCGCTACGGCGCGATCTGCAGCAGAGCGGTGACGATTTCCCACAGTTATTAGACGAGTTGCGCGGATATCTCGGCCCCGAAAAACCTGGTCAAGTAGTCAGAGCAATTCCGGGGCAGGGGAGCAACGTCCCGATTACAGGGTTGGGATCAAGCGCTTTCAGTGCACAACTGGCTGGCACACTGGGATTGCCATTTGCATTCGCAGCCCATTTTGCGCCCGAATATCTTTCCATTGCATCGCAGTTGTACCGAGAGCGCTTCCGACCAAGCGACGTGCTATCGAAGCCGCACCTGATGATTGCGGTGCAGGTAATAGCGGCCGATACAGACGCCGCGGCCAAGCGTTTGTTTACAACTCCTCAGCAGCGATTTTTGCGGCTGATTCGAAACGAGCCGGTGGAGTTGTTGCCACCTGTAGATTCAATGGAACCACTGTGGCAGGACTGGGAGCGCGCAGCAGTCGAATCGAAACTTGGCGCTGCGATCGTAGGATCGAACGCTACGGTACGACTCGGATTGGAAAAGCTTGTGAGCGAGGTTTGGGCCGACGAGGTTATCGTCGTGACTGACACTTACGAGCACGCGGACCGGGTGGAGTCTTATGAACGCGTCGCCGAAATCGCAAAGAAGATCGAGATCGGGAAAAGTAATCTGATGCGCAGGGCTGCAGTGGAAGCGTGAGAACTTCGAGCCTACTAATTGAAATCAATCAGCCAGATGTACCCGTTTCGCAACGTGATCTTTGATCCAGTGCGCGTCCCACCATTCTTTGGGATCGATCTGAATGCCTTCCAGTTGCATGCTGAAATGGATGTGGTCACCGCCGGCCATGCCGGTTTGTCCGCTCTTGCCCATCACCTGCCCGCGCTTCACCATGTCACCCTCATGAACGGCGATTTCGCTCAGGTGTCCGTAAATGGTTTGCAAGCCGTAACCGTGATCGACCACGATGCAGTTGCCATAAATGCCAAGCGGAGCGGCATAAAGCACGCGTCCGTCGTTCGAGGCTTCGACTCCGACGTGCTGTGTGATTGAAAGATCGTAGCCGAGATGCACCTGCTGGTCGATCTTCTTCCCCTGGTAAATATAACTTCGAACATCGGCAAAACTCGACTCCACCTTGGAGTTGTGCTGTTGCAAGAAAGGTTGGGACCAGAGAAAGCGATCCGCGGTTTTGAAGCGTAGGTCCGCGAGAGTTTTGTTGTTGTCGCGTCGCATTTCGCCGTTGATCTTTACGAACCGCGCGATTGGATCGCCTGCTCCGCCCGGGTCCAACTCGTTAATGACTTTTTGAACGAAGCGATCGTCGAGTTGCAAATCGCGCACCCGGTACTTGGGCTGCTCCTTCTTTGGAAACTGGAAGATCATCGGAGCGGTCACTTTGTTTCCCGCAGCATCGCTCGCGTAGACCAAAGGAACAGTCTCTGGAGGCATGTTCCATGCGAAAGCGAAGAGCGAAAACATGCCCGGTTTGCCCTCCGCCAAGGGCCATCCTCTGAAGGTCTGATTGCCGACCTGCACGCCGGAATCGGTCCAGCTTCCCGAGACAGTAAACGTCACGAGGTCGGCCATGCCCAGATACAAATAATGCTGATCCGAATCGACTGAGAGCGTCGGAGGCCGCGTCACGACGGTGACTTCGCGGTCCAATCGAGCCGTCTTGGCGGAAAAGTCGTTAGACGTAACTTCGACGATCAGCCGCGCTTTGCCGTCCTTAAGCTGCGGTACCGCCTTGGTTCCGACAATAAAATTCCAGGTGTGATCGGCGTCGCCGCGTTTCCACAGGAAACGGTGCGTCGTCTCGTGTGCTTCGAAAGCATTGTAGCGAGTGCCATTTTGTTCAACCGCCACTAAAACATCTCGAATGCCGTGCGGATCGCTTACCTGAAGCGTGATAGAAGTGGATGAGCCGAGCGCGGTGATTGCGGGGTGCATACTCAACGCTGGCGTGGAAGAGAACACCAACAGCAGCACAAGGGGCACTACGATAATGAGGACGAGAATGAGAATTGCGATTTTCATTGGGAAAATTCAGAATAGCACGGGAGGTGAGTCGACCATTGGGGAAGGTTTGCAGAGGAACAAGTTTGGTCAAGCGTCTCTTTAATGCACGATCGCGTGTTTCCTTCTATTTCATCATAGGGCGGCCGACGTATCCCTAACGCTCAAGCCGTCACGAAGTCGCGATTTGATCCCGCAGTTCGCCGCTCGAATCTCGCAATTGAATGCGCAACGCGATCTGGCCTTGAGCGTGCGTAGAACAACTCAGACACGGATCGTACGCCCTCACGACGGCCGAGACTCGGTTCAGCATCCCTTCCTGCAATTTATTTCCATCAATGAACCGCTCAGCAACTTGTTGAACGCTACGGCCAATAGCAAGATTGTTGTGACCCGTCGCGACGATCATGTTCGCCCAGGTGATTGCGCCTTCTTCATTCACCTTGTAGTGATGAATCAGCGTGCCGCGCGGCGCCTCGATCATACCCACGCCTTCCAGGGAATTTACCCCGCCGGTTGCTCGAACGTGCTTTTCGAGAATCTGCGGATCGGCTAACAGCAACTCGATCTTTTCCAAAGCGTGAATGATCTCAATCAGCCTTGCGTAATGGTAAAGAAACGAACTGTGTGCCGGCGACCCAAAGCGCTGGTGGAATTCGGCGAATTCAACGTCCGCCTGGGCGGTGCCACATCGATCAGCCGCGTTGAGTCTCGCCAGAGGACCAACGCGATACGCTCCTTGAGGAAAGCCCTGCGGCTTGAAATATGGAGCTTTCAAATAAGACTCGCGAAGACTCGCTTCACCAATCCAGTTTGGATAGTCCTCGGCGGCAATCTGATCCTCGACAATTTCTCCTGCCCCCCCACGGAAGCGCAGATCTCCATCGTAGAACTGCAAATTCCCTTTGCGGTCGACTAATGCCGCATACATGGTGGGAGCGGAGCCGAACGATTCGATCTCGTTCTTATAGGTGTCGCTTTTCAGAGCGTTCTTGAAGAATTGCAGGGTGCGGTCGGCAATCGATTTCGCGGAAGGCAGATCGGAAAGAATGCGATCGCGCACCGGGCCAGTTAGCGGGGAAGCCACGCCCCCGGGTACGATCCATGATGGATGCACTCGTTCCTGCGCGAGGCCTTCAATGATTTGCAAGCCAAACTTGCGCAACTCTATGCCATCGCGTGCCATCTCCGGATGGGCGGCAATCACGCCAAGCACGTTCCGGCTTGCCATGTCCGAATCCATGCCCAGCAACAAATCGGGTGAGGACAAATAGAAGAAGCTCAGAGCATGGGATTGGATAATCTGCGCGCAATGCACCAGTTCGCGAAGCTTCTTTGCGGTCGGCGGAATGCGCACAGCCATGATTGCGTCGCAAGCTTTCGATGAAGCGAGCAGGTGGCTGATCGGGCAGATTCCGCAAATGCGCGAGGTGATTCCCGGCATCTCGTAGAAGGGACGCCCCTCGGTAAACTTTTCGAAGCCTCTCACCTGGTTTACGTGAAACTCGGTGCCGGCAACTCGGCCGTTGTCATCCAGTTGAATAACAATCTTCGCGTGGCCTTCGATGCGCGTCACCGGATCGATCGTGATGCGTTTCATCCGATGCTCCTTATCCAAACTTCACTGCGAGCGCGCTCTCGCGTTTCTTCCCGTCCACCAAATCAGAAATAAGCGCGGTGATGGTCTTGGCGGGCGGCGGGCAACCGGGGACACTCAAATCGACGGTGACGAATTCCCGCAGCGGCCGTGCTTGCTTCAGAAGCATAGGGACGCCGTCGGTTGGGATCATCTTTCCCTCTTGCGCGCCTTCCACATATATCCGCTGCAACAGCTTGCTCACCGGAATGGAATTTCTCATCGCCGGTACATTTCCCGTCACCGCGCAGTCGCCAAGCGCTATCAGGATGTGCGTCCTTTGCCGAACCGTCTGCAATTTGCTCAGGTCGTCTTCTGAACTGACCGCGCCCTCGACTAAGGTCACGTCAACATCCGCGGGAAACTCCTGTGCGTCAACCAGCGGTCCGTATACCAAGTCGATCTTTTGCGCGAGAGAGATTATGGCCGCGTCCATATCGAGCAGAGACATGTGGCAGCCCGAGCAGCCGTCCAACCAAACGGTCGCCACCTTCACCTTCTTCATACCTGCACCTCTCTACGGTGAATGAGCGAACTAATGTTGTCGGTCCTTTTGATCATCTCTTCAACCGCGTAACCCTTTTCGGTGAGCGCTCCGGTGGGGCACGCTTGCACGCACTTTCCACAACTCGTGCAACTACGGGATTCGCCCCACTTTTGATTGAGGTCGCTCACGATTCTCGAGTGAATTCCTCGCGAGGTCATTTCCCACACGTGTGCTCCTTCGAGGTCGGCACAGGCACGAACGCAACGTGTACACAAGACGCAGCGATTGTGGTCGAGCACGTAACGCGGATGAGAGAGATCGATGCCAAGCTTGGGGTAGTTGTATGCGAAACGGACGGTGCTAATGCCCATGGCGGTGGCCAGCGATTGCAGTTCGCAGTGGCCATTCGAGACGCAGACGGCGCAAACGTGATTCCGTTCTACGAAAAGCAATTCGAGCGAAATGCGGCGGTCTCGAGTGAGCCTTGCGGAAGTCGTCGTCACTGACATCCCGTCTTGTATGGGAGTCGTGCATGCAGGAAAGAGTCGGTCCGTACCGGATACTTCGACGATGCAAAGCCTACAGGCTCCGACCGGCACCAGTCCTTCCAGATCGCAGAGAGTGGGAATATATTTGCCCGCCGTCTTGGCCGCTTGCAGAATAGTCTGGCCCTCTTCGGCGCTGATCAACTGGCCATCGATTCGGATTGACAGTTTCTTTTGCGACAAGCTCTCGCTCCTTTGGGGATTATTTTGTTAGCGTGCATACCCCCAAGCGCCGCTAGCTGACGTTCGCGACTTTAATATCGCAGCGCAGACAACGGCACGATTCGTCCAATGCTTCCTCTTGCGAAAACCCCGTGAACACTTCGTCGTTCGATTTTGCTCGAGCACCGGCGGCCAAAACATGTCCGTCATGGCGATGATTCGCGCTCGGCGGTTCGGGCACCTGTTTCCCATAATCAAACACAGGGAAAAGTTTGCCCCAGCGGTCCGTTTCCATGAGTTGCAAATCGATATTGCGAGCCGCCTGTTTGCCGTAAGCCATTGCGTTCGATACATTCGACGCACCGGTAATAACGTCCCCACCGGCGTAGAACCGGGGGCGGCTCGTTTCGAGCGTAAAGCGATTGACCTCGATTGTTCCTGTTTCCTTAAGACTCAAGCCCGAAGCGCGAACAAAATCCAAGTCCACGCTCTCGCCGACGGCAAAAATAACGGAGTCGCATTCGTAGCGCAGGATGTCGTCGGTGGGAATCGGTTTTCTTCTTCCCGATGCGTCGTATTCGCCTAAGCGGGTCTTCACGATTTCGATGGATTTCACTTTCCCTGCGGCATCCCCAATCACGCGGTGCGGTGCGGCCAGAAATACAAATTTGGCGCCTTCGTCCTGAGCGGCCTTGGTCTCATCTTCGATCGCCGGCATGTCCTTCCGTTCGCGCCGGTAAAATACCGTGACCTCGCTCCCCTTGCGCAGCGCGGTCCGCGCCGAGTCAATCGCCGCATTTCCGCCGCCGATTACTGCGACCTTGCGGCCGATCGCCACTTCTTCATTCCTCGCGATCGCTTCAAGAAAAATTAGCGCCGTATACACTCCCTTCAGTTCCGTGCCCGGCTGATAAACCCACGATTCTTTCCACGTGCCAATAGTGATTAAAACCGCATCGAACCGGTCATCGAGATCGTTCAGCGGAATATCGAAGCCGATGCGAGTATTAAAGATGAACTTCACTCCAAGTCGGACGATCAAATCAATCTCGCGCTGAAGGGTACTCTTGGGCAGGCGATATTCCGGTAAGGCAAAGCGCAGCATCCCTCCGGCCTCTGGCTTGGCGTCGTAGACAGTGACGTCGTGGCCCAGCAGCGCCAAATAGAAAGCGGCTGTTAATCCCGCTGGACCCGCGCCAGCAATCGCGATTTTCCGTCCTGTATGTCCGAGTCGACGAGCGAGAACCCGCGTAACCATCTCTTCGTATCGGTCTGAGAGAAGTATCGAGTCGCCAATAAAACGGTGGACCTCACGCATGTTCACTGGCTCATCCACGGTTAAGCGGCGGCAGCGACTGTCACAAGGATGTTGACATACGCGGCCAGTGGAAGACGGGAGAGGGTTATCCATTATTACGGCTTCGAATGCATCCTCCAGCCGGTTTTCTTTATACAACTGGAGGAAGCGCGGAATGTTCATGTGCAGCGGACAACTATTTTCACAAGGCGACAGCGCCAGTTCTTCACACACTCCCGCCTGGCAGCGCCGCGCCACGATGTGATCTTCGAACTCGTTGCGGAAGTGCCGCAAAGCAGTGAGCACCGGATTCGGTCCAGTTTGTCCAAGCCCACATAAAGAGCATTCGCGAATGTAGCGGCTCAGTTCATCGAGCAATTCGAGATGGTGCATCGTGCCCGCACCCTCGGTCACCCGATTCAGAATTCTCAGGCACTTATTCAATCCGACCCGGCAGGGAATACATTTGCCGCACGATTCAGAATGTGTGAACTCGACGAAGTAGCGTGCCACATCCACCATGCAGTTGTCTTCGTCCATCACCACCATGCCGCCCGATCCCATGATTGAGCCCAGCTGTGTCAGGCTCTCGTAATCCACGGGCGTGTCGAACATCTCGTGCGGAATGCACCCGCCCGATGGACCGCCGGTCTGCACCGCCTTGATCTGATGTCCGTCAATGCCACCTTCCCCGATGTCGTAGATGAAGGTCTTAAGCGGCGTCCCCAGCGGCATCTCGACCAATCCGGTACTGGTGATTTTCCCCACCAGCGAAAATACTTTTGTGCCAGAGCTCTTCGGGCTTCCCGTCTCGCTGAACCAAGCCGGTCCTTTGGTGACGATGGGAGCGATGTTGTACCAGGTTTCGACGTTATTGATATTTGTGGGATAGCCCCACAGACCTTTTTGCGCAGGAAATGGCGGACGCGGGCGTGGCCGTCCAGCGCAGCCTTCAAGGGAAGCGATCAAGGCGGTTTCTTCGCCGCAGACAAATGCTCCAGCGCCTTCGACGATTTCGATATCGAACTTAAACCCGCGCCCAAGAATATTTTCGCCCAGCAGCCCATATTCGCGAGCCTGCTCGATGGCGCGCGTTAGGCGATGCACGGCGAGTGGGTACTCGGCTCGTATATAAACGATTCCTTCACTCGCGCCCATAACGTAACCGCCGATGATCATGCCCTCCAGCAGCGAGTGTGGATCGCTCTCGATCTCGTTCCGATTCATGTAGGCGCCGGGATCGCCTTCATCGGCATTGCAAATGATGTATTTGTGGTCGGCTTTCGTCTTGGCCATGAACTCCCACTTATTACCCGTGAGATATCCGGCTCCGCCGCGTCCCCGCAGCTTAGAAGCCTTGATCTGTTCGATTACGACCTCGGGGCGGCCGTCGATGAGCACACTATAGAGCGCTTGGTATCCGCCAATCGCGATGTATTCCTCGATGTCGTCGGGATTAATGAACCCGCAATTCCGCAAAACAATCTTCTTCTGGCCCTTGAAGAAAGGTAGGTCATTCCACAGAGCGATCTCAGGATAGCCATGCCCATACTTCAGCGAACTTGTGATGTGATCCCATTCTTCGATTTTGCAGTAAATGAGATCTGGCGGAAGGCTGCTGCTGGAAACGTCATGCAGAATGCGCGTTGCATCGTGCGCTTGCACTCGATGCAGAATTACCAGCGGACTCCCCGGTAGGCGGACGTTCACCAGCGGCTCCTGAAAACAAGCGCCAAAGCATCCCACCCCAGCCAGAACGACATTGACGCCGCTGCGGTCGATCGCTTCTGTAAAAGCGTGATACAGGCCTTCCGCGCCATTGCCACGGCCACAGGTACCCATGCCTATCGCAAGTCGGGGAACGGCTGGAACTAACTTGCCCAGCCCCGCCTCGCGCACGGAACTGAAAGCTCCAATGTCTTGAATTCGAGGCATCCGTTAACTCTCCCGTTCCACAGTGCGAATCTCGCGCTGCAAAGTGCGCTCGTTGACGTGGCCGCAGATGTGATGGTTCACTTCGACCACCGGAGCTAATGCACACTGCCCGAAGCAAGCTACGGTTCGAACCGTAAACTTGTTATCGGGAGTGGTCAGCAGAATTTTGTCGGTATCGCTCGCTTCGCTCGAATCCTCGAGCCCCAACCCCAGTTCCAGCCGAACGCTCTGCAATAAGTTGCGCGAGCCCCGCGTGTGGCAGGCAGTTCCACGGCAAATGCAGATCGTGTTGTCTCCTTGCGGCTGAAGATTGAAAAGGGCGTAGAACGTGACAACGCTGTAAATCCGCGAGAGTGGAATCTGAGTTTGCTGCGAAATGTATACCAGTGTTTCAGAGGGAAGGTACTTGTGAGGATGGTGTTCTTGAACCGATTCGAGAATGCCGAGCAACGCACCCGCCCGTCCCGTACGACTCACGATGACTTGGTCAATAAACGCGCGTTCTACAGCATTAAGACGCTCTTGAGAAGGTGCGTGCATGACGCTCCTTTCGCAGAACCAGCCTGGCTAAGAGCCTCAGGCAAATGCCACGTGTCGGATGGAATCACACGCTCGAATTCGACTATAGACAG
>OCTA010003242.1_pt1 | contig 14464 bp, 2 predicted proteins | sample 1538991 | NCBI WGS metagenome assembly OCTA01 (sample SAMEA3539302, study PRJEB22396) | soil metagenome | biome: tundra; feature: field; material: soil | place: USA | collected 2010-05 | depth 0.15 m | reverse complement strand
ATCGGCGCCTGGAAAAGCCGGGCATAAGCACAAGGGCGCAAAGAGGCGAAGGCACAAATTCTGCGGCTTTGCACCTTTGCGTAAAAGCCGTGTTTAATAGCTATGGCTCGATGATGCGGTAGAAGCGGCAGGGAGAGTTCGTGCTGCCCGGGTCCTGCAAAAACAACATCCCGTTGGTCAGGGTGAGATGGTTGGACAAGGTCGCCCAGTTCACCAGGTTAGTGCTCACCTGGGCATGGAAGTTGGGCAGATCGGCAGGCCACAGGATGCCGCCGTCAGCATCGCCTGCGGTCAGCGCGAAGGTGCCGTCCGCCAATCGCATGGGCCGGCCCAACTTCTCCGGCACGCGGACCACCACGGTCGCGTTGCTGCTGAGCGTGCCGGCGACCGGGTTGCTCACCAACGCGACGTAAACTCCGCCGTTGTGCCGTGTGGCATTCGAGATGGTCAGGCTGGCGCTCGTAGCGCCGGCCAGGCTGGCGCCGTCTTTCAGCCACTGATAATTAAGCGGCGGAGCGCCTAACGCCGTGACGGCCAGCCGGACACCGGCACCCATCGACACGGCCTGGCTGAGCGGATGAACGGTAATCACGGGTGGGTTGGTCACAAAGGTTGCGTCGTCCAACTCGATGATGCGGTAGAAGCGGCGCGAAAAGCTAGCGCTGTCCGGGTCCACCAGCAGCAGCGTGCCGTTGGTCACCGTCAGGCAGTTGCGCAAGGCGACCCAGTCCACGAAATTGGTGCTGGCCTGGACCTGGAAGTTCGGCAGGTCGCACGGCAGCAGCGCGCCGCCGTCGGCATCACCCGAAGTGAGCGCAATCCCGCCTCCCGGCAATCGCAGCGGCGGCCCCAGCCTTTGCGGCGAGCGGACCACGAGCGTGGCGTTGCTGCTTGGAGTGCTGCCGCCGGGATTGCTTGCCACCGCATGGTACACGCCCGAATCGCGCCGGGTCGCGCAGGCTATGGTGAGCGCGGCGGAAGTGGCCCCGCTCAAATTGGTTCCGTCTTTCAACCACTGATAGCTGAGCGGCGGCGCTCCCGTTGCGGCCGCACTGAGCGTCAGCGCGCTTCCCATCGCCCTGTGCTGGCTTAGCGGCTGCAGGGTCATGACCGGCGGATTGGCGATGAAGGTCACCTGGTCCAGCCAGCCCGCGTCTGCGCCTGCGCTCACGCTGGGATCCTTGGCGTAGGTCCATTTCAACGTATGGCTTCCATTGGCCACGGCAAAGGTCTGCTGCTGCCAACCCGTGTCCCCCGAGATGGAGGCTTGCATGACACCATCAATATAGAAGGAGAGATAGTCGAACCATTGCTCCGAGGACACTCTCCACCAGAAGGTTCCCGTTCCCGCCCCGACCACCGTGGTTTGCAGCGTGGACGTCTGGCTGTCGGTGATCAAACCGCTTTGAGCTGCGCTCGCACCGTCGTGAGTCACAGTGGACTCGCCGAACCAGGAGGCGTTGCCGCTGGTGCTCCAAACCAGACTGGACGCGTTGAGGGCCTGCCCGAGCGGGACGAGCGTCGTGAGCGTGGCGACGGAGCTGGTCACCGCGCCAAACACGTTGGTTACCACCACGCGGTAACTGCCTGCGTTCGCTGCCTGCAAGTAGGCCAGGGTGAGCGAGGAACTGGTCGCGCCCGCAAGGTTGGCACCGTTGAATTGCCACTGGAAATGGAGCGGTTGCGCGCCGACGGCCATCGCCAGGAAGTTCGTCTGCGTGGCGATATAGGCGACGCGGTTGGCAGGCTGGACCTTGATCAGAGGCGATCCGTCCCCCAGCACCGCCAGGCTGTTGTAATAGCCGCAGGCGATACCGACGACATTGGTCAGGCCTGGAGGAATCAGGTTCCGGCCATAGGTGTTCGTCGCTCCCCACGTGACGACGGTCCCGTCACTGCGCAAGGCGACGCTATGGTCGTAGCCGGCCGCAATGTCCACGACGTTCGCCAGCCCTGACGGGACCGGGTATTGGCCGCCCCAGGAAACCACCGTGCCGTCGCTCCTGAGCGCGAGGCAATGGTTCACCCCGGCCGCGATGGCCACATAATTATAGGGCAACGGCGGCAGACCGCTCTGGCTGCCCCAGTGGACCATAGTGCCGTCCGAGCGCATCGCCAACGCATGGCTCCCGCGCGCGGCAATCGCGACGACGTTGCTGACGGTGGCGGGAATATTGGTGATGGAGTAGATGTTTTCACCCCAGCCCACGACCTTGCCATCGCTCCTGAGCGCGAAGCTGTCGTAGTCGCTCGCGGCGACAGCGATGACGTTGGACGCGCTCGCGGGAACGATGGATTGGCCATAGTTGGGCGGTTCATTGTAGATGATGGGCGCAGTGCTCCCCGCACCCCACGCCACCACTGAGCCATTTGCCGTTACCGCCAGGCTGTGGTACAAACCAGCGGCGATCCCAGCCACGCCAGACAAACCTCCGGGCACCATAGACTGGCCGCTGTTTGGCGCAATAGAGGTATTGGTGGTGCCCGCGCCCCAAGCCGACACTTTCGTGTCGGCTTTCAACGCCAGCGAGTGATAGCCGCCGCCGGCGACCGCAACGGCATTAATCAACCCCGCCGGCACAATGGACTGCCCGTAATTGGGGCTGCTGCCATAGTTCGTTCCGGCCCCCCACGCGACCACCTGGACTACGGGCACGGCAGCCTTCGCGCTGCTGATCACGCCGAAGGCGTTGCTGACGACCACCGAATAGCTGCCTGCGTCGCTGACCTGCAAATGATTCAGCAGGAAGCTGGAGCCGGTCGCCCCGGCAATGTTCGTGCCGTTGAGACGCCACTGGTAGAAGAGCGGCCCGGAGCCATCCGCCGTCACCTGCAGCAGGGTCTGGGCGCCGAGGTAGGCCGGCTGGCCGACCGGCTGGACCGTGATAAACGGAGCGCCATCCACCAGCGACAGCACGGCGGCGGAACTCGTCGCCGACCCTAACAGGTTAGTGACTACCACGCGGTAACTGCCGGCGTTCGTTGCCATGCTGACCACCAGCAACTGGCTCGTGGCGCCTGGCAGATCGTTGCCGTTGTGCTGCCATTGGTAACTGAGCGGCAGGGCTCCACTGGCCGCCGCGCGGAAGACCACGCGACGCCCGCTGTAGCTTGCCCGGCTCACGGGCGGGGCGGTGATGAACGGCGGCCCGTCGCCTGCCAGCGCCAGGGTGTGCGCCTGCCCGCCAGACGCGGCAACCATGTTGGTCACCGTGGGCGGGATGTAAGACTGTCCGAGATTGGGGAATGTTGAGGGGACGGTAGTGGTGCCGGCGCCCCAGGCCACCAGCGTGCCGTCGCTTTTCACTGCCAGCGAGTGGAATGCTCCGGCCCCGATGGCAACCACACCCGTCAGCCCAGCCGGCACATTCGCCTGGCCGTAAGTGGAGGATCCCCAGGCTGCCACAGTGCCATCGCTGCGCAAGGCGAGGTTGTGCGCCGCGCCGGCGGCGATGGCCACGACGTCAGCCAGGCTCGCGGGCACGTTGGTTTGGCCTGAAGTATTGCTGCCCCAGGCGAAGACCGTGCCGTCGGCACGCAGGGCGATGCTGTGGTTGCTGCCGGCGGAAATGGCCACAACGTTTGTCAGCGTGGCGGGCGCGCTGTTTTGCCCGCTGGTATTCAACCCCCAGCCAACGACTGTGCCGTTGGCCTTCAACGCCAGGCTGTGGCTGCCGCCTGCCGCGACGGCCACGACGTTGGTCAAGTTGGCCGGGACATTTGTCTGTCCGGCATTGTTGGAGCCGCCCCAGGCCACCACGGTGCCGTCCGCTTTCAAGGCCACGCTGTAGTCACCGCCCGCGGACACCGCGACGACATTGGCCAAGCTGGCGGGTATGCTTATTTGGTCCACCGCGCCCCAGGCGACCACCGCGCCGTCGCGCCGCAAGGCTACGTTATGCTGCATGCCGGCGGAGACCGCCACCGCGTTCGTCACTCCGAGTGGCAGGCTCATCAGCCCAATCGGTGTCGAACCCCAGCAGGCGACGGGAACCATGACCAGCACGGCCTGAGCACTGATGGTGCTGCCGAGCGAGTTGCTGACTATGGCCTGATAGGGGCCGGCGTTGACGGGCAGCATGTTCGACACCACATACGAAGCGCTGGTCGCGCCGGGGATGTTCGTCCCGTAGCACTGCCATTGGTACGCCAACGGCTCGGTGCCCGAGACTGCAACGCTCAACTGCGCCGGGAATCCAAGGAAGACACCGGCTGATTGAGGTTGGATGGTGAGTAACGGCGCCGCTGGGACCACCGTCAGCGTAGCCACCATGCTGGTGGCGGCATTCCAGGCATTGGCTGCCACGACGGTGTAGTCGCCGCCGTTGGTGGCCTGCACGTCTGTCAGGCTCAAAGCTGTGCCGGTAGCTCCGGCGAGCGCAGCCCCGCTTAAATACCACTGGTAGGCTACCGCCCAGCCGTTGGTCGCCAGGGCAGTGAGAGTGATATTTGTCCCGGCAGGCGCCGTCTGGCCCTGGGGCTGGAGCGTGAACACCGGCGCCGGGGGCACATAAACGGTCAGGACGGCCACTGCGCTGGTAACGGCGCCGATGGCGTTGGTGACCACAACGTCGTAGCTGCCGACCTGGTTCGAGTTAACGGAGGCGAGCACAAGGCTTGTGGCTGTCTGCCCGGAAAGCTCAGCGCTGTTGAAGCGCCATTGGTAGCTCAGGGGTGAGGTGCCCGCCGCCGCGACGTTGAACACGGCATTGCTCTGGGTGATGACTGTCTGGTTCGTCGGCGCCAGCAGGATAACCGGCGCGGTAGGAGCGGTGCACTTGCCCGAGCGCCCGGCAGCGTAGAGCCACTGCACTTCCACTGGCGTGAGCGGGCGATTGTAGAGGCTGATTTCATCCAGCGCGCCGGTGTACGACGACGTGCCATCAACTCCTACGCAGGGGCTTATTCCGGCGCAGAAGTGGGCCCCGCTGGAAACGTCGGCCACCTGCCCCTGAGCCTGAGTTCCGCTGCTGCTCAATACGCCGTCCACGTATATCGAAAGTGTCGGGCCCTGCCGGACCAGCGCGGCGTGGTGGAAATTGCCGTCGTTCACCGGCCGCGTATCCTGGAACGGGAAGAACCCGTAGGACGAGACGCCTCCATCCACCTCGAAGACCAGCTCTCCCTGTTGAATGAGGATGTTGAAGAGATTATCCGCGTCGCAGATGTTGCGTTTGCTGAGAAGAATCTCATACCGGGTGGACACCGTGCTTAGCCAGAACTCGACCGTGAAATCGTTGGTGCCGAAGTTGCCCACGTTGGTGCCGAAGTCAACGTAGCTGCCGTTGCCGTCTAACACGAAACTCTGCCCGGCCTCGCCTTGAGTGTAGGTCACGCCTCCCACCAGCGTTCCGTTGTTGGCCCCGACGAAGTCCAGCGCATTGCCCTGTGCCCGCCACCAGTCAACCAGCCCCGCCGGCGGCGCCGCGCAGGGCGGAGAAATAAGCACGGTTAGAACGGCATTGGAACTGAGCGCGGTGCCCACGCTGTTGGAGACCAGCACTGAGTAGCTGCCCGCGTCCGTAAGCTGCACATTCGTCAACACCAGGTTGCTGGCGGTGGTGGCGGCGAGGTTCGTGCCGTTCAACATCCACTGGTAGCTCAGGGGCTGCGTCCCCGCGGACCCCACACTAAACGCTGTGTTATCTCCCACAAAAACCACTTGGCTGGACGGCTGGCTTACAATCACAGGCGGCGTTGGGATTACACACTTGCCAGCGCTGCCGGCGTTGTAAATGGCCTGTACCTGTGACAGCGACAGCGCCTGCTGGTACACAGTGATTTCGTCCAATTGCCCGGTAAAGTATTGGGTGCCATCAACACCTACGCACGCAGACCTGCCGATTACGCAATCTCCCGAAGTGTTCAGATAGGTAACTCCAGCGGTCGAACCGGAGGTTTCAAACGTCCCATCAATATACAGCGTGCCGTTTGTGCCTTGCCGAACGAAAGCGAGGTGGTGATAAACCCCGTCGTTGATCTGCCGGGTCGCGTAGAGTTGGTTGTAGTCGGTCACGCCGGGGGCCATCAACGCCATCTGCAACCTGCCGTTGCTGATTCGCATATCCCAAAACCCCGTGCTATCCCCATCGCAGGCGGGTCTTTTACCCAGAACGCTTTCGAGGGCGCGTGTGCTGCTCGTCTGGATCCAGAATTCGATGGTGAAATCGTTGGTGCCGAAATTGCCCGCGCCCGTGCCCAAGCGCACTTCGGCATCCGTGCCGTTAAAGCTGAAAGCTTGCCCCACCTTGCCGGGCACATAGCTCACCCCTCCGACAGGCGTTCCATTGTCCAGGCCCGTCACGTCCAGGGCATTACTCTCTGCTCGCCACCAACTCACCAGCCCGAGCGGCGGGGGCGTGCACGGTGGCGGATTGACTGTCAGAATGGCATTGGAACTGAGCGCCGTGCCCGCGCTATTCGAGACGAGCACCGAGTAGCTGCCCGCGCTGGGAAGCTGGACGTTGCTCAACGCCAGGCTGCTGGCAGTGGCGGCGGTGAGGTTAGTGCCATTGAACCGCCATTGGTAATTGAGGGGCTGCGTGCCGGCGGCCAGGACGCTGAAGCTGACGTTATCGCCTGAGGTCACGACCTGGCTGATCGGCTGGACCAGAATGGTAGGTGGCGTCTCGCCCGTGCACTTCCCGAAACTCCCGGCATTGTAGATGGCTTGGATTTCAGCCGCCGTCAGGGCGCGGTTATAGAGTGAAACCTCATCAATATCTCCCCAGAAGGGGAAGTTGTTGAAGCCATCGTTGACGTTGCCAATCCCGATTCCAGGGGAATCCTGAGGGATCAACGCCCCAAACGGCCTGACCGTAGTCGTGATCTGGCCGGCAAGGATTCCATTCGTGTAAAGGCTCATTTTGCTAGAGGCGCCGTCCAGGGTTCCCGCCACATACCACCATTGGTTGTAAACCAGGGGAGCCGAGACCGATGCCGAGTTGCCCTTGGCATCTGTGATCAGGAAACCGATGGTGTTATTGCCTTGCATCCCCAGCTCATACGGGTCCAAGCCAGGGCGGTTGTCACCGCGCCAGAAGATGTTGTAGCCGTCGCCGCGTGGCCGGACCCACCCTTCAATGGATAATGAGTTGGTCAGCGCATAAGCCGGTTGGTCGGCAATCTGAATACCGTTGTACGTGCCATAAGGATAACTCTCCGGGTCGCAAGCGAAAGCCTGTCCGACGATCCCGTTGGTGAAGGATACGTTCAGCAAGGCATAGGCGTCGTTGGTTCCGGCGCTGTCCATGCCGTTGCCATCGCCTTTCCACCAGCCGATCAAACCCGACGGCAGCGGAGCACACGCCTGGGGGGCGCACTTCCCGGCGCTGCCGGCAAAGAAGACGGCTTGAATCTCAGCCGCTGACAGAGCCCGGCCATAGACCGACGGTTCGTCCACCATCCCCCAGAACGTGCCGCCCCGCGCGTCGCCGCGTGACCCAACCGCAGCCGACTCGGTGAAGGTGTAAGTCGTGGTGTAAGGTATCGCTCCTGATGCCGGAGCGCCGTCAACGTAGAATACCGCCGTTTGCCCCGACTTCGTCACCGCCACGTGATGCCAATTCGTGTCCGCTACCACCCCGGTGGATAGAATCCCGTCCACGTCAATCTTGCTCAGGATCAATTGTCCGTTGTTCAGCAGGCCAAAACCGTAGCCGCCGCGCCCATAGCCAAACACAATCCCGCCCTCGCCGGCCACCGCGCCGTCCTGGTTGTCGTCATCGAGCGAAATGTCCGTCGCGCTGGCGCGCTTGATCCACGCTTCGATGGTCAGATCCTGCAACTGCAGGCTCGGCGGGTTGCCCACGTCCACGCGGTCCCGGTGGATGCCGTCGAACACAAATGCCTGGCCGACCACGCCGGGACCGTAACCAAAGGTGCCATAGCCTGCTACAGTGCCGTTGTTGACGCCAAGCGCGTCCGCCGTCGAGTTTTCACCCCGCCACCAACTGACCAGCCCTGAGGCCGGCGTCGCGCAAGGCGGCGGATTCACCGTAAGAATTGCATTGGAGCTGAGCAGCGTTCCCACGCTATTGGAGAGGAGCACGGAATAGCTGCCCGCGTCGGAAAGCTGGACGCTGCTCAATAGGAGTCTGCTGTTAGTTGCGGCGGCAAGGTTTGTCCCGTTGAACCGCCATTGGTAATGGAGCGGCAGGGTGCCGGTTGCAAGTACACTGAAAGAAACGTTGTCGCCCACAGCAGCGATCTGGTTAGTCGGCTCCAGCAGAATCGCGGGCGGTGCGGGAGGGATGCACTTACCAGACGCGCCGGCGTTGTAAATGGCCTGGATATCAGCGGCGGCCAAGGCCCGATTATAGACGCTTAACTCATCAACGATGGCTTTGCTGTAATAGTACCAACCGCTAGTGGGATCAACCTGCGCGCCGATGTGCAGCGGCCCCGTGGAAGGATAGAGATTAATCGTCGAAGCCCCCTCGCGAAGAGTGATCGGTTGCTGCACCGCGTCCACGTAGAAGGTCGGATCCACATCGCCATTGCGGGCCACCACTGCGATATGGTGCCAGTTGAGGTCCGTAATGCTGGTTGAATGCCGGTTGGCCCCGGCACTCAGGAACGCGAGGTGGCTGCTGAATTCCGGCCGGGCGATGGTTACGCCGTAATTCTGCGCGCCCCGCGTCCAATCACCGCCCTTTTCAATGATATAATCATCCATCTGCAAGTCCTGCCGCTTGACCCAGAACTCAATGGTTAACTCGTTGGTCAGCCGCAGGGAGGGGGAATCGGGCACTTCAATGTAACTATTCGTGCCGTTGAAGATAAAGGCTTGTCCGACCCTGCCGGGAGCAAAGCCGGCTCCGTTAGTGGAGGTCCCGTTGTTGCCGCCAACCGCATCCACGGCGTTGCTTTCCGCCCGCCACCAACTCACCAGCCCGGGCGGCGGCGCCGCGCAAGGCAGTGGATTCACCGTCAGAATGGCATTGGAGCTCAGCAGTGTTCCCACGCTGTTGGAGAGGAGCGCGGAATAGCTCCCCGCGTCGGAAAGCTGGACGCTGCTCAATTCGAGGCTGCTGCTAGTTGCGGCGGCAAGGTCCGTCCCATTGAACCGCCATTGGTAACTCAAAGGCTGCGTTCCGGTGGCAACGACGCTGAAAGTTACGCTTTCGCCCACAGCCGCGGTCTGATTAGTCGGCTGCAACTGAATCGCGGGCGCGAACGGCGCGATGCACTTGCCGGAGCTGCCAGCGTGGTAAATGGCCTGGATGTCGGAGGCGGACAGGGCGCGGTTGAAAAGCGCCAGCTCGTCAATCATGGTCGAGCTGTAATAGTACCAGCCAGTTTGCGGGTCGAGCTCCGCCCCGATATGCAGCGGGCGTGTGGAGGCGGACAAGATCATCGTCGTCGGGCCACCGCGGTAGGTAATTGCTTGCGCCGCACCGTCAACATAAAGAATGGGATCGGTCTGACCGCTGACTGCGACCAGAGCATAGTGATGCCATGCGGTGTCCGGCGTGACCGCGCAGCCACGCCAACCCCCAGCGAAGGTGAATCCAAGGTGACTACCACCTCCATAGGTATCATTCAAACCGAGCCCGAAATCGGTTTGCCCGCCCGTCCAATCGCCGCCCTTTTCCACCAGGGCATGAATCTCGGAAGCGTTCAATCGCTTGGCCCAGCATTCGATGGTCAGCGCATTGGTGAACCGCAGTGTCGGGCTGTCCGGCACCTCCACATAGCTATTGCTGCTGTCAATGAATGTGAACGCCTGTCCTACCACGCCCGCGTCAAAGCTAACTCCGTTCAACAGGACGCCGTTGTTGCCGCCAACCGCGTCCTGGGCATTGGTTTCCGCGCGCCACCAGCTCACCAGCCCGGAGGACAACGGCGCGCAGGGCGGATTCACCTTCAGAACGGCATTGGAGCTGAGCAGCGTCCCCGCGCTATTGGAGACCAGCACCGAGTAGCTGCCGGCGGTGGCAAGCTGGACGTTGCTCAACACGAGGCTGCTGGCAGTTGCCGTAGCGAGGTTGGTGCCATTGCGCATCCATTGGTAGCTCAATGGGGCCGTGCCGCTGGCCGTCACGCTAAACCAAACGCTCGCGCCCACGTCCACTGTCTGGCTGAGCGGTTGAACGTCAATGCTGGGCGGAACGCCAGCCATGGCGATTTGCATCCCCGAGATGACGGCGTAGCCATACTGCCCCGGTCGCACCGTCAGCGTCACCGTCTGCCCGGCACCGACTGACACGCCTTGGAACAACGCATATTGCCGCGCCTCCTGCCACACCGGCGGATTCATCAGCGGTGCATCAAACGTCGCCCGGGTTCCGTAATTCGTGGCGTCAACCTGCAGTTGATAGTTGCCGTCATAGCCGTAAACGTAAAAGTCAAATTGGCTCGCGGGCAGGTTCGTGACCGTCACGGTGACATTCCCGCCATCGAACGGATAGATGTAAACGTTATACATCGGGTCGGACGAACCGTTGGGATACGCGCCCGGCCCGTTGAGAACTGTCAGGCCGGCCCCGGAGGACGATCCATTTGCAAGCTTCAGATCGCTCAACCCGCCAAACGTGCGCCACCCGCCGGACCCATCGTCACGGGTATAGAAGTTCCAGAAGTCATTGGCCGCCTGCCCCACCGCCGCCGGACCAACCTCCAGGCTGTTGGTGAGACCACCCCCAAAATCAACATTGATGAGGCGATTGGTCACCGTTTGAGCCACTACCAGTGCGGCGGTTGAACTGGTGACGGAGCCCGAGGTATTGGTCACCCAAACCGAGTAATAGCCCGCATTGGTCAGTTGAATGTTCACGAAAGCGAGCGCAGAGTCCGAAGCGCCGGCGAGGTTCGTGCCGTTCAGCCGCCATTGGTAGCTCAAAGGCGCGGAACCAGCCGCCTGCACGGTGAAGGCCGCGGTGTCTCCCACCACCACGGTCTGACTGGCCGGCTGCGTCAGGATGTACGGCGGCGTTGCCCAACCCTGGACTGCGCCGACTGTGACAACCGCGAGAAGAACCGCCCTGCAAGAATTGAGTGTCTTCATAGTTAAATCTCCTTCAGATATTCCGCCTACTCGATAGACATAGGATTTTATGCGCTCTTTCCCGTCCTAATTCACTGACTGCTCGGACGGCGACCCAGTAGTTGATCTCACCTAATTTCCCGCAAAAACGCAAGCATAAAATGCACTAAAACGCACAGCCAGCCTGGAACACCACTTTTGCACTGCCAGCGACTTCGGCGGCTGATACGATCTCGCGGCCAAACAACGCTATGCAACCAACCAGTCGCCGCAGTTTCTTCGGGTGCGTGGTCGCCGCTGCGATCATAACGCTGCTGTCGAGCGCGCTCGGGCACGCAGCCGCCACGCACGTGCGTCATCGGTTCCTCGCGGTGGACGATGGCACGCACACGTTGGTCCACATGGACGAGAATGACCCTGCGCAGAACTGGAGTGTAGCTACCGGCTACGTGATGGATATGCAGTTGCTGGGGAAGGACCGCGTGCTGCTCAACGTGGACGACGGCTTTCGGGAATACGAGGTAGCCTCCGGCAAACTCCTCAAGTCGGTCAAAGGCGCCGGCGGCAAGAGCTACAGCGTTTACCGCACGACCGATGGGCGTACCCTTCTCACCGGGGACGACTTGGGCGGCCAGAAGGGCGCCTGCCTGGTGGTTTATGACCGCGCGGACAACATCATCGAGCGCAAGGTCTTTGATGGCCTGACCATGCTCCGGCACCTCCGGCCAACGCCCGAGGGCACTTATGTGCTCGCTGCGGTCGGCCAGGTCGTGGAGCTGAACGCGCGGTGGAACATCATCCGGCAGTTCAATGTGGCCGGCAACTTGTTCAAGGCAGTTCGGCTGGCCAATGGCAACGTCCTGTGCTCTTCCGGCCCGGGCGCTCGGTTCCTGAAGGAACTCGATCCGCAGGGCGTCGTCGTCCACGAGATTCGCGGCGACCAGTTGACGGAAGGCTCCTTCACCGGCTTCCAGCTCCGGCCCGACGGCCATGTGGTGGTCGCGAACTGGCTGGGCCACGGTCCAGACCATGACGGGACAGGGCTGGTCGAGTACGACCGCGATGGAAAGATCGTATGGCGATATGGCCGCCCGCACGCCTCGTTTGTCGAGGTCATCGTCCTCGACGGCATCAGTGAGCAAGCTCTGCCGACTGCTGCCGTCCAGGAAGGCAAAGGCCACCAATTCGCTTGCACCGATTATACCGCCGGCAAGGTCTTCATCGTCAACCCCAACGGCAAAGTCGAGTGGGAGTATGCCACGGGCCAATGCAATGACCTGTGGGCGCTGCCCAATGGCAACCTCCTGTTCAACACGGGCCACGGCGTAAGGGAGGTCACGCGCCAAAAGGCGGTCGTCTTCAACTACGAGTCGAGCAGTGAAATCTACGCCTGCCAGCGGCTCACCAACGGCAACACCTTCGTCGGCGAGTGCAACGCTGGACGCCTGCTCGAACTGGCTCCGGACGGCAAGGTTGTGAAGGACATCCACTTGCTCCCCCCAGGCAAAGACGGCGGCCACCTCTATATGCGCAACGCCCGGCAATTGGCCAACGGCGGCTACCTCGTCGCCCACTACGGCGAGCAGGTCGTCCGCGAATATGATCCGCAAGGCCGGCAGGTGCGTGAAATCCCCGCCCCAGGCGGTCCCCACAGCGTCATTCGTCTGCCCAACGGCAACACCCTCATTGCCTGCGGCGACATGGCCGGCGCCCAGCACCTCATCGAGGTGGATAAGGAGGGCAAGACAGTGTGGGAGGTCAAAGCCGATGAACTGCCCGGCATCCAACTCAAGTTCATGGCGGGCCTGGAGCGCCTGCCCAACGGCAACACCGTCATGTGCAACTGGCTTGGCCACGGCCAACTCGGCAAGGCCCCGCACCTGATCGAGATCACCCGCGACAAGCGCGTCCTGTGGACCTACTTCGATCACCAGGCCATGAGCACTGTCTCCAGCGTCCAACTCCTCGACGTGCCAGGCGACGCCACCAAAGGCGAGGTCTGGCACTGAATGCGACGTTGTCGGAGTGCGCCCGTCCTCGGGCGCAGCGATGTTGGAAAGCGCCGGGGCTCCAACGAATTCAGACGCGGTAGCACATTCGTCGCTTGCTGCGCCCGAGGACGGGCGCACCCCGCCAAGGGCATCTCCCACCGTCACTGCGCCATTAACTCAAGGCAGACTCAGCGCTTGACGCGAACCGGCTCAGGCGTAGCCTCAGGTTCGTGCGCTGGCCACCATCAGTCGGGGAATATATGAACACTCAGAAGCCCTTCCTTGTCAGACGAACCTTGCGGACGGAAAAAGAGAAGTTTCGACACCTGCTTGAAGGGTACGATCCGTTCCCCCTCACCCCGGCCCTCTCCCCGGAGGAGCGGGAGAAACTTCGCCAGTCGGTCGGCGAATCGGAAGCCGTTGGGATTTGCGACAACCGTGCTTTGGTGCTCCCTCTCCCCAAGGGAGAGGGGGAACAGTGCGTTCGACCACCCGCAGGCAACGATGTAACGAAACCTCCCTGCCGGAGTACGAGTAGGGCAGGCGTCTCGCCTGCCCCTTCGCCCCGCAACTTGGGTGCTGTGGGCAGGCGAGACGCCTGGCCTACTTTAGGGACAGCCTCGTTCAAGCATGCGAGGTGCGGTAATCGGTCGCGGAGTTCCCTCGCCGTCTTATTTTCGCTGGGGGTGCTGCTTGTGCTTGGCACCCTTCCCGCCCGCGCCTCAGCCTCCGACCCAAAAGCCTGGCGGCAGTTGATCGAGGCCGACTGGCTGGCCTATGAAGAGAGCCTTCTTGCCACCAATCACGTAACCCTTCTGCCCTCCCATGATGCCGCCGGCGGGTGTGATGGCTTGAAAGATGGCGGCCCAGGATTCCACACCGAGAAGCAGGACCAGCCCTGGTGGCAGGTTGATTTGGGCACGCCTCAACCGCTCGCGCGCGTGGTGATCTGGAACCGCACCGAATGCGCCGAGCGCGCTTCCAGACTCCAGGTCAGCCTGTCCGACGATGGCCACCGTTGGACGACCGTCTATCGCCATGACGGCAGCACCTTCTATGGCTTCAGCGACAACAAGCCCCTGACCGTCCCGCTTACCAATCAGCCGGCTCGCTTTGTTCGGATTCAATTGCCGGGCAACGACTACCTGCATCTGGACGAGGTGGAGGTGTTTGGGCCGGCCGACGCAGCAAAGAACGTCGCGCTGCACCAGCCAGCCAACCAAAGCAGCCTCTCGGTCTGGTCCAAGCCGCACTATCAGGAAGCTCCGGCAGCATTCGACTGGTCGCGCCGCACGAAGGACGTGCTCGCCTTTTGTGATCGGTTGCTCGCGGAACTGCCCGCGCAGGGCTCAGCCCTCGCGTCGTCGGAACAGTCAACTCTCAGAACACACCTCGCGGCGCTCCAGGCCGTGCCTTCCTCGCATTGCGGCCAGGCCCAATACCTCGAAGCCCGCTGGCTCCAGCGCCGGCTGGCCCTGGCCAATCC
>OCTA010003241.1_pt1 | contig 14466 bp, 11 predicted proteins | sample 1538991 | NCBI WGS metagenome assembly OCTA01 (sample SAMEA3539302, study PRJEB22396) | soil metagenome | biome: tundra; feature: field; material: soil | place: USA | collected 2010-05 | depth 0.15 m | reverse complement strand
GTGCTGAAGGAGGAGAAGGACTTCTCGTTCCGGGACATCGCAGTGTGGCTCCAGCAGCGCGGCCTGAAGGTTGACCATAACGCGGTGTGGCGAGCCTATTCCAAGGCAGCCCCGGAGGAGTCTGGCCGCCCGACGAGTCACCGGAGTGAACGATTGAGAGGACAACAGGTCCGCGAGGACGCGATGCCTTGGATGGAAGGGGCTTGATTCACGGTTCGTGGGGGCAGGGTTGGACGCGGCGATTTTCATGGCTCACGGGGGACGTTTGTGAGAGAAAGGGTTGCAGTCGAACAATTCATCAAGCATGAAAGCGGTCAGATTGATTCAGCCGGGCCGTCCGCTGGAGTTGCAGGAAGTAAAAGTGCCGGAGGTCGGTGCGCGGGATGTGCTGGTGCGGGTGAAGGCGGCGGGGGTTTGCCATTCGGATGCGCATTATCGGGCGGGCAAGTCGGTGGTGCGCCCGCTGCCGCTAACGCTGGGGCATGAGGTCGCCGGGGTGGTCGAGCGGGCGGGGGCGGAGGTTTCACACTTCAAGGTGGGAGACAGGGTTTGTCTGCACTACCTCGCGAGCTGCGGCGAGTGCGTCTATTGCCAGCGGGGGAACGAGCAGTTCTGTGTGGCGGGTGCGATGATGGGAAAGTACCGCGATGGCGGTTACGCGGAGCTTGTTGTCATGCCGGCGCGCAGCGTGTTCCGGCTGCCTGAGGAGATCCCGTTCGAGCAGGGGGCGATCATGATGTGCTCTTCGGCAACGTCCCTGCACGCGCTGAATAAGGCGCGGCTGCGGGGAGGGGAGACGGTGGCAGTCTTTGGCGTGGGCGGGCTGGGCTTGTCGGCGATTCAACTGGCGAAGGTGCTAGGCGCGCGCGAGGTGTTCGCCGTAGATATCCGGCCGGGGAAGCTGGCTCTGGCGGAACGGTTCGGCGCGGTGCCGGTGAATGCGGCGGAGTGCGAGCCGGTTGCGGAGATTGGCCGGTTGACGGGCGGGCGGGGCGTGGATGTGGCGCTGGAGTTGATTGGGCTGCCGTTGACGATGCGGCAGGCGGTGCAGTCGCTGGCGATCCAGGGTAGGGCTGCGTTGGCGGGCATCACTGATAAGACGTTTGAGGTGGCGCCCTATTTCGAGGTGCTGAATAAGGAGGCGGAAATCATCGGGGTGTCGGATCATCTGGCGCAGGAGCTGCCGCTGTTGATCGAATGGGCGCGGCGGGGAGCGCTCGACTTGTCCAAGGTTATCACGAGCACCCTGCCGCTGGACGCCAAGGCGGTAAATGACGCGCTGGACGGGCTCGAGAAGTTCGGCGAGGAGGGGCGGATGGTGATAACACCGTAGCCCGATAGCAGCAAACACACGAAACACACATAACTAAAGCGGCGGGCGATTTGACAGAGGACAGATCAGCATTTGAGGGCTACATGTCTCACCCAAGCTTCGGCGAGGAGGTGGTGTGGGGACACATTGTCTTCGAGGGGTGGCGGCTGCGGTTCGAATCGGACACCGTCACGCGGGAGGTGTTGCTGGTTAAACTGCGGCTGGCAAAGGACGAACTGGCAGAAGGGGGGATCGTGTTCTCCGACCCAGAGCACCCGGAATGGCTAATTCATACGCTGGATCAGGGGATTCTGGCGCAAAGCTCCCTGTTGCAGCAGCCGCATACGCGGCACCAGATTTCGGAGCTGCAGAGCGGCAAAGAGCTTGCGAGGCGGCTTAAGATTATTGGTGTCTTCATGGCCGGGTTTGCCCTGCTGGCGCTGGTGGTCTCGATGCTGATGGGTTTAATGGTGCGTTCGCTGGTGGCGCGGGTGCCGGTGGAGTGGGAGCAGGAGTTGGGAGACAAGGTAATGGCGGAACTGAGGCAGAGTGAGACGTTCATCGAGGACGCAAAGCTGCACACCAACCTGGTCATGGCAGTGGCCCCGCTGTTGCGCGCTGTGCCGACGAACGCGCTGGGGTTCAAATTCTACCTCCTGCGACACCCGCTGCCGAATGCCTTTGCCTTGCCGGGCGGGCACGTGGTGGTGACTACGAGCTTGATGGCATTGGCGGACCGGCCGGAGGAAATCGCCGGCGTGGTGGCGCATGAGATGGCGCACGTGACCCTGAAACACGGGATCCGGAAGATCGTGTCCTCGGCTGGGCCTTATATCCTTTGCCGGTTGTTCATGCGGGACAACAGCGGTCTGCTGGGGATGCTGGCCGGCAGTTCTCAATTGCTGGTGAGCCAGAGTTTCTCCCAGGAGTACGAGCTCGAAGCTGATGACGTAGGCTGGCAATACCTGGTGGCGGCCCATATCGACCCGCGGGGCTTGACGGATATGCTCAGGAAGCTGAAAGCAGAGCAGGAGAGCATGAAGCTTGCGCAGGTAGGGCCCCAGGCCTTCAGCAGTCATCCGGCAACCGACAAGCGCATCCGGCGGCTCGACGGGAAGTGGGAGAAACTGAAGGACAAGTCGGGCTTTGTTGAGTATGAGGGCGTGAAGCTAGAAAAGTGATCAGTGATCGGTGGATGATGAGGAGCGTTATGAACTTCAGGACTGTTGGTTGTGAATGGGGCGGTGCTCCACGCCAGGCACATCCGCTTGCCTCATGGCACGGCGTGCGCGGTGGCGGCGGTGCGCGCGGCGATGCTTCATCTTCAAGTATTGCAGATAGGCCAGATAGGCGACCAGGCCAAGGGTAAGAATCACCGCCCCCCCGACCAGGATGGCTCCAATCGCATCGAATATCCCATCCATAAAGTCCACTTAGTCCTTCGCTTCGGCTAAGACTTGGTTTGCTTGAGCACAGCTTGGCGGCGCCTACAGCTCAAATCAAGCAACAAAACGGGGGTTTGACAATTCGACCGCCGCTTACAACACTGTGAACCGCTTTTTTGAAGTCATGAAATATTATACTTCTCTGGCAGTCGCAGCGGTCTCTTTCCTGGCGGTGGTGCCGATGTCGGTGTTGGCGGAGCAGCGTGCCCCTACATTGATTTATGAAACGCCGCACGAGTTCTTCGGGAGCGGCGATTTTGACAAGGATGGCCGCACCGACCTAGTGATTGTGGACAAGGAGAGCGGCAAATACCGGCTCGGTTACCAATTGACGCCCGGGGTGTTCACCTGGGTGGACTGCCGGATGAGCGGGATCAAAGGGATCGCCGGGTTCAGCATCGGCCACTTGCTGGGGGCGAACCAGGAAGCGCTGGCCTTTACGTCACCTGACGACAACCAGATCACCTTGGTGGACGTCTCCAGTTCGACCGCGCCGGGCCGACCGATGCCAGTGCCATTTACGGCGGCGCTGGGGCCGAATACGGTCGTGGCGGTGGACATTGGCGGCGCCGGAAAGACGGGCCTCTCTGATCTCTACGTCGGCTCCATCTACAACTCGCCCGACCCGAACCAGGCTGCCCTGTTGCGAAATGACGGCAAGGAGTTCCCAAAACTAGCCGAGGCGCTCTTGGCCGGTCCCGCCCTTCGGGGCAACCGGCTCTCGTTCAAAGCGGGCGCAACCGAACTCCTCTGTCTGCTGGTGCATGGCGACAAGGCAGACACGCTGCGCGTCGAGGATCTCAGCAGCGGCAAGCCAGTGGCGGTGGCTACTGCAGCGGATCTGCCGGCGGGCTCGGAGTACGCCGTGGGCAATTTTCGCGGGTCGCCGTTGCGTGAGTTTCTGGTTTACAAGCCGGGTGACAAGAGCCTGACGGTGCGAACGGTGGAAGAGTCTGCGCCGGGGCAGTTTCAGTTCGGCGCCGGCAAGGCCTTCGAGCTGGAGCAGCCAGTGCGGCGAGTCATCGTGCTGGACGAAAACGGCGCAGAGAAGCTGTTCATCATATTCGGCGAAGGCGAGAAGGCTGGGGTGTTTGGTTTCGACGGCACGAAGCCGCCGACACTTGTCCAAAGCCTGACAGCGACCAACGCCTCGTTTACCAGCGCGGCAAGCTTGGCGGGCGGGTTCATCGCCTTCTCACACCCCACCGGCGGCAAGTTCTCCACACGCTACCAAATCTACAAAGCGGACGGCGCGGCCTACACTCCTGGCCCGTTCGGCAGCCTGGCATCCCTGGCGGATAACGACAACATCACCATCCCTGACATCCACGCGCGGATTACCGGCAAGCCGACCGCAGCCGATGACAGCCAGATGAAGGCTTACACCAACACAATTCCCGGCACTCGCGTGACGTTTGCCATGGTGCCGATTCCCGGCGGTGAGTTTGTCATGGGCAGTCCCGACGCTGAGGCGGGCCGCAAGCCAGACGAAGGCCCACAGCACAAGGTGAAGATTTCTCCCTTCTGGATGGGCCAGTGTGAAGTGACCTGGAACGAGTATGAACTGTTCATGTATCCCGATGAGGAGAAGCGCACGCGCGCCACCGTCCCGACCGACGCCACCGGGGACAAGCTGGCCGACGCTGTGACGCATCCCTCCAAGCCCTACGTCGAGATGAGCTTCGGCATGGGCAAGGACGGTTTCCCGGCCATCAGCATGACGCAGCACGCCGCCAACAAGTATTGCCAGTGGCTCAGCGCCAAGACGGGAGAGTTCTACCGCCTGCCTACGGAAGCTGAATGGGAATACGCCGCGCGCGCCGGCACGACGACGCCGTATTTCTTTGGCGATGACAAGAGCAAACTGGCCGATTACGCCTGGTTCGAGCAGAACAGTGATTTCAAGTACCAAAAGGTCGGCAAGAAGAAAGCCAATCCCTGGGGCCTTTACGACATTTACGGCAACGTGGTCGAATGGGTGCTTGACCAGTACGATCCTGACTTTTACAAACAGTGCGCCGGCAACGGCGGCACCGCCGATCCGTGGGACAAAGCCACCAAGGCCTACCCGCACGCGGTGCGCGGCGGCTCATGGGATGACGAAGCCGGGATGTGCCGCAGCGCGGCTCGGCGCGGCTCGGACCGCACCTGGAAGATGCAGGACCCGCAGTTGCCGAAGAGCATCTGGTATTTCTCGGACGCGCAGTTCGTAGGGTTCCGCATCGTGCGTCCGCTGAAGGTGCCGCCGCCGGAGCAGATGCAGAAGTATTGGACGAGTGGCGTGGAAAAAGACTAAGTTCGCGGCGTGCGTAGTCCGTGAGTATAAGCGCCGGGTATCGATCATAACGTGCAACAGACAACAATAACCTGAAAGGCCAAATGCAAGATCATCCGAACAATCCATCGTCGGCGGTTTCCCGCCGTCAATTCATTAGAAGTTCAACGCTCATGGCCGCCTCGGCGGCTGCCGTCGCGAGTTTCCCGTCGGTTCTCCGCGGCCAGGGCACACAGCCGATCAGGGCTGTGATCATCGGTGTCGGCGGACGCGGCAGCGGCGCGGGCGGGAATTTCAACGACGCTGCCAAGGCGGTCGGCGCAGATGCCAAAATCGTCGCTGTGGCGGACATATTCCCGGAAGCGGCCAAGAAGGCGGCCCAGACCTTCGAGGTGCCCGAGGACAAGTGCTTCAGCGGTTTCGATGCCTATCAAAAGGCGTTGGCCGTGCCCGGTGTGAACTATGCCATTCTGGCCACGCCGCCCGGGTTCCGCGCCTCTCATTTCAAAGCGGCGGTCGAGGCCGGCAAGAACGTCTTCATGGAAAAGCCGGTCGCCGTGGACGGGCCGGGCTGCCGCGTCATGTATGCGGCGGCAGAAATGGCCAAGGAGAAGAACCTCAAGGTCGCCGCCGGCACCCAGCGCCGGCATCAGGCCGGCTACATCGAGACCATCAAACGCATCCATGACGGCGCGATTGGCGACATCACCACCTTGCGCGCCTATTGGGTCAACGGCGGCCCGATCTGGCATCGCGGCGACGTGGGCAGCAGCGAACTGGAACGCCAGATTCGCAACTGGTACCACTACATCTGGCTTTGCGGTGACCATGTTTGTGAGCAGCACGTCCACAACCTCGACGTGTGCAACTGGGTCGTTGGCGAACACCCCACGAAGTGCTGGGGCATGGGCGCCCGCCAGCAGTTGAATGGCAAGTCGGGCGAGATCTGGGACAATTTCGCCATGGAATATGAGTATCCCAACGGCGCGCGGATGTACAGTTACTGCGGCCAGATTAAGCGCGATTGGGCCTCCGTCAGCGAGGGCGTCCAAGGCACTCGAGGCACCGCCAATCCCAGTGGACTTATTCAGCCCAAGGGAGGCCCTGCTTGGCGCTACAAAGGGGCGAACGTTGATCCCTACATGCAGGAGCACGTTGATCTCATTAATGCCATCCTCAAGGATACGCCATTGAATGAGGGCAAACAGGTGACCGACAGTACGCTGACTGCCATCATGGGGCGCGAGGCAGCCTATAGCGGCGCCGGGGTTGATTGGGACACCGTCCTGAATTCGAAGTTTGCCTACGGCCCGGAGATGCTCTACGAGAACTGCTCCAAGATGGAATGGGGTTCCTTCCGGACCTTGCAACCGCCCATGCCCAGCAGGCACGACATTTTCAAGGACCCGCCGGTGGTCCCCGTTGTCCAGGCCTGAGCGACCGCACGGCATGGTTTTGATTCATGGCCGGCCTGGTTGGCCGGCCTTTCTTTTTCTGAATGATCGGTAAGCGACAGCGAGTTTCGCGCTTCGGGTTGCTTTCTGCACTGCTTGCCGTTCTCGTGCTCCTCACCGGGTGCCGCTCTGCGCCTCCGCAACAGCCGCTCCAGCGCTTCCAATTCACCCATCCGGCGATGGGCACGTTGATTACCATTACTCTTTACACGCCGGACCAGACTGCCGCCAAGGCCGCTGCCGGAGCAGCCTTCCAGCGCATCGACGCGCTGGAGGACATCATGAGCGATTACCAGGCGGACAGCGAGGTGATGCGCCTGTGCGATCAACCCTTCGGAACGCCGGTGCCCGTCAGCATGGAACTATTCGATGTCCTCCAGCGCGCCCAGAAGGTCTCAAGACTCTCCGATGGCGCGTTCGACGTGACCGTGGGTCCTTACATCCGGCTGTGGCGGTTTGCGCGGAAGCGAAAAGTCCTCCCCACGCCCGCCGAAATTGCTGCCGCTGGGGCGGCGGTGGGCTGGCAGAAGCTGCGATTAGACGCGCGCAAGCGCACCGTGACCTTGCTCGTGCCGAACATGCGTCTCGACCTCGGCGGCATCGGCAAAGGCTATGCCGCTGACGCGGCGCTACGGATTCTGAAGGGCAGGGGAATCGGCCGCGCGCTCGTGGCGGCCAGCGGCGACATTGCTATAGGGAATCCTCCTCCCGGAGAGCGCGGCTGGAAGGTCGGCATCGCGCCCTTTGATGGCGACACGAACAAAGCCTCGCGGACCCTCCTGCTTTGCAATGCCGGCATCTCGACCTCTGGCGACACCGAGCAATTCATCGAGATTAACGGCGTCCACTATTCCCACATCGTGAATCCGGCGACCGGCCTCGGTCTCACGAACCGTATTCAAGCGACCATTATTGCGCCCGACGCCACCACCACCGACAGCCTGGACACCACCGTGAGCCTGCTCGGCGTGCAGCGCGGCCTGGCGTTGATCGACTCCTGGCCGCGCCTGGCGGCGTTGATTGTGACGAAGGACGACGGCCAGGCGCACAACTTCCCTTCCCGCCGATTCGGGCGGATTCCAGAAGCGCGCTGAGATTCGCTGATTTGCGCCTGCGGACTCGGGCCTTGACCGCGACGCCTGAAACTCAAACAATGCGCCGCATCGAAACTATGCGCTCAAAGACTATTCTACTCCTTGGATTGGTTGCTTGCACCTTGTGCTTGCCCCAGGCGTTCGCCCAACAGCCAAGCGGTATCCGCTTGGAAGAATTCAAACCGCTCAAAGCGCCCAAGCCGCACGGGCTCCTTTTGAAGCAAGGGGACCGCCTGGCGATTTGCGGAGACTCCATCACCGAGCAGAAGATGTATTCTCGGCTCATGGAAGATTACCTGACCATGTGCGAGCCGGAGTTACAGATTTCGGTGCGGCAGTTCGGTTGGAGCGGCGAGCGGGCGCCGGGCTTCCTGGCGCGCATGACGAATGATTGTCTCCGCTTCCAGCCGACCATCGCCACCACCTGTTACGGCATGAACGACCATGAGTATCGGGCTTACGAAGACCGCATCGGACAGACGTATCGCGATACCTCAACGGCCATCGTCGAGGCGTTCAAGGCCAATGGCGCGCGCGTAATTCAAGGCTCGCCCGGCTGTGTGGGCAAAGTCCCCGGATGGACCAAGCGGACCAACGATACCCTGATGGACTTGGAGCTTAACCTCTGCCACCTCCGCGACATCGGCATCGTAATAGCCGAGAAGGAACACGCTGGGTTTGCCGATGTGTTCTGGCCCATGCTGACCACGGGCGTGGCCGCGCAGAAGGAGTACGGCGCCAACTACGCCATCGCTGGCGGCGACGGAGTGCATCCCGGCTGGGCCGGCCAGACCGTGATGGCCTACGCCTTCTTGAAGGCTATGGGCTTGAAGGGCGACATCGGCATGTTGATTGTCGATCTCAAGAAGAGCAAAATGATAATCTCCCCGGGGCACGAAGTGGTCTCGGCTAAGGACGGCGAGTTTCAGGTCAAGAGTTCGCGTTATCCTTTCTGTGCCTGCGTGCCGTCCGGTCAGGGCGCGGCGTCGTACCCAGTCTGCGAAAGGGACGACCCAGCCAAGGACAACAGCATCCGTTCTGCCATGACGCTGATTCCTTTCAACCAGGAGCTCAATCGGCTGAGTCTCAAGGCCAACAACGTCAAATCCAGGACAAGCTACAAAGTCACTTGGGGCAGCGAGAGCAAGACATTCACTGCCGCACAACTGTCGCATGGGATTAACCTAGCCGCTGAATTCCCCTGCAACCCTTTCTGCGAAGCCTTCGCCAAGGTCGATGCCGCAGTAGCAGCCAAGCAGGCCTACGAAACCAAGCAGATCAAACAAGCCTTTCGCAGCCCCGAGGCCAAGACCGACATGGAAGGAGTCGCCGCCCGCACCGAAAAAGAACGCGAGCCGCTGGCTGTCGCCATTCAGGCGGCATTCGTGCCGGTCACTCATACGATCAAGATCGCTCCGGCAGATTAGGGAGCGAGCGCCTACGCCATATCCATGCAGTTGCCCTGGGGGACCGCGCCCCCGCCCCGGGCGCTCCCACCCGACGCCCTCGCCGGGTGCCCGAGGTGCGCATGGGGTCACTACATGGTAAGTCGTCTTGGCTAAGCCCAAAGGTGGCTGGCGAGGGCGCCAGCCACGGCACCCGGGGCGGGCGCGCTCCCCTGCCACTGAATCGAGACGCCTATGCCCTCGGGTGCGCCGCGTCGTAGGCGCGCTTGAGGCGTTCGGTGGTCAGGTGGGTATAGATCTGGGTCGTGACCAGGTGCGCGTGGCCAAGCAACTCCTGCACGCTGCGCAAGTCAGCCCCTCCGTCGAGCAGATGGGTCGCGTAACTATGCCGCAGCTTGTGCGGCGTCAGGTGCGGGTCCAGGCCCGCGACGGCAAGGTATTTCTTCAACCGCAATTGCATGTGCCGTGGCGAGACAGGCGTGCGCTTCTTTGCGCTGGTCAAGAAGACCGGGGCCTCGCCTGCTGGTATCTGGGGCAGCAGGCTCCAGTAATCCTTTATAGCCTCCAACGCCGGATCGCCGATGGGAAGCAGGCGTTCTTTCTTCCCCTTGCCGCGAACGCGCACCACGCGTTCATGCCAGTCGATGTCCTGTGCCACCAACCCGCAAAGCTCGCTGATGCGCAAGCCGCACGAGTAAATGGTCTCCAGCACCGCCACATCACGCCGGCTGGCGAAGACCGCGGCTGTGTGCGCGGAATTGCTTCCCCCTTCCGAGGGTAGGAGCTTGAGCGGGGCGGCAAGCAGTTCAGCCATCTGTTGCGGAGTTAAGAACATTGGCAGCCGTTTTCCGATCGTGGCTAAGGCGAGGTTCTTGATGGGCGAACTCGCCACGGCCCCATGCCGAACCAGGAAACGGTAGAACGTCCGCAAAGCGCTGAACCGGAGCTGGATGGTCGCCCGGCTGATTCTGTGTCGCCCCACGAACCGAAGGTAAGCGCGGAAATCATCCCGTTGGAGTGACTCCCACGCCGGGGGTTGCTTTCGCTCCTTCTGGTGCCAGCGATGAAACTCCAGGATCGCCTGCCGGTAGTTGCGCTGCGTGTAAACCGAGGCTCCCCGATCCGTAGCCAGGTGCTGCAAGAACTTCTTGATCCACTCGTCGTTGACCGTTGGTAGAGTTTCCTCCGGCATCATCTCGCCGTGCTCTTGGTCGTCTCAGCCTCGCGTGGCGGGAAATCGAAGGTGACCTTGCCCGCCTCATCCATCATCAGGTAAGCGGCGAACGTCCGTCCGCTTTTGGCGGAAATGAACTGTTTGAGCAAGTCCGTCTTGCCGTCCGCCAGCAGCCGGGTCGCCTGCTCGCGGTCGATAGCCTGCTGCAGGATCACTTTGTTGATCTTGAACTTGCACGGCTTCTTGTCCGCCTGAGTGCGCTCGCAGACGTAAGCCTCGCCGCCTTCGAAGACTCGCTTGCCGCACTTTGGGCATTTGCCCAGCGGTTGCTGGCCGGTGAAGTCAACCTTCGGCTCCGGCGCCGCGGGCTCGCCGGTCTTGGCGACTGCTTTCTTCGGCTTCGCCTCGCGCGGCTCGAATTCGAAACCCACGCGGCCGTCCTTGACCACCAGGAACGCCTTGAAGGGCCGACCCTTCTTGGAGATGAACTTCTCCAGCAGATCCGTTTTGCCGGTGGCGAGCAGCTTCTGCATCTGCTCGCGCTCGATCGCCCGCTGCAAAATGATCTTGCCTGATCGGAAATCGCAAGTGCGGGCGGCCCCGACCGCCTTCTCACAAGTGTAAGCCATGGGCGTATCGAATACGCGGTGGCCGCACTTCGGGCATTTGCCTAGCGGCTCCTGGCCCGTGAAATCGACCTCCGTCACCGTGCCATTCGCGTCTGTCCGGTCCTGGCCGAAATCAAACTCGGGCTTCAGCTCCGGCGTGAGCTTAATCACCGCCGCGAACGGCTTGCCCAACCGGCTGCGAAACCCTTGCAGCGGACCGACCTGGCGCTTGGCGATGAGTTCCTCCACCTCGGGGATTTCAAGCTGCCGCCCGGCCACGATCTTCCACAGGCTGAACTCACACTTCTGGCACTGGAACTTCTTGTAGTTCTCGTGTATTTCGCCGCCGCACTTGGGGCAGGGGACCTTCAGCGTCCCGAAATCGCCCGGCACCGTATCGCTCTCATGCCGCTTGGCCTTGGCGACGATGTCGCGGGTGACGTCGGCAATCTCCTTCATGAAATCGGGCCGCTTCATCTGCCCGCGCGCCATGCTCAGCAGCTTGAACTCCCAGTTGCCGGTCAACTCTGGCGAGGACAACTCAGGAATCTCCAGCCCGCGCAGCAAAGTGATGAGGGAAAACGCCTTGGCCGTCGGTTGCAGTTCGCGTCCCTGGCGCAGCACGTACTTCTCATAGATCAGCCCTTCGATGATTTGGGCGCGGGTTGCGGGTGTGCCGAGGCCCTTTTCGCGCATCGCCTCGCGCAGCTCTTCGTCCTCGACCAGCTTGCCCGCGCCTTCCATCGCGCTGAGCAGTGTGGCTTCCGTGAAGCGCGCCGGGGGCTTGGTCTTCTCGGCTATGACCTCGACGTTGGTCGTCTGCACTGTCTCATTCGGCTGCACCGCCGCAAGCGTTGGCGTATCGTCCGTCTGGGCCTCTTTGCCATAGACGGCCAGCCAGCCCGCGTTCGTCATCACCTTGCCTTCGGTCTTGAACGGCTCGGCCTCAACCCGCGTAATGCGCGTCGTCACCAGAAACTCCGCCGCCGGATAAAACACCGCGAGGAAGCGCTTGGTGACCATGTCGTAGAGCTTCGCTTCCAGTTCCCCCAAATGCTTGGGCGCGAGCGAGGTCGGGATGATGGCGAAATGGTCCGAGACCTTGGCATTGTTGAAGATGCGCTTGTTCGGCTTGACCCAACCGTTCTTGAGAATGTGGCCCGCAAAGGTGCCGTAGCTGGTGTTCTCCAGCATCCCGAGCGTCTTCTTGACCGTATCAATGTAGTCCTCCGGCAGGGCGCGGGAATCCGTTCGCGGGTAAGTGAGCACCTTGTGCCTCTCGTAGAGCGCCTGGGCGATCGAGAGCGTGGTCTTGGCCGAAAACCCAAACCGTCCATTCGCCTCCCGCTGCAAGGTAGTCAGATCGTAAAGCGCCCCGGACATCTGTGTCGTCGGCTTGCTCTCCTCGGTCACGATGCCCGGCTTGCCGGTGCACTTGGCGCGGATGGCCTCCGCCACTTTGGCATCCCAAAGCCGCTCTGGCTTCAGGTCTCCCTCGCCGTCCTTCTTGGCGAACTTCTCATCAAACCACCGGCCCGGGTATTCACCCGCTTTGGCCAGAAACGTGCCGTGAATCTCCCAGTAATCCTTCGAGACGAAGTTCTTGATCCGGTCCTCACGCTCCACGAGGATCGCCAGGGTCGGCGTCTGCACCCGCCCGACGGTCGTTAGGTGAAACCCGCCCGTCTTCGAGTTGAAGGCCGTCATCGCCCGCGTGCCGTTGATGCCGATCAGCCAATCCGATTCCGAACGGCACACCGCCGCATCCGCCAACGGCAGCATCGACGCATCGGTGCGCAGGTGCTCGAAGCCTTCCTTGATGGCGGCAGGGGTCATGGACTGCAACCACAGGCGTTTGATGGGCTTGTTGGCCTTGGCGTATTGCACCAGGTAGCGGAAGATCAGCTCTCCCTCCCGGCCCGCGTCGCAAGCGTTGACCAGCGAGTCCACCTCCGGGCGCTTGAGCAACTTGAGCAACACCTTGAGCCGCCCCTCGTTCCGTTCGATGGGCCGCAGGTCGAAGTGGGGGGGAATGACCGGCAAGTTGGCAAACGACCACTTGCCGCGCTTCACCTCGAACTCCTCCGAGACGCACAACTCCAGCAGATGGCCGACCGCTGACGAAAGCAAGTAATGCTCGCTCTCGAAGTAGTCGCCCTGCTTCTTGAACCCGCCCAACGCTTTGGCGATGTCGCCCGCGACGGACGGTTTCTCGGCAATAATCAAAGCCTTGCCCATATATTCCAATGACACTTACACCTTGTCCGCCAATGGGGCAACTGTGTGCAAGCGGCGGGAAAGTGGCTCAAACCCGCCCCCCTGTCAAAGATTTCCGCGCCAAGCACGGGGATCAGGGCGGCGCCAGTGACGAAGTAGCGCGGGCGTCTTGTCTGCGAGTTAACGTGGGCGTCCCGCCCCGCGACCCTTGCCGACTTGACGGCGAGACGCCGCCAACACTCGCAGGCGAGACGCCTGCGCTACGACGTCGTCACTGCTCCCTCTCCCGCGGCCAGCGGAGCGCGGGGAGAGAATTCCCCGAATGCCGGTGTTCGCGCTTTGAACCCCTGAGCCGAAGGCGGAGAACATCCAACATCCAGCACCCAACATCGAACACCCAATGGCTGCCATTCGCGCAATCATTGATTATTGGGCGTTGGATGTTGGATCAGCATGAAGCGGTATATGAGGCGATACCGGCAGAGCGGAGCGGCGGGGTTTTTCAAGGCCCGGGCGGCGCGCCAGCCCCGGGTGCTGACGCCGGCGGTGCGTCAAAAGGCGCAGGAGCTGATCCAAGCGGGACACGGGCGCCACGCGGTGGCCCAGGAACTGGGGCTCAAAGTCGACACGTTACGCAAAGCTATCAAGGCCGGTCGGATCGTCGAGCCCATTAAAAAAAGTGAATCGGTAGCGGACAAAAGCCAGCGCAGCGTGCGCGATAGCCAGGCCGGCATGGGGATGGGTTGTGTGCGGGTGGAGGAACGGGTGTTGACGGCCTTTGGCGGTTTGGTCGAAGTCCCCACGCGTTTTGAAGCGGGACGGGATGTGAGTGGCGGGGGTGTTTTGTGGGCGTTGCCGGCCTTGCTGGCCAATGGATTGTTACACCGGCAGGCGGAATGTTTTGAACTGCCCAAGGGCTTTTACGGAGTGGTGCCTGTGCTCTTGCTGATGGGGTTTCTGGCGCTGGCCCGGGTTAAGTCGCTGGAACGGTTGCGGTTTGAAGCGCCGGGCGAGTGGGGTCATTTGCTGGGGTTGGATCGGATTCCCGAAGTGCATACGCTGCGGGCCAAGCTGGGGCAGATGGCCCAAGGCCGGAAGGTGGAATCCTGGAGTGCGAGTCTGAGCCAACAATGGATGGAGCAGGCTCCGGAGTTGGCTGGGCGGCTCTATCTGGATGGGCATGTGCGGGTGTATCACGGCCACCAAACCCCCTTGCCCAAGCGCTACGTGGCCCGGGAGAAATTGTGTTTGCGGGGGACCACCGACTATTGGATCAATGACCGGGATGGGCGTCCGTTTTTCGTGGTCAACACGGCGGCCAACCCTGGACTGATAGCCGTGCTGCGCCAGGAGGTTATTCCCCGGCTCTTGAAGGAAGTGCCCCATCAACCCAATGAGGCAGACTTTTTTAGCGCGGTGATTTTTGGACACGGTGATCCTCTCTCACATCGCTAGCATGGCGTGGGGGTTGTTAATGTGTC
>OCTA010003240.1_pt1 | contig 14467 bp, 13 predicted proteins | sample 1538991 | NCBI WGS metagenome assembly OCTA01 (sample SAMEA3539302, study PRJEB22396) | soil metagenome | biome: tundra; feature: field; material: soil | place: USA | collected 2010-05 | depth 0.15 m | reverse complement strand
CGACAGCACGGTGTAGAACCCTGGTTTCACCGTTGGCGCGATTCGCGCGGCCTCAAGCCACTCGGCGCGACGGAACGGATCCGCCGCAATCACCCGCCAGAAGCCCGTCGCGCCAAACAGACTGGCGATCCGCTCCGTATTTTGGGCCTGCAGACAGCTGACGAGGTAGGTGGCGACGCCGACTTGCAGACCGTGCAGGCGCGGCAGCGCGCCGAGGGCGTCGAGCGCGTGGGAGATCAGATGCTCGCTGCCGCTGGCGGGTCGGGAAGAGCCGCAGAGTGCCATGGCGATGCCATTCAACATCAGGGCCGTGCCGAGCAGTTTCACCCCCTCGGCATCGCGGACCGGCCGGGCGATGAATTGGAAGACGGTTGCGTCGGACAACAGGGCTGCGAAATCATCGACCGGCGTTCCGATGGCGTGAAAAGCGAGCTTCCAGTCCGCCACGGCGGTCAATTTGGCCGCAAGGTCGCCGACGCCGGAAAGCCAGAGAATCTCGGGCGCGCGCAGGCAGACCTCAGTGTCGAGAATCACGCCAAAGGGGATGGCCGCCGGCAACGACCGGCGGCGGTGCTCCACGGTCAGGCTCGATTGGGGGCAGCAGAAACCGTCATTAGAAAGCGACGTGGGGACTGCAAAGTACGGGAGGTGGGCGAGGAACGCGACATACTTGGCGACGTCCAGCGCCTTGCCCCCGCCCACGCCGATGACGGCGTGAGTCGTGGTCGAAAGACGGCGAAAGAATTCTTCGGCCTGTTCGAAGCTCGCGGCCACCACCGGCAATTGCTGCAACACCTCGATCTGTTCGGCGGCCAGACTGGCCTTCACGCGCGCCAGCAGGGCCGGCTGGAGATCCTGGCTGAACAACAGGACCACGCGGGTGAATTGCAGGCGCCGCGCGTAGATGCCAATGCGATCAAGGGCGTCTTTTTTCACGCGGACCAGCACCGGGATGGAAACTTGTTTGAGGGTCAGCATGGGGATGAAGGGTCGAGCAGCAGATGGGCGAGTTCCGCCCAGTCTTCAAAATGATGGAAGGCCTGGCGCCGACGGTGCAGGTCTTCGGCCAGCCAGCCGCGGGCAAAGCGGCGCTCCGGGAGCACCAACAAGGACGGTTCCAGATCGGGCCGGCCGTCGCCGGCAAACGCAACGTCGGCACTCCGCTGCCGGGCGTCCTTGACCACGGCAAGCTTGTCGATGCCGGTGGAGGGGCTGAAAAAGCGCGAGTTTTCCGGGAGGTGCATGCGCAGGCCCGTGGCCGGCGAAAACTCGCCGGGGTTGGCATGGACCTCCAGCGCCAGCCCCGCCTGCCGCAACAGGCGGAGGAGATACCATTCGCACCCGGCGGAGGCGACGGTGATGGTCCAACCGTGCTCCCGCAGCGTGCGCGCGGCTTGGGGCAGGGAGGGATCGAGTTCCATCCGGTCAACCAGGCCGAGCAGCGTCGCCTCGTCGGTTCGGATCCGGGCGAAGATCTCCGCGAGGGCGGCGAAATGAGTCAGCCGGCCGGCCACATATTGCTCCCAAGGATCGTCGTCCGGCGGGAGCGGCCATTGTCTGCGCACGAGATCATAGAAATCCCACCGGGTCATGGTGCCGTCGAAATCGGAAACGAGGAGGCGTTGCGGTTGCGGGCTGGTTGGCTGCGACGCGGAAGATGGGGCTGGTTGACTCATGCAGAGAAGCTGCCGTGGATGCGAGCGGGAGGGAGGCGGCGGAGTCGATCAGAAATTACGGTTGGTGTGGTTCCGACAGAGGACGCGGAGAAAGCGGGGAGGAGAACCCCCAAAGGCGGATTGCGAAATCCGAATCCATGGGGGAGGGCAATCTACATCCGGTCCGTTGCCACACAAGTGTTCCCCAAAGGAAGGGACAGGCGGTTTTAAAAGTCCGTAGAAGGAAATAAGGGACAGGCTGAATTCAGACGGCGTTCAGGCCGTTGTTTCGGCCGACGATTCCACGGACGTCCTGCCCCGCTGTCACCATTTTGCTGCGAACCTTATCGGAGACTTCAAGGAGATCCAACTTCTTAGTGTAGCAGGATACACAGGGCACTGCGGTGAGGATTCCATCCAGAAGGCGCCGATGGATTGCGAACTCGTAAAGGCGAGGATGCGCCTCGTACAAGAGGAAGGATGGAAGAAACGAGCCGACGCCTCTAGCAGGTGGCGGACGGCGCGCTCGGCAGCTACGCGAACGCTTGGCGCACGCCACGCAGCGCGGCAAGTTCGCCCCAATCAGCAATCGAGGGCAGGAACTGGGCTCCGCTGCGCTCGCGCCGGCCGGTGCGGGCGCGATAGGCCGCCAGTTGTCGCTCGACAAAAATCTGGCTGCCGAGCACCGCACCGTTACTGAAATAGCGCAGCCGGCAGCGCAATACCGTTGCCAGCGGCAGCCGGCCCCCCGCGGCCACCACCGCGGCGAGATCTTTCGGGGTGATTACCGCGCCATGCTCGCGCGTTCCGGCGGCGGTGCCAAAGAGCATCAGTCGATAGGCGATCTGTGCCCCGACCCAGTCCGCAACGCCGATAACAGATACCAGATTGCGCCGCGCAGCCGCTGATCCGGCCACGGCCTCGGCGTAGCCGCAGAACCGATAGTCCTTCGGATCATCCGCCAGTCCCGCTCGCACGCTGTTTAAGTCAATGTACGCAGCCACCGTCGCCAGCACCCGGCCGCAGGGCTCGATCAGTACCGACTTGAACCGCTCCGCCCACAGCGTGCCAAACCGGTGGTGCGCGCGGTTGTACCAGATCGAGAACCGCAACTTCACCAGCTTCATGAATGGAGAGATGTCGCCCATGAGGGCAAACTGGCGCTGCCGCCAGCGTCGGGCCTCGGGCCCGTTGGCGGCCAATTCGTTTTTAATGACCTCCAGTCGGACGTTCTGGTGGCGCGTCGGCTGCGGATACAACACCTGATAGCGCCGCAAGAGTTCCGCGTCGCTCACCGGCGTTTTCTGCGGCACCTGCACCAGGACATGAAAATGATTGGACAGGATAGCGTAGGTAAGGATTTCGACGCCACAGTAGTCAGCCACCTGCCACAACTGCTTTCGCAGGACCTCCTTGGCCTGATCGTCGAAGAGCCACTCTCCGTTCACTGACCGGCTCATGCAATGATACACGGCCTCGCCCGTCTCCGCCGCGATCTTGATCCGCGCCTGTCGCATAACCCGTCAATTCAGCGCGCCCATCCGTTCCGTCAACCTCCACGTTTCCACCTTTTGTCCAGCGTAAGATTCTCATGTCAAGGCCGTCCCGAATTGGTCTGTGCCCCTGGTTCTCGGTAAGTCGTCTGTCTCAAGTTTCGCTTCTCTCGGGAAAATCGCCTGTCCCTCTCGGGAAAATTGTCTGTTCCTAATCTCGCTCCGCCCCCAATTTCGCTCGTCTGTCCCTAATTTCGCTCTGTTTTTTGCCGGTCCGGTGCGTTCGGGCACAACGCGCCGAAGCAGGACGGGCAGGCCGACTCACGCAGGACTTGCCCCACAGGCGGCGATAAACATCGGGACGCCATAAAACTGGATTACCGAACGGCGACAAAAAACGCGCCAGTTATTGACTGGCGCGGCGATGCTTGCCCTTGCCCTGCGGGTAATCAGCCACCCAGTTGCTGCAAGGCCTTCAACACGTCTGCCGCCTGCTCATTGGTCGAGGCTTTCAGGTCGCGCCAGACAATCTTGCCGTCCTTGTTGACGAGGAATGACTGCCGCATTGCGCGCGGGCCCGTTCCCCATTTTTCGCTGATTGGCACCCCGAAGGCATTGATGATCGTATGGTCAGTGTCGGCGATGAGCGTAAACGGGAAGTGGTTCTTCTCCTTGAAGGCTTTTTGTGCGTCCTTGTCGTCGGTGCTCACTCCCACCACCGTCACACCCTTGTTGGACAGGGCCTGATAGGCGTCGCGGAGGCTGCAACTCTCGGCGGTGCAGTCGTGCGACCCGGCTTGGGGAAAGAAAAAGACGAGGGTGTAGCCTTTGGGGTAGACAGTGCCCAGATCAAGCGTGGCGCCGGTGTCAGTGATGCCGGCGACGGCGGGGGCCTGTGCGCCGACCGCCAGCGGCTCGGCCCGACTCGTGGCGCATACGGTGAGCAAGCTGAGGGTGACGAAGAGACTAGGTGTGATACGCATGGAGGAATGACGATTTCGGAGGTTTATTGTGTAAATGGCGCGCCACCGAATTCGGCGTGCCCCATCGAGGCAAGACAGTGATGACCGAGAGATTCGTACGGTAGCAGCACAGGCAATCATCAAATTAAGAAAGCCACTGGGTGCAAGCCATTGGCTACGAATGACGATTTGGGATGATTCCCGGTCCAGACCCCACTAAAACGAATCTGGTCTCCCAAAGGGTCTGTCCCTTCTTTTTCTTTGAAAGGGAAATTGTCCCGTCGAACAGTCGCATCGATCCGTGGCCGATCGCTGACGGGGTCCCAAAGGTGTCTGTTCCTCCACCCCACCCCAAAGGGGGCTGTCCCTCCGCTCCCACCGTCCCTCCGCTCCCACCCTCGCTCCTCTTTGAGCTCCAACCCGTCGAGAATCTGGGCGACGACCGTTCTCTCGTGGTGCATCGGGCCACATTGGCCAGGATCGCGACACCGAAAACTCAAATCGAGGACACCCTCGTTTCCTCGCTACTTGCTTGTTGTCCGCCACTAAGAAAACTCCGATCCGCCCTTAATCAGACAGGCGTGGGGTCTGTCCCTTTTTTTTGGGGGGGTCAGTCCTACGGATTTCTAATGCGCGCGGCTTATGGTGGGTCAAGGCGGGCCGGACTCGCCCGCCAGCAGCCGGCTGACGTCCAATTCCGGATTCGAGCCGGCGCGACGGACGAGGGTGTACGAGGAAACTCGCTCGAGTTTCTCGCCGGCCGCCAGCCGGGCTAGCGGACCGAGCAGTTCCAGTTCAACGTAAGTCAGCGGATCAGCGTTCGTATAAACTTCCGCGCTGCTGCCGTTATCGGGGTATTTTCCGCCGGCCATCAGGGCTGAATCGATCCGAAGCAGCTCGGTTGCGCCGACCCAGACCAAGGTGGCGGCGCGCATTCCGATCTTGCGATGCAGTCGGGGATCCCGCGTCAGCGAAAGAAGCCCGTCGGCCACGCGTAGATCGGGCGGCGGCCCCCCCAGCAGGGGCACATAACCGGTGTCCGTGGCCGAGGAGCCGGCGAGCGGGACGCACACCAACATCGGATCCTTGAGCTGCGTGATAACCCAAACGCCAACCTCCAACGGCGGTCCGGCGATCTTCTCGTAGGCGGTGGTGACCGTCATGACCGGCCGGTCGGGCAGAAGTTCAATGCGCCGGCGTATGCGGATGCCGAACCCGGTGTCGATCGGCGAGACCAACGTCACGACGGTCGATCCTTCGATTGCCGCCTCCATGGGCCGGCCATCGAACGCCGCCGGCGGCGGCCAGCCTCGCCCGGCAATGCGGTTCCAGTCCGTCTGGGGCGATGGCCAAGCCTTGTCTCCGCCGAAGTTGGCCCAACCGTTGGCGTCCGGCACTGTGTTCTGGGTCGCGAGCATCGGGTTCTCCCAGAACGGGCCGTCGCGTTCCCCGGCAAAGCGCAGTTGCATGACGCGCCCGATCGCCGGCACGACGACGGCTTCCACCAAGCCGTTGCTGAGGAGGAGGGAATTGGGCCAACCCTGATAATCGATGCGTTGGACGGAGCGTGGATGCGGGGACATGAGCTTGGTTTGACCGACGGCGGCGTCCGCCACAAGCAAGCCGGTCAATGCCAGCCCAAGGATGGCGCGCAGACTTCCGGATCTCCGGGGGCGGTGGAGGAAGGTCATGGTAATATCAGGCTTTAGTTCCGTGCAGACGAAATCCTGCGCATCGGGCGCGGGATCGGAAAAGACGAAGCACAAATGTCGAAATCCGATACAAATTTAAAGGCTGAAAGGCAAGAAGCTCAGCCAAGGAACACAAAAAAACCCGGTCGCGAGACCGGGCTTGAGGCGGGAGTGTGATCGGCCGGCCTACTTGCCGAGGCTCTTGCGCAGGTCGGGAATCTGACCAGACGAGCCGAGCTTGTCGTTGCGGCTGGCAATAAACTTGGCGTATTCGTCCATGAAGATCTTCCCCGGCGGGCGGAAGTCGAACTCGGCCGGCTTGTCGCGGAAGAACTCGCGATGCACGCGGGTCCAGACGAGACGACCGTCCGTGTCGATGTTGATCTTGGTGACGCCGAGTTTGGCGGCGGGCAGGTACTCGTTGATGTCGACGCCGACGGCGGTGCCGAGCTGGCCGCCCGCGGCATTGATGCGCTTGACCTCATCCTGTGGGACGCTGGAGCTGCCGTGCATGACGATCGGGTAGCCGGGAACGAGCTTCTTGATGCCTTCGAGCACTTCAAAGTGCAGGGACTGCCGGCCCTTGAACTTGTAGGCGCCGTGGCTGGTGCCGATGGCGGCGGCGAGCGAATCGCACCCTGTAAGCTGGATGAATTTCGCGGCTTCCTCCGGCTTGGTCAGGCAGGCGTTTCCGGCCTCAACCTTGATGTCTTCCTCGACGCCGCCGAGCATGCCGAGTTCCGCCTCGACCGAAATTCCCTTTGCGTGCGCCGCGGTGACGACCCGCTTGGTGATGGCGACGTTCTGATCGAACGGTTCGTGCGAAGCGTCGATCATCACGGAGCTGTAGAAACCGGACTTGATGCAGTCGTAGCAGGTTTCCTCGTCGCCGTGGTCGAGATGCACCGCATAAATTGCCTCGGGAAAGATCTGGTCGGCAGCGCGGAGGATGGCTTCGAGCATGCGCTTGTCGGTGTATTTCCGGGCCCCCTTGGAAATCTGGATGATGAACGGAGCCTGGGACTGGAGACAGCCGCGGAAGAGTCCCATCGCCTGTTCGGCGTTATTGATGTTGTAGGCGCCGACGGCGTACTTGCCGTAGGCGTGTTTGAAGAGCTGAGCCGTGGTGACGATCATAGGCGTGTCTGATTGGAAGGAGGCAGCACGTTATCCTGCGGCGGAATACCCGCACAAGCGTTTTCTGCCGCCGGCGGGTCGTTCGTTCTTTGGCCCGGACGGGTGGCCGGCCCCTCCCGGATGTTCGTCTCCTGGAGGGCGCCGCGCTGTCGGCGCCTTCTGATCTGCCGACGCAAAGACTTGATAAACAGGCTGGCTGCCTGCGCGTCCCAAGGCGTCAGCAAGCTGGCAGCGCACATCTACACCGCCAAACCCCTTCGCGCCGACATCAACCTCCCGGCGGCGATGGAGTGGCGGGGGCAGATGGCGACGCCGCGCCGCTGCTCTGTGCGGTGGAGGTGCGTCTTGAAGGCGGCGCGCTCCCTCCATTCATCGTCTGACGCACAATCTGCGAAAGTTGACGTTGGGCCTGTTGCTGGGCCTGGAGCTGCTGCAGCGCGGTCACTTGCGTGGCGGTCAGGACAGACTGGGCCTGGGTGATCGCGGCGTCGGTGATCGGACTCGATCGGTTGCCGAACGGGCCGCCCATCATGCCACCACCACCGCCCATCGCTGCGAATAAACCGCCGCCGCCCGCCGCGCCGCCCTCGCCCTGGCTTCTGGCGGGCGCGGTGGCCGCAAGAATGTTCACGAGCTGCTCCGCCTGGCCATTCTGCAGCGGCGAGCTGGTGTAACTGAGGCTCTGGGTCAACTGGTTCACAATGCTGCGCTGCGGAAGCGTCTGCTCGTAGTTTTGATATTGGGCGAACTGGGCATCACCCAAAGTCTGGCGGATGTTATTGTCCACCTGGGCCTGCGCATTCTGCAGGAGCGTGGCGACCTGCGCCCGATCGGCTGGATCGCGGGGATTCAGGCCCTGTTCACGCGCCGCACCCAAGACGTCCATGGCAGCGTTCTGTTTATCGACCAACAGGCTCTTGAATTTCTCCAGGTCGGCGGCGCTTAGGTTGAGGCTCTTGAACAGGGCGCAGTAGCGGGAATCGAGACCCATCTTCTGCTGTGAATTCCAGAGTTTGTTGAACTCCGGGTTGTCGAGCAAAGTGGCCAGATTGTTCAGCCTGGTGCGTCGATCGAATCGTCCCGGGGGGGCCCGGCCCGGCGCGCCGTCCGGGTTCAGGGCCTCGTCAGCGTTGGCTGCATTTCCATTACTCCGAGCGCGGAGACCGGCAATCTCGGCATCCAGCTCGTGCTGGCGCTTCTCCAACGCCCACAATCGTTTCTGCAGATCTTCCCGCGCGTTTTCATTCTGGAGATCGGCCGCGCGCAGCCTGCTTGATTCCCGATATTGGCTCCAAACCAGGACCCCGCTCGCCAAATTCGTGACGGCAAGAAATACGATCAAATAGAGCCTATGTTTCGGGTTCACCTGTGGCCAAACAAGACGCGCCCCGACGCAGGAGAGTTACTGATGTCCCATTCTTACCGGGGCGGGAACTCAAATTGCGCCTTGGCTTTGTTCTTCGCCAGCACGAGGAAGGCCTTGAACGGCGTCATGCGCTTGGAAATAAAACCCTCGATGAGATTGGTCCGGCCCGTGTCCAAGAGCTGGCGGACCTCCTCGAGGGGCACCTCCTTCTGGCAGAGGTGACGTTTCAACGTGAATACGACGCGCCCGCCGTTGTCGCCGGGCTTGCGGACGTAATAGGCGTCGCCGGTCTGGAGGATTTCCCCTCCCAGCAGTTTGCTTTCCCCGACTTTGACCGCCTTCGACAAGTCCGGCGGGGTCTTGGCCGCGCGCGCGACCGGCTTGCCGTTCTGGTCGAGCTTCGGCGTGCGCGGCGGAAACTCCCATGCGATCCGTCCATCTTCGCGTTTGAGGAAAGCGTCGAACGGGCGGCCTTTTCGGGAGATGAACCCTTGGATCAAGTCCGTTTTGCCTTTCTCGATCATTTGCACGGCGTGTTCGCGGGTCAGCGGCTTCTGACACATGATGCGCCCGACCCGAAACGTCTGCTTCCACCCGTCGCCGGCGCGTTCCCGCAGGACAAAATTGTTGCCGGCCTCGCAGAGTTCGGCGCCGGTGCGCGGATCGGTCCAGAACGGCGTCAGGGTGTTCAAATCGGCCTTGTCGCCGAAATCCAGCGCCGTCTTCCATTTGCCGGTCTCCTCATCTTTGACCAACCGGAGCGAGGCGGCGAAGCGGCTGCGCGTCTTGGCCGACACAAATCCGTCGAGCGGGCCGACGACGCCCTTGGTGACGAGCTCGCGGACCTCAGCTTCCTCGATTTTCCGATTGGAAATGATCTTGTAGACCATGAACTCACCGTCCTGCGATTTGTAGCCGCGCAGCGTCTCGCGCAGCGGCCGGCCATCGGTCGGCGACAGAATGTCCGTGACCCGCGCGAGCGAGTCGTCCTCCTCGAAGCCCTTCACGCGCTCGATGATCCCCTTGGTCTCGGCGACGATCTCCTGCATGAACTTTTCCCGTGAGAACCGGCCGTGTTCGATCTGGCGCAGCTTGTATTCCCACTCGCCGGTCATATCGGGTTTCGTGAGGCCCTCGGCCTTCACCGCCGCGAGGAATTGCAGCAACGACTCTGCCTTCGCCGTCGGCACGAGTTCGCGCTGCTGGCGCTCGAGGTATTTCTGATTGACCAGCCCGTCGATCGTATCGGCCCGCGTGCCGGGGGTCCCGAGACCGCGCTCCTTCATCGCCTCGGCGAGATCTTCGTCGTCCACGAGCTTACCGGCGCCCTCCATGGCCGACAACAGGGTGGCCTCGGTATAGCGGGGCGGCGGCTTGGTGTTTTCGCTGTGCAAGGCCACGGAAACGGTACGGGCCGTTGGCGGCCGTCCGTCCGCGGGATCAAGCGCGGGCAGGGCCTTGGAGTCCGGCGAGTCTTCGTCGACGGTGGTCCGGCCGTAGACGGCGAGCCAGCCCGGGAACGTCAGCACCTTGCCCTCGGTCCTGAAATCGTGGCCGGCCACCGTGCTGGTGCGGGTCGTAATGTCGAATTCCGCCGGCGGGAAAAACGTTGCCACGAAACGCCGGGCGATCATGTCGAAGATTTTCGCCTCCATCTCGTCGAGGTGCTTGGCCTCATAGGTCGTGGGAATGATGGCGAAGTGATCGGAGACCTGCGCATTGTTGAAAATGCGCTTGTTGGGCTGCACCCACCCTTCGTGGAGGACCTTCTGCGCGTGCGGGGCCAGGCTGCCATGGAGATTGGCCAGCGTCTCGCGGACGGTCGGGAGATAATCCTCCGGGAGGGCCCGCGAATCGGTGCGCGGGTAGGTGATCATCTTGTGCCGTTCGTAGAGCGCCTGCGCGAGCTGAAGGGTGCGGCGTGCCGAAAGGCCATAACGGTTGTTGGCCTCCCGCTGCAGGGTCGTCAGATCGTAAAGACGCGGCGCGATCTGGGAGGAGGACTTCCTGTTCTCGGTGACCTGGGCCGGCGGCTGCCCCTGGCACGCGGCGACCACCGCATCGGCCAAGGCCTTTTCCCAGATGCGGTCGGCCCGGTCGTGTTCGTCGTTATCCGCCTTCTTGAAGTTCGGACGCTGATAAACCCCCTCGTAGGCACCCTTCGTGACCTGGAAGTTGGCGGTGACGCGCCAGTAGGAACGGGGCTGGAAGTTCCGGATCTCCAGCTCACGCGCGAAGATGATGGCGAGTGTGGGAGTCTGGACGCGCCCGACCGAGGCGACGTTGCCGGCCCGCGACCCGAACATGCGCTTGGTGAGGGCGCGCGTGCCGTTGATGCCGATGAGCCAGTCGCTTTCGCTGCGGCAGCGGGCGGCCTCGGAAAGCGGTTCCATCTGGGCGCCATCCCGCAGATGCTTGAACGCCTCGCGGATGCCCTCGGCGGTCATCGTCTGCATCCAGGCCCGTTTGACCGGCAGCTTGCCCTTGGCGAGCTGGTAGATGTAGGTGAAAATCAGCTCGCCTTCCCGGCCGGCGTCGCACGCATTGATGACCTGGGAGATATCCTCCCGGGCCAGCAGTTTCTTGAGCTGGTTGAAACGGTCTTTGGAATCCTCAATCGGCTTGAGACCGAATTTCTTCGGAATGATCGGCAGCGTCTCCAGCCGCCAGAAGCCGTAGAGTTTCTTGTCGATATCCTCGGGCATCTCCAGTTCCACGAGGTGGCCCACCGCCGACGAAATCACGTATTCGTCGTTCTCGAAATGATCGCCCTGCTTCGGAACCTTGCCCAGGGCGCGGGCGAGGTCGGCGGCCACGCTGGGCTTTTCGGCGATGATCAGGGACTTCATGAGTGGGCCGGAAGGCGTTACCCACCGCCGCGCGGATTTCAAGCTCTAGTTTTGGTTTACCCGTTTCATCGAGCCGCGCGCGGGCGCGCGCACCCGCCCGCGCGAGGGGGCGCGATAGGTTCGCAACGATCCCGAAATCGCCGCGTCTGAACGGCGCCGACGCCTCACCAGATGTCGCTCAACAGTCGAGCTTCGTTGGATAGCGAATCGACGCCACGAGCGGCCGCTGGCGGGGGTCAGGGGAACGGAGCGGCAGCGGTTCGCCGATACAATAGCCACGGGGCAGGCAGGCAAAGAGCCGGGGACGTTCGGCCTGCAACCGGGCCGCCAGCCAGTGGCGCATGAAGACGTAGAGCAGATCGCGGCCGGCGCTGCCGGGACGGTCCAGCTTCTCGCGAAACGACGGAGAATGCGCGTAGATGATCTGAGCCCGAAAGGCTAAACCGGCAGCGTACCGGCCCGGAAGCGCCACGCCGAGCCAGAATGAAGCCTCCTCCACGACCTGCGCGCGGCCGCGATGGGCACCAGCAGAGTGCGCGGTTCCAACTGCGGACGACGGGCCTTTCGACTGCGCTCAGAGCAGGCGCGACGGCGAGTGAGGGTGGCAGGCATGGCGGAGGTCACGGTTTTGGCGGGTCTTCCTTGACGAAGTAGAAATGTGCGGCGAGGGCCTCAGATTGAGGAGTGCTCTCTTCCGGCTTCGCCGTGGATTCTGATCCTGGTGGCGGCAGCATCGGCGGGTCGTCCTTGGATTTTGGGGCTGGCGGCGTGGTCGCGGCTTCGACAAGCGCGATCTCGGCAGGCGTGAGGCCGTAGAGGGCGTAGACCAACCCATCGATGGCTCGATCGGTGGCGGCAATGTCGCGCTTGAGGCGGGTCTGGTCGTCCGGCAGCTTCGCCGAGGCGAGCTCTTCGTGCAGTTTTAGCATCCGGCCGACATGGGCGACGAGAGAAACTCGCGGCGAAGCTGCATTTCCTTATAGTCTGGCGCGAGGTAGGATTCGAGGTTGCGACCGAACGCCTCGACGCGGTCGCGAATCAGCGGAGGAATCGCCATGAAGTTATCGAGGTTGGATCCAGGAAGAACAGCGCAACGCGCCCCGGTTCGCAAGCGGCAAGTCGACGGAAATTCCGGAAGCGGCAGCCTCCGGAGTTTCAGAATCCTATGACAGTCCGGCGGACCTGCTTCGCGTCTCGGTACGAGAAAGCTTGGAAGCAAAGGACCTGGAGATCGCGCGGCATGCTTTTTCCCGGGTACATCGCCTGCAAGCAGGCTCCTACACTGTTCACCAAACGGTTCTGGTCCCTGCTGCGCGGAAGATAATGGTTCTGCTGCGTGCGCAGCCGCTCAGGCGCCGCAACAAGCAGGTGGCAGCGGTCAGCCCGCCAGCTTGGGCGTCTCGGCGAGGGCGCTGTCGAGCGCGCGCAGCAGCGCGCCCATCGTCTCGTCAGTCTCGTCGCCCATGTTGGAGATGCGGAACGCCTTGCCCTTGAGCTTGCCGTAGCCGCCGTCGATCACGAAGCCGTGCTTCGATTTGAGCACCTTAAGCAGTGCCGGCAGGTCGAGGTTGAGCGTGTTGACAAAACAGTTGAGCGTCACCGAGCCGTAGCCCTCCCGGGGGAAGAGCTTGAAGCCTTTGGCGAACGCCCACTGACGGACGAGCTGGTTCAGCCGGGCGTGGCGGGCGTAGCGGCTGGCCACGCCCTCAGCCTTGATGTCCTCGAGCTTGGACCGGAGGCCGTAGATGTGCGGAATCGACGGCGTGCTCGGCGTCATGCCCTTTTCGTGGTTGGCCTGGAACTCGAGCAGATCGAGGTAATAGCCGCGCTCCGTCACGGTGGCCGCGCGCTCGAGCGCCCGCCGCGAAACCGAGCAGAGCGACAGGCCCGGCGGCAGCGCGAGCGCCTTCTGGGTGCCGGTGACCATGACGTCGATGCCGAGTTCGTCCTTCTTGATCGCCAGCGCGCTGAACGAACTGACCGTGTCGACCACCGAAATGACCTCGGGGAACTGGCGGACGACCGCCATGACCGCGGCGATGTCGGTCATGCACCCGCACGACGTCTCGTTGTGGATGATCGTGACGGCGTCATACTGGGCGGTGGCGAGTTCGCGGCGCACGGCCTCGGGGTCGACCGGCTGGCCCCAGTCGAACTTGAGCGCTCCGGCCGGCTTCCCGCAACGCTGCGAAACGTCGTTCCATTTGTCCGAGAAAGCGCCGTTCATGCAGTTCAGCACCTTCCGTTTGACGACATTGCGCACGGCCGCCTCCATCATGCCCCAGGCGCTCGTCGTGCTCAGATAGACGGGGTCCTTCGTATAAAACAGCGCCTGCAGCTCCGGCTGCATGGATTGATAGAGCGCCACGAAATCCGAGCTGCGGTGCCCGATCATGGGCTGGGCCATCGCGCGCAGCGTCTTTTCCGAAACGGCCACCGGGCCGGGGATGAAGAGTTTGTAGCTCATGGAAGGAAGGGGAGGGGGCGGGAGGGAAAGCCGGGGCGGGCTGGGTTGGCCGGTCGACGCGGCGGCTGGGCTCAGCCGCCGGTCTGCTTGACGATCCGGCGATTGGCGTCGGCCAGCACCAGCACCCTCGGTTGCCAGGTGGCGGCCTCGCGTTTGTCGGCCACCGCGAAGCACATGATGGTCACCAGGTCGCCCGGTTTGCCGAGGTAGGCGGTGGCGCCGTTCAGACAGATCGATTTCGATCCGGCCGGCGCGGCGATCGCGTAGGTTTCGAACCGCTCGCCGTTGTTGAGGTTGCCGATCAGGATCCGCTCATACGGCCGGAGTCCGACGGCGGCCATGAACTCGGAGTCGACGGCCAGGCTGCCTTCGTAATTCAGGCTGCTGTCGGTGATCTCGGCCCGGTGGATTTTGGACTTGAGCAGATTAAGTTGCATGACGCGGCGCGGACGGTAGGAAACCATAACGAAGCGAACCGTCCCCCCGTTCGTCAACCATCAATCCATTTCCGCTTTGCGCATGTCGCCTCTTTGGCTGAGGAAAAAATCTTACGCCTTCGAGCAATACACGATCGATGTGATCCTGGGCCGTCGGGAGGATACGGGCGCGGCGGTTTACGGGGCGTTTCTGCAGGCCGTTTCGTTTTTGTTCAGCGGCCTGATCCAGCTCCGTTTCTGGCTCTACCGACAGCGCCTTCTGCATGACCAGCCGCTGGGTTGTCTCGTCGTCGTGGTCGGGAATCTGACGGTGGGGGGCACCGGCAAGACCCCGGTGGTGGAGAAGTTCGCCCGGGCGCTGGCCGAGCGCGGCCGGAAGGTCGCCATCCTCAGCCGCGGCTACAAGAGCA
>OCTA010003239.1_pt1 | contig 14467 bp, 12 predicted proteins | sample 1538991 | NCBI WGS metagenome assembly OCTA01 (sample SAMEA3539302, study PRJEB22396) | soil metagenome | biome: tundra; feature: field; material: soil | place: USA | collected 2010-05 | depth 0.15 m | reverse complement strand
TGCGGTGCCTCGTAGCGGAACCGAGACGGATACATACGATCCTCCAGTGTCCTGTCCGGACATCAGTGTCCTGTCTGGACGCCGAATTTCAGGTCAGCGCTCAACGGGGCGGTCAGGTTCGGGCGGTGGCCACTCCTGCGGCCCGAGCGGTTCGGGTGCTGGCCCGACCGGCTCAGGCTGGATCCGCTCCGGCGGCCCTTCCGGGTCGGCCACAGCCACCGGGAGGGAGTCCTCTTCGGGGTCGGGCCGCGGCTCCTGATGCGGTGGCCACGGCCCGGGCACCGGCTGGCCGGCGATTTTGAGGTAGTCCATCAGCTGAGGCCAAGCCCAGACAGTAGGGCTCTTGCCGGTCTTCGGTGCGTGCTCCACCAACTCGAAGAGGCGGGGATTACCCCGGCTGTGCCCGCTGGACTCCATCCGCATACGCACGCTCCTGATACTGACCGGACACCTTTGGCCCATCTGTGATCCAAGACACATGATCCGCTGGGCCCGATCTCCCGGCAACACACGAATAAGCTTGTGCTTAAGTCGGCGCCCAGGCGCCTGGCGGCAGAGGTCTTCGCGTGGCTTAGCTCCAGATCGTGACGTAGACGGGAGGGCGGAACCGGGACGGCGCCACGCCGGTCGCCGGTGCGCGCATCAGGTGCATAGCCTCGGGGGTGCTGAGGAAGCGGCGGAGCGAACTGGCGGCCGTGCTCCGGTGCTGGCGCTCCAGCAGGGTGGCGTGCCAGCAGCCATCCAGCGACGATCCGGGCAGGTCGACCAGCGAGAGCTCGCCCCGGCGCAACTGCTGGGTGACCAGGTGCTCGACGGCCGGCGCCACCCCGGCCCCGTCGGCCGCCGCCGCCCAGGCCGCGGTCTGGTTGGGAAAAACTCCGATCCTGTTATCGGGTATCCGCAGCTTGGCTAGCAGCCGGCCGGTGTCGCTGCCCGGGTCGGTGCCTGACGGATCGACGAGCCACCGCCACTGGCTGGCCGGGCCAGGCAGCCGGGACTGCCCCGCAGTGACCACGACGAGGCGATATCGGAAGATCGGCTCGCTGACGACAGGGAGGGCCGGATCGTGGGCCACGCTGGGGCCGATGGCCACATCGGCCAGCCGGTTCGCTACCAGCACCGCCATCTCATCGGTCACCGCTACCCCGGCGGACACCTCGATGGCGCCGGCGAAGCGCCGGGTGAACGCCTCCGTCAGCGGGCTGACCACGAATTCGGCGATCGTGGACGTGGCCACCACCCGAAGTTGTTCCGGGGCACCCTGCGCGGCCCGGACCGCGGCATGAGCCTCGGCGCCGAGCATGACGATCTGCGACGCGGTGCCGAGCAGCCTGGAGCCGCCCGCGGTCAGCGTCATACCAGCGGGCCCGCGGCTGACCAACTGGTCACCCAGGTGCTGCCGGAGAGCGGTCAGCGCCTGGGACACGGCGGGTTCACTGACGCCGAGCGCATTGGCGGCGGCAGTCACCGAGCCGAGGCGGGCGACCAGGACGAACGCATTGAGCTGGGTAAGGGTCATGACAGGTCCCAATTTACGCCTAGCGCTGGGCCCGCTAGTCAGCTGAGCAGGCCCATATGCTGGGCGCATGCAGGTTCCGGCATATGTCGAGTATGAGAAGGCAACCAGCGTCGATCACGCGCTTGCCCTCCTCGCCAGATACGGTCCGGAGGCCCGCATCCTGGCTGGAGGGCACAGCCTGATCCCGATGATGAAGCTCCGGCTGGCGCAGCCAGAGACCCTGATCGACATCAACGGCCTTGGTGAGCTCTCCTACGTTAATGTGACCGATGGTGAGCTGCGGATCGGCGCGCTGACCAGGCACGCGCAGCTTCTTGACTCGTCGGCCGCGGGGATGCATTTCGCGATCCTGCACGACGCCGAGAAGGTGATCGCCGACCCCATCGTGCGCAACTGGGGTACCGTCGGCGGCTCGCTCTGCCAGGCTGACCCGTCCGAGGATCTGTCCGCGACGTTCGCAGCACTGAAGGCGAGCATGATCATCCAGGGTCCCGGGGGCAGCAGGACAGTGTCCGCCCGGGACTTCCATACCGGGCCCTACGAGACCGTGGTGGCGCCCGGCGAGCTGCTGACCGAGATCAAGATCACGATCAGGCCGGGCGGTGGAAGTGCCTACGAGAAGGTCGGCCGCCGGGTTGGCGACTGGCCAGTCGGTGCGGCCGGGGCGGCCATCTGGCTGGCCGGTGACACCATCGCAGCGGCTGGGATTGGCCTGACGGCCGTGGGTGCGCAGCATTTCGCCGCCGCCGAGGCTGAGGAGTTCCTGCGGGGCGCGCCGGCCAGCGGCGCGAGCTTCGCCCGGGCGGGTGAGATCGCGGCCGAGCACTGTCGTCCGCACTCCGACCAGCGCGGGCCGGCCGACTACAAGCGACATCTGGCCCAGGAGCTCACCACGCGGGCGCTGCGTCGCGCGGTGCGCCGTGCGCAGCACCGGGACGTGGGCGGGCGGGACGTGGGCGGGCGGGTCGTCTGACATGCAGATCACCGTGACCGTCAACGGCACCACGTACTCCCGCGAGGTGGAGCCGAGGCTGCTGCTGATCCACTTCCTGCGCGATGAGCTGAGGCTGACCGGGTCACACTGGGGCTGTGACACGTCGAACTGCGGAGCCTGCGTGGTATGGCTGGACGATACCCCGGTGAAATCCTGCACGGTGCTGTCGGCCATGGCGGACGGTCACCGGGTGCGTACCGTGGAGGGCCTCGAACGGGACGGCGTCCTCGACCCGGTCCAGCAGGGCTTCGCGGAATGCCACGGGCTGCAGTGCGGGTTCTGCACGCCGGGCATGATGCTGACCTCCCGGTGGCTGCTTGACCACAACCCGGACCCGTCGCCTGAGCAGATCCGCGAGGCGCTGTCCGGGCAGACCTGCCGGTGCACCGGCTACGAGAACATAGTGCGGTCCGTGTTGTGGGCGAGTAAGCACGAGAGGAGCACGTGATGGCGGGCGCCTACGGGTCGTTCCCACGCAAGGAAGACGCTCGCTTCATCCGCGGCAAGGGCACCTTCGTGGACGACATCCAGCTGCCCGGGATGCTGCACGGCGCGATCCTGCGCAGTCCGCTGGCGCACGCCAGGATCGTCTCGATCGACACCGCGGCGGCCGAGGGTCACCCCAAGGTCAGTGCCGTCATCACCGGCCAGCTGCTGGAGGCCCGCAAGCTGGCCTGGATGCCGACCCTGTCGAGCGACGTCCAGGCGGTGCTGGCCACCGACAAGGTGCGGTTCCAGGGACAGGAGGTCGCCTTTGTCGTCGCCGAGGACAGGTACTCGGCGCGCGACGCGCTCGAGCTCATCAGCGTCGAGTACGAGCCGCTTCCCGTGGTGATCGACGCCACCAAGGCTCTGGACCCAGGCGCCCCGGTGATCCGGGATGACCTGGACGGCAAGCAGGACAACCACATCTTCGACTGGGCGGCCGGAGACAAGGCGGCGACCGACGCGGTCTTCGCCGCGGCGGATGTCGTGGTCGTGCAGGACATGCTCTACCCTCGCTCCCATCCCGCTCCGCTGGAGACCTGCGGCACGGTGGCCGACATGGACACGGTCAGCGGGAAGCTGACCGTCTGGTCCACGACGCAGGCGCCGCACGCCCACCGAACCCTGTACGCGATGGTCGCCGACCTTCCTGAGCACAAGATCCGGATCGTCTCTCCGGACATCGGCGGCGGCTTCGGCAACAAGGTCCCCATCTACCCGGGGTACATCTGCGCCGTCGCCGGTTCCATCGCGACAGGCAGGCCGGTCAAGTGGGTTGAGGACCGCTCGGAAAACCTGATGTCCACCGCGTTCGCGCGGGATTACCACATGCACGGCGAGATCGCGGCCACCAAGGACGGCCGGATCCTGGGCCTGCGGGCCAAGGTGCTCGCCGACCACGGCGCGTTCAACGGCTCGGCCCAGCCCTCGAAGTTTCCCGCCGGGTTCTTCCACATGTTCACTGGGTCCTACGACCTGCAGGCGGCGTACTGCGAGGTGACCGGCGTATACACGAACAAGGCTCCCGGCGGTGTCGCCTATGCCTGCTCGTTCCGGGTGACCGAGGCGGTTTACCTGGTCGAGCGGATGGTCGACATGCTCGCCCTGGAACTCGGGATGGACCCCGCCGAGCTGCGGCTGAAGAATCTGCTCCGGCCCGAGCAGTTCCCGTACACCACCCCGACGGGGTGGGAGTACGACTCCGGCGACTACGCGCACACCCTGCAGGTCGCGCTGGACTTGGCCGGATACGCCGATCTCCGGCGCGAGCAGGCCGAGAAGCGGGAACACGGCGAGTGCATGGGCATCGGGCTGAGCTTCTTCACCGAGGGGGTCGGCGCCGGCCCGCGCAAGCACATGGACATTCTCGGGCTGGGCATGGCCGATGGCGCCGACCTGCGGGTGCACCCGACCGGCAAGGCCGTCCTGGCCATCTCGGTGCAGACCCAGGGTCAGGGGCACGAGACCACGTTCGCCCAGATCGTCGCCCAGGAGCTGGGCCTTTCGCCGGACGACGTCGAGGTGGTGCACGGTGATACGGACCGGACACCGTTCGGCCTCGGTACCTACGGGTCGCGGTCCACGCCGGTGTCGGGGGCGGCCGCCGCGATGGTGGCCCGCAAGGTACGCGAGCGAGCCCGGATCGTGGCGGCCGCGATGCTGGAGGCATCCGCCGACGACCTGGAATGGGAGAATGGCACCTGGCACGTCCGGGGCGACCCCGAGCAGGGCAAGACCATCGCGGAGATCGCCATGGCGGCGCACTCCTCGCTGGAACTCCCCGAGGGGGTCGAAGGACATCTTGACGCGGAAACCGTCTATAACCCGCCGAGCCTCACCCACCCCTATGGGGCCTACATCTGCGTGGCCGACGTGGATCCGGGCACCGGGCAGGTTTCGGTGCGCCGGTTCATCGCGGTGGACGACTGCGGCGTGCGGATCAACCCGATGATCGTGGAGGGCCAGGTACATGGCGGGCTCGCCGATGGCGTCGGCATAGCGCTGATGCAGGTGATCGCGTTTGACGAGGACGGCAACTGCCTGGGCGGCTCGTTCATGGATTACCTGCTGCCCACGTCGGTGGAGTGCCCCTCCTGGGAGCTCGGCGAGACCGTGACTCCCTGCCCGCATCACCCGATTGGGGCCAAGGGGGTCGGTGAGTCGGCCACGGTGGGCTCGCCGCCCGCCGTTGTCAACGCCGTCATGGACGCGCTCAAGCCTTATGGGGTCAGGCATGCCGACATGCCGCTCACCCCGGCCAATGTGTGGTCCGCGATCCAGGGCCATCCCGTGCGGACCGACCTGGCGATCACATGAGCGGAGCCAGTGGTGGCCGAGAGAGGAACAGCACGGAGATGAACGACGTCGCGCATCGGCTGCCCGACGTGGGCGCGCTCCTTGACGCTCTTAACTCGGCCGATTACCTGGCGGACGAGCCACTCGGCACGGCCCTGTTCCTGGCCGCGCGGATGGCGCAGCCGATCTTGCTCGAAGGTGAGCCAGGCGTCGGCAAGACCGAGGCCGCCAAGGCCCTCGCCGGTGCCCTCGACACGCCGCTGGTCCGGCTCCAGTGCTACGAGGGTCTCACCGCGGCCGAGGCGCTTTACGAGTGGAACTACCCGCGCCAACTGCTGGCCATACGGCTGGCCGAGGCGAGGGGCGAATCCCTGCAAGACGCCGACCTGTTCAGCGAGGAATACCTGCTGGCCCGGCCGTTGCTGGCCGCGCTCGACCATCCGGGCCCGCTTCCGGCCGTGCTGCTGATCGACGAGGTGGACCGGGGCGACGACGAGTTCGAGGCGTTCCTGTTCGAACTGCTGGCGGAGGCCGCTGTCACCATTCCCGAGCTCGGCACCAGGCGGGCGGCGTTCCCGCCCATCGTGGTGCTGACCTCGAATCGCACCCGTGATCTGCACGATGCCCTGAAGCGGCGCTGCCTCTATCACTGGATCGAGTACCCGGACGTGGAGCGGGTCGCGGCGATCATCCGGCGCCGGGTGCCTGGCGCGGGTGGCTCGCTCGCCGGGCAGGTAGCACGGGGCGTGGCCCGGCTGCGCGGCCTGGACCTGGCCAAGCCGCCCGGGGTCGCGGAGGCGATCAGCTGGGCTGGAGCGCTTGGCGTGCTCGGCGCGGACGGCCTCGACGAAGCGTCCGCCGCGCGGACGGTGGGCGCCGTGATCAAGTACGAGGAGGACCTCCAGGCGGTTCGCGCGGCCGGATTCGTGGTTGGTGATGACGGTCTCTGCTGATTCACTGACGGCTGATTCAGTGCTGGCCGATGATGACTGACGATCTAGCGATGGTTGCGGCGCGGTTCGGCGCGGCGCTGCGCCACGCCGGGGTACCAGCCGACCCGGGCCGGTGCGAGCGTTTCGCGCGCGCCGTGACGGTGGCGCGGCCGGCCACACGGCGCGAGCTGTACCTGTGTGCGCTGGCGACGCTGGTGTCCGGGCAATCGCAGATCGAAACGCTTGAGCGGGTCTTCAACGCCATGTTCGGCAGCCCGGCCGACCCTGCGCTGCCTGGTAGGGATCAGCGGGCTCTTCCGTTGGGCAGGGAAAATCCAGGGCCCGAACCCCAGGACATGCTCGCCGCGGCGGCCCGTGCCGCCAAGGCCCACGATGGCCAGGCCGGCGGCGCCCCGCCGGCCACGACGCAATCTCCACTTACCCAGCAGCGCGCCGGTTCGCTGCAACCCAGCGAGCAGGATGGCGCGGAGCCGGATACCGACGCAGTGGCCGCGCGCCCGGTACTGGCCAGCACCGCGGAACGGCTGGCCGGCAAGGATTTCGCCGAATTGACGCCGGCCGAATTGCTGATGCTGGCCGGCCTCATGAGCAAGCTCACCCTGGCCGTGCCACTCCGCCGGTCGCGCCGCCACCAGCCCACGCCGCACGGCAAGCGCACCGATCTGCGGGCCACGCTGCGCCAGGCGCGGCGCACCGGGGGTGAACCGCTGCGGCTGGCCCGGCGCGCGCCGTCCAGGCAGCCCCGTCGGCTGGTCGTGCTGTGCGACATCTCAGGATCGATGGAGCCGTACGCCCGGGCTATGTTGCAGTTGCTGTACTGCGCGGCGGGTGGCGCGCGAGCGGAGGTATTCACGTTCGCGACCCGGCTGACCCGGCTTACTACGACGCTTTCGCATACCCGGCCGGAAGTGGCTCTCCAGCGGGCCGGCCAGACAGCGCCCGACTGGCTCGGCGGGACCCGCATCGGGGCGTCGATCAAGGAGTTCAACGACACCCGCGGCCGGGCCGGCCTGGCCCGCGGCGCGATCGTCGTCATCATCTCCGACGGGTGGGACACCGGCGATCCGGCGGTGCTCCGCAACGAGATGGAGCGGCTCTCCCGGGTCGCTCATCGCATCGTGTGGGTTAATCCGCGGACCAAGAGCGAGCAGTACCAGCCGCTGGCCGGTGGCATGGCCGCCGCCTGGCCTTACTGCGATGCTGTGGTCAGCGCGCACACCGTGCACGCGCTCGACGAGCTCACCGCGGCCTTGGCCCATGCGGCCCGGCACCGGCCCGCGTCGAGGAACGCCTACCGCCGCTGATGCCGTGCCGCGCGTCGATCCGGGCCGGAGGGACCCTGCGCGCAGGCCCTGGGAAGCGCTGGGGCTGATACCGGGGCTGGTGCTGACGTTCCTGCCGGTGCCGGGTGACACGGGCGTGCCGGCCCGGCGGCCGGCGCATCCACCGTTCCGGCAGGCACAGAACTCCCACCGGCACCGCGATCCCGAACGCGGCTCGCAGCAGGCCCAGCTCGTGCAGCGTGAACGGGTAAAGATGATGGGTGAAACGGGTCAGGTAGAGCAGGGCCGTCGCGGCCGCGGTCATCCAGGGCAGCCGCCACCTGGTCACCAGCAGGTCGAAGGTGATCGTGCCAAGCACCGCACCAGAGGTGTAATAGGCGTACACACCGGGATCCAGCAGAATCCGAGCCGCCACGGCGAGCAGGATGACCGCTGGCCAGCGACCGCGCCGAACGGCCACGCAGCCCGCGGCCACGCCCAGCGCGAGCTGGGCCGGCCGGTCCCACGACGGTGTCCGGGCGGAGTTCACCCCGATCGCGCGGAGCGCGGAAGAGTAGTCGTTGGGAATCGTGAAACGCGCCGCGATGAGACTGTGCGGATCGGCTGCCAGGAAGGGCAGCCATGCCACGGCGACACCGGCGCCGAAGGCCCCGAAGGCGGCCGGCCGGTCCTTGCGCGGGAGGGCCAGCAAGAGCGGCACGAAGGCGGCTGCCCACGGCTTGGAGTCGACGGCGGCAGCCAGCGCCACCCCCGCCCAGACTGGATGGCGCCGGCTCACCGCGTGCGTCGCGACGACCGAGAAGCCAAGGGCCAGCACGTCGTCGAGATGACCGAAGTGAGTGGTCAGTTCTGTCCAGACCGGCAGGAAGACAAGCCCGGCGGCCAGCAGCCGACCGTCTCGGCGACGCTCGTGCGCAGGCAGCAGCCGCCACAGCGCGGCCAGCAGCGGCACACCGGTGGCCGACATCGCGACGAGCGCGATCATTCGGCCGCTTTCCGGGCCCAGCAGCTGGAGCACGGCCGAGATACCGAGCGCCAGCGGGCCGATCTGCAGCACAGGATGCGTCGCGTAGAGCTGAAGCCCGCCTGCGGGACCACCGGAGAAGAGCAGGCGGCCTCCCTCGGCGAAGAAATGCCAGGACTGACCGCCGCCGTGGGCCTGAAGACCGACCCACACTGCCGACCAGGGCGCCAGCAGCCACCACGGCCACGGCACGCGCCCCAGTATGGAGAGGATGCTGACCCGTTGTGGCCGGCCCGTCCGTCCCAGCGGGCGCGCGTCGACCGTGGCTGTCACGTGCCAGGCGTGGCTGTCGGCCAGTTGCCGGGCGGCAGCGGCGCGCGGACGAATGACACCCAAGCAGAAATCACGGCGCTAGCATAACGGATGAATGGCGAAAGACAGTCCAAAAAGGATGATTCCTTGGTCGAGGCATGCCCGCCGGTTTCCAGGCTGAGCAGGGGCTGGGCACCTCGGATGGAACGGGCACCCCGACATTATTACGTAGTTATTAAGCTATATCGAATGATTGATAAGGAGGGCTAACTTTATGTTACTGTGATGCCCTGATAGTGGTTAGAATAATAGTAATAGGATGTGCGGCTTGGGAGCCGGGTGGCGTCTGTATTTGCTGCACGACTGGGGCTTGCTCCAGCTTGCTGCCCGGGAGTTCGCTGGACCCATCACGGGTGGGACTACGGCCGAAGTGGGGCACCTGACCGTTGGGGGTTGACCGAGATGAGCTTTTCTCTGATCGAACCTGAACCCTCTGAATCACCTGACTCGGATTTCTGGCGGGACAGCGACAAAGGCACCCGCGACTGGCGCTCTGCTCCCAGCCCTCCGCGGCGGCCGGGTCCTCCGCGGCCGGCGCGGCGGCCCGGCATCCTGAGCGACCCGGCTGACCCGCGACTTCCGAATCATCCGTGGTGGTCGATTCTGCCTCCCTGGACTGACTGGCCAGCCCGGCTCGGCAGCCAGTGGCTGCGCACGCACATGACCGCCCGGCAGCGGGCGGGTGCCCTGCTCATCCTGGCTGCCTGCCTCGGCGGGGTCGCCCTCTACGTGGCGGTGCTCGCCACCGAGGGCCACCCGTTCACGGGCGCGGTGACCAGCAACGGCCTGGTCGACCTCAACTTCGCCCGGGCCGGGCAGGTCGCGGAGATCTCCGTGCATGTGGGCGAGAACGTCAGGAGCGGACAGGTGCTCGCCACCGAAGCCGAAGCCGCCGCGACAGCGGTCGTGGCCGCGGATGAGGCGGCCATCCAAGCCGACGAGGCGGCACTGGCGCAGTTCGACCAGTCGGCCGCGCAAGAACCGGTGAACCTCGCGGCGGCCCAGGCCAAGCTGGCCAAGGATAAGGCGCAACTCGCCGTCGATCAGGCGGCGGTGGTCGGGATGCGGATCGTGGCTCCGATGAGCGGTACGGTGATCGCCGTCAACGGCCAGGTCGGTGAGACGGTCACCGCCGTGGGTATCCAGGCCTCCGCAGTTCAGTCACAGGGATCCGCGGCGTCGCAACAGTCAGCCACCTCCCAGGGATCCCAGATCAGCGTGATGTCGGCCGCGCCGGTACCTGTGATCATGTTGCGCACGTCGACAAACTGGCAGGTCCAGATGGTGGTTCCGGCGAACTCCACGTGGGCCGTCAAGCTGGGGACCGCCGTGACCGTGGGCGTGCCCGCGGCCCATCTCAGCGGCGTGCCCGGCCGGGTCCAGGGGCTGCTGCCCACCCCGGTGCGGACCGCACAGGGTGTGGGGTATCAGGTGCTGGTCACCGTCGTCGGCCATCAGCCAGATCCACCGCTCAGCGGCATGGCCGCCGAGGTCCAGCTAGCTTCGTGACTGAGAAATCCCGTTGCCTGCGCCCGGGCCGGCCGGGTTACTGTCGGTCGAGAGGGGGCCGCGCAGAGGGAGGCAGACGTGGGTCACATCGAGGTGGCGCACCTGAGTCATGCCATCCCAGACGGACGGATCCTGCTCAGCGACGCCTCTTTCCGGGTCGGCGAAGGCGTGGTGGCGGCACTGGTCGGGCCGAACGGCGCGGGCAAGACCACCCTGATCCGGCTCATCGCCGGCGACCTCAGCCCACAGTCAGGAACCGTCACCCACAGTGGCGGTCTCGGCGTCATGCGCCAGTTTGCCGGGGGGATCCGCGGGGTCGTCCCCCCGGGAAAGCAGAGCGCCGGCCGCATTGGCGATGATTCACTGGTCCGCGATCTGCTTGTCTCGGTCGCACCGCCTCGGGTGCGCGAGGCCGCGGCGCGACTGGACGCGGCCGAATTGGTGATGATGGAGCGGGACGATGAGCCCGCGCAGTTGCGGTATGCCGGTGCTTTGGCTGAATGGGGGGACGCTGGCGGTTACCAAGCCGAGGTGCTCTGGGACGCATGCTGCGTGGCGGCCCTCGGTGCCGGCTTCGAGCAGTGCCGCTGGCGTGACGTGGGGACGCTATCGGGCGGCGAGCAGAAACGCCTTGTCCTTGAGGCATTGCTGCGCGGCCCGGCCGAGGTGCTGCTGCTCGACGAGCCGGATAACTACCTGGATGTCCCGGGCAAGCTCTGGCTGGAACAGCAGCTTGGCGGGACGCCGAAGACAGTGCTCATGGTCAGCCACGATCGGGAACTGCTCGCGAACAGTGCGCAGCGGATCATCACCGTGGAGGACGGCACCGTCTGGGTACACGGCGGCGGGGTGCATGGTGGCGGGTTCGCCGACTACGCACAGGCCCGCCGCGACCGGAATGACCGGCTGGGCGAACGGCGCCGCCGCTGGGACGAGGAGCACGAGAAGCTCAAGCAACTGGTGCGCATGTACCGGCAGAAGGCGTCCTACAACTCGGACATGGCCTCACGTCTTCAGGCAGCCGTGACCCGGCTGCGCCGGTTCGAGGACGACGGGCCGCCGGAGTTGCCGCCCAAGGACCAGGACATCCGCATGCGGCTACGCGGCGGGCGGACCGGGAAGCGCGCCGTCATCTGCGAGGGCCTGGAGTTGACCGGGATGATGCAGCCCTTCGATCTCGAGGTCTTCTTCGGCGAGCGGGTCGCCGTGCTCGGCTCCAACGGCTCAGGCAAGTCGTTCTTCCTGCGGCTGCTCGCCGGTGAGGACGTGCCGCACGAGGGTGTGGCCCGGCTCGGGGCACGGGTCGTCCCGGGGTTGTTCGCGCAGACCCACGCCCGCCCCGACTTGGCCGGCCGGCATCCCGAAGAAATCCTCATGACCGAGCACGCCATGGCGCGCAACGAAGCCATGGCGGCACTCTCCCGGTACGAACTGGCGCAGTGCGGGCGTCAATCGTTCGGCTCAATGTCTGGAGGTCAGCAGGCCCGGCTGCAAATACTGCTGCTCGAACTGGCCGGCTGCACGCTGCTTTTGCTCGACGAGCCGACTGACAACCTCGACCTGGCTAGTGCCGAGGCGCTCCAGGAGGGTCTTGAGTCCTATCAGGGCACTGTACTGGCGGTCACCCACGACCGCTGGTTCGCTCGCTCGTTCGACCGGTTCGCGGTGTTCGGGGCCGCTGGGACTGTCTATGAGGCCGACGGCCCGGTGTGGGACGAGACTCGCGTGGCCAGGCCGCGCTGAGGAGTGCGCTGCTAGGCTGCATGAAACGCAGGAGCCTGGCGTCCCGTCCCGGGTCGGCTCCGCGGCAACCGACGTGAAAGGGTCCGCACCGTGAAGAAGTTGCTTCTGCTAGCCCTGGCCGGGCTGGGCGCGTTCGCCGTCTGGAGAAAGGTCCAGGCCGATCGCGCCGAGCTTGACTTGTGGACTGAGGCGACCACCAGCGACGACTGACACACGCGGTAAGTGTTGGGCGGCCAAGACGGGGGCGACCAGGTGAGCGGCGTTCCGCCAGTGTCGGTGGTGTGTTGCGGCCTTATTGGGATCGTCGTGGATGACGGCGGCATTCTCGAGCGGGCGTTCACCGAGGCGTTTGCCACCCAGGGCATAGTTCCCGGGACCGAGGCGTACGCCCGGAGCATGGTCCGGATGCACCAGTCCAGGGGGCAATCGGCGGTCGACGTGTTCCGTGGCCTGTTTCCCGACGCACCGGGCCGCGCGGAAGCCGCCTCGCTCGCCTTTGACCGGTCCTACCGTTCATCCGTCGATCGGTCCGGCCTGGCGCCGATGCCCGGTGCCGAGCAGGCCATCAGCGACATCCGGGCGAGCGGAGCGAGCATGTGCATGATCACCGGCCTGTCGCGGAGCCTGGTCGGCCTGATCCTCGACACACTCAGCTGGTGGCGGCGCATCGACCTCGTGCTGAGCCCGGAAGACGTGCCGCGCGGATACCCGTGGCCCGACCCGATGCTGACGGCCATGCTCCGGCTCGGCGTGACCGATGTTCGTGACGCGGCGTTCGCCGGCGGCACGGAGAGCGGCATCCTGTCCGGCAAGCGGTCCGGGGCCAGCATCGTCGCGGGGATCTTGACCGGCGGGCATACCGCTGACCGGTTGCGCGCGGCCGGCGCCACCCACCTGCTGGACAGCGTCGCTGAGCTGCCGGCCCTGCTCGCTGGCCAGGGCGGACCAGCAACGCAGTCGTCACCGGCTCCCGCATCCGGTTCGACGGCGCGCTCCTTACCTGCTCCGGGCGGTCCGCTGCCTTGACGTCCCGGTCCACCGCCGGCGTCCTGCGCGCGGAGCTCGTAGCAGGCCCCAAGACCGGCGGCGGCGCGGGTAGGCTGGCGGTCTGGCAGCAGTCGCTGGGTTTCTTGCTGCCTGTGCTGTGCCTGGGGCTATAGCTCAGCTGGAAGAGCACCTGCTTTGCAAGCAGGGGGTCAGGGGTTCGAGTCCCCTTAGCTCCACTCGATCGGGACTGATGTCCGGCCAGGTCAGAAGCTCTTAGAACAGGTTCCATTCTAGTTGGCTGGGTGGGGCCTTTCGCTGATTTGGGAGGAATTTGGGAGGTCGACTTCTCCCTGTCTCGCGGTGTCGGCGGCTGAGGCGGCGTCTGCCGTAGTGCCGCCGAGTCCGCTGAGTCGTTGATTTCGCCGCGCAGCGGAGCCAGCAGTTCATCGAGTAACGGGACGGGTGAGTGCGGGTCGATGGCCGCGCGGTCGCTGAGGGATTCCTCCCACCGGGCCTGGAGGGCGGCCGTCAGTTCGTCGCGCATCCGGTGCGAGGCGTGCGCGTACAGGCCACGCATTCCCGGCACCTGGTGGCCGAGTCGCTGCTCGGCCAGGATCTCCGGGATGCCATCTTCAGCCATCCAGGTCTTGTGACTGTGTCTCAAGCCATGAGTGGTCAGGCCGGGCTGGATCGGAAGCCAGCAGACAAGTGGGATGTCCTTCGGGATGGCCTGGATTCCCCGGCCTCGGGGCGGGGTGTAACCGATGGCGGCGCTGGTATCTGTGCCCGTGCCCGGCTGGGCGGCCGGCCAGGCAGCGACCGGGACGCCAGGCCAGACGGTGGTGTCGGCGATGACCAGGCGGGCGGGTCGGCCCGGCGCTGCTTCATGCCGTCCGTCGCAGGCCGGGCGGAACACGCGGCGGGCGTAATTGCTGCGCCGGTAGTGTCCACCGTCCGGACCGAGGAACACGTAGTGCCCGCTGCCGCCATGCTCGTCGGCGCAGGAGCACCGCCGGCCGGAATGGTCCTGGACCTGGAGCGTGATCAGGTCCTCAAGGAACCGGGGAAGGTCGACGGGCAGCTTCGGCTCCCACGTCGGGCTGCGGTAGGAGTCATCCTTCGGCGGTAGCCGGTGGAACCTGCCGTTGAGCTCGCGGAGCTGCCATTCGACATGGCCCGCGCTCGCGTGAAGTGACCGGCTGGCGCGCCCCGGCCCGCATGATCTCGGCGAGGCGGGTGATCAGCGTGATTTGCGCGAGTGCAGGGTTGCCGCTGACGGATGCGGCGGTGGACAGCAGCCGGGCTGTGCGGCGCAGGCTGTTCCCGGCCGGGGTGGGGCCCGGGATGCGCCCGTAGGGGGCG
>OCTA010003238.1_pt1 | contig 14469 bp, 13 predicted proteins | sample 1538991 | NCBI WGS metagenome assembly OCTA01 (sample SAMEA3539302, study PRJEB22396) | soil metagenome | biome: tundra; feature: field; material: soil | place: USA | collected 2010-05 | depth 0.15 m | reverse complement strand
ATCCGGGGCAGGAAGCCCAGCTGCACCGCCTGCCGGGCAACCGAGAACGCCCCGCTGATGACCGCCTGCGACGCGATCATGGCCGCGGCCACCGCGACCACGACCATCGGCAGCTGAGCCCAGCGGGGAAACATCTCGAAGAAGAGATTCGTGCTTACCTTGGGCGAGCGGAGGATCATCGCTCCCTGGCCCAGGTAGTTGATGATCAGCGCGGGGAAGACGACGACGATCCACGCCCGGGTGATCGACGGCCGGTCGAACTGGCCGAGGTCGGCGTACAGCGCCTCGGCGCCGGTGACCACGAGCACGATTCCGCCGAGGGCCAGGAAACCGGTCAGGGGTTGGTCGAGGAAAAACGCGAGCCCGTAGCTGGGCGACAGCGCCTTCAGGATCACCGGGTTGCCGATGACCTTGGCGAGGCCGGAAGCCGCCAGGATGGCGAACCACAGCGCCATGAACGGACCGAACAGGCGCCCGAGGGCCTGCGTTCCGAACCGCTGGCCCGCGAACAGCACGGTCAGCAGGGTGAGCGTGACCGGCAGCACGAACGACTTCAGCCCCGGCTGCGCTGACCCGAGCCCTTCTACCGACGAGATGACGCTGATCGCCGGGGTGATCGTCCCGTCGCCGAAGAAGAGCGCCACTCCGAATATCCCCAGCAAGACCAGGGCCGCCTTCCCGGCCCGGCCTTTCACGTGCAGGCCTAGAACAAGCGCGACGAGAGCCATGATGCCGCCCTCGCCCCGGTTGTCCGCGCCCATGACAAAGGTCACGTACTTGACCGAGACGACCAGGACGATCGTCCAGACAACCAGCGAGATCATCCCGTCCACGCCGGCCACGTCCGGCCGGACGCCGTGCACCGCGAAGATGGAGCTCATCGCGTACAGGGGGCTCGTGCCGATATCGCCGAAAACGATGCCGAGCGCGCCGAGAGTCAGGGCCGCCGCGGCGGCACCCGACGCGCCGCTGGCGCCCTTCCTCCCGTTACGCCGCGCAGTCGCAGTGCCCCGCGGCTCGCCCCCGGCTGCCCGCAACATCGCGCCATCTCGCCGCCCCGGATGGCGAGCGGTATCTAGCCAACGCCGCCTACCCGGGCGCTTCGCGCTGTTCACTGTCGCAGCTTGCCATATGGACCTTGCGCAACAGGCTGCTGCAGCAGCAGGTAGAGCCAGAGTTCGCCGGTGGCGAGCACCATCGTGGTCTGCACCGTGAGCACCACCGCGGAAATGGTCAGCAGGCTGGGCACGGACCCGGTCGCGACCTTGCGGATGACCGCGGTGAGCCAGATGGCCACGAGACCCGCGACCAGGCCTGCGTTGCGGCCATCGAGCCAGCCGGCGGCCGCATAGGCCGCCACGGGCAGCCCGACGGACTCGGCCAGGCTCCAGCCCGCTGTGAGCAGTAGTCGCAGCGGCCGGGGGACTTCCAGGTCTCCGGCCATGCGGCCGTTGGCAGCCGGGAAAGACCCAGCGCCGTCATGAGGTTCTCTCACCATGGCCCCGCTTTGGAGGATGCCGGTCGTGGCGGCAGGCCGTGGCGGCGGCCTTTGGTGGTCCTGATGGCTGGGTTGCGGTGCGCAGGCCGGGCCGTCATGTGGGCGCGCCCGCGGATGCCCCGGCGGTCACCTGGCGGGGCAGCGGCGAGCCGTGCGTGACCGGGTGCTCCGGCAGGCCGAGCAGGCGCGGGCGGAGGTAGCTGAGCGCGTGGGCGAGCAGCCGGGAGACCTGCATCTGGGAGATGCCGAGCTTCTGGCCGATCTGGGCTTGTGTCATGTCGCCGTAAAAACGCATCACCAGGATCTGCTGTTCACGGCTGGGCAGCTCGCCCCAGTGCGCGGCGACGGCCCGGATGCTGAGCATGTGCTCCATCCTCGGATCTTCCTCGCCGAGGAGGTCGGCCAGGCTGGCAGTGCCGGGCTGGCCGGCTACCGGCGCGTCCAGCGAGGATGGCTGGAAAGCCATCTCCGCCCGCTGCGCCTCCCGCAGGTCAGCACCGCTGACGCCCAGGTGCCGGGCCAGGTCGGATTCGGTCGGCACCCGGCCCAGGTCCTGGGTCAGCTGCCTGGCCGCCGCGCGGGCTTCGAGCATCAGTTCCTTCACTGAGCGCTTGACGTGGATCTGCCAGCGCTTGTCCCGGAAGTGCCTCTTGATCTCGCCGCTGATACATGGCTGCGCGTAGGCGGCCAGGCTGCCGCCGAAAGCGGGATCGAAGTTGTTGATCGCCTTCAGCAGGCCGACATAGCCCACCTGCATCAGGTCCTCGGCTGGCTCAGGGCTGCCCCGGTACCGCTGGACGCACGACCGCACCAGACCGCGGTGACGGCTCACCAGCAGCTCACACGCCGCGCCGCGCAGGGCGCTGGCCCGCGGCAGAGGGCGGAGGATTCCCAGCAGTTCCCGGTCATCCAGCCCAGCCAGGCCCTTGAGCAGCTGGCCCGCCGGAGCGGGCGGCACCCGCACGCACTCCCCGGCGGACACGGGCGGGCTGCACGCCGTGGCCGATCCCGGGTGCTTCAGGCTTTTCTCAGCGGTGCCCACGCCGGCCCCGCCGTCCGGTGACCAGGTGGCAAGCGGGCAGCAGGCTGGCCGCCCCGCTGACGGCGGTGAACCAGGTGGGCAGGCTGAAGAACCCATGCAGGCTGCGGATGCGCGGCAGCCCGATGGCCGGCTGGGTGCCCGGCAGCGCCCCGGCGGTGCCGGGCACCCAGGTGCTGGCAGGGCCCGGTGATCTCCTGCCGGGCCTCAGCATCCTGGCGGTCAGGCCCGCGGCCAGCCCGGGAACGGCCCATGCGATGACGCCCGTAGCGGGCTCCTTTGTCAGTGACCGGGTGGCGTGCGCGGTGGCCGGTCATGAAGGGTAGATCGCGGTGGGCAGGAATTCTCCCGGGGGGTCTCACCGTCCTCCGGCCGTGACGTGCCGCCGGCACGGCCGGTGTACGGGGAAACAAAAAAATCCGGACCCAGCTGCGCAACCGCAGATATCGCGGGTGCAGCTGCCGGGGTCCGGAGCAACAACCGACATATTACACTTTCCGGACTCTCACGGACAGAGGATCACGCGGCAATAACATTCGCCGGGTCAATGACTTGGCCATGGTGCCTGCGGCGGCGGGCCGCCCTTGCGGGGCCAGGGCGGCCCGCCGCGAGACATGGATGGCGGGTATCTGCTGACCGCGCACGTCAGGAGGCGCAGCGGTGAGCAGCACGGTGATGATCTGGGCGCAGGCCAGCCGCCCGCGCGGCAGCCGCGCGACGGCACCGATCCGGGCGGCTCTGCTCCAGGAACGGCCAGACGGTGGCCGGACTGGCACCGCGGTTACCAGGGCATCGCCACTGGCCGGTATCTGGCGTAGTGTCCTGCTTAATATCGGTGAACCCGCCGCTGGGTCAAGACCCCGCCTTGCTGCTGAAGCAGGAAGGCGCCCCCATGTTCAGCGTGAATCTGAGTACCCGCGAAGGCGACGGCCACGTTGTCGTCGCGTTGCGCGGGGAGCTTGATGTAGCAGACGCTGTAAGTGTCGCGGCTGCGCTCGCGGCGGTCGCGGCCCGCGACCTGGCGATCATCGTCGATCTGGCCGGCCTGGATTTCATCGACTCCAGCGGCGTGGCAGCGCTGGCACACGGCCGCAAGCATGCCCGCCGCGCAGGGGGTGACCTGGTGCTAGCCGCGCCACAGCAGCAAGTGCTGCTGGTCCTTACCCTCACCCGCCTGATCGAGGTCTTCCCCGTCCATGCCAGCGTGGACGAGGCGGCCGACAGCGCCGGATGCTCCCAGCGGCCAGCCGCGCCCGTGGCCGGGAGCCCAGTCCTCGCCATGACATGACCCCGGCCGGGTTCTCGATGTCAAGGCTGTGGGATGGCAGCTACCGGGAGGGCGGGGAGCACCAGGCAGCGGACAGGGCTCCCCAAGGTCACGGCGTTCCCTGCGCGCAATCTCGCCCCTGTAATCAAGGGCCGGCCATCGTCACCTGGAACCGGCGGCCGTCCCGGGTCCTCCGCGTCACGGCCGCGGCGCCGCGCGGTCGCCTCGCGGGCATTAGCACATCAGGCCCGGCCAACGCAGGCGCAGCTATGAGAAGGACCGGGAAATGCAGGAGCCCGCCGGTCGTCGGCGTGAAAGCAGAACCAGCCTCGCAGGGAGCGGTGCAGCTAATTCGGTTTGACCTGCATCGTGTCCAAAATATTCACTTGGCCCCCGGTCGGGGGCTAGCAGCTATCAGGAGCCCTCCTTGATCATTCTCGGCGTCATTCTCCTCATTATCGGGTTCATTACCGGGGTCGCTATCCTCTGGACGATCGGCATCATTGTGGTCGTGGTTGGCGCGATCCTGGCGTTGCTCGGGAGCACCGGGCACGCGGTCCGCGGACGCAGGCACTACTTCTAGCCGCCGGCCGGCCCGCCTCGCCGGTGACACAGAAAGGTCAGCGCCGGGCAGAGCACTCGCGAACGCGACGGTCAGGCCGCCGTCGCGTTGCGCGGGCGAGCCTGACTTAGCAGACACCACGAGCGCTGGGCTCGCCCACGGCGGACACCCACACGTGCCGCCATTGATCCAGCCGGACGCGGGCCGGGCCGAGGTGGCCGGCTTCGACGTGGCCAGGCAGCCGCAGCGAGTGCGCGCCCGGGGCAGCTCGATCACCGTGCCCGGCGGCGACTACCGGTCCTACCTCATGTCGGGCCTGTTCGCGCAGTCCACACTGTTCGCCTCGGCGTCCGTGGCAGTGGCGGTGGTGACCGACATGACGGAAGGCGTCATCGACCGGTTCAAGACGCTGCCGATTGCCCGCTCGTCGGTGCTCATCGGCCGGACAGTCTCGACGGTGATCATTGGGCTGCCGTCGCTTGCGGTAATGATCGGCTGCGCGCTGGCGGTCGGCTGGCGCCCGCACAGCGCCCTGGGCAGCACCGTTGGCGCCTTTGCCCTCCTGTCACTGTTCGGATTCGCGATGGGCTGGGTCGGTGCCGCTATCGGGCTGCTCGCCAGGAGCCCCCAGTCGGCCGACGCGCTGAGCATGGTGCCGACGTTCCTGCTCGGATTCATCTCCAACGTCTTCGTCGACCCCGCCCGGATGCCGATCTGGCTCCGCGTGATCGCGGACTGGAATCCGATGTCCGCCGTGGTGGCCGCGGCCCGCGAGCTGTCCGTGCGGCGGTACACCCGGGCCGTCCGCTGAAGGGGTGCATACTAGCCTGGCCTGACTGGCGATCTTGGGAGGGGCGATGGCACGGCTTGGCGGGATGTATGGCCCGGACGCCACCTTCCTCGGCGTGCCCCGGGCCGACCTGGCGCAGCCCGGTTCGCTGGCCGGCCTGGACATCCTGATCATCGGCGCACCGTTCGACGGCGGCACGTCGCACCGGCCTGGCGCCCGGTTCGGCCCGCAGGCGATCCGGTTCACCGATTACCTCGCGCACGATGGCTCCCGGCCCCACCTGGCGCTCGGCGTAGACCCGCTGGCCGAACTCCGGATCGCCGACGCCGGCGACGTCGAGATGCCCTCGGGCGACACCGAGGCGTCGCTGCACCGCCTGGAGGAGGCGGTCCATCAGGCCAGCCGGGCCGGGGCCATCCCGGTGATCCTCGGCGGTGATCACACGATTGCCTACCCCGATGCGACCGGGGTGGCCCGCCACGTGGGCTGGGGCCGGTTGTCCATGATCCACTTCGATGCTCACGCCGACACGGGCGACACCCAGTTCGGGTCGCTGTACGGGCACGGCACGCCGATGCGCAGGCTCATCGAGTCAGGCGCGGTGCGCGGCGACCGGTTCCTGCAGATCGGGTTGCGGGGGTACTGGCCCGAACCCGAAACGCTGGACTGGATGGCGGCCCGCGGCATGCGCAGCTACGAGATGGCTGAGGTGGTCGCCCGCGGCCTGGACGCGTGCCTCACCGAAGCGTTCGCGATCGCCATGGATGACTGCGACGGCGTCTTCCTGTCGGTGGACGTGGATGTCGTCGATCCTGGCATGGCGCCGGGCACCGGGACGCCCGAGCCGGGCGGCCTGACCGGCCGCCAGCTGCTGGACGCGGTCCGCCGGATCGCCATGGAGCTGCCGCTGGCCGGCGTGGACGTGGTGGAAGTCTCGCCGCCCTACGACCATGCGGAAATAACCGCGTACCTGGCCAACCGGGTGGTCCTGGAGGCGCTGTCCGGGATGGCCTGGCGGCGCCGGCGCGACGCCGCCGATCCGGCCAGGCCGGCCAGGCTCCCGCACTCCCCGCTGCTGCAGGACCGGCGGCCGGCGGGTCCCGAGCCTGCCTGAGCCCCGTCAGGCGCAAGCGCGGGATCCGGTCGAGTCTTCCCAGCATGTTGCGCGCCGCAGCTACCCGGCCGAGGTTAGATCAGGCCGGGACAGACAGCGGCTCGATACTGACATTGCCGACGCCTCCGACGCTCCACTCGGGAGTCGCGCCGCCTGGCCGCAGCACAGGCCGTCCTATCTGCTCAGATAGGCCCATCAGCGAGCAATGCGGCAACAAATCGAGGCGATCTATACTTGCTGCATGCTGGACGTGACCAGGCTCCGCGTGCTCGTTGCGGTGGCCAGGCACGGCTCGGTGACCGCCGCTGCCCGTGCGCTCAACTACGCCCAGCCCTCGGTCAGCCACCACATCGCGCGCCTGGAAGCGGAGACCGGGGCGCGGCTCACCCAGCGGGCCGGGCGCGGCATCCGGCTGACCGACGCTGGTCGCCTGCTCGCGGAGCGGGCCGAGGAAATCATCGGGCGACTCGACGCCGCGGAAAACGAGCTCGCGGCGCACATCGGCTTGCGCGGGGGCAGGATCCGGCTCGCCGCCTTCCCCTCGGCGCTCGGCACGATCGTGCCCGCTGCAGCTGCCCGGCTGGAGGCCGAGCATCCAGGCATGGACCTCAGGCTGACCGAAGCCGAACCACCCGAGGCGCTGCGCATGCTCCGTGCAGGCTACGTGGATGTGGCGCTGGTCTTCCGGCACACCCAGAGTGGGGTGGCCGCCGCACCGCCAGCCGACGCCGAGGACGGCACCCGGGCCAAACTGCTCCTGGACGACCCGATCTACCTGGTGACCAAGGCCTGCGCCACCTCCGGCACCGGTGCGGGCGCCTCCGGTGCGGGCGGGCCCGCCTCCGGTGCCGGTGAGCCCGCCCTACCCACTGAGCCGGACCTGGTCGCCTTCGCGGATCGCCGCTGGATCGCCGGCTGCGAGCGCTGCCGCAGCTACCTGCTCTGGCAGTGCGAAGCGGCCGGGTTCACCCCGAAGATAGCGTTCACCACCGACGATTTCGTCGCGGTGCAGGCTCTGGTGGCCGCCGGGCTAGGTGTCACCACCCTGCCCGGCCTCGCGCTGGGCGCCGCCCGCCATCCCGGCATCCAGGCCGTGCCGCTGCCCGGCGCCTTCAGACAGGTCCTCGCGATGACCTATGGCGAGCCACCCGACCCGCCCGCCGTCGCCCGCCTCCTCGACGTGCTCACCATCACGGCCGGCGGCGTGGCCTAGCGCACCCGGTGGACGACCTCCAGCCAGCCGCACACCCAACCTCTCAGGACAGAACACCTTGGGCGTGCCAGCTCGGTGATGTCCCTGCAGCGCGTCCGCACAGGCACCCGGAATTTTGCCAGCAGCGAATTTGGCTCGGTACCGGATGTTATCTTCCAATGCTCCGAGGCAAAAACTGTAGATCGATAAAACATGTAACAGATAGCGAGATCTTTACGATATAGACGGTACCAGGGTCTGCAACGGGATAACGGGGAAATCGCGAGCACGGTCAATATGTTGTCACGCGGCAAACCATCACAATTTGGTGGGATAACGGGGTCAGCAAACAGCTCTTTCATCAAAGCGAGATTATCAAGACCCGCTATGGGAGAAGCGTAGCTGTTTGTCACAACGTATCAGCACATGTTAACAATCAGCCGGTGACGTGAACCGGCGTCAGCATCGGCCCCTGACGTCGCTAGTCCGAGGAACTTTACAGGAGATCTGTTGATCAAGCGGGCCCGATATGGGCCGGTACACAGGCTCATATCGGCCTGCGCCATGGAAGATTACGGCCGACTGACCAGCGATGAGCAGCGTGACCTGCGGAACGACTTGACCGACCTGGAAGAGCGGGCGGCTGGCAACGTCGGCCTAGACCGTAGTAAGGCTGTCATCCAGCTGGCCGGTGACACGAACATCACGCGTTGGCCAGCCGAGACTGACATTCTGAAGCTGGTCGTTGATTACCCCCGCGAACTCAGCGCAGAACTTGCCAGGATCAACAGAGCCGTGATCGCCCGCAACCGGATCCGGCTGCACCTCGCGATCGTCGCTGGCCTCTCCGAGAGCACTCCGCACGGGCTGGTGGGAGATGCGCCCATTGCCGCCGTCCGGCTGGCTGACGCCGACCAGTGGCGGAATGTCCGTAGCCGCGCGCACAGATGTCCGGTGGTGGTGATCCTTGATGCCCGCCTCTATCAGGAAATGGTGAAACAGCGCACCCCTGGATTCGCCCCGGACGAATATGCGCATGTGGTCGTCTCGGAGGAAAAGGGACGTGAAGGTGCCGCATGGATCACCGCGCCGGGATGTGACCACGAAGCGCTGGCCGGACTGGCCAGGCCGGCCAGGCCGGCCGGGCGGCGGACCGCGATGGACATCGGTGACTCCCGCGCCGCGCAGGTTACGCCGGCCGGGAATGTGCCAGGCGACGCAGCGGGGCATAGGGCCGTCCCGCCGGCAGACCGCCGGGGAAGGACCACCAAGCGCGGTATGAGCACCCCGGTCAAGGTGGCCCTGATCGGCGCTGCCGGGCTGGTCGCAGCCGCCGCCCTGCCGCTTGTGCTAGTGCAGGGCGGTCGGGTTCCGGTGATCCATGGCACCAACCCGGCCGCTTCGCCGAGTCCTTCGCATGCCTCACCCGGTCCTGGAACCACCCCGGGGCGCAATTACAGCTACGGCCCCGGGCCGCCGGTCGGCGGGGCATGGGCGTCCAGCCATCTCTGGTCTGCGTACGGAGGGCGCTCGCAGTGGGATTGGCACACTCCCCAGCGGGGTGGCCCGGAGCCGATCATCGTGCCGATGCCGGTCGTTACCGTCCCCACCCCGCAGCAGATGCCCCCGTCCACGCCCGTCATCGATCCGACGTCACCGCCCGTACCCACGCCTACCATCGACCCGCCGGCCTCGCCGACGGCCACGAACCTGCCCACCGCGCAGGAGGATTACTGCGGCGTGGGAGTGGTCATCCTGCCTATGTGCGCGCGACGAGGATCGACTCCCGTCAGGGCGCCTTCGTTTTCCACAGCCACCAGCCGGCAGCCCGCAGGTCAGATCGCGCGGTCGTGGCCTTGCCAGTACGGATCGCGCAGCCGACGCTTGAGCAGCTTGCCGCTGGGATCGCGGGGCATCTCCCCGATGAAGTCGATCACCTTGGGCCACTTCATTGTGGCCAGCCTGCCATCCAGGAAGGCGAGGATCGCGGCGGCCAGTCCCGGGCCCGGCTCCTCCCCGTCGGCCGGCTGTACCACGGCCATCACCGTCTCCCCCCATTCGTCATCCGGAATGCCGAACACCGCCACGTCAGCAACCCGGGGATGGCCGATGATCTCCGCCTCGATCTCGGCCGGGTAGATGTTGACTCCCCCGGAGATGATCACGTCGGCTTTCCGGTCGCACAGGAAGAGAAATCCCTGGTCGTCGACGTAGCCAATATCACCAACGGTAAAGAAACCGCGCAGCCGGTTCGCGGCTGTCTTGGCCGGATCACCCTTGTAGCTGAAGTCGGGCAGGGACATCCGCAGGTAGACGGTCCCGGGCACACCGGGCGGGCACTCCTTCCCGCGGTCGTCGGCGATCATCACCTCACTGACCGGCCACGGAGTGCCCACCGTTCCCGGGTGGGCGAGCCAGTCCTGCGGAGTGGCGATCGTGCCGCCCCCCTCGGTGGCCGCGTAGTACTCGTAGACGCACGGCCCCCACCAGTCGAGCATGGCGCGCTTGAGGCTGACCGGGCACGGCGCCGCCGCGTGGATCAGCCATCTCATGGACGAAAGGTCATAGCCGCGCCGAACATCCTCCGGCAGCGAAAGCATCCGCTTGAAGTGGGTCGGCACCATGTGGGTGCTTGTCACCCGGTAGCGCTGCACGAGAGCCAGTGCTTGCTCGGCGTCCCACGAGTCCATGCAGACCAGGGTGTGGCCCATGGCCAGGGCAGCACCGCCGAAAAGCGTTACGGCGGTGTGGTAGTTCGGTGAGGTGATCAGGTGCACGTTGGGCGGGCCGACCGTCACGCCGAAGAACTGGGGCAGTGCGGTCGCCAGCTCCGCCGCGACCTCCGGATCCAGGCCCGACAGCGGCCGGCGCACCCCCTTGGGGCGGCCGGTCGTGCCCGAGGTGTAGTGCATGGTGGCGCCCGCGGTCCGCCCCGAAGGCATGGTCTGCGGCTGGCCGGCCAGCAGTTCCGGCACCGGCACGCACCCGGCGACGTCGCCATACCCGAAACGCCCCGCGGCCGAGACTCCCCCCGCCTCGGCGGCAGCGGCCCCCGCCGCGGCGAACCGCTCGTGCACGAAGAACGCCCTCACCTCGCTGTCAGCCACGATGTAGGCGATCTCCGGAACGGTGAAATGCCAGTTGATCGGGGTGTAGTACCAGCCAGCCTGGAGCGCGGTCAGGTAGACCTCCAGCGCGGTCACGCCGTTCGGCAGCAGGGCGGCGATGCCGTCCCCCGGCCTGAGGCCGAACTCGCGCAGCCCGTGAGTCAGCTGGTTGACCCGGTCCAGCAAGTCGCCCGCGCGGTGCTGGGTGCCGTCCGCCTCGATCACCGCGATCCAGTCCGGATTCTCCTCGGCGCGACGCCAGAAACCGAACTGCCCCACGGCTCACCTCCACGTAAACCTGAGGTCAGTAGACCACGGGCCGGCCCGGGCACCGCAACCCTCCGGCCAGCCGAAGTTCTCCTTCATATCGTGGGCATATCAGGCACGGCCCGGGCTGCCATACGGTACACACGACGCAGGCAGATACCGGTGCGGGGGTGGGAGGCGGGCATGAGCAGGATGACGGCACGTGCGGGCCGGGCGGTTGCGGCCGTCATCGGCGGGATCGTCCTGGCCGGATGCCACTTCGCGGTCGTCCCTCCCAAGGCCACCAGCAGCCCGCACACGACGGGCAGCCCGAGCGCCCCGGCCGCCCCGGCCGCGGAAGCGCCGATGCAACGCCTCGCGGACGCGCCGGCCCTGCTGGTCCAGTGCGCGATCGACCGGGTCGGCCTGCGTCCGGCAGCGGGGCAGGATTGGCTGACCGACGGCAAGGTCAGCATCACCACCACGGACGCGACGAACTTCAACACGTGGTGGGCCGGGCACGACACCCCGGGCCCCTACACCGAGACCTTCGTCATCGACGGGCACCGCACGCACTACCTGTCGTTCGGCGCGACCTGGGTCTTGAAGAACGGCCAGTGGATGCCCGAGCACGCCGCGCGCACCGACCCGCTCACCGAGCGGTACTCCATCTACGCCTGGGCGAACTGGGCCGCACAAAACGACAAGCTGCCCCCGGCGGTCTGCGGCACCTCGGCCACCGCGTCGCAACTGCAGGGGCAGGTCTTCGGCGGCTCCGGAGCCCTCAACCCGTGGGGCGAGTGATGTGCCGAAAGTTCCCGCCCCAGTAGGGTGACCAGCAGGAGAGCCGGGAAGCCTGGTCGGCGCCTTTGCCCGTGCGCGGAAGGAGCACCGCGCATGCCATTGCGCGGAAGGAGCCGAGTCAGTGCCGGTCACCCTCGCGGTCCCCGTCTTCCTGGCCGGCGTGGTGGTCAGCCTCACCACCAGCTACCTCCTGGTCACCAGGCTCGAACGGATCGGCGAGCGGCTCGGCCTGTCTGAGGCGCTGCTTGGCGTGGTGGCCGCCCTGGCCGCGGACGCACCGGAGATCACCTCCGCTGTCACCGCGCTGACCTCACACCAGCAGAAGGTGGGCGCGGGCGTCATCATCGGCTCCAACGTGTTCAACCTGGCCGCGCTGCTCGGCCTCGGCGCGGTAGCGGCCGGCTCCATCGCCCTGCACCGCAAGGTTGTCCTGCTCGGCGGCGTGGTGGGCATCTGGATAGCGGCCATGTGCCTGGTCACCGTCATGGGCCTGATCCCTCCCGTGGCCGGGCTGATCCTGGTGCTCGCCGCCCTGGTGCCCTACATCGTGGTGCTGGGGGCCGGCCGGGCTCGCCTGGGCCGCCTGCCGATCGTGCGGCACTGGGGAAACCAGCGCTGGGAAAGCTGGCTGGCCGTCGCCATCTCCGAAGAAGAACAGGAGCTCAACGAAGCTATCCGCCCGGTCATGGGCCGCCGCCCGGACGTGGTCATTGCCGCGGCTGCCCTGGTCGTGGTGGTGGCCGCCAGTGTCGCCATGGAGCGCGCCGCGTCGGGCATCGGCACCCACTATGGTGTGCCCGAGATCGTGACCGGCGGTGTCGTGCTGGCCGCGGTGACCAGCCTGCCGAACGCGGTCTCCGCTGTGTACCTGGCGACCCGGGGCCGTGGCGCGGCCATGCTGAGCACCACGCTGAACAGCAATGCCCTCAACGTCACGGCAGGGCTGCTGCTGCCCGCTACGATCACTGGCCTGGGGGCGGCATCGCCGCAGACCACGCTCATCGCGGTGTGGAACGTGGGACTGACGGCCGCCGCGCTCTCGTTCGCTTACCGGGACAGCGGTGTGCGCCGCGCCAGCGGCGCCCTCATCATCGGCGCCTATCTCGTCTTCCTCGGGTCGCTGCTCACCACGGCGCACTCGGCGGCACCCCCGGCGACCCTGACGGTCGTCCCCGGCCTGATCGTGGCGGCTGGCTGCGCCGCCGGCCTCCTCCGCCGCCCCTCGTAAGTTTCCATGATCACGAAGGATTCGCGTCACATGAAGCCCCGAATCCTTCGTGATCATGGAGGACGAGGATCAGCCGAGCGGCTGCACCATCACCTCGGGCAGCAGCATGTCGTAGGCGTCCATGTCCACTTCGCCCGCGGAGTCGGCGGCTGCTCCGAGCGCGATCGCGTGCCGCAGTGTGTCCGGCCATGACCAGCCGGGCACCACCCCCGGAATGAGCCCGGCCACCAGCGCGTCGCGGATGGCCGGGAGCTGGGAGTGGCCATCGAGCGTGCCGCTCCACCGCCGGTCGGCCGTCACCACCTGGACGTCGTGGTCCGAGACCACAGCCACGGTCCCCACCCCGCCGGCGACCAGCGCCGCCGCGTCGAACTGGCCTGGCCCGGCGGAGCCAGCCAGCCCGGCGGAGCCAGCCAGCCCGGCGGAGCCAGCCAGCCCGGCGGAGCCAGCCGGCCCGGCGGAGCCAGCCGACCCGTCCAGACCCGGGATGACCAGGGCGGGGCGCCTGGATATGCCGTACCACAGGGCCTGCCCCCGGGCGTCGATGATCGCCGGCACCCCGGCTTCGGCCGCGTAGGTCGCCAGCGACCCGTAGATCTCCGGCGGAAGGCCGGCCGGCAGGCTTCCGGACAGGACCACCGCCTCGGCTTCGGTCATCAGCCGCCGGTAGTCAGCGGCGAACCGGCCCAGTTCCTCCGTGGTGATGTAGGGCGCTGGTTCGTTGAGGATCGTTGTCTGTTCGCGGGTGATGTCGGCCACCTCGAGGCTCCGCCGTGAGTCCGCGCTGATCGCGGTGAACCTGGTCTGGACGCCCGACCTGGCCAGATCCGTCTCGATCAGCTGACCGGTGGTGCCTCCAGCCAGCCCGGCCGCGACCACATCGTTGCCTAGGGCGCGCAGCACGCGGGCGATGGCCAGTCCCCGGCCCGCCCTGTGCCGCACCCGGGTCACCTGGTTCGGCGCTCCCCAGTTCACCCGCTGGGCCTCGTACTGCACCCGGAGCGCGGGGTTGAGGGTGATGGTGACGATCATGGGGCGAGTTCCGCCGCCATGGTGGCCCCGAGCTCCCAGCACGCCTCCAGGTCGGCTGGGCTGGGGTCGCCGATCACGCTGACCGGCGGCCGGGCGCGCCGCCATCGCAGCCCGGAGGCGATGGAATCCACCGCCCGCACCGCCCCCGTGGTGTCGTTGTTGCCGTGCACATACAGGCCATAGGGCCTGCCCACGGTGGCCATCAGGCACGGATAGTAGATGCCATCGAAGAAGTGCTTGAGCGCGCCGGACATGTAGCCGATGTTCGCAGGCGTGCCGAGCAGGTAGCCGTCGGCCTCAAGTGTGTCGGTTACGGTCGCGGCGAGCGCGGGCCGCACCTCGACCTCGACACCCTCGATCTCATCGGTGCCTGCGCCAGCTAGCACTGCCTCAAGCATGGCCTGCGTGGAGGGTGAGGTCGTGTGGTGCACGATCAGCAGCTTGGCCATCACCCGGTGCTGCGGGGGCTTTGGGCACCGCGGTCAGGCATTCCCGCAGTGTACGCCGTGCCGCGCAGCCCGGAACGCGGCCCGTGCCGCGGCTGGCGGCGCGGCCCGGACGCGGCGCGGCCCGCGGCGGCGCGGCCGGCA
>OCTA010003235.1_pt1 | contig 14473 bp, 10 predicted proteins | sample 1538991 | NCBI WGS metagenome assembly OCTA01 (sample SAMEA3539302, study PRJEB22396) | soil metagenome | biome: tundra; feature: field; material: soil | place: USA | collected 2010-05 | depth 0.15 m | reverse complement strand
CCGGAATCTAAACTGGCCATTTGCGGCACGACTGAAGTCGTGCCCTGACACAATCTATTGCCCGAAGTAATTTTGCAAGAGGCTCCAGAGGTTAGAAGATGATTTTCCTTCCGAAAAGCCATTCCCGCTTACCGCCGCTGCCGCCCCTCGAAGCATTGGCGGTAGCTAGCGTACCAGTGACTTTTCCGAAGTTCGAGCTGTTGAGATCGGCCGTCGGATTGCCGAAGTGCGGTGTGTTGGTGATGCCGGATGCAAACCGCGAACGGCGTGCTGAATTCCACCAGCGCATCCTGACCATTGCGCCGGAACGATTGATTTTCCTAGATGAAAGCGGGGTCATGGCAGGTAGGACGCGGCGGCGCGGAATCGGAAGCTGCTCTGTAGCGATCATTTGTTCACATTCCCATGCGCAGGCCGCGTTATGCTGAATCCATGTTGAAGCTGCGTACTTCCCTAACCCTGCTCCCGGTGACCGCGATGCTGCTTGCGTCCGCATGGACCCACGCGCAAACTGCCGCTTCCTCCTGGACCTTCGCCGTCTCCGGCGACAGCCGCAATTGCGGCGATTTTGTCGTGCCCGCCATCGCCGCCAAAGTCACAGCCGAGAAAGACGCTTTCTACTGGCACCTCGGCGACTTTCGTGCGATCTCCTCGCCCGATGAGGATTTGCAGGCCATGCAGCCCGCAGGCGTCCAGCTTTTGAAATCCGAGTATCAACAGCGCGCCTGGGACGACTTCCTCGAGCACCAGATGGCATCGTTCGGTTCCTTGCCTGTGTTTCTGGGCCGGGGGAATCACGAAGTCAACAAGCCGATGACCCGCGAAGGCTACATCGCCAAGTTTTCCAGCTTTTTAAGCCGTCCTGAGATTGAGGCCCAGCGCAAGGCAGACGGCACAGCAGCCGATCCGCATCAACCCTGGTATCACTGGACCCGCGACGGCGTGGATTTCATCACACTGGACAACTCCAGCCGCGACGAGTTCTCCGACGCCCAACTGCGGTGGCTGCGTTCGGTGATTGACCGCGATCTTGCGCCGCAATCCGGCATCCACACCATCGTCGCGGCCATGCACGAGTCCCTGCCCCACTCCACCGACTCCGATCACGGCATGGACGACTGGGACCTGGGAATACGGACCGGCGAACTGGTCTACACCTGGCTCTTCGACTCCCAGGCGGCCGGCAAACATGTGTACATCCTTTCCAGCCACTCGCACTACTACTCGCCCAACATCTTCAACACGCCCTATTGGAAACAGCACAGCAGCAGTGTGGTGCTTGGCATCATCATCGGCAGCGCCGGCGCTCATCGCTATCAGCTTCCCAAGGAGGCCGACAAGGCATCCAGAACCAATATCTACGGCTACCTGCAGGGCACCGTCCACGCCGACGGGACCATTGACTTTGCGTTCCACGAACTGAGCGAAAGCGACCTGGTCCAGCAAAAATGGCCCAACGCGCCGCTGGACGCCATTCATGAGTGCTTTATTCATAACTCCGACGACGCGGGAAAAGCCAAGTAAGGCACGCATCAGAAGATGCGGACTCGAATGCCGGAACTCACGCCGAAAGAAGACATGCTGCCATAGTGGAACTGGGGCCATATTTGATACTCGAAGTCGGCTAGCCGCAGGCGGACCCTGCGCGTGATGCGGAAGTCGACCCCGCCCCCCGGCGCAATCACCAGGTCGGTGTCCTGGCCGAGGTTATAGGGATAATTGAATTGGCCGAACCCTATCAGCCCCTTGGCATAGGGCTGGAACCTCCCATAAGTCAGGTGATAACGGGGACCGATCAAATAGGTCGTTGTGTGGACATTGGCCGTCTGGTGAAACATCAGCCATTGCGCCTCGCCTTCGAAGCCAATGCGGCGCTTGGTGTCCAGGTCGGCGATTGCGGCCACGCCGAGCATCTTCCTGTCGCCATATTGCAGGGAATACCCGGTCGCCATGGCGCCCACCGTGAGGCTGTAGCCGCCGGAATCCCCCTCCGGCACCACCTGCCCAGACGCAGGGCGCGAAATTGCCAGGCAAACTGCCAGAAGAACTGCGAAGAAGGCCGCATTGCCGCACCGCTTTTTAACGAAACCATGGAAGCTCTTCATCTCTCTCCTGCGGGATGCAACATCGGTTCGACCTACTTCGTGATGTTCAGCGTCACGTTCTGATAGTGGATCACGTTGCTGTTGGTGCCTGTGGCCGTTACCTGAATCACGTAGGTGCCCGGTGCGGCGGTGGCCTGGCTGAAGCCGGAGCAGCCGTTCACCAGCATCGCGGCCGAAGAGAGCAGCAGAACCAGCGCCGTGGTAAAGACCGCCCCGTGCCGCTTGCGGAATCGCCAGAAGATCCAACCGAAGAAGACGCTGAGAGGCAGGGACAAAACGGGCAAGATGGACAAGCCCGCCAGAGAAGCGCCCCGGTTCCCTGGGTGCGCGTTCATCGCGGACGCGCCGCCGCTCAGCGGGTTGTTGGTGTCGATCGTAAGCTGGACGGTCTGATTGCCATTCGCCGGGAGGCCGACGCTGATGCTTGAGTAGTGGCAGGTGACCGCTGCCGGAAGCGACGCACAGCCCATCCCGATGTTGGCGTCGGCAAACCCGCTGATGGAGGTGAGCGTCACGACGACCGTGGCGTTTTGCCCTGCAGCCATGGACACGCTGGGCGGATTGACGGTGAGATTGAAGCCTGCCGGTGTGCCGGAGACCGTAACCGGCTCCGATGTCGATGGGCTATGCAGCGTGTCTCCGCTATAGACCGCGACGATGGTATACGTGCCAGTCGCCAGATTCGGTATGAGAGTCGCGACTCCGCTCGAATCCAGCGTGGCCGATCCGATTTGCGTCGTTCCATTCATGAACGTAACGGTGCCTGTAGGCGTGGGGCCGGTGGCGCCGACAACCGCAGCCACCAGAGTCACCTGCGAAGACGCGCCGCCCGTCGACGAGGCGCCCAGAGCCGTAGCCGTCGGGATGGTCGCCACCAACAGGCTGATGGTCGCGGATACGCTCGGCGAATCGTTTGCGTCCCCGGCATAGCTCGCCGTGATCGAGTGAGTGCCGGGTGCGAGCGCGGAGTAGGCCAACGTGGCTGACCCGTTGGCGTCCAAGGTCGCCGTTCCCATGGACGCGCCATCGGCGGAGAAGGTGACACTGCCCGTCGGCATTCCCCCGTTGCCCGTTACCTTGGCGACAAAGGAGACCGTGGAATCCACGATTGCGGGACTCGGACTGGCCGTGACAGTGGTCGCAGTGGTTGCAATCTGCACCGGCAACGAATACGGGGCTGACGCGCTTCCGCTGTCATTGGCATCTCCCGAATAGGTTGCAACGATTGAGTAACTCCCAACCGCGAAGGTCGAGTTGAGGGTGGCCGTTCCCGCTGCGCTGAGCGCCGCCGATCCCAGGGTATTGGCTCCACTTGTGAATGTAACTGTGCCCGTCGGCGTAGACACGCCCTGCGTCACCTTCACGGTCGCCGTGAGGGTCACCGCCCCGCCTGCGATCCCTGGGTTCGGAACCGCGGCCACAGCCGTCGACGTCTGCGCCTGATTCACCACCTGCGCAACCTCCGCGGAAGTAGAGGGAGCGTAGTTCGAATCGCCCGCGTAGGCTGCCGTGATGGAATGCGAACCGACGGCCAGCGTAGAGGTCGTGAACGTGATTTGGCCCGTGCCGGCCGCCAGGATGCTCGTTCCGATCTGTTTCCCTCCATCGAGAAGGTTCACCGTTCCGGTGGCGGCAACCGCTCCGGTGGGAGCAACTGCAACGATAAATGTGACGGGAGTTCCATAGTTCGAGGGGTTGGGATTTGAAGCCAACGAGATCGTCGCGGGCACCTGCACATCCTGGTTCACAACATTCGAAGTACCGCCCTGAATCTGGTTGCTTGCGTCCCCCCCATAGGTCGCGGTGATCGAATGCAGGCCGTCCGCAAGTGTCGAGGTTGTAAAAGTTGCCACGCCGGTCTGGGTATTGAGCGGGCTGCTGCCAAGAATCTTCGCGCCATCCGAGAAGACGACGGTGCCATCCGGGGGAACGTTGCCACCGCCGGGCGGCACAGTTACCGTTGCGGTAAAGGTGACGCTTTGGCCAAGGGCAGATGGATTCTGACTCGAAACGAGGGTGGTGGTCGTCCCTTCGAGTACGGTCTGGGTTAAAGTCGCCGAGGTGCTCGGGAAGTGGGTCGGGTCGCTGTTGTACGACGCGGTAATCTTGTGTACTCCTACCGTGAGCGCGGTGGTTGCGTAGACGGCAACGCCTGCGGCGTTCAAAATGACAGGCGCTCCTGGAGCAGCGACGCCGTCAATGTAGAAGGTGACGGTGCCGATTAGAGTGCCGGTTCCCGCGCCCGTGGTCACGGTTGCCGTGAAGCTGACGCTTTGTCCGAATCCGGAAGGATTGGGGCTGGACGTCAACGTGGTCGTTGTCGAATTGACGAGGGATGCAATTCCAACGACTTCGATGTCCAGGGGCGTGTTCACGGTGTTGCCGGCGACGTCGATATTGCTGGTCACCTGTTCTTGCGTTGCGGGAGGTGGAATCACCAGTGTAGGGGCAGGGGCAGGGGCAAACACCGCCCCGATCTCGCAAACGCCATCCACGGGATCCAGCAACGGAGTGCCCACGGCGCACGTGGTCGCCGCCGGATCGAGCGCGACATTCAGGCCGAGGTTGATAGCGGTCACATCGAATGGAGCGTTGCCGTCATTTTCAACTGTCTGGAGCTGTGTTGCGGATTTTTCTCCCTGGCGGATAGGCGTCGCCGTGAAATCCAGAGCCACAAAGTTGCTCTGGATCTCCTGGACAATCATATTCAGGGAGTCGGCGAAGTAGAGGTTGCCGCTGCCATCCAGGAAGAGCCCGATCGGCCCATTGATGCTCACTTTATGGAAGGCTCCGTTGTAGAAGTCCTCGCCGGTGTCGTTCACGACGATGGTCGAGATGATGCCGGTCGTCGATTTCACCTTCCGGATGCTGGTATTCTGCGTGTTCCCCGCGCTCGCGATATAGACATTCCCGGCAGGATCGACGATGACGCCCTCGGGCGAGAATAAGGTGGCTGAAATTGCTGCGCCGCCGTCGCCCCCATAGCCGCTTGTCCCGTTTCCGGCAAAGGTGCTGATTTTGCAGGCGCAGGTTGCGGTAACGATGCCGCTTGCGGCCGTAACCATGCGTACACGGTTATTCAGGGAGTCCGGTATGTACATGTTGCCGTTTGCATCGAAGGCGACCGCATAGGGCTCGTTGAGTTCGGCGCCGGTCGCAGGGCCGCCGTCCCCGGAGTAACCGCCGACCCCGGTCACCGGATCAGTCGTTCCGTTCCCCGCAACCGTGGTAATGATGCCCGAGACCGCATCGACTCTGCGGATACGATGGTTGAACGTGTCGGCGATGTACAAGTTTCCGCTCGCGTCGACGGTCACCCCCTCGGGTTGATTGAGTTCGGCCGATGTTGCCGGACCGCCATCGCCGACGTTCGCGGGGCTGCCGGGCGCGCCGTTGCCGGCCACCGTGGTGATGATGCCGGTGGACGCCGCGATCTTGCGGACGACGTTGTTGCCGGTGTCTGCGATGTAGAGGTTCCCCGCGCCATCGAGGGCCACGCCGGACGGCGTGCTTAGGGTCGCTCCCGTTGCCGGCCCGTTATCGCCCGAATAGCCCGGAAGGCCGCCACTGTCGGCAATGGTCGAAATGATGCCGGTGGACGCTGTGACTTTGCGGATGCGATCATGACCGCTATCGGCAATGTACATGTTGCCCGCACCGTCCAGAGTCACGCTCGTGGGCTGGTCCAGCGAAGCCAACGGGGCCAGATTTCCATCCAATACCGGCCCATGATATGTGCCATTGCCCGCGACCCCGAGGACGTTTCCGGGAACCAGAACCCCCAATCCGCCCTGTCCAGTGCCGTAGATATACGTCGTCCCCAGAACATTGCTGTTGCTGTCAAGCAGGACCACCGCGCCTATGCGAAGGCCGGGAGCCGCGGGGGTGAACGTAACGGATTCCAGGCAGGTTGCGCCGGCCGCCAGGTTTGCATTCTCGCAGGTCAACGCACCGGCGCCCTTCGCGAAATCAAGCCCGGTCACTCCAAGCGTCAGCACTTCCACCTTGGCCACGGTTCCCGCGGCCTGCGCGGTGACAGTGACGTTTTGCGCGCCGGACGTGGCGCCGACGGGTTGCGTGCCGAATACAGCTTGCGCCTGCGCGCCCGCAGCCGCCAGCAGGCCAGCCGCCAGGACCAGCGTCCAGCTTCGGATCTGTCCCAGCGCAAACGGTTGCACAGTGGCTGGTCTTGCTGAGCTGCGATCGCTCTTGCTGTGGTTCGCCCATTCCTGGGCGCCTTCGGTCAAGAAGGAGGCAGGTCCGGGCATAGTGGTTCCATGAATCTCCGGACTGGCGACTTGAACTGGAATGCGGCTCATGTGCAACTCCATGTGAGGTTCTAGGTTGTGCGCGTCTTGCAGTGGGGATATCGTCCGGCGCTCCCTCGAACGTTGCCAGTACTCGGTCGAGGCCACCGCCGGTTTCGTGGCGCAGGATGCCATTACACGCAGAAGTATACCGTGCAAGCAGGCGGGGAAGGCTGGCCTTTATGGCTCATCATTCAGATGGCGTCCTCGAACAGTAACGGGTTGCAGAAACGGGAAAAATCCACTGTCCCGCTCAAAAACTGATCTTCTGTATCTCCCATTTGTTGCCGCGGCGAGTTGAAGTTGCAGTAGGCAGTGTCCTCCGCGGCGTCTCTGGTGCTGGAGAAAGGCGCTTGTCGCTCGGTGGCCTGCGGCCTCTGGCGGCTCCTAGCGCGGCTTCAACGAAACTGCGGCCCAGTGCCGACAAACCCGCTCGATGACGCTTTAAAAGCCTGATCTCGTTTTGTTTCAAGTTGATGCAACGAATGAGCCAAACCGCTCAGACTATCGTTGGGCGGGGTGCGATGCTGTCAGGGTATGCGTACGATTGCGCGCTCCGGGGCGGTAGAACGATCCATCTCCGCCATCCGCAGCGCTCACGCGGGCTATCGGCAACCGGAGCGCATGCCGCAGGAGGCCGTCCAGATGGATGGAGCAGGGAAGAAGCACTTTGATAGCGCCGTGTATCTTGCCACCGAAGGGACGGGACGAAGGTTCGTTCATCTCAAGGCCAGACAGGTTTTCTTTTCCCAGGGAAACTCCGCCGATTCAGTGTTTTATATCCAGTCTGGCAGGGCAAAGCTCACGGTCCTATCCAAGAGGGGCAAAGAGGCTACAGTTACGCTGCTCGCCGCCGGGGACTTTGTCGGCGAGGAAGCGATTACCGCGGCGGGCGCGCTTCGAATGGCCTCGGCTTCCGCCATTGTCGCCTGCGTAGCGCTCAAGATTGCCAGAGAGCAGATGCTGCGCGTCCTGCATGAGGAACATCTCTTCTCCGCCTTTTTCTTGAACTTCATGCTGCTGCGCGGCATGAGAACCCAGGCGGATCTCATCGATCAACTCTTCAACTCCAGCGAGAGGCGTCTGGCGCGGACACTCTTGTTGATGGCGGAATTCGGTGAACCGGGCGAGCCGGAGACGCTGATTCCGCCGGTGACGCAGGAGACTCTTGCGGAAATGATCGGTACCACCCGCTCGCGCGTCAGCTTCTTCATGAATCGGTTCAGAAAGCTCGGCTACATCGAGTACAACGGCCGCATTCGGGTGAACAGGTCGCTGCTCAACGTGGTTTTGCACGATCAACTGCCAGAGGAGAACGCATCCAGGCCCATACTCCTCGATCCCCCACTCAGTCCCGCACGAACCGCCAGACGAGCGCAGTTGGTGTGAGTGGCAGATTGCCCCGGTAGCTCTTCCGCCGGCGGGCGTTCAGATGTGGTCGGTCCTTGGCGACGCCGAACGGCTGGCCGCCACTGGAACCGGATTCGTCGCGTTCAAGAAAACCGCATGCAATATACCCTTTGTCAGACTTCCGCAACCACCATCCACTGTGTGGGAACAACCCCACCAGCAGGAGGGTAGTGTTGATGCTACCGACGGGTTCTTCAGCGATCAGGCCGCGGCACAATCATCTGCTTTAATTTGCGCCGCTTCCGCGTGTTGCTCCTCGGTAATGGAGAGCCGCAATCCAACGGTCTTCAGAACGGCAACCAGCGTTTTCAGTGTCGGATTGCCCTTCGGCGATAGTGCGCGATAGAGCGATTCCCGGCTGATGCCCGCCGAAGCAGCCACCGCGCCCAACCCGCCGTAGGCCTCGGCCACGGCTCGCAGGGCAAGCAGGCCTCCAGCGCGCTCCTCGGGGTTGTCGAGGGATTCCATGGCGACCTGCAAATAAGCGACAGCAAACGCCCGGTCCTCGCGCAACTCCTTCACTTCCCATTCATGGTGCGAACCGGCTCCAACAAGTTTCTTCATGGTTGCAGACCCTCTTACGAGGCCTTGGCGCGCGGTTTGCTGGCTTCGGAGGCTGCCTTTTCGCTGGGAATCACGGGGGCGCCGTCCTTCTGGACCATCACCGGATTCGGCCATCCAACCCAGATGGTCGCCTTATCGAAATAGGCGTCAACGGCTGCATTGTCGTTGGGGTCGTAGGGGCCGTCGTCGGGATCGTTCGGGTCATAGGGAATCGGCTCGTCCATCTCAATGCTTTTGCGGACGCGCTCCCAGTCAGTTTTGCTTGGTTGGCCGGAGATGGTCATAGACTCGCCGCTCCCTTCGCGAAGCCTTACGGAACGAAATGATACGTATATTGTATCCCCGAACGGTGTAAACGACGGCGAGAACGCTGCCTACGGTTCCAACGAAGGCCAAATCCCGCCACCGCTTCTCCCCGCGACCACTCTCTGCAAACGTGATCCTGTTTGGGTTTTCAAGCACGGTGTCGGCATCGTCGAAGTCGAACCCATGCTTCCGCAGGTTCGCTTCGCGCTTGGCTTCGTCCCATTCGTACACGGGAGGATTGTAGCTCAAATCGTAGAATGTTGTAGCCTACGCCGCAGAACGGAGGGATTACTTCGCCGATCTGCCAACCCGAAGCCAAATAATCTTGCCTGAAATGGGCTTTTCACCAAGTTCCCTTCGGAGGTCCTTGCGAATGGTCGTAAGAACCTCATCCAGGCTCGCTTCTTTCTTATTTGCGAGTTCGTTTGAAAATACTTGTGTGAGATGAATTAGCTCCGGCGAGCCTAAAAGTTGAATGTCAGCCACAGCTTGTTCCAATTCATCCGCTACCTCGTACAATCGTGGGTGATGATTTGATTTTGCAAAGGCGCGATACGCATCAATCAGGTACTGTATCCGTTGTTGCTGGAGCCTGTTCTTCTTTTCTCTACGATATGTTAGCCAATGACCAATATATGCTCCTGTAACCCCTGCAACGAACGACGAAGAAAGGATAGAGAGCAAGAGTTGCACGTTCATTCTTCAGCCCTCCCTGCAATCGTCGTTCAGTTCAAGAACATCGTCCGATACAGCGTATCCCTTTGCACCGGCTTGAATCCCGCGTCGCGGATGATTCTCCGCAGTTCTTCTTCGGTGGTGCAGTTACTGGTTCCGGCGGCTCTTACTACATTCTCTTCTAACATGACCGAACCCACGTCGTTGCCGCCGAAATGGAGGCCTAACTCAAGCACCTTCAGGCCTTGCGTTACCCAGCTTGCCTGCACATTCTCAATGTTATCGAGATAGAGCCGCGAGATAGCCAGCACCTTGAGGTACTCAACCGACGTGGCTTCTTCCCAGCCGCGACCGCCGAGGGCTGTGTTCCCTGGCTGGAAGCTCCAGGGGATGAAGGCAGTAAAGCCTCCGGTTTCTTCCTGCAGACGGCGCACCACCTCGAAGTGGTTGATGCGCTGCTCGAAGGTCTCGCCCACGCCGAACATCATGGTGGCCGTGGTGCGCATTCCCAACTGGTGCGCGGTGCGATGGACGCTGACCCAGTCCTCGGTGTTGCACTTGATGCGGGCGATGCGCCGGCGTACGTCGTCGTCGAGAATCTCCGCGCCGCCGCCGGGGATGGAATCAAGGCCCGCGTCGCGCAGGCGAACGATGGTGTCGCGCACGGTCAAGTTTGAATACTTCGCGATGGCCAGCACTTCGGATGCCGTGAGGCAGTGCAGCCAAATCTGCGGGAAGCGCTGCTTGATGCCGCTGAAGAGCCGCTCGAACCAGTCGATCTTCAGGTCGGGATGAATGCCGCCCTGCATCAGAACGCCCGTGCCACCCATCTCCAGGGTTTCGGCGATCTTCTCGTAGATCTTTTCGAAATCGAGAATGTAGCCCTCTTCCGAGCGCGGTCCCTTGAGCGGCCGATAGAAGGCGCAGAAGGTGCAGTACTCGGTGCAGAAGTTGGTGTAGTTGATGTTGCGATCGATGATGTAGGTCACCACGCCCTCGGGATGCAGGCGGCGGCGGACGGCATCCGCCTCGAACCCCAGCCCGATCAGGTTGGGAGAGTGAAAGTGGTCGAGGGCCTGTTGGCGGGAAAGCGGCATAGTTTCGATTCTAACAATTCAGCGGTTGCGCGGCGAGTCTCAGGATGAGAATCTCCCTCACTTCGACCGTCAACGTCACGCACCCTGACCATTCTCGCGCCAATGTCCTACGCTGGCTGCAAGGCCTTCTTCCCGCCCTTTGCCTCTACCACCGGCCCATGCGTCTCCACCGTCGGCGGAGGCGGCGCATCCCCGATCCGCTTCGAGTAGCTGCACGCGACCGCGCTCTCCACCGTCCCGGCTGCCTTCTTGGCGCGCTTCTTCGGTGCGGTCTCCTCCTCGGCGGCCTTCTTCTTGTTTGGGCACTCCAAGTAGATGCCCGACTTGAGCGTCTTCTCCACCAGGTACGGGCTCTTGCACTCCGGGCACTTCTTCGCCACCGGCTTGTAGTTCGACGTGAAGTCGCACTTGGGATAATTCGTGCAGCCCCAGAAGATGTTCCCCCTCCGTGCCTTGCGTTCGGCCAGGTCGCCCAGTCCGCACTTGGGACACTTCATCCCCTCAATCAGGTTCTGCTTCACGTACTTGCACTTGGGATAACCGGAGCACGAAACGAACTCCCCATAGGCCCCCTGGCGCAGCACCAGAGGCTTGCCGCACTGAGGGCAGTCCTCGCCCGTCGGCTGAGGTGCATTCTGCTTCTGCTGCTGCTTTTGGCTCAGCTTGCGGACGGTCTTGCAGGGCGGATCGTCGCTGTACCCAGGGCAGGCCATGTACGGCCCAAACAGCCCGCGCCGCAGCACCATCACACGCCCGCAGTTGTCGCAATACTCTTCCGTCTCGCCCGCCTCCTGGGCCTCCTGCGTATTCAGGTCCGGCTTGCCCGTGGTGTTCTCCTTGGTAAACGCGCAGCTTGCGGGATCCTTCTTGTTGTAGGCCGAACACGCAAAGAATGTGCCGAACTTGCCCCACTTCAGCAGCAGCGGCGACCCGCACAGGTCGCACTTTTCCCCTGTCGCCTGCTCCATCCGCTTGATGCTTTCCATGTTCTCGGCGGCATCCTTGAGTTCATCCTCAAAGTAGCCGTAGAAGCCCTTGAGCAGGTCAGTCCACTTTTCCTTGCCCTCCTCGATGTCGTCCAACTCCTCTTCGAGCTTGGCCGTGTAAGCGATGTCGAAAATGTAGGGGAAATTCTTCACCAGCAGATCGCAGACCACCATCCCGATCTCGGTGGGATAAAAGCGGCCGCTGATCTTGGTCACGTACTCGCGGTCCTGGATCGTGTTGATGATCGACGCATAGGTCGAGGGCCGCCCGATGCCCCGTTCCTCCAGAACCTTCACCAGAGAGGCTTCGTTGTAGCGCGGAGGCGGCTGGGTAAAGTGCTGCTCGTTCTCCAGCTTTTCCAGTTCCAGCCGCTTCACATTGTCCAGATCCGGCAGCTTGTTCGCCGACTCGTCCTCCTCGTCCTTCTTTTCGTTCTTTTCTTCCAAAACCTCGTAGATCTTCAGGAATCCGTCGAACCGAACCACCGAGCCGCTGACGCGGAAATCATAGGTCTTCCCCGTCTTCGCAGAGACCGCCGCGATCTTCGCCGTGGTTACATCGAAGACCGCCGGCGTCATCTGCGAGGCCACAAACCGCTGCCAGACGAGCCGGTACAGCTTGAGCTGTTCTTCGGTTAAATAGCGGGCGATCGACTCCGGCGTCCGCGAAGCGTCTGTCGGCCGAATCGCCTCGTGTGCGTCCTGCGCGGCCTTCTTGCCCTTGTATACATTCGGTTCCTTGGGCAGGTACCTCGGCCCCAACTGCTTGCCGATCCACTCTCGCGCCCCGGCAATTGCCTCCGGCGCCACACGCGGCGAGTCGGTACGCATGTAGGTGATCAGGCCAACCGTGCCCTCCGCGCCCACATCCACGCCCTCATAGAGCCGCTGCGCCACGCCCATCGTTCGCCGCACATTGAAGCCCAGCTTGCTCGATGCGTCCCGCTGCAACTGGCTGGTGATGAAAGGAGCCAGCGGCCTCCTCTGTTTCTCTGTGGACTGAACCGAAGCCAGCGACCACTGCGCCTTGTCCAACGCGGCAATCACCTCTTTCATCGATCTCTCATCCGCAAGCGCATTGGCAATGAATTGATCTTTTCCGTCCTTATCCTTGCCGTTCGCCACGCGCGCCGGCTCCCCATCGATGCCCACAAAGCGCGCCTTGAAGCTCTTCGCCGCTTGCTTCTCCGGGTGGAGCAGCGCGTCCAGCGTCCAGTACTCCACCGGACCAAAAGCGCCAATCTCCCGCTCCCGCTCCACGATCAGCCGCACCGCAACCGTCTGCACGCGACCCGCCGACAGCCCCCGACGCACCTTGTCCCACAACAGGGGCGAAATCTGGTAGCCCACCAAACGGTCCAGCACCCGCCGCGTCTGCTGCGCGTCCACTAGATTTTGGTCCACGTCCCGAGGGTGCTTGAAGGCCTCCTGCACGGCCTTCTTCGTAATCTCATTGAACGTCACACGGCGAATCTTCTTCCGCTCCTTGGCCGTCGTTCCCAACTGCAGCGCCAAGTGGTACGCAATCGCCTCGCCCTCGCGGTCCGGGTCAGGCGCCAGATAAATCTCGTCGGCCTGCGCGGCCAGCTTCTTCAGCTGATCCACAATCTTCTCTTTGCCCGGAGACACGACCAGCTCCGGCACAAACGTCCGCTTCTTCAGCTCCACGCCAATATCGTTCTTGGGCAGGTCCATGATGTGCCCGACCGATGCCCGCACGTCGAAGCCCTTGCCAAGATACTTCTCGATCGTCTTCGCCTTGGCGGGGGACTCAACGATTACCAGTGATTTGCTCATTGCCATCCTTATATACCATGACCACTCTAACCTGTCCGGCCTGTTGGACTGGAAAGAGGGGAACTCCGTTTACTTTGCGGGCAGTCCAAAGTCTGCCCTGCGACGGGCCGATTTCCCGCTCCCGGAAAAAACCACCCGCAAGTGTTGGAAACTACCACGAAACACCGTTTCGTTTCCACTCGCAGGCATTTTTTCTTTGCTCCGCGTCCCATTTTCAGGCAGACAGAAAGCTCTCTGCGGTCGAAACAATCCCGCAAAATTCCACCTTATTATCGTCGGAACTTGGATACAGAAGGGCAATATCCAGAAGGGAAAACGGCTTTCCACCCAGTTGAGCGGAGGGAAAGGCGATCACCATAGCCTCCGCGCAAATGCCGGGTGCCCCAGGTCTCGTCCGCCGCGGCGGAGAGAATCTGGGAGTTTCGCTGGACGCGAAATCCTCAGGCAGAGGTCAACTGGCTGAAGATGTCGGGCAGATTGACGTGCAAAGGCGTCCGCTTGACTTCCAAACGTGAAGATTCAACCCATTCCGTACCAGAACACATGCGGCCGGTGCGCGTCTTTGGATCGATGATCCAAATCGTTTCCACTCCCATCTCGCGGTAGTCCTGAGCACACTCCTGTGTGTCGGAGTAGCTACCCCATCCTCTTCGCGTCCTTTGCGAAAAGGGTTGGATCGCACACCCCTCCCTCACCCATACACCAACTGACCACTGACACCTGACGGCTGTCACAGTGTCCGCACGTAATTCTTCCCCGGCATGCACCGCACCCGCCCAGTAATCTCCAGCTCGAAAAGCGCCGTGAATACCTCGGAAGAAGTCAGTTGCGTCTCCAGCAGTTCAAGAATCTCGTCAATCTGCAAACTTTCGTCCGACCGCAGAACCTCCAGAACCATGGCCTCCTGGGGCCGCAGAACCGGGTCAGGCAATAGAGATGCGGTGGTCTCCGATTTGGATTCAGCCGGAGCTTCGGCCTCCAGCTCCAGCCGCACCTGCGAAGGCAGATCCTCCCACACGTCCTCCCAGGTGGCCACCAGCTTTGCCCCCTGTTTAATCAGCGTGTTAGGCGTCCATGAGTTCTTGCTGGTCACATTGCCCGGCACCGCAAACAGGTCGCGATTCTGTTCCGCCGCGCAGCGCGCGGTCACCCGCGTCCCCGAGTTCTCCGCCGCCTCCACCACCAGCACCGCAATGCTCAGCCCGCTCAAAATCCGGTTGCGCCGG
>OCTA010003233.1_pt1 | contig 14483 bp, 13 predicted proteins | sample 1538991 | NCBI WGS metagenome assembly OCTA01 (sample SAMEA3539302, study PRJEB22396) | soil metagenome | biome: tundra; feature: field; material: soil | place: USA | collected 2010-05 | depth 0.15 m | reverse complement strand
TAAGAACGAAGCTCTTTCTGAAGCCTGGTGCGGGTGCGGTGCAAAATCACTGCTACATGAATCTGTGAGATGCCCAGGATCTTTGCGATCTCCTGGTTACTGAGATCTTCAAAGAACCGCATGGCGAAGATCTCGGCCTCGCGCGGATTCAGCCGGGCCAGCGCGCCGCGCAGACACTCGCGCAGCTCGCGGGATTCCGGCTTCTGGTTTTCCGTTGGAAGAGCGCCGGGTGGTACTTCATCGAGCGGCACGTTGTGGGCGTCCTTAGTGGAACGGACTACGTCGAGTGAGACGTTGATGGCCGCGCGCCGGAAGTAGCTTTCCTGGCGTTCCAACGCCCGGGCCGCCTGGTCGCGCCTGAGCATCCGCAGGAATATCGTTTGCAGCACGTCCTCGGCGTCGGCCGCGTTGCCTGTGATGCGATACGCCGTGCGGAACACCAGGCCGTGATGAGCCTGGAACATCCGCTCGAGATCATCCGGTATCGGAGTAACGGGTTCCTCCCGAATCGCGAGTTGCAGAGGGCACCTCCTGTTGGTTCATACCTAAGGACAGGAGTTTGGGTCTATTATTACAGGCGGCGGAGCCGGGCGGCACTTCGTGCCGAGAAGGCAGAAGGCAGAAAGCAGAAGGCAGGCGGCAGGCCTGCGTTGGGGCGTGTCCGGAGATGGGATTCGGTTCGTTTCTGCATTTTTTAAATATGGGGCGTAGGTTATTGATTTCAGGCATTTTCGGGCGAACGTGTTCATTGGTTTTAACGTAGCAGTTGGTTCGCCACGCGAGGCATGGCGGGGTTGCAACACGTTGTTATGTTTCGCTATAAAGTGCGATGGCGCTGGTGAATCAGCCGTCGTCGAGCGCACGGGAGAGATCCCGGAGGGTGACCATCAGCGTCATGGCGTCGGCTGGCGCGGGATCGAAACCAAGGGCGATGTAAAACCTCCGCGCCTCCTCAGAAATAGCGTGGACGATGATTCCTCGAATCCCGATGCTATCGGCCGCATGGACAACCCGACGCGCGGCGTCGCGGAACATACCACGGCCCAGTCCGCGGCCCTGGTAGGCGCGATCGACAGCCAGCCTCGCCAGGACCACTACCGGGATCGGTTCCGGCATGTTTCTCTGGAACTTTCCAGAAACGTCAGCCTGTGCGATAGCGCCTGAAGCGATCGCGTAGAAGGCGGCTACGCGTTTGTCTTCACAAACCACGTAGGTTCGGGACGCGCCGCTCGACTGATTGGCTAGAGCGCGGCGCCGGAGCCAGTTGTCCAGTACAGTTTGGCCGGAATCGAAGGCTTCAATCGCATGCTCCGTGGTAAGGGGCTGAGGCGATGAAAGCACCACTCACTCCCACGGCGCGGGAGCGTGCATGCTCTTCAGTAGCCGTTTGTTTGGGCGCGGCGGGGCGTCCAGGCGCGCCAGGAACTGTCGATATGCCTTGGCACTTACCGTTAGAAGGGTGCGATCCAGCAGCGTGTCTTCGGCGGCGCGGCGGGCGGCGTCCAGCACGAAGTCGGTACGGTTCTTGCCGGCCAGCCGCGCGGCTCGATCGATCAATGCGCGCACTTGCGGCTGGATGCGGATGTTGAGCGCCTCGCGCTTAGGCATGTCGAGATCACTATATCAGACGTAATGACCTCGGCCGAAGCGAAACGTCGTATAACATTGGCGGGAAAAACCACAGTCTTCAGGATCTCCCTGTCGCGGGCACCTGATAGGTCGGACGAAAGAAATCAGTTTTGGATGGGCCTCGATCAAGATTGGTGGGCCGTGTGCCGTACTACGCGTGATGCGGTTGCTAGCTGAAACCCTCAAGTTTTCGGGGCAGGCGTTAGCAGATAGCTTTCGCCGCTGCCGGCATTAGCCACAATCTGCCCTGCTTCGTTGATACCTGTAGCGAATTCCAGCGTGATTCTTGATTCTGGATCGATCAGATCATTGAGGTCGAGGAGCGTATGGTCTCTATAAAGAAAGGCACGTTCCTCAGCATTCTCCGAAATGAAGGAGTATCCGACCACTTCACCCCTGTTGTTGATCGCTCGCGCAACCCCGCGGGTTCCCCCCAGAGAACCCAAGTTCTCAATCCTGCCATCGGTGAATAGGACCGGGAACTCGGGGGCGGGGAAACTTACGAACGATGAGCCGACTGCTTGCCCTTTGTCGTTAACGCCGGCCGCCTGGCTCGTGAAGCCCAGAGTACCCAAATTTGTCGTAACGCCATTCGCAAAAAGAAAGGCGTGTGAGGGCGGTGCCCCCTCCGTGAACCCGGCGATTTGACCGAGGTTGTTAATGGCCTGACCCGCGAGCGTTGGCGCGGGCGCAAGCTTGCCTAGCCCGGTCATTTGTCCGCTGTCGTTAATACCATTAGGTACGCTATCGGTGCCAAGGTCAATCATCGGACCACCTTTGTACAGGAACCCGCCACGTGCGGAGGAGCCACCTACATCCGATGACCCGACAACGTGACCACTATCGTTTATCGCAACGCCGCTGCTGTTGGCGCCGCCGAGAGTGCCCAGGTCGATCATCCTCCCGTCAGTATAAAGAAATGCATGATAGTTGTTGTCACCTGAGAGATATGAAAGTCCTGTCACTTGGCCTTTATTGTTGAGAGCCCAAGCTGTGGTACGAGCGCCGCCGAGGCTTCGTAGCCGGGTGATAGCGTAGCGCGTGTAACGTGACATAGGATGCATCCCGCTTTACCTCCTAGCTAAGCGCCGGTCCGTTTCACCTGGTTGACCCGTTTCCATCGGGATCAAGTCCGGCGCAGTGGAACCTTCATTTTACCACTGCTCCTTCCAATCCCCGAGCCGGACTTCGGAAAGCACCGCCAGATCGGCGACAAAGCTGATCCGTCGCCCGAGCGGCCCCCAAAGGATTTTAAGTCCTTTGCGTCTGCCGATTTCGCCACTAGAACTGATCGTGGTATTTTCCACCCAGCCAAGTGACTCATACATGCCTCCAAGAACGCTTCAAACTGTAATGTAAACTACATTCTAATCCTGTCTGATAATATTTTTTGCACTTTGGCGCAATATGATTTACCATAAAACGTCATACAGGACTAAGCTGCGTGGCTCAGATCTTTCATCGAAGCACTAACACAATTTCTAAGGTAAGCCTTGTCTGCGCTGTACTTGGAGCGGGCGGACTACTGGCCTTCGCCTACGCGATGGACCGCGGCGCCTACATCACCGACGTTAAGGTGGTCAAACCGCAGCCCGTCCCCTTCAGCCACAAGCATCACGTCACCGATGACGGCATCGATTGCCGGTACTGCCATACGTCGGTAGAGACGTCGTCCTTCGCCGGAATCCCGGCCACCGAGGTCTGCATGAGCTGCCACTCGCAGATCTGGGCGAACGCCGAGATTCTGGAACCCGTGCGCGCCAGCTACCGGAGCGGGGAATCGCTGGAATGGACGCGGGTGCACGACCTGCCGGATTTCGTATACTTCAATCACAGTATTCACATCGCGAAGGGCATCGGATGCGCCACCTGTCACGGCCGCGTGGACCAGATGCCGCTCACGTACAAAGAAAACACGCTGTACATGAACTGGTGCATCAATTGTCACCGCAATCCCGAGAAGTACGTACGCCCGCGCGACCAGGTGTTCAGCATGACTTATGAGCCGCCGGCCAACCAGGAAGAGCTCGGAAAAAAGCTCGTCGAGGAGTATCACATTCAAAGCTTGACTGATTGCTACACTTGCCACCGATGAAAGATAAACCGGCTCTTGACCTAACCAAGATTCGGGCTCGGCTGGATTCGGCCCGCGGACCCCTGTACTGGAAGAGTCTCGAAGAACTCGCCGAGACCGAGGAGTTCCAAAAATTCGCTGAAGACGAATTCGCGGACCGCACGCCGGACTGGAACAATCCGGCCAATCGCCGCTATTTCCTGAAGCTGATGGGCGCATCGCTGGCGCTGGCGGGCGTTACTGCCTGCACCAAGCAGCCTGCGGAAGCCATCGTCCCCTATGTGCGCCAGCCTGAGGAATTTGTTCCCGGCGTGCCGCTCTATTACGCCACTGCCATGCAGATGGGCGGAGTAGCTACCGGACTTCTGGTCACTAGTCACCTCGGCCGCCCCACCAAAATCGAAGGCAATCCCGACCATCCGGGCAGCCGCGGCGCTTCCGATTATTTTCACCTGGCGTCCATCCTGACCATGTACGATCCCGACCGCTCGCAGGCCGTCTCGAACAACGGCCGCATCAGCAGTTGGGTAGCGGCGCAAGCTGCGCTCGGTGGCGCGCGCGAGACAGCTGCCATCAAAAACGGCGACGGCTTGCGGATCCTCACCGAAACCGTGACTTCGCCAACTCTCGCAGCGCAGATCAAAGCTCTGATCAAGGACCTGCCCGGCGCCAAATGGCATCAGTATGAACCCTGCGGCCGCCACAACGCCTATCTTGGATCCACGCTGGCCTTCGGACGTCCGGCGAACACCATCTACCGCTTCGACCAGGCGGACGTAATCGTTTCGCTCGATGCGGATTTCCTTTCGTGCAGTCCCGGAAATCTGATCTACGCCCGGCAATTCGCCGACAAGCGCCGCGTGATGACCAACGTCACGCACAACCCGCAACCCAAAGAGAACTGGCAGGAAGGTTATCAGGAAGGATCCGCCGCACCGCGCGCCAATCAATCCGCCGCCTACGCGCCGGAAGCGCGCGGACCAGTTGTCCTGCCTCCGCAAGTGCAAGCGCAGGGTAAGCCGCCGGATCAAACCACGCTCAACCGGATGTACGTAGTGGAACCGTCGCCATCGCCCACCGGTGGCATGGCCGATCACCGCATCGTGCTCCGCGCTGCTGAAATCGAAGAGTTTGCTTGGGCGCTGAGTATGGCTCTCGGAGAAGGCGCCAAACCGTCCAGCAAATTCAAGGAAGTGGCCGCCATCGCGCGTGATCTCCAAGCTCACCGCGGCGCATGTGTGGTAGTAGCCGGGCCAAATCAGCCGCCCAACGTGCATGCCCTCGCGCATGCCATGAATCAAACGCTCGGCAACGTCGGCAAAACCGTGACGTATACCGATCCCATCGAAGGAAATCCGGTGGACCAGCGCCAGTCGCTCAGCGAACTGGTGGCTGACATGAACGCGGGCAAGGTAGATTCCCTGCTGATCCTCGGCGGCAATCCGGTGTATGCTGCGCCCGCCGACTTGAACTTCGCGGCCGCGCTGAAAAAGGTGAACTTCCGCGCCTACCTCAGCATTTTCCCGGACGAAACAGCGGCGCTGGTGAACTGGCACATTCCCGAAGCGCACTATCTGGAATCGTGGAGCGATGTCCGCGGCTACGACGGAACCGTCAGCTTTGTCCAACCTCTCATCGCGCCCCTTTATGGCGGCAAGAGCGCCCACGAAGTGATTGCAACACTGGCCGGTCAGCCCGACAAAACCGCTCACGAACTGGTCCAGGAAAACTGGCAGAGTCAGCCCAACTTCGATATGTTCTGGCAGAAAGCGCTGCACGATGGCGTAGTTCCGAACAGCGCGCTTCCCGCCATCAACGTCACCGCCAAAGCCCCGGCCAGCGGTCAGTCCACGCCAGTCCAAGGTTTGGAGATCATCTTCCGGCCCGATCCCTCTATCTGGGATGGATCGTGGGCCAACAACGGCTGGCTGCAAGAGCTGCCCAAGCCTCAGAACAAAATGACCTGGGACAACGCCGCGTGGATCAGTCCCACTACTGCGCAAAAGCTCAACCTCAACACCGAGGACATGCTGGAGCTGAAATACCAGGGCCGCAGCATCACTGCTCCGGTTTGGATCACCCCCGGTCATGCCAATGACAGCGTCACCGTTCACCTTGGCTACGGAAGGACACGAGCCGGTCACACTGGTGATGGCGTCGGCTTCAATGCCTACCTGCTGCGCACCTCAAGCGCGCCCGACGGTGGATACGGCCTGGAAGTCTCAAAGGCGAGCGGACATTATTCCTTCGCCTCCACCCAACATACGCAGACCATGGAAGGACGCGACCTGGTTCGCGTCGCTTCACTCGAAGAATACAAAAAGAATCCGCAATTCGTCGACGCCCGCGAAGAAGGCAAGCCCCTGCCGCAGTATCTGACCCTGTATCCGGACTACCGGTATCAAGGCTACAAATGGGGCATGACCATCGATCTGAATGCCTGCGTCGGATGCAGCGCTTGCATCGTCGCTTGCCAGGCCGAGAATAATATTCCGGTGGTTGGCAAGATCGAAGTGGCGCGCGGCCGCCACATGAACTGGATCCGTGTGGACCGCTATTTCAAAGGCAATTGGGATAACCCCGAGCTCTACTATCAGCCCGTCCCCTGCATGCATTGCGAGAACGCGCCGTGTGAGTTGGTGTGCCCGGTGGCCGCCACTGTCCATAGCGGCGAAGGCTTGAACCAGATGGTCTACAACCGCTGCGTCGGAACCCGCTATTGCTCAAATAACTGCCCGTACAAGGTGCGGCGCTTCAATTTCCTGCTGTATTCGGATTGGTATACAGAGAGCCTCAAGGGCGTCCGCAATCCGAACGTCACCGTACGCAGCCGCGGCGTGATGGAAAAATGCACCTACTGCATTCAGCGCATTAACGCCGTCAAGATTGAATCCGAAAAGCAGAACCGCCGCATCGCCGATGGCGAAATCACGCCCGCTTGCGCGCAGGCCTGCCCGGCACAAGCCATCGTGTTCGGCGATATCAACGATCCCAAGAGCCGTGTAGCGCAACTCAAAGCCCAGGCTCGCAACTACAGTTTGCTGGAAGAATTGAATACGCGGCCCCGCACCACTTATCTGGGCCGTTTGCGGAATCCGAACCCTGAGATCGAGAAAGGTTAAAGCTTGAAAACGGAACTCGACGAACAGGCCATCGACCCAGGTCCCGATAAGATAATCGCGCCGGGTTTCACCTACACCACCGTCACCGAGAAAATCGCCGGCGTTGTCCTGAAGCCCATTCAGACCACGCCCAAACAGTGGTGGATCAGCTTGTTCCTGGCCTTCTGCGCCATGCAGGGCCTGATGGCCGGCGCGTTCTGGCTGTTGTATAAAGGCACCGGTGTTTGGGGCATCATGATCCCCGTCGGCTGGGGATTCGCCATCGTCAACTTCGTTTGGTGGATCGGTATCGGTCACGCCGGAACGCTGATCTCGGCCATTCTGCTGCTCCTGAAACAGGACTGGCGAACTTCCATCAATCGCTTCGCCGAAGCTATGACGCTGTTCGCCGTGGCGCAAGCCGGCATGTTTCCGCTTCTGCATATGGGCCGCCCGTGGCTGGGTTACTGGATGGGGCCCTATCCCAACTCCATGGGGCTCTGGCCGCAGCCGCGCAGTCCGCTGGTGTGGGACGTATTCGCCGTCTCCACCTACCTCACCGTCTCGCTCATCTTCTGGTTCATCGGCCTGGTGCCGGATCTTGCCACTATGCGTGACAAGGCCAAACACAACTGGCAGAAGGTTACATTCGGAATGTTCGCCCTCGGCTGGCGTGGGTCCGCCCGCCACTGGGCGCGCTATCAGATGGCCTACCTGCTGTTGGGCGGTTTAGCAACGCCGCTGGTGGTTTCTGTCCACACTGTTGTGAGCTTCGACTTCGCAGTCAGCATGATTCCCGGCTGGCATACCACCATCTTCCCGCCCTACTTCGTCGCCGGCGCCATCTATTCCGGATTCGCCATGGTCCTCACGCTGGCTATTCCAACGCGCAAATGGTTTCACCTGGAAGATCTCATCACCATGCGCCACCTGGATGCTTGCGCCAAACTGATGCTCGGCGTGGGCCTCATCGTCGCTTATGGATACATGATGGAAGCCTTCATGTCCTGGTACAGCGGCAACATCTATGAAATGTTCATGTACAAGAACCGCAGCACCGGCCCCTACGCCTTCTTCTTCTGGATGTTGATCCTGTGCAATATCCTGATTCCGCAGTCGCTGTGGTCCGCCAAAGTGCGGCAGAACATCCCCAGGCTATTTTTTGTTTCCATCGTGGTGAACATCGGCATGTGGCTGGAGCGGTTCATCATCGTCATCACCAGCCTGCACCGTGACTTTCTGCCCTCTTCCTGGGGCATGTATTATCCGACCATGTGGGATTGGGCGGTACTGACCGGCACCATCGGTTTCTTCCTGGTTTTGATGGTCCTGTTCGTACGCGTGCTTCCCTCCATCTCAATCTTCGAAGTCCGAGAAGTGCTGCACCATCTAGCGCCGCACATGCTGGACGACGGCAAGACCTCGCCAAGCCCGGCGCATGGAGACTGAAAGAAAAATGTTTAGCCGCAGATTAACGCAAATAAACGCAGATGAAATACTAAGCCTTATCCGCGTTCATCCGCGTTCATCTGCGGCTAATAAAGGTTCGCGCTCATGACCGAAACCTTCTGGGACAGACACGGCTTATACGGCCTCATGGCGCAGTTCGAGACGCCCGAGCAGGTGGTTAGCGCCGCTCAGCGCGCCTACGACGCCGGCTATCGCAAGATGGATGCCTATTCGCCCATGCCGGTGGAAGGCTTAGCGGAAGCCATCGGGTTCAAACGAAATTGGGTTTCACTCGTAGTCCTGATCGGTGGCCTGACCGGCTGCGTCGGCGGCTTCGGTTTGTTGTGGTGGATCTGCGTAATCGCGTATCCGCACAACGTCGGCGGCCGCCCCTTCGATAGCTGGCCGGCTTTCATCCCCATCACTTTTGAATGCACCGTATTGTTGGCCGCGCTCAGTTCCGTCGTCGGGATGCTGGCGATGAACAAATTACCGATGCCCTATCATCCCGTGTTCAACGTCACAGAATTCGCCCAGCGCGCATCCATCGACCGATTCTTTCTCTGCATCGAGGCCAACGATCCGAAATTCGACCGCGACAAGACCAAGGCGTTCCTCCTGGAACTCAACCCCGAGGAGGTCTCCGAAGTTGACAAATAATCGTCACCGTACCGTAAGCCTCCGGCTTGCGTTTCCCCTACTTTTCCTTGGGCTCACCGCTTGCCGCCAGGACATGCACGACCAGCCTCGCTACAAGCCGCTAGCCGCCAGCGATTTCTTCGCCGACCATCGCTCCGCCCGCCCCGCCGTCGAAGGAACCGTGGCGCGCGGCCATCTGCGCATCGACGAAGCGCGCTTCACCGGAAAAATCTCGGGCGAGGATATCGATCAGTTTCCCATTCCCATCGATCGCGACGGCATCGAACGCGGCCGCACCCGTTTCAACATCTATTGCACTCCTTGCCACGGGCGCTTGGGCGACGGAAACGGCATGGTGGTGCTGCGTGGTTACCGCCAAGCTGCATCCTATTACAGCGACAAGCTCATGAAAGCCCCGGTTGGACATTTCTTCGACGTCATCACCAATGGATTCGGAGCCATGCCCAGCTACGCTTCGCGCATCGTGCCGGACGACCGTTGGCGCATCACCGCCTATATCCGGGCGCTCCAGTTCAGCGAATCCGCGAAGATCACGGACGTACCCGCGGACCAGCGGCAAACGTTGCCCGTCGAGCCTCCGCCGAGCGGAATCGCTCCGAGTGCCGCAGCGCCGGCGCAACAAGGAAATCGTTGATGACGCCCACCAACACTCTCGGCCCGCAGCTCGACCGCCTGCAGCGTAATGCCCTGGTGATCGGGGTCATCGCGTTCGCCGCCACTTTGGTTGGCGCGTTCGTGGACAAACAGCACTTCTGGCAATCCTATTTGTACGGCTACATTGCCATCAGCGCGCTCGCCATCGGTAGCCTCGGAATTTTCCTGCTGCACAACGTGGTAGGAGGCAACTGGGGAGTTGCTATCCGGCGTTTCATCGAATCCGGCCTGCAGACTCTGCCGCTGTTCGCGCTCCTGGTGATTCCGATTCTCTTCGCGACCACGTTCCTTTATAAATGGACCGACGCCACCTACCGCGCCGAGCATTTTGCCGTCGGCCACAAAGCCGTGTACATGAACGTGCCGTTCTTCGCTGGCCGAACAGTCTTTTATTTTATCGTCTGGATTGTCATGGGGTCGCGCATCCTCAAGATGGCCAATGAGCATGACCGTACCGGCGATCCTGCCTTATTCAAGCGCATCAAAGGCGTAAGCGCCCCAGCCCTACTGGTTTTTGTTCTCACCACAACCTTCGCCTTCATCGACTGGATCATGTCGCTAGAGCCCGATTGGTATTCCACCATTTACCCCTGGCTCTTCACCGTCGGCGAAGTGCTGCTGACGTTCGCGTTCATGATCGCTTTGTTGGTTTTGTTCTCCAAGCACGAGCCCTTCGCCGGTTTCATCAAGACCGCGCATTTTCACGATCTCGGCAATCTCATGCTCGCCTTCACCATGCTGTGGGCCTACATGGGATTGGCGCAGTTCCTGATCATCTGGGCCGAGAACCTGCCGGACGAAATTCCCTGGTACATTCGCCGCTTCAGCGGCGGATGGGGCTACCTGGGTTGGTTCATCTCCATCTTCCATTTCTGCATCCCGTTCTTTCTGCTGCTGATGCGTTTCGTTAAGAGGAATCCCCAGCGTTTGCGAGTGTTGGCCATTTGGATCATTGTCGTCCGCATGTTGGACATATTCTGGTATGTGGCGCCCGCTTTCCGCGAGAGAAAACTCGAGGTTTACTGGACCGACATTACGGTCCTGATCGGCATGGGAGGAATCTGGCTCGCCTACTTCATTTGGAATTTGAAGAAACGGCCCATGCTGGTGCCCAACGACCCGCGCAATACTTATTCCGTGAAGGGGCGTGCCCACTAATATGGAACACTCCATCCATCCAACGTCCCCAAATGGTAGCGGCCATGAACAAAGCGAGATCAGCGTTCGCTTCATCGTGGTCTCGCTGGCGGTCCTGCTGGTCGGTACGTTTCTCGTCGCTTTGCTGGTGGTGGGAATCTTCCGGTTCTTCAGCCATGAGTATCAAACCCAGGAGTCGGCCAAGCAAAGTCAGCAGCAGATTCCACCCGAGCCGCGCATTGAAGTGGAACCCTATAAACAACTCCTCGATGTCCACGCGCGCGAGGACCACGTCTTGAGTTCCTACGCGTGGGTAGACAAGAGCCAGGGCATCGTAAGGATCCCCATCAATCAGGCCATCGATGAACTAGCCAAGAAGGGATTGCCCACGCACGACTATCTACCGGACATCCTGGCGTCCAAAGGAAGTAAAAATGCCCCGAAGTAATTTTTTGCCCAGATCTCTACCCCTGCCTGTACCTGTATCTGTATCTGTATCTGCACCCACCGTGGCGCACGCACTCTTGCGTGCCGCGTCGGCACTCCTGCCGACGCTAGGTATAAAAAGAATCTCCTTGTGCCTTCTCACCGTGGCGCTAGCCATTCCGCTTGTCGCTCAACAATACGGCCTTCCCGCCATCGCTCGCGGCGTCGGCATCGACCAAAATTTAAACGCCCAACTCCCCCTCGAACTCACCTTCAAGGACGAAACCGGCCAAACCGTTCGCCTGGGCCAATACTTTCGCCAGAAACCGGTAGTGCTGGCGCTGGTCTATTACGAATGTCCCATGCTCTGCAACATGGTCCTGAACGGCCTCACTCACAGCATGGAGCAAAGCACGCTCGACCTGGGCAAGGATTACGAAGTGGTCACCGTCAGCTTCAATCCTCATGAAACCTGGCAATTGGCGGCATCCAAGAAAGCCAACTATGTCGAAAAGTACAAAGGCAAGGGCGCGGTGGAAGGCTGGCATTTCCTGACCGGCCAGGAAGCCAACATCAAGAAGCTGGCCGACGCAGCCGGGTTCCACTATAAGTACGATCCAATCTCAAAGCAGTTCGCCCACGCCAGCGCCATCATGGTGATCACTCCCGAGGGCCGCATCGCGCGCTATTTCTACGGAATCGAATACAAGCCTAGGGATTTCCGATTAGGCTTGGTGGAAGCCTCCCAGCACAAAATCGGATCGCCGGTGGATGCCATCATGCTGTTCTGCTTTCACTATGATCCGATGACCGGCAAATATGGCCTCATCATTACGAACGTCATCCGGATCCTTGGATCCGCCACTGTGATCGCGCTGGGCGCTCTGCTGTTCGTTCTCATCCGGCGCGACCGTAATCGGCACGATGCCTCCGCCGCCCTAGGGAGGCCTGCCTAAGCAAATGCAGATACCATTTTTACCCGAAGCAGCCTCCACCACCGCCGCGAGCGTCGATTACCTGTATTACTATCTATCCGCGGTTACGGTGGTGATGTCCACGCTGATCTTCGCGGCTGTTTTCATCTTTGCCATCAAATACCGGCGCCGCTCGGATGATGAAATTCCCGAGCCCATCCACGGCTCTTTAAAACTCGAAATCGCCTGGTCGGTAATTCCGTTTCTCATCATGCTCACGTTCTTCTGGTGGGGTGCGCAGATCTATTTCGCCAACGCCAGCCCGCCGCCGGATGCCATGGATGTGTACGCGGTCGGCAAGCAATGGATGTGGAAAATCCAATATCCGGAAGGCCAGCGCGAGATCAACGAATTGCACGTCCCAGTGGGGCGGCCCGTGAAGGTAACCCTCGCTTCCGAAGATGTCATCCACAGCTTCTTCATCCCGGCCTTTCGGCTGAAGCACGATGTAGTGCCCGGCCGGTATAACAGCATGTGGTTCACGGCCACCAAGCCCGGCCGCTATCACCTGTTCTGCGCAGAGTATTGCGGAACCGAACATTCCGGCATGGTCGGCTGGGTCACCGTGATGACCGAACCGGATTATGAGAACTGGTTGAGCAACGGAGGCGCGGAAGGCACCATGGTGCAGCAAGGCGAGCGGCTGTTCGGGCAGTATGGCTGCTCCACTTGCCATCAACTCGATCAGCAAGGCCGCTGCCCCATCCTGCGCGGCGTCTACGGCTCGCGCGTACAGTTGAACGATGGAAAAACCGTGTTGGCCGACGACGCCTACATTCGCGAGTCAATCCTCAATCCAAATGCGAAGATCGTCGCCGGCTACAAATCGGATGTCATGCCGACCTACGTAAGCCAGATTAACGAGGAGCACCTGCTGCAGTTGATCGTCTACATTAAGTCTCTGGCCATCACAAAAGCTCCAGGTGCTGTAGCAGCGCCTGGAACTGAGGGTAAAAAATGAGTACCGTTTTACAAGATCCACAGACCATAGAAACGCCGAATTACTTGAACGCGGAGTACGGCTGGAAGTCCTGGCTGTTTACCACGGACCATAAGCGCATCGCTGTTCTATACATGATTTCCATCACGGTGATGTTCGTCCTGGGTGGCATCTTCGCCGGGCTCATCCGGCTGGAGTTGCTCACGCCGCAAGGCGATCTGGTCAATTCAGACACCTACAACAAGTTCTTCACCATGCACGGCATCATCATGGTGTTCTTCTTTCTCATCCCGTCCATCCCTGCCACGCTTGGAAACTTCTTAGTGCCCATGATGATCGGCGCCAAGGATCTCGCGTTCCCGCGCATCAATCTGTTGAGTTGGTACATTTACATCGCTGGCGCACTGTTCGCTCTCATCGCCATTGTGATGGGCGGAGTCGACACCGGCTGGACATTCTACACCCCCTTCAGCAGCACTTTTTCGAATACCTTCGTCATCACAGCCGCGGTCGGTGTATTCATCGCCGGCTTCTCGTCCATTCTCACCGGACTCAATTTCATCGTCACCATTCACAAAATGCGCGCCCCCGGCATGACCTGGGGCCGGCTGCCGCTGTTTGTCTGGGCCCATTACGCCACTTCCCTGATTCAGGTGCTCGGTACGCCGGTAGTCGCAATCACGCTGGCGCTGGTGGCCCTGGAACGCGCCTTCCACATTGGCATCTTCGATCCGGCCATCGGTGGCGATCCCATTCTGTTCCAGCACATGTTCTGGTTCTATTCGCATCCGGCCGTGTACATCATGATTCTGCCGGGCATGGGCGTGATCAGCGAACTGGTCTCCTGCTTTTCCCGCAAAGCCGTATTCGGGTATTCTTTCGTGGCGGCCTCCAGCATCGGGATCGCGGTTATCGGCTTCCTGGTTTGGGGACACCACATGTTCGTCACGGGCATGTCGATGTACGCCAGCCTGTATTTCTCGCTGCTGAGCTTTCTGGTGGCTGTTCCTTCCGCTATCAAAGTATTCAACTGGACCGCGACCATGTTCCGAGGCTCCATCAGCTACGACACGCCCATGCTGTATGCCTTCGGCTTCATCGGCCTGTTCACCATCGGTGGACTCACCGGCCTGTTCCTGGCTACGCTGGCGGTGGACGTTCATGTCACCGATACTTATTTCGTCGTAGCTCACTTCCATTACGTAATGGTGGGAGGAATGGTGCTGGCTTACATGGGAGGGCTCCATTTCTGGTGGCCGAAGATAACTGGGCGAATGTATCCGGAAGGGTGGGCCAAGTTCTCGGCCCTATTGGTTTTCGTCGGTTTCAACCTCACGTTCTTCCCGCAATTCATTGCCGGTTATCTCGGCCAGCCGCGCCGCTATCATGCCTACGCGCCGGAATTTCAGGTGTATAACGTGTTGTCCACCGCCGGCGCT
>OCTA010003231.1_pt1 | contig 14485 bp, 12 predicted proteins | sample 1538991 | NCBI WGS metagenome assembly OCTA01 (sample SAMEA3539302, study PRJEB22396) | soil metagenome | biome: tundra; feature: field; material: soil | place: USA | collected 2010-05 | depth 0.15 m | reverse complement strand
GAGCAATTAAAACGGCCGATTGACGGCCTTCGTCCATATGGAGATTAGAAGACGGATAAAGATTAGTCCCCATCATTCCGCTTCGTGGTGGCATCTGGTACGGCGATCGAATAAAGATCATCGAAGGAGCTGCGTTCAGGAGCCGACCAACCATCGAGGCACACCCTATTCATTTTCCGTGCCCGATTCCAAGACTTCGCTCCGCCCCCGCAGCCGACGCTAACGGATGGGCGAGCTCCCACACCTTCTGTAGGCGGCAAAGGGCACCGAAACCCATTGATTTCATTGAAGAACTGGCTGCTCCGGAAGGTTTTCGGTTCCCCCACCCAGCGGTGCCTTGGTGTACACCCCACCTTCCGACAGATTCGTGTTTCGAATAAAGGGGAATTCTGATATGCTGTTCCCACGCAATGGTGTGCGGGTTGGTTGCGACCCGCGGAATGATGGTGACCACACGGATTGACGAGGTATGAGCGCTATCGGATTCACTCAGACTGCTCGCGCGCTCAAGATCGATACGCCTCTCGGCGAAAACACCCTCCTCCTGCAATCGGTCGCGGCCGACGAGGCCATTTCCCGCCCATTCCGTTTCCAACTAGAACTGCTCTCCGAGGACCCCGCGGTCGCGTTCGACGACATAGTCGGCAAGCCGGTGAGTATTCATGTCCAGACCTATGACGCGGAGCGCCGGTTCAACGGATTCATCAGCCGGTTTTCACAGGGCGGGCAGGATCGGCGTTTCACGTACTACTCGGCCGAGATGGTGCCATGGCTGTGGTTCCTTACTCGTACAGCCGACTGCCGTATCTTTCAGCGGCAGAGTGCGCCGGACATTATTAAGCGGATTTTCCAAGACCTGGGCTTCACCGACTTCGAGTTTCGTCTCTACAAATCGTACCGATCGCGCGAGTATTGCGTCCAGTATCGCGAGACCGACTTTAATTTCGTGTCACGCCTGATGGAGGAGGAGGGAATCGCCTACTTCTTCGAACACGACAACCACACGAACAAGCATACGCTCGTGCTTGCCGACGACTCCGATTCTCACAAATCGTGTCCAGGCCAATCCAAAGTTCGCTGCGACTACACGTCGGGCGGTTCCAAGCGGGAAGACCATATTCAGGATTGGCACATGGAGCAGGAGTACCGTCCCAGCGCGTGGGCCCACACGGATTACAACTTCGAAACGCCCAGCACTAAGTTAATGGCAACCGTGCAGGACGAAGGAAGCTATGAAATCTACGATTACCCCGGCGTGTATCTGAAGCGGGCGGACGGCGATCAGTTGGCCAAGACCCGGCTCCAGGAAACCGTTGCCTTCAAGAGCCGCGCGACAGGCAGGTCGAACTGCCGCTCCTTCAGCACTGGATTGACCTTCGACCTACTAGGACATTACCGCAAGGATGTGAACCGTAAGTGGATGCTGACGGCCCTCCACCATCGCGCGACGATGGGGGGGGCTTACGGCGCCGCCGGGGGGCAAGATGAAGGCTTCGTTTACACCAACACCTTCGAAGCCATTCCGGCCACGACCCCTTTCCGGCCGCCACGTGCTACGCCCAAACCTGTTGTGCAGGGGTGTCAGAGCTCCGTCGTCGTCGGGCCGGGCGGCGAGGAGATCTACACATATAAGTACGGTCGCGTAAAGGTGCAGTTTCACTGGGATCGCGAAGGCAAGAAGAACGAGAATTCGTCGTGCTGGATGCGCGTGTCCTACCCCTGGGCTGGTAAGGGTTGGGGAGGCATTCACATCCCGCGCATTGGTCAGGAGGTCATCGTCGATTTCCTGGAAGGCGATCCGGACCAGCCCATCGTCACTGGACGTGTGTACCACGCGGAGAATATGCCCCCATGGGGCTTGCCCGCCAAGGGGATGGTCAGCGGAATCAAGTCGGACTCCACTAAGGGCGGCGGCGGTTACAACGAGTTCTCCATGGACGACACCAAAGGGAATGAGTTGATCAACGTACATGCTCAGTTCGATCAGGCGGTCCGCGTGGAGCACGATGAGCGAACCAGCGTCGGACATGACCGGACGGAGGACGTCGGCAACAACGAGAAGATCACGATTGGCGTGAACCGGACCGAGAAGGTGGGGTCCAACGAGAGCATTACGATCGGCTCCAATCGCACCGAGAAGGTCGGCGTGAACGAAGACATCACGATCGGCGCTAACCGAACGGAGCATGTGGGCGCCAGCGAGACGATTACGGTGACGTCGAACCGAACGCGGGTGGTCGGGATCAATGAAGCGGTCGGAGTGGGCGCGGCGCAGGAGATCACGGTAGGCGGGTTGCAGGCAATCACGGTCGGCGCGATGCGGACGAAGACAGTCGGCGCGAGCGAGAATGTGGACATCGGGGTGAATCAGTCGATCGATGTGGGCGCGAACCAATCGGTCAACGTCGGATCGAAGCAAACGATCGACGTAGGGTCCGATCAGTCGCTGACCGTTGGTGGGGGAAGGACGACGAGCATCGGGAAGGCAGATTCGCTGACAGTAGGAAAGAGCCTGACGATCAACGCAGCGGACGAGATCATGATCCAGACCGGCAGCGCCAGCATTCACATGAAAAAGGATGGGACCATCACCATTCAGGGCAAGGACATTATGGTGAAGGGCTCGGGCGAGATCGATGTGAAGGCCACCAAGAACGTGACTATGAAGGGCCAGAAGATACTTCAGAATTAGGTGAGGAACTGCTTTGACACGCGATAAGGTTTTGCGCATCCGCCGCCGGGCAACCGGACCCATCGGCTTCACCCGAGGCATGCTGACAGGGTACAGCGAGCAAGGTGAACCGCTGGTGGACTTTCCGGGGAATCCTGCCGGTAAACCTGCACCGGCTGTTTCAACCGTCCCGCTGGAGCCGGGGTTCGCCGGTCGCGAATGCGTGCTTGCCTTCGAGGATGGCGACGCCGGCCGGCCGATATTGATGGGCTTGACGCAAGCACCGCTCGCGCCGGAGGGTGTGGATCGGCAGAGGCCTCTCGAGATGGTTGTCGATGGGAAGAGGTTCGTTTTTACGGCCGAGGATGAGATCGTTTTGCGCTGCGGACGTGCGAGCATCACACTCACCCGCGCCGGAAAGGTACTGATCCGTGGCGCCTATCTTCTGAACCGTTCCTCTGGTGTCAATCGCATCAAAGGCGGCTCCGTTCAGATCAACTAAGAGCTGCGATGGAACTGCTCAACGCGACCGGGATGCAGGCTGGATACACGATGGGATTGCGGCCAGACGGCCGGGAACTGCTGGTCGTCGTCGTCAAGGGGACCTTCGATATTCCCGCGGGCCTAGGGGAGGCAAAGCTTGCCGAGGACCAGGTCCCTCTGGTGGAGGCTGATACGTTCACCGGCGAACCGGGGCTATCGGCGCCGGTCTACGAGAGCGACTACGCCCCCGTGAAACCGCACTGTGATGTCCTTCTCCTGGGCTCGGCGTACGCGCCGTATGGACACCCGGCGGAACGCGTAAGGGTCTCGCTGCGTGTGGGCGCGATGCACAAGCAATTCGATGCAGTGGGCGACCGCGTCTGGAGAAGCGACATGTTTGAGACTGTGGCAACCGATCCGGAGCCCTTCACGATCATGCCGCTTTCTTACGATGCAGCCTTCGGCGGTTTGGACAATCTGAGTCCCGACCCCAGCAAGCATGAAGCCTGGCCTTCGAACCCGGTTGGCAGAGGATTTTTTCGCGAGAGCCGTGGCAGCCTGATTGACAACAAACCGCTGCCGAACACCGAGGAACCGGGCAAACCCGTTGCCAGCCCCAAGGGCAATTATGTTCCGATGGGTTTCGGACCCATCGGGCGCGCCTGGCAGCCTCGTCCCCGGTATGCGGGGACCTACGACCAGGATTGGGTCGATAACGTGTTCCCGTTCCTGCCGGCCGACTTCGACGATCGCTACTACCAATGTGCGCCGCTCGACCAGCAACTCGAGTATCTGCGCGGCGACGAAGAAGTCAACCTGCTGAACCTTACGCCCCAAGGCGAGACCGCATTTCGCCTTCCGAGGCGGGAAGTCCCCGTCACGTTTTTTCTCAAGAACTATGAGGAGAAGGAGGTCGATGCGGCCTGCGACACGCTCATCATTGAGCCCGACCTGGGCCGCTTCGCGATGGTCTGGCGCGCCGCGCTGCCCCTGCGGAAAAACATGTTTGAGGTCGCCCAGGTGGTCGCCGGGCGTATGCCGCGCGGCTGGTATCGCGCGCGCCAGTTAGGCAAGACTTACTACCCCTCCCTGAAAGCGCTGGTAGACACCCGCCGCGCCGACCGTCGGGAATCCGGGGATGATGTGGAAGAACCGGAGGAGGTCGGGGAGACCGAGGCGTGAAACCGATTGCCATCATCGCCGCTGGTATGGTTACAGGGGTTGGGCTGGATGCGCCGTCCTCCTGTGCCGCAATTCGCTGCGCTATCGACAACTTCTCCGAGACCCGTTTCATGGACAATGGCGGCGAGTGGATCATTGGGAGTCAGGTACCGCTCGAACAGCCATGGCGAGGGCTACCCAAACTTGTCCACATGGTGGTGCCCGCCATCCGCGAGTGCCTGGCCCAGACCGAGGGCGTGGGCCCGGAAAGGATTCCTCTGTTCCTGTGCGTCGCCGAAAGGGAACGCCCCGGCCGACTGGAAGGTCTCGATGACGAGCTGTTTTCAGCGATCGAGGCCGCATTGGGCGTGCGCTTTCATGCTCTGTCGGCGGTGATTCCGCGTGGTCGGGTGGCAGGCGGTCTGGCGATGCTTCAGGCGCGCCAATTGATTCACGATGAACGCCTGCCCTTGTGCATCATCGCCGGTGTGGACAGCTACCTAATAGCGGGGACGCTCGCTGCCTATGAGGCGAAGAATCGACTGTTGACAAGCCAGAACTCGAACGGCTTCATCCCGGGCGAAGCTGGCGGGGCGGTCTTGGTGGGCCGTCAATCGGCGGGCAATCTCGTCTGCGTCGGGATTGGCACAGGCGAAGAGGTCGCCACCATCGACTCGGAGGAACCGCTACGTGCCGACGGAATGGTGAAGGCGATCAACGCCGCCCTCGACGACGCTGGCCGAACGATGGCCGATGTGGACTACCGCATCACCGATTCGAACGGCGAGCAGTACTGGTTCAAGGAAGCCGCTCTCGCCGTCACCCGCATTCTTCGCGTCCGCAAAGAGGAATTCGAGATCTGGCACCCCGCCGACTGCATTGGCGAAGTCGGCGCAGCGATCGGGCCGTGCGCTCTTGCCGTCGCACTTGCAGCATCACGCAAGGCGTACGCACCTGGCCCTCACCCGTTGTGCCACTTCAGCGGCGAGCGCGACGAGCGACTCTCAATGCTATTGTCCGGAGCCAGCGGAGGCGTTAACTGATGGGCTGCGCAGTCTACGCTAACAACAACATGATCGCCTGCAAGGCAGCCGACGGCAAGACTGTCGCCGCCACTCCCGATGTCTGTTTCACTCCCCCGCTGACGCCAGCCACCCCGCCGGGCGTACCCATCCCATACCCGAACACCGCGATGGCCAGTGATACGACGGACGGCACGAAGACCGTGATGATATCGGGCAAAGAGGTGATGCTCAAGGACAAGTCCTGCTTCAAGACAAGCACCGGTGACGAAGCCGGCAGTGCGCCGAAACACGGCGTGGTCACAAGCAAGATTAAGGGAAAGGCCAACTTCTGTGCCTGGTCGATGGATGTAAAGTTCGAGGGCGAGAACGTCCCCCGTCACCTTGACATCACCCTTCACAACGAGGCATCGCTGCCAGCCAACACGCCGACCTGGCCGTATCTGGACGGAATGAGCGCGCCAGCGAAACAAGCCGCATGCGGCAAGGAAATGAAGGCGGTCACTACGAACTGCCCAAATTGCGAAGACACCAGCCATACCGAGAAGGACTGTCCTACGATGTACGCGGACAAGACAAAGAACGCGGGCTACAAGAACGATCCTTGCGTAAAGGCAAAGCGCTGCATGCTGCTCCCCTACAAGAGGCAAGACAATAAGAAGGGAGGCTGTTGCCCTGGTCAAACCGCTCACCACATCGTTCCAAAGCACCATTTTCCAGCTTCAGATTTTCCTGGGTACGACGAGGGCGACGCTCCGTGTGTATGCGTAGAAGGACATTCTTGGCATCGCAATGACGACAGCCCATTCAGGAAAGTCGATAAGACCCATCCGGACATGCACGACATACAGGATGCAAATGAGAGGCTTTCAATTGATATCGTCGAGCAAGCCAAGGCTGGCGGCCAGGATGTCGGGAGTCGCACACCCGACCATGCGATGGACTTTGACGATGCTCGTACGAGTGGGGTCGATGCACACATGCAGGTATTTAAGCCTCCCTGCTCAGAGGATTGCTTGAAGGCGCAGATCAACGCTTATCACAGACAGAGTTCTGTCGGCGTGCGCGACAATAGTCTGATTCACACGAAGCCGACGGGAGCCGCGGATTAATGTGCGACCACGATGGAGGTCATTCTGTGAATATTAATGTAGACGCTATCAAGCGAGATTTTGTTTTTGTTGGTGGCCAAGTCTTGCGGTCCTCGACTTATGTATTCGTTGCGCACCACGGCCCTTCTCTTGATGAGGACACCTACCGTGCACACGTGCTGCGATGGGAGGCTGGCGCGTGGCAGGATTCAGCAGAATTCAACTGGCAGGCGGTGGGTCTTACGATCTCACAGGAGGAACCACTTAGGGTTTTTGTACTCGGCCGTGATGGCCAGGTTGGCATCTTGGAGGGGAAAACGAGACGGGAGCAGCACATAGATCCCAAAAGGCCTCTAGGGCCAATGAGAGGTATCGATCGTATCGACTCTGTCGTCTACGCCTACGGAATGAAACGCGAAGTCTATAGGCTCCGGAATGCCGGAAATTGGGAACGCTATAGCGAGGGAATGCAGTTAGCGTTGCCACCAGGAAAGGTCGATGTCTCTGCTCTGATAAAAAAAGGGATAAAGGAGATGGGTGGAATCAATTCGATTGCCGCCACACCAGACCACGTGCTTTTCGCTTTCGGCATGCGAGGAGAGATCTGGTGGTTGGACAAGGATGTATGGCGAAAGATGGATAGCCCCACGAACTTGATGCTTACAGATTCGGTGGCGGGCGAGGATGGTGAAATAACGGTATGCGGACAGTCTGGTGTCATTCTTCAGGGACACGGAGACGCATGGCAAACGATCCAGTACACAGGGCCGGAGGACCTCGACTTTTGCGCAATCTCCATTCTCAACGGCCAAATCTACCTGGCGGATGGCCATTCCTTGCGTACCCTTCATGCGAACTTACTACAGGTTGTCGACTTTGGCGTTGGAAGCATAGTTCCGTCTTCTTCGCTCCACAGCTTGCACGGATTCCTCCTTTCCGTGGCAGGCAAAGAAGTCTTTGTAACCGAAAATGGCGAGCGTTGGACCAGCCTTCTGCAATAATAGTGACCGACGAACTCGAGGTGCTAGGCACCCAAACCATCTTGGACTTGCGCAATGCCGACTGACACTGCTTAGTACGCGGAATGATCGTGGCACCTGTTCCAATAATACTTTCCCAGCACGCCGAGAACGCCGCCTTCCTCTGGCACCTCCGCAGTCGTGCTATCCATCAACCTCACTACTCGCTCACCGACCTCGCCAAACTAGACCTCCGCGTTGACGCCAACCTCGACGGCCTGCGAATCGCCGGCGAAGCGGGGTGGCAAATTAGCATGGAAGCTCTGGCCGAAGGAGAAGCCGGCGAAGTCTTCGCCGCGGCCGTCTTGGCATTTGAAAGCGGCGACAGCGATCGTATCGAAACCGTGCAGAAAGTAGGAACGACGTCGCCCGCTTTATTGGACGGCCTAGTCTCGGCGCTGGGATGGGTCGGATTTCCCCAAACCCAACCGTTCATCCGGCAGTACTTGGCGTCGACCAACCCGGTCGATCAGCGAGTGGGCATCGCCGCATGCGGCATTCAACGTCAGAATCCCGGGCTGGCATTACTGAACGCGTTCGCGAGTCCCGACCCTCTCCTCAGATCCCGTGCGCTGCGGGCAGCCGGAGAACTTGGGCTGGACGATCTCTTGTCCGAAACCCGGAAGCATCTGGCCGATACGGACGACCGCTGCCGCTTCACCGCGGCGTGGTCGGTAACGCTTTTCTCCGCCGATGCAGAAGCCCTTGCCCTCCTGACCCGCGCCGCCGAGTCACTCGCTGTTCGCCGTATGGACGGCGCCGCAGGCGGCGCGGTCCGCTCCTTAGCGTCGCGACCGACTATCATCGCAGCCGGGGCATTCGGCGATCCCTCGAGTATTCCGTGGATGTTGGAGCAGATGAAGGTGCCGGAACTCGCGCGAGTGGCGGGCGAAGCGTTCACCATGATTACGGGCGTCGACATCGCCTTCGAAGACCTGGATGCCGACAAGCCCGAAGAGTTCGAGGCGGGACCCACCGAGAACCCCGAGGACGAAGACGTTGCGATGGACCCCGACGAGCATCTGCCTTGGCCCGAACCCGCCCTGATCGCGAAATGGTGGGCGCAACATGAAGGCGGCTTCCGCCCTGGCCAACGCTATCTCGTAGGTCAGCCAATTACCGTCCCCTGGTGCAGGCAGGTTCTTCGCGAGGGCCGCCAAAGACAGCGCGCCGCGGCGGCCCTGGAGATTGCACTGCGGGAACCGGGGCAGCCGCTCTTCAACGTAGCGGCGCCGGGATTTCGTCAGCAGCAAATTCTTGGATTGAGGCGCTAACCCTTCGGACCCGAACGTTTGTCCCCAGTGTCGCGCGCTGATTCTGGTATAGTAACCTTTGTCCATGTCTCCCGATCTCGATCCTGCGCAGCTGCTCAGATTACATGGCGTCACCAGGCAAGTCGCCCAGGCATGTCTCCGCCGCCTCCGCTCCCACCTCGACACGTTGGCCCCCCTCTTCCGTTCCCGCCGCTTCTTGGGCGACCACATGGAAGGCACAGGCAAGGAGGCAGCCCCCGGAGCCGACCGCAATTTCGCCGACCTCCAGCAGATCTACGGGCGGGCCGCCGTGCGGCCCTTCGACCTCCGCCCCGAAATCCACAGCCCCCTCGAATCGCTCGCTTCGCAGTTCCAAATCGACGAGTGGGAGTACATTCAGGCCATCGAGACCGACCGCGGCTGGCAATCGATTCGCATCACTACGCCGCTGACCTGGGTCGTGACCTATAAGTCCGCCCTTTCGCTCCCGACCCTGCTTGGGGTCATGGCAGGCGGGGGGCAACGGGACCCCGAGGCCGTGCGAGCGTTCGTCCTTCGGGCGTGCCTGATCAGCGAGTTGTTCGCGAAGTTGCCGGCGCTTAAGGACCTGCTCCAAGGACTTCGGTTTCCGGTTACCGTGCGCCACCTGCCGCAATTCGGCGATCTGCCGCTGGTCACTGTGTCGGCCCCGTTCCGCACGTTTCGTCCGGACGATAAACTGGTCGCGATGGCAGCCGGGCTCGCAGGAGGCACGTCGTTCGCCGAGGTGCTGGACATCGATAGCGTGCGCAACCTGTCCGATCCGTTGCGCGAGGAGGCGCTCGCGATGCTGGCTAACCAGCAGGTGGTAATGGAGTCATGAAACGCCAGCCAAAAGTCGTCTGGACCAAGGGGATGTTCCTGCTCCCGCAGCACTTCCAGGCGCAGGATCGGCATTTCCAGGACGTCCTGGATTTTCGCTTCGGCGCCTCGCAGTTTGCGAACTATGGCGTGACGAAGATCGAGGTCGATGCGGAGAAGCTGGCGAACGGCACGTTCAGCCTGATTTCCGCCCGCGGTGTGATGCCCGATGGCGAGCCGTTCGACATGCCGGCCTCAGACGAACTGCCCGCGAACCGCGAGGTCGCCGCGCATTGGCCGCTCAACGAGCCGACACTCGATGTCTATTTATCGCTTCCCGAGTTGCGCCCGAACGCGCCCAACATCACTCTGGAAGGGAAGCGCAACACCGCTGCGGCCATTGAGACGCGCTACACCTCGGTCACCAAGCCGGCACCCGATGAAAATGAAGGCGGCGACGAACGAGCCCTCACGGTCGCGAAGAAGGCCTTCCGTCTGCTGTTCGGCAGTGAGTTCCGAGACGGCCATTCGTGTTTGCGCCTCGCTCAGGTGGAGCGCAATTCGGCCGGATTGCCGGTTCTGCGAAATTCCTTCGCCGCTCCCTGCCTGGACATCGCCTCAAGCGATTATTTATTGGGCCTGCTGCGCCGGCAGGTGGAGATCCTGCTGACGAAAAGCACGTCGCTCTCCAGTATCCGTACGGATCGGGGAAAGGCCGCGGGCTTCAGCGGATCGGAGATCGACAAGTTCTGGCTGCTGCACACTGTGAATAGTTTTTTGCCGGAATTGAAGCACCTTTTCCGCACGCGCAAGGGACACCCAGAGGTCGCGTTCGTGGCGATGCTGCGATTGGCAGGCGCGCTCTATACGTTCGCGAAGGAGGGCAGCCCCGGCGATCTTCCGGATTACGATCATGAGAACCTGGGCGGCTGCTTCACTGAACTCGACGCGCGCATTCGCGACCTGATCGAGGTCTCGCTGCCCACAAAGTTCCGCGCGATCCCGCTGAGATGGACGGATCGCGAACGTTGGACGGGTACGATTGAGGACGATAACCTGTTCCGGAATAAGAGCCAGTTTTATCTGGCGGTCAGCGGGAAGATGGGTGTGGTGGACCTGATACAGAAGGTGCCGCAGTACCTGAAGCTTGCCGCGGAGGATGATCTGGAACGAATCGTATCCAAAGCGATTGCGGGCCTGGTTTTGAACTATGTGCCCGTCAAGCCGGTGAATACTAAACAGGAAGACCAGTATTTCCAGATCAACCAGTCCGGTCCGCTCTGGGACAAGGTGATACTATCCCGGAGAATCGGGGTCTATGCCTCTGCGGACATTGTCGAGCCGAAGATGGAACTGGTTGCTGTTTGGGAATAGCGATTCGGCTCAAGACCGGGGCGGCAGGGAATACGGGCAAGTGAAACGGCGAATCATACAGTCCTTAGCGTGGCCGTGCTTGTGAGAATCATCATCCGAGCGGAATCCGTAACTCACAAGAACTGGCTCTAGCCGTCCGAAGCCGAAGGGCTATGATTGACGGCACAGAATTGTTGGAGTAACCTGCAATAGGCAATTCAGGAGTTAGTATTTGGCATCGTCCCGCAAACCCGGCCCACTCGGGGCAGACGGCATGGCTCCGAACATTGATGACGGGACGCTCGCCCGCACCGTATCACCCAGACCTGGGCCAGTGAGCATCCACGGTGAATTGTCTCTCCCTGGCGTTCATTCAAAGTCCAATCGACAGCGCACATTTCATAAAGGCTTGCCGACGCTTCAGAAGGGCGCGCAAGGCAAGCATGTCCGCTGGCTGCAGGTCTTACTCAATCAGCACAAAGCAGCTCAACCGTCATTGAAGGAAGACGGCTACTTTGGGCCAAAAACTCTCGCCGCCGTAATTAATTTCCAGCGTTCCGGGTCGGTCTCTTCTGATGGCGTTGTGGGAATGCAAACGTGGTTGAAAGTACTAGTGCCCGAGGCGCGCTTGCAGCAATCTCCACCCCTCGACGGTAATGCCGCCAGGCCTGTCGCCGATTGGTCGTTAACGCATCGTTTTGAAGAGGTGCTGAGGCTCGCGCCTAACCACATGGCGCCAGAATTGGCCGCTCAATTTAGGGCCATGATCACGCCGGTGAATGTCAGCATGATCGCCGCCAGTCTCGCAGCCTGGGCAGTTTCGCATGCCTTCGGAGCTGGAGAAATGGTCGATATTGGCCTTCTCGCTGTTGGCACAATCTTTATCGGCATGGCGGTCTTCAAGGCAGGGGAGGACATTGGCGAGTGCGTGATGACCACGCTTCACGCGGAGACGCCGTCTGATCTCGACAGGGCTGCTGATTATCTTGCGCAGGCAGTCGCAATAATTGGCGTTGTAGCTCTCTTCTCGCTCTTAGCAAGGGTGGGGGCCAAGTTCGGGAGGGGTGGCAGCGGCATGGAGGAAGATGCCCTTGGCGCCGCCGCTGAAAAGCCGCTCACGAAGTCCTCCGAGGCGTCGCCGCCGAGACAGGGTCCACGCCCACGAGAAGAACCTCCGCCAGCGGAAATTACGGATCCGATCGCCCAACGCCGGGCTGCTAATCAAGGGCTGCGTGACAGCCCACAGTTCGAGAAGGACCTTGCTGTCGCGCATGTTTCTCAGCAACAATTAGAGTGGATGAACAACAAGGAGGCACCACTTGGATTTGAGAGTCCGCAGCAGTTCCAATCGTTCAAGCAAGAGCTATCACAGGCATTGCTGCAAGACGGATTGGACGATGCCCAGGTTGGCATGAAGGGTACAGCGACAACTTTCTATTCAGAAAATCCCGGAAAGCCCGTTGGCCACTTTTGGGATGCAGATCCAACTCACCCTGGAGACTATGACATCAATCTCTCGAGCGACAAAATGGCTCAACAAATGGATAAAGCGGGTATTGACGTAAGCCCGAAGTATGGTATTTTCCGCACCGCAGACATGAACTCCCAATTTCCAGCAGTATCTGACTTCTCCGCTAAGTGGTCAGGAATCTTAGGACGCGACGTCAACGTCGTCGGATACCCATCCGACGCGGTACCGGTGCGCGATCCGACCGAGTTCATCGTGGTGAAGTAGATGAATAAAAACTACCTTTGTATCGATTTCAAATCAAACCTCAACCCTGACCAGATGCTTGCACGACTGAGACAGGAATTCCCCGAAGCCAGGTGGCATGGAAGCGACACCGACACACAAGGCCCATCACTCTCTTCACTCACCAAGGGTAAACCTCAGCTCAAGATTTTCTTTGAGGAGGGGAAAAGTAGATTCTGCGTGAATTTTTCGCCCTTGGGCTTGCATGGCTCGGAACTGGACAACTACAAGGACCAGTTCGTCACCTATGTGCAACGCCAAGTGCTTCCCTCGTTAGCGGCATGATTGTGTAGATCACAACGCCTTTCGCGTGAGTTACGCCGGATAATCTGTTGGTTATGGTTGGAGACGGGGGTAGAGGTCAGGCCCACATGTTCGGAATAACGCGTCCCGTGCAGGTTGCTCGAAGGGCTCGGTCTTCAGCCACGCGCTCCAGCCGAGACGCAGGGCCACCTCGCTGTCGCCTCCGAGGACCGGCCAAGGAACTCCCTGCGACAGGGTCTTCCCGGCTTGGTCCACCTCATCGTTGGCCTGAAGGATGAGTTGAATCTCGAAGTCCAGGACCGGGCCGACATAGAAGCGCACCAGATCGTGCAGTTTGGTGGTTGCCTCTTGCCCCGGGAGAAACGCCGCAAACTGGTCCAACTTCAACGGGCCGAGTTGCACACGGAAGCGGCCCTGAGGATCCCAGATCATGTCGCCTGCGATGGCTCCCAATCCCAGGCAGTTGTTTAAATCCGCTGATTCCAGATCGGCCTTGTTCTCCGGTTTGAGCTGATGCCAAGCTCCGATAAATTCCTGAATCTCCACCGGCACGCCAAAGTAGTCGTGCAAGATCGCGCGTAGCGACGAGACACAGCGCGGCCTTTGCGCGAACAGCCCCGCATACCGCAGCAGTGCGTGATCCGGCACTGTCATTCGGTCGCGCAGCCCTGCCGTCCCGAGGCCGATCACGTCGAACAGATATGCCGTCAGATCGTCGGTCTGGGTCCGGGCCGCTGCCAACTGGTAGCGCACCGGGAAGCGATGCTTTTCCCACGCGCGATAGAAGAGCGACAGCAGCCGATGATTGAAGAGGTCGAAGAACTCCGCCATCGCGAAATCCTTGGCACGGGCATCCTTTACTGCGGCACGCGCGAGAATGTGTTCGGTGTAGTGGAGTGGCAGCACGCCCTGAACGCCCGTCAGGCCCATGAAGGCGACTGTCATTTGCGGCGGGTCGGTTTCCGCCGTGAGCGCATGAATCGCGCTGGCCTGAAACTCCAGGCTTTGGCGCACTTTGAAGCGCACCGGCTCGGCGTGCGGATGCGCGACCCCGCCGACCGCCGGCCGCTCGCTCTGCAACAAGTGCAAAAGCCGCACCGCCTGGAAGAAATCGAACTCGAACGGGCACTCGAACAGAACCTCTTCTAACGACTCTTCGCGATGCCTCACAACACCCCCTGCTGTCCGATGCGCACTGGCCATTGCTTGATCAATCCCGTCCGCTGCCGGCTGCGAATCGCCAATCTGGTATAGGAGTTCACCGCGGAATACAAACCGACGAAACTCTCCAGGACAGCCCCGAACAGGAACACGCCAGAGCCGGCATATTGCGATTCATCGAACTCCAGCTCGACACTCAGGCCGCGACAGAAGGCAACGCCGGAAGGGAACAAGACGGGGCTTACGTCGGGCTCACTCTTTAATCCGGTGATGCCCACGATGCGGCGGCGAATCTCCTCATCGTCCGTGAACACGTACAGGCGGAGAATCTCCTGTAAGGCCTCGAGGCCGCCGGCCTGAAGGATGGATAAATGGTTCAGCGATAGGTGCGAGAGCAAGCGCCACTCCAGGCTG
>OCTA010003230.1_pt1 | contig 14485 bp, 16 predicted proteins | sample 1538991 | NCBI WGS metagenome assembly OCTA01 (sample SAMEA3539302, study PRJEB22396) | soil metagenome | biome: tundra; feature: field; material: soil | place: USA | collected 2010-05 | depth 0.15 m | reverse complement strand
AGTAGGAGTCATGGGCCTCACGGATTTTCGCATATCGCGGCTAGCATTGGTCCATGACACTGTGCCGGTATGCTCTTCTTTCGCTCTCGATCGCTGGGTTTCTGCAAGCTGAGCCGCTCGGCGAGGTGCAAGGTTTTGTCGCCGATGCGGTGGACGGACATCCGATCGCGAATGTGGAGGTGCAGACTCTGGGAGGCGTTTACCGGGCGAAAGGCGCGGGCGATGGACGATTTTCGCTCACGCAACTGGAGGCCGGCGATTACCAACTGCAAGTCACGGCGCCAGCTTACCGCACCTTCACCGAGGACGTGCATTTGAGCGAGGGCGAAACGAAGGAATTTCGAATTAGCCTGGTCGAACTGAAGCTGAGGCGGGCAGATACGATGTCGGTGGTGGAGAAAGCCATTCCGGCGTCCGGCGAAACGTCTCCGGGCCAATTCACTCTCTCGGGGAACGATCTGGAAAACCTCGCAACCGTGCTGGCTGACGATCCCCTGCGGGCGGTGCAAGGTCTGCCGGGCGTGACGTCGAACGACGATTTCGAAGCCCGTTTTTCTTTACGCGGGGCGGATTTCAGCCGCATCGGCGTCTACCTTGACGGCATCCTGCTGCACGATGCCATTCATAGCCTGGAGGGCACCGATCTATCCGGCTCGGCCAGCGTCTTCAACGCGGGCTTGATCGATCAGCTCGATCTGCATGAAGACGCGGATACGGAGCGGTTTTACGACAGCTCCGCCGGATCCCTCGACGTGCATATGCGCGACGGAAATTCCGACCGCTACTCGCTTCGCATCATGGCGAACCTGGGAAGCGCCGGGCTCACGGCAGGGGGACCGCTGGGCCATCTTGACCGTTGCTCGTGGGTGGCAGGGTACCGGAAAAGCTACATTCAATATCTGCTTGCGAATTCGCTGACGGATCCTTCCATGGCCTTCGGGATTGAAGACGTTGAGGGACGCGCGAGCTGCCGTGTGTCGGCGCGAAACATCCTGTCGCTCGACGTGATCGATAGTCATACCGATCTCGATAGATCGAGTCTGCAGGCGACCCTTGGCGCGAATGCCCTGATGCTGGTGAAGCAGCGTTCTACTTTTGCGAATCTCGTGTGGACGTATACGCCTTCGGATACGATCCAGATCACCAATCGGTTCGCCTGGATGCAGGACAGTTTCGACGCGCAGAATCCGGTGAAGTCGCCGCTGGGGACAGGCGACTATGGAGAACGTGTCTGGAGCGCCGATGCGACAAAGATGTGGAAAGCCGATGCCGGGCTCAGCGCCGGCTTTGTGCTGCGAACAATGAACGATGCCGGTTTCACCGAGGAGTACGACACCGTTCGCGCGATTGAGCACCTGGACACATACAAAGGGAGCGGACTTCTGGCTGGTGGATATCTCCAGGAGACATGGACCGGTCTCGGCGGGCGATTGCATGTGGTGGCAAGCGGCCGCTGGGATCACCACGACGTGGATAACGTCAGCGTATACTCTCCGCAAGCATCGATGACTTTCAGGCTCCTGCCTTCTCTCGAACTGCAAACCGGTTGGGGGCAGTACACGCAATTCCCGGCGATCTCCGTGTTTGGTTCGAACCTTGGCTCGTCAGCGCTGCTTCCGCTGCGTTCGACACAGGCGACGGCGGCGATAGAGAAGCGATTCGGGACCTCGACACGCCTCAGAGCGGCGTTCTACGACCGGCAGGATCGCGACATGCTGTACCAGCCGTTTTCCGATCCAAGGCTGCTCAACGGCTCGGTTTTCATGCCGCCGATCAACGCGCTTTACACGAATTCGCTGCGGGGGTACGGTCGGGGAGTCGAAGTGTACTTGCAGCGGAGCAGTACGAAAGGAATCAGCGGCTGGGTTTCGTACTCGTATGGCCGGAGTTTGATGCATGACGGAGTTACCGGCGACTCGTTCCGATCCGACTGGGACCAGCGGCACACGATCAATGCCTACGCCAGTTACCGTTTGCGGCCCAGTGTCAATTTGAGTTCCCGATGGACATACGGAAGCGGCTTCCCCATTCCCGGATTTCTCACCGAGGTGAACGGCAACTTCTTTCTCAGTGCAAAGCGGAACACGCTTAACCTAGGACCTTATCAGCGGCTTGATGTCCGAGTGAATAAGTACTGGAACCGAGAGAAATGGCACACAACGCTCTACGCGGAAGTGACAAACCTCACGAACAAAACCAATTCGCGTTTCGGCAGCCTGGATGGCTATTCAGGGTCAAATGGAGCCGCGTATGTTTCTATCGACACCATGTTTCCTATCCTGCCGTCGGTAGGCGTTGTCTTTGAACGCTGAACTCTAACCCCAATACTCATTATGTGCGATGGGCCGATTACTGGCCCATCCAACTCCATTCCTTCACTGCAACCACCCCCAGTCGCAAAACCCATGTGCACCTTTCCCCAGCGGTCGAGTCAATCCTGTTTGTGACTCTGTTTCGCTCAAGCGGAACATCCACCCCTGGAGCCAACATTTGCCCTTACTGGATTTCCTACTAGGAACTAGGACGCCCACTTGCCTCCTCTGAAGAGCACGCCGAGCAAATCGGCGCAGCGAAAGGCGTTCCCGTCTTCGGCCTGGATGCCCTTGGCTCGGCGGCCTACGGGCCCGAAGCAGTTCTCACCTCACTCATTCCCCTGGGGGTCGCCGGCCTCGCCTATATCGTCCCGCTCAGCCTGACCATCATTCTTCTGCTCGCCATCGTTTTTTTTCTTACCGGCAGACTATCGCCGCCGCGTTGTTGATCGATCACACTCTCGATGCCGCCGTCGGAATCTCAGCCGGGATCGCCGCCCTTACCTCGGCCTTGCCCGGACTCTCAGCCTGTGCCTGCTTGCCCTGCTCTTCCGCACTCTCATCAATCCGCGGGGGGTCAGAGAAAACGGCGCGGTCTTCCTCGCGCCCACTTATCTTTTCCTCCTGTGTATGTTCATTGCGATCGCCATCGGCATCGCCAAGACCGTCGCAAGCGGCGGCCATCCTCACCCCGTGACGGCACCGCCAAGTTCCCATCCAACCATTGCCGGCGTCAGCGGCTGGCTGCCGAACAGCGCATTCGCCGGCGGGATGTACAGCCCTCACCGTGCTGCTTGCCGGAATCGCTTACCTGGTCAAGGCATACACCATCGTTGCGACAGACCCCAACAGCAAGGATTACCAGAGCATCCTGTCTGTTGTTGCTCGGCGCAATCACCGGTCGCGAGTGGTTTTACTACATCGCGATCTCGTCCATTCTGCTAGTCCTCATCTTCTCCGCAAACACCGCGTTCGCAGACTTCCCCCGCGTCTGCCATTTCATTGCGGAGGATGGATATCGCCCACATCGTTTGCCAACCGGGGTCGTCGTCTGGTTTACACCGAAGGCGTCGTGGTGCTGGCCGTCATCACGGGAGCCCTCCTGATCGCGTTCGGCGGAATCACCGACCGTCTGATTCCGCTCTTCGCCGTTGGAGCGTTCCTCGCGTTCAGAATGTCGCAGGCCTGCATGGTGGCGCACTTGGCGCAGGGAAGGGGGTAAAGGCGTGCGCCGCAATATGCTTATCAACGCCGTGGGCGCATTTGCCGCCGGCCTGACCGTTCTGCTCGTCATCGTCGCCAAGTTCAAAGAAGGCGCTTGGATCACGATCATTGCCATTCCCGCGCTGCTCGCATTTATGTACGCGATACACCGTCACTACAAAAAGCTGCTGCGGGAAATTGCAACCAAAACTCCGCTTGAAATCGTGCAGTATCCGGAACCGTTAATCGTGATCGCAATGACCGGCTGGACCAGAGTCAGCAAGCAGGCCCTGCGATCCGCCATGTCTCGCTGGATCGAATATGTACAAAAGCCCGCCACCGCCGCCAGCTTTGCCGTGCCTGAATTAGTGGTCCTCAAGTCACCCTACCGTTTTGTCATTGCGCCAATGGTGAATTACGTTCGAACCCTCGCACGTTATGAACCCGGGCCGCCGCGTCGTTGCTATCGTTCCTGAATTGGTGGAAAAGCGCTGGTACTACTATTTCCTTCATACCCAGCGGGCCACACTGCTGAAAACCCAGCTCCTGATGGAAGGGAACGACCGCATCTCAGTGCTGAACATGCCGTGGTATTTGAAAAGCGGCTAAACGACAGTTCGTGACCGTCACGGCTCTGTAAAGCGCTCTGCCTAAAACTCCTCGTGCCTGCTGCGCGCTCTGTAACGTGCGGAATCCACAGAGCCGCGCCCGTAGGAAGCCGTCCTTTGGGCTTTTGTCAAACGAAGTTCAATGCGTGTGCGTGTGCCTCTTCGTTGGACGCACATAGGAATCGGCCTCGAACAGGTCGCGCCGCGGAAAAGCCATCTGCTCCTTCACCCATCCCAGCACTCGATCCAATCCCTCGCCATGTCTTAGGTTCGTAAAGAAGAATGGCCGATCCCCTCGCATCTTCCGCGAATCCCGATTCATCACCTCCAACGACGCGCCTACGTAGGGAGCAAGATCGGTCTTATTGATCACCAGCAGGTCTGAGCGCGTGATTCCAGGGCCGCCCTTCCGCGGAATCTTGTCTCCCCCCGCTACATCGATCACATAAATTGACACGTCCGCCAGATCGGGACTGAACGCCGCCGCCAGGTTGTCCCCGCCGCTCTCGATGAAGATCAGATCCACCTTCCCCAACGCTCGCTCCAGTTCCGCCACCGCCTCCAGATTCATCGAGCAGTCTTCGCGAATCGCCGCGTGCGGGCAGCCGCCCGTCTCGACGCCGCGAACCCGCTCGGCCGGAAGCGCCCCACTACGGATCAGGAACTCCGCATCCTCCCGCGTGTAAATATCGTTTGTGACCGCCGCCACGCTGAACTGGTCGCGCAGGGCGCGGCTCAACGCTTCGACCAAAGCCGTCTTGCCGCTGCCCACCGGTCCCGCCACGCCAACGCGAAACGCTCGTCGTAGTTGTGTGCTCATAGACGGTCAGAAAAGAAAATAACGCTGCGCCAGCGGAAGCACCGCCACGGGCTCACACGTCAGAAGTTCATCGTCCGCGCGCACTTCGTACGTCTCGGGATCCACCTCGATCCGCGGCATCGCCGCGTTGTGCACCATGTCCTTCTTGCCAACGCTTCTGCAGCGTCCCACCGCCGCCGCCCGCTTCCGCAGTCCAAGTTTCCCCGGCACGCCGGCTTCAATCGCGGCGCGCGACATAAACGTCACCGCGGTCGATTGTGTTGTCAGTCCAAACGATCCGAACATCGGTCGATACAATACCGGCTGCGGCGTTGGGATAGACGCGTTAGCGTCGCCCATCACACTCCACGCGATAATGCCGCCTTTCAAAATGATCTCCGGCTTCGTCCCAAAGAACGCCGGCTTCCACAACACCAAATCGGCCAGTTTCCCCGGCTCAATCGAGCCCACCTCCGCCGCGATCCCGTGCGTAATCGCCGGATTGATGGTGTACTTCGCCACGTATCTTTTTACCCGGCTATTGTCGTTTCTCTCGGAGTCCCCCGCCAGCGGCCCCCGTTGCGCCTTCATCTTGTGCGCCGTTTGCCAGGTGCGCGTCACAACTTCGCCGATGCGTCCCATGGCTTGCGAATCGCTCGATATCATGCTGAAGACGCCAAGATCGTGCAGTATATCTTCCGCTGCGATCGTCTCCTGCCGGATGCGGCTTTCCGCAAACGCCACGTCCTCCGGCACCAGCGGACTCAGGTGGTGACAAACCATCAGCATGTCCAAATGCTCGGCGATTGTATTCACCGTGAGCGGCCGCGTTGGATTCGTCGATGACGGCAGCACGTTCGGCTGCGCCGCGATGCGAATGATATCGGGCGCGTGGCCGCCGCCTGCCCCTTCGGTGTGATACGTGTGAATCGTCCGGCCCGAGATCGCCGCAATCGTGTCTCCCACATAGCCGCTCTCGTTGATGGTGTCGGTATGGATCGCCACTTGCACGTCGTAAGCGTCGGCAACCGAAAGGCACGCATCGATTGCCGCCGGCGTGCTGCCCCAGTCCTCATGCAGTTTGAGCCCGCACGCGCCCGCTACAATTTGTTCTTCCAGCGGCGCGGCCGTAGAAACATTTCCTTTTCCGAGAAAGCCGAAATTCATCGGCCACTCTTCAGCCGCTTCCAGCATCCGCGCAATGTTCCACGCGCCCGGTGTGCAGGTTGTCGCATTCGTTCCCGTTGCCGGTCCCGTGCCGCCGCCGATCATCGTCGTGGTCCCGTTCGAAAGCGCTTCGTAAACCTGCTGCGGGCTGATGAAGTGAATGTGGCTGTCCACCGCCCCCGCCGTTACGATCATGTTCTCGCCGGCGATCACTTCCGTCGCAGCCCCCACCACCAATTCCGGATCGACGCCGTCCATCACATCCGGATTCCCAGCCTTGCCCACCTTCACGATGCGCCCGTCCCGCACGCCAATGTCGCCCTTCACGACCCCCCAGTGGTCAATGATCAGCGCGTTCGTAATCACCAGGTCGAGACTGCCCGGCGTAGCCTCGCGCCGCGCCGTGCTGCTTTGCCCCATGCCGTCGCGAATCACTTTCCCGCCGCCGAAAGTTATCTCGTCGCCATACGTCGTGAAGTCCTTCTCCACTTCGACTATCAACTCGGTGTCGGCAAGCCGAACGCGATCACCGGTAGTCGGTCCATAAAAGTCCGCGTAAGAGCGGCGCGGAATTTTCAGACTCATAACGCTCCGTTCACCTTCCCTTGATGCCCAAACACGCGCCGTGCTCCAGCGTACGCCACCAGCTTCACCTGCTTCGCCTCCCCGGGTTCGAAACGGATTCCCGTGCCGGCAGCCACATTCAGCCGCATGCCTCGCGCCTCCTCGCGGTCGAAGAGCAGCGCGCCGTTCACCTCCGCGAAATGATAATGGCTGCCCACCTGCACCGGCCGGTCGCCCGTATTCTTCACCAGCATGGTGATCTCTCTCCGGCCAACATTCGCTTCAATATCGTGCGGCTCCAACAAATACTCGCCTGGAATCATGCTTTCCCTCGTTACTGAATCGGATCGTGCACTGTCACCAGCTTCGTTCCATCCGGGAACGTCGCTTCCACCTGGACATCGTGAATCATCTCGGGAACGCCTGCCATGACGTCGTCGCGGCTCAGAATACGCGCTCCAAAGCTCATAATTTCGGCGACGCTTTTCCCGTCGCGCGCGGCCTCCATGATCTCCGCGGAAAGAATCGCCACCGCTTCCGGATAGTTCAGCTTGAGCCCCCGCTTCTGCCGTCTCCGTGCGACATCCGCCGCCACGACAATCAGCAACTTCTCCTGTTCACGTTGAGTTAAGTGCAACGCTAAGCTCCTTGTTGACGGTCAATGTGTTTGGGCCTAATGTGTTGCCGTCTACCGTATCTTGCGCGGCCAGCACGCCGGCAAATTCCAGATTGCCGCCTTCGACTCTCTCCAAAACCGTTCGAGACCGCCGGTGATCTGGTACGCCTCACGCGCCAGCCCGCGCACGATCAATCCGTGTTCCGCCAGCGCACTTGCGCCCCATCGTGCATCCGCATTCGAAAGTTCGTCCGCGCTGCGGTTCAACTGTTCCTCCAACCGAATCCACCTTGACTGATCCTTACTAATGTGACAGACATACAGCGTTGCCGAATACAAGTAAGGGCCGAACCTGGCAAGCGAAGCCGGATCGCGTTCGGCCGGGTTCAACCTGTATCGGTCAATCATGATCGGCCGGGATCGCCCTTCTTCCGGCGTGCCCCCTTCCGGTGTGCCATGGATCGTCAAGTCCGACGTGTATTCGTGAAACGCGAAAGTCTCTCCACGCGCGACGCGCCCGGCTGAAATCACATCCCACCAAATAAGACCGCTCCTAAATGCAAGCTGAATGCTGGTCGTCTGACTGAACTTTGAGTCGGCGAATAGAATTGTGTGATCTGGAACATATTCGAGAAACGCGCCTTTCCCGATCTCAATCCGTGCTTGCTGCGTCGCTTCGGCGCCCTTCGATCGATAGACGCGCGTGGCGCTTGTCGAAGTGATCTGCGCCCGGGCCGCTTCGCCAATCTCCACCGACACCTGCAGTTCGTCGCCGCCAAAGACGCCGCCCGAAACATTGTGCAGATGCACCAACGATTCTCCCGCGCCATTTGGGAACGCCCGGATCGCACGCCACGGAACATCCTGCCGCGGCACTCGCATGCGGGTCGCCCCGGCGTCGTTCCAGAACTGCAACTCCAGCCCGGCCCTCAACTGATGAACAACCGCGTAAACAGATTTGGGTGCCGCATGGATGCAAGCTCAGGCAAGTGAGCAAAACAAAAGGCGCGCTCAGGCTCGATCCGGCTTCTCTCCGCGGCAGCGAGAATAGCCGCTTTCAAAGACCATGCCAAGCGGTTAGCCTGGCGCTGCCCCAGCGGCATCAAACGCTGCGCCGTTGAGATCGCGCTCAAAATATTCTGATGCAGGAAAGCGGCCACGCAGTCATCGGCGTTCACTCCTAGCGCGCCGCAGGCAAATCCGAACGCCACCGCAAAATGCACTTCCTCCTGCTCTGCCAGATAAGCCAGTGCGCTGCTCCGCTCGAAATCCGACACCAGTCCGGCGAAACGCTTCCCGAGCGCGAGACTAGCTTGTCTGGATTCACGCGCGGGCCGCATCGCGCTCAGCAATTCGGTTAACTCGACAAGCCGCTCGTCCCCCGGACCGCACCCGTGCGCCGCCCGGCAAAAAACAGCTTCGAGATGCAGCGTCTCTTCCAGCAACTCATGCAAATATCCAAATAGATCGCGAGCCTTCAGGCCCTGCTCTTCGACCATCGTTTCCAATCCAAAGGAATGGGAGAGCGAACCGATCGGCAAGGCACTGTCGGCCAAATGCAGCAGTCGTAAGGAAGAGATTGTCATCTATCGCGCAGCCGTCATGTTCATCTCTATCATCCAACCATACGCTCAACCATGTGCTCCGAAATCGAGTCCGAAACTCCACTGCGAACAAGTTGCAAGATCGCGCGTATTAAGTCATCGACTATCCAGTGCTTTGAGGTATAGACTATTAGCCAATGATGAAACGCATCCTGCTATCCAGCCTATTTCCGGCGGCGTTCCTGCTTATGAGTGGTTGCACAGCGTTGCCACACGATCCAAAAGAAACTTACATCTTAGTAACGCTCAATGCAAAGGTCCCGTACTGGCAATCGGCGCTGGCGGGGCTGAATCATGCGGCGGGCGAGATGAAGGTCAGAGCCGAGATGGCCGGGCCCGACACTTACGACACCAAGGCCGAACACGACGAGTTTCAGCGGGCGGTGCAACAAAAGCCGGCCGGCATCATGGTCTCCGCCGCTGATGCAAGCATGCTCGCGCCCGACATCAACGCCGCCTTACAACAGGGTATTCCGGTCATTACGATCGATTCCGACGCCCCCAGCAGTAAGCGCCTCTTTTTTGTCGGAACTGATAACTACAATGCTGGAACTCTCGGCGGCAACTTGGTAGTCAAGCTCCTTGCGGGGAAGGGAAATGTGGTTATCTTTACCATGCCCAATCAGAGCAATCTGAATGAGCGGCTGCACGGTTACCAGAGTTCATTCGACGGTCACCCGGGTATTAAAGTAACTCAGATTGTCGATATCAAGGGCGATCCGACTGTAGCTTTCGATACGGCAAAGCAGATCATCGATAGCAAGCAAAAGGTGGACGCGTTCGTTTGCCTGGAAGCGATTGCCTGCCCCGAAATCGGCGAGGTCGTCAACCGGGAAAACATGAAGGGAAAAGTCACCATCGTTGCGATGGACGCCGATCAGCGCACTCTAACCTGGATTCAGAATGGAGTTATCTCCGCGACAGTAACGCAAAAACCCTACACAATGGCTTACTTCGGCGAGAAGTTACTAGACGATTTGCATCACCACCCGCCGACGCCTTTGTTTCAGGACTTTGCGCAGAATTCTTTCTCCCCGCTGCCTACTTTCATCGATACAGGCACGCTAATTGTGGACAAAGGAAACGCTGCCGCGTTTATGCAACAAAGTCAGACGCAAGGGCCGCCATCTCAATAGGAGGTGGCTTTCCCGGAGTCTGACTTTGGTGGAGCTTAAGCGAAGGGCTTGCTTCGGTGCGCTGAATTAAGCAGTGGCCGTCGAGGTCTTTCGCTGGATCTTGAGATCCTGCAGAAAAACGTAATAGAACTGACCTTCATGGGAGACTTTTACGGTTTGATCGTCAAAGCCGTCACCGCAAGCTTCGATCCTCGCACCTCGGGGTAGTTTTGAGACCGGGCCAAGACCCGGAGTCTTGTCGTCGAAAGAAACGATCTGGATGGCGGAAATTTCGTTCGGTAATGTGTAGACCCGCGTGTCGGAAGCACGGGGGAGTGGTAAGGACGCAAATCTCACACTTAGCAACGGGGCACCTCTCTCTCGGGAGCAGTTTGAGATTAACATGACTTCAGAAAGTTAATCAACACTGTTTTAACGGTGAAGCGCTTACGTGCAATGGAATTGAAACGAAAATTTTGCGGCCGGCGGAAGAAAGCGCTTACGTGAATTTCCGGTAAATACACCCCAAATCCCCGGGGCCTCCCGGCTGGGATTTTCCCCTATCTCGCGAATTGTCCGATTTGCCCGACTGGTGGAGGAACTGGTCCCTGCCAAAGACCGTCACAATTGGTAAAGTTGATTTTATGTTGATCGGCGATCCAGCCGCTTCTGTGCCTCCGGCATCTCCCGAGCAACTGCGGGCCCGCATCGCAGACCTCGAAGAATACGTGCGGACCCTCCAGAACCGCCTTTCCGACTACGACCGCGTCTTTTTCCAGAACTCCGTTCCAGCCATCATCTACGACGCTTCCACCCTCCAGATTCTAGAAGCGAACGACGGAGCGTTGGAACTCTACGAATATGACCGGACGCAGATCCGCTCGCTCGGCGTGGTGGATCTCTTCGCGGCGGCGTCCCGGCAAAATCTTTCGCGCATTCGTTCCGAACTTGGCAGGCAAATGAACGTCGTAGGCCCGCTCGTTCACCGCACGAGGGGAGACCGAAAGCTCACCATACGCATGGTGATCTTCGCCGTGGACGTTCGCAACGGAGATTCCCGCATCGCCATGCTCCAGGATGAAACGGCCCGTCATATCGCCGAAGAGGGCCTTCGCGCCAGTGAAGAACGCTACCGCGACCTTTTCGAAAACGCCAACGATGTCATCTTTCTCCACGACCTGCAAGGCAAAGTAGTCGCGGTCAATCGGGCGGCGGAGTATTTGACCGGCTATTCGCGTGCTGAAATCCTCGGCGCGGACTTCGCCATCCTGCTTGCCCCGGAAGCCCGGGAAGCCATGCAGGATAGCGTGCGCGCCCATCTTGGGGGCAGTCCCACCCAGCATTATGAGTTGCCGATCGTTTCGAAATTCGGCACCAGACGCTTCCTCGAAGTCAGCACCCGGATCATTTACCGCCGCGGCCAGCCTATCGCTATTCAAGGGATCGGGCGCGATGTGACAGAGCGCAAACAGTCCCAGCAGCGGCTGATTGAGTCAGCCCGCGAATTGCAGCTCAAGAACGACGAACTGAGCACGGCCTTGCAACTCGCGCGCGAAGCCACCCAGTTGAAAGAGCAGTTCCTGGCTAACACTTCGCACGAATTGCGCACGCCTATGAACGGCATCATGGGGATGACGGACCTGCTGATGGATACCGAACTCTCGCCCGCCCAGAGCGAATACGTCAGCGCCGTCAGCCAATGCGCGAACGATCTGCTCACCATCATCAACGACCTTTTGGATGTCTCGCAGATTGGCGCCGGCCGGCTCTCGCTCGCCGAAGAACCCTTCGATGTGCGTGAGAGCCTGCGCGCCGTCATCACCATGCTGCGGCCCAAGGCCAATTCCAAAGGACTCGCTCTTACTTTTGAGATTGAGCCGTGCCTCCCCGCTAGAATTTTCGGCGACTCCGTTCGCTTCCGGCAGATCCTGATCAACCTCGTGGCAAATGCCATTAAGTTCACCACCATCGGGGGCGTCCAAGTCCGCGCAAGTATTTCCGGCGAAGGTCAAAACCTCTTCTGTACCGTGGCCGACTCCGGCATTGGAGTGGAAGAGGGTCTCAGCGAGCGCATCTTCGAAGCCTTTTTCCAGGCCGATGGCACTCTGCGGCGTCGTTTCGGTGGCACCGGTCTCGGATTGACAATCTCGAAACAGCTGGTTGAGATCATGGGCGGACGGATCGGGACGCATAATAATTTTCCCAACCCCGGCGCGACCTTCTGGTTTGAACTGCCGCTCCGCACGGAGGAAGTCGCTGCGCGGGAGCAACTGACCACCTGAAACACCCTGGCTCGAGTCGCGCTCTAAAGCCGCTGTGACCCCCGTCCCGAACCTGGCATTTGTGCTCGCAGCAGCCGGCGCCCTAGGCATCTACGCCGAGTTGCTGCGGCCGGGAAGAGTTTGGCCCGGCGTCGTCGGCTCAATCTCGCTTGCAATCGGGGCTTACAGCCTTTGGCAGTTCTGTCCCCGCAAAGAGGGAACGGCTTTATTGGCGGTCTCCGCTGCCCTGTTTTTGGCCGAGATCGCCTGCCGTCCGCGCTTCCTCTGCGGGCTGGCTGGAACGTGCGCCATGGCGGTCGGCTTTGTCGTTTTATTTCCGGCTCCATGGCGGATCTCACCTCCGCTCGCCATCTCTTTGTCCCTCTTGCTCGGAGCGGTTACCACGCTGCTCGCGGACATGGCAAAGAAGGCGCGCCGCAACAAGCGGGCCGACCTTGGCTTATGATTGCCGCCGCCAAACTAAACGGAACACGGCTCCGTCCGTTGACGTAGAAATACACAGAAACGCTATGCGCCCAACTTTCGCCCTTCTCCCCTTCCTGCTGGCCGGAGCGATCAACGCTCTTGGATCTGTCGATCAAGGCCTGCTTGCGCTAGTTCCCGCCGACACGCAGATGGTCGCTTCCATCGATGTTGCGAGCGCCGGCAGTTCCGAGTTTGGGCAGCACATGCTCAAGCACATGAATTCCAACGATAAGGGCATGCAGGATTTCATTCAACAAACCGGCTTCGATCCGCGGCGTGATCTCCAAACTGTCGTGTTTGCTTCCTCGAACCCGAATGGGCCGAACAAGCCTCCCAAAACTGTCGTCCTGGCCCGCGGCACATTCGATCTCAGCCGGATAACGGCCTCGCTGCGGACAATGGGAGCGCGCGTCGATCAATTTCAAGGCGCTGACATATTCATCATGAAGCAGGACAGACACGCCATCGCTTTTCCCGAAACGGGCGTCGCGGTGTTCGGGGAAGACGAGGATTCCGTGCGTGGCGTCATCGACCGCCTATCGAATTCTTCCGCTCTCGATCCGAAACTCGTCCAACGTATCCAGACAGTGGGATCGGCGAATGACATCTGGTTTGCCTCGCCCTCCGCGCCCAGACTGTTAACAGGCGCCGGAGGCCCGCAATTCCAAGGCTCCGAGGCGCTCAAATCGATTCTCGAAGCCAGCGGCGGAATCCAGTTCGGGAGCCTTGTGAAGATTTCCGCCGATGCCGTCACCCGGTCGCCGCAGGATGCCGATTCGCTCGCTTCCGTCATCCGGTTCGGCGTGAACATGCTGCAATCGCAAGGGCAAAACGATCCCCACGCAGCCGCTCTCGCTTCCTCTTTGAGCGGCATGGACATTCAGGTAAATGGTTCGAATGTCCACGTCTCGCTTTCGGTCACGGAAGATAGTCTCGAACAGCTTGCCCAGACTGCACCGGCTCACGCGGCTCGCTAGTTCTAGTGCACGTGGTCCAATTCCCATTGCAGTTGATCGTTCAGGAACTTTTGATGTGCATAATATAATGGGCCTCTTGCGGCGGCCAGCCAGGATAGTTTCCTTCCAAACGATACGGATTGTCGGCACTGATCGCCATCTTGACCGCAGGTTCCGGTTCCGCTTCGGATTGACAGTTCTTCAAGCTAATCGAGCTAAGTATCTCGCCGCGCACCTCGCAGGAGATTCTAATCGCCTGTCCCTTCTGAATGGTCGTTAACTCGGACAGGTGGTCATCCGAGAAGCTGGCCTGCACTTGCTCGAACATGTTGTCGCCTCCCGCTAACGACAGATAGTGTTGATCCAGAAAGTTCTTATCGATTGATTCAACGGTCGCCATGACGCCAAGTCTTCGGCCCTTTAGTGCCGCATCCGCCGCAAACTCATTCCGGTGATAGGCCGCTTGGAGTTCCGCCGCGCCCATCCAAGTGAGAGCCTCCGGTGGCTTGGCGCTCACCGGCGATGCCAGCGCGGTTCTCGCCTTCCCTGACAAACCCGCAAATAGGATGATCGGCGCCAGACTAATGCCGGACGACAGCAAAAGCAATTTGCCAAAGCCCCACCTTTGAGGAACTCTTACGTGACGATGCTGAACTGCCTGCCATCGAAATTGTGGCATTTCGTAGCCGTGCCCGGCGCGGCATCCCTTACCGGTTGGAACTTCGTTGCCGCAGTTCCCACAGAACACTGCCGTTCCGCTAAGTGGGCTCGCGTCCCGATCCTCCGGGGGCGTG
>OCTA010003228.1_pt1 | contig 14488 bp, 9 predicted proteins | sample 1538991 | NCBI WGS metagenome assembly OCTA01 (sample SAMEA3539302, study PRJEB22396) | soil metagenome | biome: tundra; feature: field; material: soil | place: USA | collected 2010-05 | depth 0.15 m | reverse complement strand
CTGGCTGCTTGCCTATGGCTGCAATGGTCTCGCCGTGCTCGGGACCACCGGCGACGCCAAGTTCCTGGCCGACTACGTGGCGCCAGAGAACCCGCTCCAGATCGGCGGCCAGCTCTACCTACGCGCCCAGTCGACCGCTTCGTCTGGTCAATATCCAAGCGCTTGGTCGTTCGGGGCCCCGAGCCTGCTCGACGTCTATCTGGACGCGCGTCCCAACCCGCGCGTGCGCGCCTTCATCCTGGGCCGCATGAGCTACGATCCGACGCTGATACCAAACGGCAGCATGCCCGACCTCAGCCCGACGAGCGGCGCGGCGGCCGGCACCACCCCGACGGGGTTCTCGACCTTCAGCACGACGCGGGGGCCAGCCTCCCTCCTCGATCAGATGTGGATCCGATTCGACCTCCTCGAGCACGTGTTCGTCACCGCGGGCAAGCAGCATGTGCGCTGGGGCACCGGTCACTTCTGGCAACCCACCGACTACCTCCACCCGGTCCGCCGCAACCCTCTGGACGTCTTCGATGCGCGCCCCGGAACTACCATGCTCAAGCTGAACATCCCTTGGGAAGAGAAGGGGTGGAACTTTTACGGGTTCGCCGTCGCCGAAGACCCCAACGCGGCGACGCCGACGCTCCGGCAGGTAGCGGGGGCCTTCCGGGTCGAGTTCATCTTGGCCGGCGTCGAAGTGGGGCTCGACACCTATCTGCGTCGCGACCACAACCCACGCTACGGACTCGATGTCTCGACCGGAATCGGAGACTTCGACGTCTATGCCGACGTCGCTCTCCGCCCCGGCGACGACTTCGAGCACGTCTTTACGGGCCCGGACCCGAGCATGAGCTTCGTGAGTACCTTCTCCGGCTATGAGACACAGGCGGTCGGTGGGGTCACCTACTCCCGCAAGTACAACGACAACGACCTGTGGACGGCCGGCGTCGAGTATTTCTACAACCACCCGGGTTACACCAGCCCGTCGATGTACTCACAGGTGATTCAGCAAGCCATCACCAGCATGAACTCGGCGTTGATACCGTTCTTCTATCTTGGCCAGCAGTACGGCGCGGCGTACGTCTCCTTGCCCGCGCCGTACTCCTGGAACTACACCACCTTCACGCTCTCGACGTTGGCAAATCTCTCCGACCGCTCGTTCATCACTCGGCTCGACTATTCCGTCACGTTGCTCACCCACCTATCGTTCGAGGCGTTCGCGGGCGTGCATTATGGCCACGGCGGCGGCGAGTTTCGATTCCCCTTCGGGTCCTTCCTCGGCTCGGGCGGCTCGACCGACTACCCGGTCGTCGATCTGGGCGTCGCCCTGCGCCTCAAGATCTGAGCCGGGCTCAGAGCGACTTCTTCGGTCGCGGGATCTGGTAGGCGTCGAGCTTCGAGACGAAGGTGCGGCGCGGAATGCCCAGCAGCTTCGCGGCGCGGCTCTGGTTTCCCGCGCAGGCGGCCAGCGCGGTCATGATGCGGTCGCGCTCGGTGGGCGCCGTCATCTCCTGGGTATCGATCCGCGGGGGCGGCGTTCTGCCCGAAGAGGCCGACGGCATCAGCTTGTCGAGCGGCAGATGCTCCTGTCCGATGACCGACCCGGCGCAGAGCAGCACCGCCCGTTCGATCATGTTCTTGAGCTCGCGGATGTTCCCTGGCCAGGCATAGCTTTCGAGGAGCGTGATGATCTGCGACGGGATGATCGGGGGCACCCGTCCGAGGTCGCGGCAGATCTGCCGGACGAACGTGTCGGCCAGATGGCGGATCTCGTCGCTTCGCAACCGCAAGGGCGGGATCGTCAGTGTGATGCCGTTCAACCGGAAGTAGAGATCCTGTCGGAACGCCCCGCGCGCCACCTCGGCCTCGAGGTCGCGGTTGGTCGCCGCGATGAAACGGACGTCGATCCGGTGGGGCCGCACGCTCCCGAGGCGGGTCACCAGGCGGGTCTCGATGACACGCAGGAGCTTGGCCTGCGTCGCCAGCGGTAGCTCGCCCACCTCGTCGAGGAACAACGTGCCGCTGGCCGCCGTCTCCAGCAGGCCGGGCTTGGCTTGAACCGCGCCGGTGAAGGCGCCCCGCTCGTGGCCGAAGAGCTCGCTCTCGAGGAGACTCTCCGACAGCGCGGCGCAGTTGAGGCAGACGTAGGGCCCCTCGCGGCGCGGCGAGGCCCGGTGCACCGCCTCGGCGAGGAGCTCCTTCCCCACGCCGGTCTCGCCGGCGATGAGGACGTTGATCGTTCCCGCGGCGGCGCGCTCTGCCAGCTCGTGCACCCGCTGCATCGCCTCGCCGCCGCGAAAGGGGCCTTCCGGCACCGGCAGCCCTTGGTCCCGCAGGGTCTCGGGCCGCATCACATCCGCCGTGGTGGTGCGCCGCTGCACGATGAGGACGGTGGAGCCGATCTGAACCGTGTCGCCGATGCTGAGCGGCACCTGGTCGCCCTGCTTGACCGATTGGTCCTTGATGCGTGTCCCGTTCACGCTACCAAGATCTTCGAGGAACATCTGGTCCCCCACGTGGAGGCAGGCGTGCGCGCGCGAGGCCAGCGGATCGTCGATGCGCACGGCGTTGGTCTCGCCGCGGCCGATGGTGAGCGTTCCCGACGCCGGGAGGTTGTAGGTGGCGTACGCGTCGCGCCCGACCACCAGCAGGAAGGCGCCGATGGCCTCGCCTTCATCGGGCTGAGTCGCGACGATGGTAGTCCGTCCGCGCATCGTCTCGCCGGCCAGTATGTCGACCGGACCCCCATCTTCGCAAGCTGCAGTTGCACAACTTGTGCAACTCGGCACAACTTGAGCGGAGGTGTCCGATGATAGACCAATAGTTACTTGCTGTTACCTATGGCACAGCCGTTGCCTTAGTAGCCCGGCATGCAGACGGATGAGATGGCCTCGCGGTATGAAAACGTGCTCTATGCACGGGCGATGCGGCTTCTGCGCAGCCGGGCGGACGCGCTCGACCTGGTGCAGGACACCTACGAACGGGCGCTGCGTGGAAAGGCCAGCTTTCAGCCGGGGACTAACCTCCGGCACTGGCTGATGACCATCATGTACAACCTGTTCTTGGACCGTTGCCGGCGGCTGGGGCGGGAGCCGCGCGCGCTCTGCCTGGACGAGCACGAGATCGCGGGCCCCGAGCCCTACGTGCCGGAGATCTGGGAGACCATCACGCAGGAGCAGATCAGCGCCGCGCTCGCCGGCCTCGAGCGCCCGTTCCGCGAGGTCTACGAGATGCGCCTCATCGACAACTGCAGCTACGACGAGATCGCCGACCGGCTGACGATTCCCCGCTCCACCGTCGGCACGCGCCTGATGCGCGCCCGCCACAAGCTCCGGCAGACCCTCCTCAAACAAGCCGTGTGCTAGAGGATCGGAATTTTATCGCCGTCGGCGTCGTAGACGACGGCGGCGGGTAGGCCCAGCTCGCGCAGCCCGGGCTCGATGGCGGCGCGATCGCCGACGATGACGATGCTGGCCGCGTCGGGATCGATGTAGCGCGTGGCGAGCGCCAGGAGATCCTCGGCGGTGGCGCGCTCGAGGGCCGCGGCGAAGCGCAGCGGTTCGTCGAGCGGGAGATCGTAAAGGCCGATCTCGCCGAAGGTCGCCGCGATGCCGCCGGTGGTCGCCAATCCCTCGGCGACGCGCATCAGCAACGTGGCGCGCGCCTTGGCCAGCTCGTCGGCCGTGACCGGCCGCTCGCGCAGGCCGGCAATTTCGGCGAGCATCTCGCGCACCGCCGGCGCCGTCGATTCGGCGAAGACCGCCGAGCGGGCCGCGAAGCTCCCCGGATGGTGCAGGAACGCGAAGCTCGACGAGGCGCCGTAGGTGAAGCCGTTCTTCTCGCGCAGATTGAAGTTGAGGCGGCTCGTGAAGCTGCCACCCAGGATCGCATTCAACATGGCCAACCCCGACCGGTCGATCGAGAGGCGGTCGGTTCCGGGCGCGACCAGACGCACCACGCTCTGGGGCGCCCCCGGCCGATCGACGATGACCAGGCGCGGGCGCTTCGGCCAGGGCGGCGGTGGCGGCGCGGCGGGGACCGGCGCGGGTCGCCAGTCGGCGAGGACCGTATCGAGGCGGGTGCGCAGCGCGGATTCGTCGAAGTCGCCGGCGACCACCAGGTACGCGTGGTTGGGACGCCAGTGGGCCGCGTGAAAGGCCCGCACGTCGTCGAGCGTGAGCCGTTCGAGGGTGCGCTCGAGGCCATCGGCCGGACGCCCATAGGGGTGATCGTCGCCGAAGAGCACGCGATCGGAGACGACGCTCACCACGGCTTCGGGTTGGTCGCGGCGCTGCACGCAGGCGGTCCGGCGATCGCTCAGGACCCGCTCCCAGTCCGCGGCGTGCAGGCGCGGGCGGATGAGGACGTCGGCGGCGATGTCCAGGGCTTCGGAGAACGTCTCACGCGGTGCCTGCAGCGACAGTTGCGAACCGTCCCGCCCGCTGCCGAGCCAGAGATCGGCTCCCAGCCGTTCGAGCTCCTCGGCGATGCCCAGCGCGTCGCGCGCGCCCGCTCCCTCGTCCAGCATCTCGGCGGTGAGCGAGGCGAGGCCCGCCTTTTCCGGCAGGTCGATGCCCGCGCCACTGCGGATCATGAGCGCCGCCGAAACGATCGGCGCCACTTGGCGGGGCACCAGCACCACCTCCAGCCCGCTCGCCAGCTCGGATTGGGTGGCCTGGGGCGGGATCACCGTCGGCAGCGGGCCGACGACGGGCGCCGTCGCCATCCCAGCAGGCGTCTCGATCATGCGGCCACCGGTTCGGGCACGGTTCGCAGCGCCAGACGATTTCCAGCCAACGCGCGGGCGAACGCGGCGCGGACCGACTCGCGCGTCGCCTGGCTGTAGCGGGCGAGGTCGCGCCCCACGCCGTCCGGATCGCCCAGCAGGTGCTGGTAGTGGTTGAGCAGATCGGCCCGGGTCTGCAGATAGTCGAGACCTTTGTAGAAGTCGGCCAGGTGCGTGTTGCGGGCGCGCTCCATCTCCGCCTCTGTCGGGCCCTCGGCCGCGAAGCGGGAGAGCTCGGCGTCCATCGCCGCGCCGATCTCGTCCAGGTCGTGTCCCGGTTTGGCGGTCGCGCCGGCCTGGAACAAGCTGCTCAGGATCTGGGATCCCTGGTAGGCGAAGACATCCTGGGCGATCCGCCGTTCGAAGACCAGGGCGCGGTAGAGCCGGCTCGATTTTCCACCGCCCAGGACGTGGGCCGCCAGATCCAGGTCGGCGTCGTCCGGCGCGAACAGCGCGGGGGCATGCCAGGCCAGCCGCAGCCGCGGGAGCTGGACCCGATCGGTCAGGGTCATCTCGATGTCGGCGGGCAGGCGCGGCTCGATGGGGCGGGCGGCGCGCGCCGGCGGCTCGCGCCGCCGCTGCCAGCCAAAATAGCGTTCGACCAGGGCGCGTCCCTCGGCGAGATCGAAATCGCCCGCCACGACCAGGCTGGCGTTGGACGGCCGGTAGAATCGGTCGAAGAAGGCGCGAACGTCGGCCACGGTCGCCGCCTCGACGTCGGCTTGCGACCCGATGGTCGGCCAATGGTAGGGATGGTCGGGGAGGTACATCGCCTCCGAGATGGCCAGCTCGGCGCGGCCGTAGGGGCGGTTCTCATAGGACTGGCGCCGTTCGTTGAGCACCACCTTGCGCTGCTTTTCCAGCTCTTCCTCGGTGATGACGTCCGGCAAGGTCGCCAGGCGATCGGCCTCCAGCCAGAGAAAGGTCTCCAGCAAGTTGCGCGGCCCGATCTCGTAGTAATTCGTCCGGTCGTTGCTGGTGGTCCCGTTGTTGTGGCCGCCCCAGCTCTCCATGATCGCGTCGAAGGCCGGGTAGGGGGCGTTGCGCGAGCCCATGAACATCAGGTGCTCGAATAGGTGCGCGAAGCCGGTGCGGCCGGGCGATTCGTCCTTGGAACCGACGTGGTACCATAGGTCAACGGCGACGAGCGGGCTCGATCGATCCGGGTGAAGTATCACCGTCAGACCGTTGGCCAGGGTAAACGTGTCGAACTGTATCTTGAGCATCGCCGGGGGTACGGGGCGCCGACGAGACTCGAGGTCATCTCGTCTTTGGGCGCGGCATCATGGCACGAATCCATCCGGGCTCCCCAGGGTAAAGCGAGCCGAGCGCCGCCGGCGCCCTAGCCGTGTCGCGCCGGTGGTCGTCCTAAGCGGCCTGGCCTGCGGTGCGCGCTTGGGCGCCCTGGTCGGCCTGGGCGTGCTAAGCGGGATTTTCCCGGGGCTGGCCCGGCCCGCGCGCGCCGACGGGGCGCTGCCCGGCTCGCTCGGAATCATGCTGCCGGCCGACAAGCCGCAGGAGATCGTCCTCGGCACCAACTTCGGGCTCATCCTCTCGGACGACGGCGGCGCAACTTGGGTCTGGACCTGCGAACAGCTGGTGACCTCGATGGCGAACATCTACGCCGTGGGCGCGCCGGAGGCTGCCTCCGGTTCGCCCGGCGATCGGTTCTACGCGCTGTCACCTCAGCCGCAGGCGGGACTGGCCTTCTCCGACGACGAGACCTGCAGCTGGAAGCTGGCCACCGGTGCGCTGTCCGGTGAAACCGTGACCGACTTCTTCCCCGATCCGACCAACCCGAATCGGGTGCTGGCGGCCGCCGCGGCGACGGACGACGCCGGCGATGTCGGGCCGGCGTCGCTCTACGAGTCGATGGACGGCGGCACCACCTTCGGTTCGACGTCCCTCTTCACGGCGCCGGCCGGAGCCGCCATCGTGGGGATCGAGATCGCCCGCACCGATCCCAAGGTCATCTACCTGGCGTACTACCTCACCCTCACCACCGGGCGCGATCCGGTCCTGGTCCGCTCCGCCGACGGTGGGGTCAATTGGACCACCTTCGATGCCCAGGCCGCGCTGGGGCCCAACATGGTCCGGATCTTCGCCGTCGATCCGGCCGACCCCAACCTGCTCTACCTGCGCGTGATCGCCTCCGGCGCCGAGAGCGTGGCGGTCACCCGGGACGGTGGGATGACCTTCTCCGTGCCGCTCACCATCGCGAAAGGCTCGGCGACCGCGTTCGCGCGCCTGGCCAGCGGGACCGTCCTGGTCGGCGCGCGGGTCAACTTCACAGGCGACGGCGGGGGCGCCAGCGGCGCGGGCTACCGCTCGACCGACGGAGGCAAGAGCTTTGTCCCCTGGACCCTGAGCCCGCAGCCCCACATCGTCGGCCTGGCCGAGCGGGTCTCCGGGGGCCAGTCGACCCTCTATCTCTCGGGGGAGAACTACGTCGACGACTGGGCGCTGGCCAGCTCCACCGATGAGGGCGCCACCGTGACGCCGCTCATGACCTACGACAAGGTTCGGGGCATCAAGTCTTGCGCCCAGGCGACCTGCGCCAACACCTGCAACTACGAGGAGATGCAGGCGGTCTGGAGCGCGAACGTCTGCGCCGGCGCCCTGCTGGACGCCGGGACGGTCGCGCCGCCGCCACCGGCCAGCTCGGGCTGTCATTGCGCCAGCGGCGGCGGTGGGCCGGGCGGGCTCTCCCTCCTGTTGCTGGCGCTGGCCCTGGTCACCGAGCGGGTCCGGGGGCCGCGCAGCCGAGGTACCCGCCGGGGCGCCGGCCGAGCGTTCTGACTCACCGTCGGGGATCGGCTCGACAGTCGACGAAGCGCAGTGTAGATTCAATTTTCTTTGTACACGGCGTTTCCGTACAAGGCTGGGCCCATAGCTCAGCGGTCAGAGCTGGCGGCTCATAACCGCCTGGTCCCTGGTTCGAATCCAGGTGGGCCCACTCTCGATTCGACGGGCACGTCGGCCCTTCCGGTCCATATGGAGGAACGCATTGCGCGACCAGCTTAAGCGACTCGAAGAGCTACAAACCCACGACGCAAAAATTCAGGAGCTAGAGAACTCGCTCAAGGCCATCCCACTGAAGCTGGCGGCGACCCAGAACGACCTCGCCCGTGTGGAAGGACTTCTAGGAACCGAGCGGCAAGCGCTGTCGGAGGCCGAGAAGTATTACGGCGAGCAGAAGGGCCTCCTCACCGACGACGAGGTGCAGGTGGCCGGCGCCAAGCACAAGCTGGCCCAGGCCAAGAACTCGAAAGAGTACATGGCGGCGCAAAAGGAGATCGAACAACGCCGGGAAGGTCTGACCTCCCGCGAGGGGGAGATCACCAAGCTGGTCGGCGCCGTCGACGCGAAGAAGAAGCTTCTGTCGGACCGCTCGAACGACGTCGAGGCGCTGAAGGTCTCGATCGCCAAGGACGCCGAGGCGGCGCAGGTTCGCATGGGGGAGATCGAAGCTCAGATCGCCACCCTGCGCACCGAGCGCGACAAGCTGGCGGCCGGGGTGAACCCGGAGGTGCTGAAGCGATACGCGACCATCCGCATGCGCCGGGGCCTGGCCGTGGTCAGCGTCCGCGACGGGACCTGCCAGGGCTGCAACATGAACATCCCGCCGCAGCTGTACAACGTGCTGCAGCGCGGGCAGACCATCGAGACCTGTCCTTCCTGTCGTCGGATCATCTACTGGGAAGATCTGATGAAGGACCAGCCCGTCGCCAGCCCACCCGGCTGAGGCGCGGTGCTGGTATAGTCGTCCCGCTTCTCGCTCGAGCCGGACAGGTGGTCGCGGCGGGCCCTTCGGGTGCCCGTCGAGGAAAGTCCGGGCTCCGCAGGGCAGGGTGCTGGCTAACGGCCAGTCGGGGTGACTCGAAGGACAGTGCAACAGAAAACAAACCGCCGGTCGTCGCAAGGCGACCGGTAAGGGTGAAACGGTGCGGTAAGAGCGCACCGCCCCCTCGGTGACGAGGGGGGCAAGGCAAACCCCACCTGGAGCAAGACCGGTCCGGGATCGCGAGGGAGCCCGCAAGGGTTGTCTCGCCGGCGTGGCCCGCGTCGATTCGATCCCGAGTTGGTCGCACGAGCCGTTCGGTAACGGGCGGCCCAGAGGAATGACCATCACCGGCGGCAACGCCGGAACAAAACCCGGCTTACGGACGGCTCGGGCGAGAAGCATTTTTCCATTTTACGGGGGGCGGCTCGCTGCCGCTCTCGCCCCCCGGTCCCCCCTCGCGCATCGCGGCAAAGCCGCGCTGCCCTCGCGTGGGTACTGTCCGCAGTGGTGAGGCACACCTCAAAGCTGGTACGATCGGGGAACGGAATCGGGTTTGGCTCGTCGATCACATTGAGGTGATGAGCATGAATCGGACGACTTGGCTCGAAGCGAGAGGGATCGCGGCGCGGCAGGGGCGGGGTGGGGCGAGCGATGCGGGCGAGGACCTGGCGCAGGATCTGGCGGTGGCGGCGCTGGAGGCCAGCGGCGAGGCGCGGCGGCCGGCGGCCTGGCTCGAGCGGGTGGGCCGGAATGCTGTGATCGACCGCTGGCGGGTGGAGAGTCGGCGCGGGGAGCTGGCGTCGGAGATCGAGCCGCCGGTGGCGCTGCCAGATCCGGAGGCGGCGCTGCTCGGGCGCGAGCGGCGGGGGATGGTGCGGCGGGCGCTGGCGGCTCTGCCGCGTCCGCAACGGCGGGCGGCGTTGGCGCGGTTCCATGCAGAGCTGCCGTTCGACGAGGTGGCGGCGCGCCTGGGGACGCCGCCGGTCACGGCGCGGACGCGGGTTCACCGCGCATTGGCCGTGTTGAGATCCAAGCTCGGCGGACTCCGCGCCGTGTTCGTGTTGCCGGGCGTGCACGCTACGGCGCTGGGGCTGGTGCTCATCGCCGCGGAAGCGCCGGGACTCGCGCCGGTGCGCGTGCACCGCGGCGGGCCACCCGCGGATGAAAGGGCGACGCCGGGCAAGCACTTCGCGCGCACGCGGGTCATCGCAGCGGAGTCTCGTCCGGTGACCCCGCCGCCTGCTGCGAAGCCGCCGGCATCCGCGAAACCGCTGACGCCGCAATCGCCCGCGCCAATTCCACCACCTCAGGTGTTCGTGTTCGATCCCGACTCGGTCGAAGGAGGAATCATCGGTCCGGACGGCGAGGTGATCCCGGTGCTACAACCGGTCTCGCATTCGTCGCTGATCGAGATCCGGCGACACTTTGTCGCCGAGCTGGTCAAGACGATGGAAGATCTGTAGCGCGCTCGATGCGCGTTGCTAGGCCGCGGTCGTGGCCCGCGCGCGGCGGATGCCGAGGAGCGGCGCCAGGAACTGGCCGGTGTAGGAGCCGGCCACGCGGGCCACCTCTTCGGGGGTTCCGGCCGCCACCACCTGGCCGCCGCGCGCGCCCCCCTCGGGGCCGAGGTCGATCACGTAGTCGGCGGTCTTCACGACGTCGAGGTTGTGCTCGATCACGAGCACCGTGTTGCCCGAGGCGACCAGGCGGGCCAGGACGGTCATGAGCTTGCGGACGTCGTCGAAGTGCAGGCCGGTGGTCGGCTCGTCGAGCAGATACAGCGTCCGGCCGGTGTCGCGTTTGGCCAGCTCGCGCGACAGCTTGATTCGCTGCGCCTCGCCCCCCGACAGCGTGGTCGCCGACTGTCCGAGGGCGATGTAGCCGAGGCCGACGTCTTCCAGCGTCTGCAGGATTCCGCGCAGCTGCCGGTGGTGCTCGAACAGCCCCAGCGCCTCGGAGACCGAGGTCTCGAGCAGGTCGGCGATGCTGCGATCCTTCCACTTCACGCGCAGCGTGGCTTCGTTGTAGCGGCGACCGCGACAGACCTCGCAGGTGACGTAGACGTCCGGCAGGAAGTGCATCTCGACCTGGCGCACGCCGTCGCCCTCGCAGGCTTCGCAGCGCCCGCCGCGCACGTTGAAGGAGAATCGCCCGGGCAAATAACCCGACGCCCGTGCCTCCGGCGTCTGCGCGAAGACCTCGCGGATGGCGTCGAAAGCCTTGGTGTAGGTCGCCGGGTTCGAGCGCGGCGTGCGGCCGATGGGCTTCTGGTCGATGTCGATCACCTTGTCGATGGCGTCGATGCCGGTCAGGCCCGCGTGGCGACCGACCTGATCGAAGCTGCCCAGCAGCTTGCGCCGCAGCGCCGGCTGCAGGATGCCGTTGATGAGGGACGACTTGCCGGCGCCCGAGACGCCCGTCACCGCCACCAGCACGCCGAGCGGAAACGCGACGTCGATGTTCTTGAGGTTGTGCTCGCGCGCGCCCTTGACGGTGATGAATCCCTTCGGCTTGCGCCGCTCGCGCGGGATCTCGATCCGCTCGGTGCCGGCCAGGAACTTGCCGGTCAGCGAGGCCTTGCTGGCCTTGAGATCCTCGACCGACCCTTCGGCGACCACCCGCCCGCCCAGGCGCCCGGCGCCAGGGCCGAAGTCGACCACGTAGTCGGCCGACTCGATGGTCTCGGCGTCGTGCTCGACCACGATCACGCTGTTGCCCAGATCGCGCAGCCGCCGCAGCGTCGCGATGAGCCGCAGGTTGTCGCGCTGGTGCAGGCCGATCGACGGCTCGTCGAGGACGTACATGACGCCCGACAGCTCCGATCCGAGCTGCGACGCCAGGCGAATCCGTTGCGCCTCGCCGCCCGACAGCGTCGCCGCCGAGCGGTCGAGCGTCAGGTACTCGAGCCCGACGTCGAGCAGGAAGCCGAGCCGCGCGTTCACCTCTTTCAGGATCTCGGCCGCGATCTGCGCGCGCGCGCCCTTGAGCCCCAGGCTCGCGAAGTGCTGGGACGCGCCCGCGACGGTCATGGCGGTCACGTCGACCAGGCTTCGCTCGGCCAGGATCACCGCGCGCGATTCGGGGCGCAGCCGCTGGCCGTTGCAGGCCCGGCAGATCTGATCGCGGAAGTAACGCCCGTACCACTGGCGGGTCACTTCGGAGGTCGTCTCCTGCATCCGCTTGGTCATCGTGTTGACGACGCCGGCGAACCGCATCGCCCAGGAGCCGCCGCCGTGCTTGCCGTTCCAGGTGACCTTGACCCGCTTGTCGCCCGCGCCGTAGAGGATCACCTCGCGCTGGCGCGGCGTCAGGCTCTTCCAGGGCTTGTCGAGCGGGATGCCGAACTCGCGCGAGACGGCGGCCGCGACGTTGGCGGTCCAGCCGTGGTCGCGGCCGGCGCGATCGCCCCAGGGCTCGATGGCGCCTTCGCTGATCGACCGGTTGCCGTCGGGGACGATCAGGTCGGGATCGATCTCCAGGCTAGATCCGAGGCCGTTGCAGTCGACGCACATGCCGAGGGGGCTGTTGAACGAGAAGGATTGCGGCGACAGCTCGGGCAGCCCCACGCCGCAGTCCGGGCAGGCCCGCGACTCGCTGTAGGCCCGCTCGCGCGGCTCGCCCTCGACGGCCACCAGCACCGAGCCGGCGCCCACCTTCATCGCGGTCTCGACCGAATCGGTGAGGCGTGACCGATCGCCCGAGTCGATGCTCAGCCGATCGATCACGATCTCGATGGTGTGTTTCTTCTTCTTGTCGAGCGCGGTGACGTCTTCGAGGCGCTGGATGAGGCCGTTGATCCGCACCCGCGCGAAGCCTGCCTTGCGGGCCTCTTCGAAGACCTCGCGGAACTCGCCCTTGCGGTTCTCCGACTTGCGCGCCATGAGCGTCGCCCGCGTCTTCGGCGGCAGCGTCAGCAGCTCGTCGACGATCTCGGCGGCAGAGCGGGCCGAGACCTCGCCGCCGCACAGGTGACAGCGCTGCTCGCCCGCGCGCGCGTAGAGGACGCGCAGGTAGTCGTAGATCTCGGTGACCGTCCCCACCGTCGAGCGCGGGTTCGACGAGGCCGACTTCTGCTCGATGGCGATGGTGGGCGACAGCCCGCGGAGCTGCTCGTACTTGGGCTTCTCCATCTGCCCCAGGAACTGCCGCGCGTACGACGACAGCGACTCGACGTAGCGGCGCTGCCCTTCGGCGTAGAGCGTGTCGAACGCCAGCGACGATTTTCCCGATCCCGATACGCCGGTGAAGACCACCAGCTCGCGTTTCGGGATCTTGAGCTCGTCGATGGCCAGGTTGTGCTCGCGCGCGCCGCGCACCACGATGAACTCGGGCTCGTCGGCGCCGCGCTTGCTGCGGCTGATCGGTGTCGTTTCCTTGCGGCTCACGAGGCGCGACAGTCTAGCAGCCCCGCGACCCGAGGCCCGTCCTAGCTGTTGCCTTTAGGCTCTTCGTCGTCTGAAAGATAGGCGAAGGTCCGGACGAGGTTCACGATCTGCTCCCGCTGCTGCGGCGTCAGATCGACGAACTGCACGCCCATGCCCGGGTTGATGTTGTCGTAGCTGCCCGGCCGGAACGGGTTCACCCACATCACGCGCCCTTCCAGGTTGAGCTGCGGGCCGCCGGGGGGCGTGAAGGCCAGGTTCAGCCGGGTCCCCGGCGCCTCGGGCGCGTTGGTGCGGATGAAGATCCCCATCGCGCTGATATCGGTGATGTACGCGAAGAGAAAATTGTCGGCGCTCTTGTAGTCGACCTCGAGATCGACCATGACGCGGGTGTGGACGCGTCGGTCGGCGCCGGTGCGACGCCGGTCGCGTTCCGCGGGAACGGTTACCTCCCGCCGACGCCGATCTTTACCTCGCCGTGTCATGTCAATCCCCGTTGTCGCGAGTCTACTTGATCTCGAGGGTGCCGAGGCGAACGCGATCCGCGCCGTCGTTGGGTCCTTCGGTGATCTTGAGCCGCTTGCCTTCGCCGCCCGGCCAGAAGCCGATGTAGACCACGTAGGTCCCGGCGGGGGTGGTCATGAGGGGGACGTCCGTCTCGGAGTGATCGCGCACGTACTCGCCGGGTAACCAGAACCCGGTCGGGAAGGCGTGGTTCACCGGATCGTGGTCGCCGATGACGCGCGGCGCGGCGGGCCCATCGAAGTGGACGAAGATCTTGAAGCCGCCCGGCGGCCGCGTCTTGACCTTGAAGTAGAGGTCGAGTGGAATCTTTCCCGGCCGATGGACCGTGGTCGGGAAATCGGCCCCCACCAGCTGGATGGCGTCGCCGAAGGTGGCCGTGACCGGCAGCCGCCAGGACCAGGGGGGCTTGTCGTTCGACGTCGGTGCCGTCGGGGCCGCCTGGCTTGCCTGGGTCGCTTGCGCCGGCGCAGCTGTCGGGTTGGCCGCGACCGGCGGCATCCAGACGTCCTTGAGGAGGGGATTGTCGTCGCGCTGGCCGGGGGCGAGCTGGTTGGAGAGCAGCAAGAACCGGGACGAGGAAGCGTCGACCGCGTAGTAGGGGACCTGCGCTTGCTTGAGCGCGGCGTCGAGCGCCGCCAGCTCGTCGGCGGCCACCAGGGCGAAGACCCGCTCGCGGTCGCGCAGGAACGAGACCACCCGATCCTGCGAAGGTAGATCGACCAGCGTCTCCTTGCCGTAGAAGGTCGAGCCATGTCCCTCGACCCGATAGCGGCCGATCTTCTCGCCGTTGTGCGCGAACTTGGCGTACGACTCGAGCACGGGCTTGAAAGACAGGTGCGTCGACAGCGCCGGCACGATGACCTGCGAGAGAAAGAACGCGAAGAAGATCGCGCAGGCCAGCGATCCCTGCAGGCCGAAGCGGCCGAGCTCGCCGAAGAGGCGGGAGACGCCGCGGCGGATCCGTCCCGCGCCGGTCGGATCGGCTGCGGCCCGATGGGCCTCTCTCCTCTCATCTCGCGACAC
>OCTA010003227.1_pt1 | contig 14491 bp, 17 predicted proteins | sample 1538991 | NCBI WGS metagenome assembly OCTA01 (sample SAMEA3539302, study PRJEB22396) | soil metagenome | biome: tundra; feature: field; material: soil | place: USA | collected 2010-05 | depth 0.15 m | reverse complement strand
CCGCCGACAAGCTCGAAGAAGCCGGCCTGATAGTGGATCGCGTCTACAAAGTAAAGGAAGGCCGCCCCAACCCAGTCGACCTCATCAAAGCCGACCGCATCCAGCTCATCATTAATACGCCCCACGGCCCCGACCCCTACTTCGACGAGAAAGCCATCCGTCGAGCCGCCGTCACCGGCCGCATCCCGACGATTACCACGCTGTCAGCGGCAAGAGCCGCCGCTGAAGGTATCGCGGCCCTCCAGCGCGGAGAAGTCCGGGTGCAGTCACTGCAATCCCTGCATGCGGAACGCAGGGTGAGCCAAGTGTGAACGGACCATTAAGAAGGGTTCTAATTTGGCTAGGTTGGATTCTAGGCATCCCAGCCTTGCTTGCGGCGGGGTTGATAGCGTGGGGCTGGTTGGATATGAACGGCATCCATACCCGAATTCCTGACCGTTATTTAATCCCGAAAGGCTATGTCGGGCAGGTGAAGATTCAGTTTTCGGCATCCGGAACCCCGGGGTTGCAGATCGAGAACCGACGGAGAATATTTCCGATCGGTTCGGACGGTACACTCCGCACTTCAAGCAACTACGAGGACACCTATAGACACAAAGGCTACGGCTGGGCAAAAGACGACTACTTCTACGTGGATGGAGGTCGGCTTAGTGAGTTGCGAAACTGCGGCTGGTGCGAAGAAGAAATGATTTGGACACCAATGTTTGAGTATCCGCACCAAGGCGGCCCACCCACGGAGAATCTGGCTGGCTCAGAAACCTTCTTTGTAGGGACTAGGTCCGATTTTTGCAAGCTTGACCCGGAAAGAGTTTACAACGTCTACAAATAGCCAACACAGGCCCGCTCCGGCTGCCCATTTGAGAAATGTGTTACAATGTTGCCGTATGAGTAATACACTCACCATCCGCCTTCCCGAGGAACTGCTCGAACTACTTCGGAAAAAGGCTCGCCGCACAGGCCTGCCTATCGGTCGGCTCGTCCGCCAATCCATCGAGGCTACTCTGACGCCCGAGAAGGATAATCGGCTGATGGAGTTCGCGGGCATAATCAAAGGAGGTCCCCGTGACCTTTCCTCCCGTAAAGGGTTCTCCCGTAAGTAAAATCCCCGCGATTGTCGACACAGGCTACCTGGTTGCGCTGCTACGCCGCGAGGATGAACACCACGACTGGGCCACTGAACTATCCGGCGAATTTCAATTACCCCTTCTGACGTGCGAAGCGGTTCTGGCGGAGGCCGCGTTCCACTTGCAATCGAGCGCTTCCGTTTTAAGGATGCTTCAACGCGAGGCGTTGCGCGTATCCTTTGATTGCTCGAGCAACCTAAACCAACTTCAGGACCTCGCAGGCCGCTACGCCGATCGCCAGCCAGACCTAGCCGATCTCTGCCTGATCCGCATGAGCGAACTCTATCCGCGCCACACAGTTCTAACCACCGACGAAGCCGATTTCCGCGTCTATCGCCGCAACAAGCGCGAGGTCATTCCCATCCTTTGCCCGCCACATCGAAAATAAGAATCTCCTCACTCGCTGAATCCTTTTCCAAAAACTCGCGCTCTTCACAGATAGAGGGCATTTAGGGCCAATGAACACCATCACACCTTCCGAACTCGTCCCCGCTAAGGGCGTGCCGCGAGAATTTCAGTGGATCGACGTCCGCTCCCCCGGTGAGTACGCCTCCGGCCACATTCCTGGCGCCGTAAACATCCCAATGGAGCAAATTGAGGCTCGCATCGACGACCTCCTTCCCGCCGTCCCGATCGTGCTCGTCTGCCAGGCTGGCAAGCGTGCCCGCATGGTTGCAGGCCTCCTCGAGCCATGCCGCGCCGACGTTACCGTGCTCGACGGCGGCACCTCCGCTTGGAGCGCCGCCGGCCTGCCCCTGGTCGCCAGCGTGAAATCGCGTTTTTCCCTTGAGCGCCAGGTGCGCCTCATTGCCGGCTTGCTGGTCCTTATCGGCGTGCTCCTGTCCCTCACCATCCAGCACAACTGGATTTTCCTCGCCGCGGCCGTGGGCGCCGGTCTCACATTCGCCGGTCTCACCGACATTTGTCTGATGGCAGGCCTGTTAATCCGCATGCCCTGGAACCAGGCGCGCACCACTTGCAGAAAAGGAGACGCTGCGCGCCCGCAACCGTGCAACCTGTGATCGCCGTCACGTTCGTGCGGGACACGCGCTGAAATAATCGATGAGTGAACTTCGAGACACTGGTCAACCAGCACAAGGATGCGGTCTACCGCCAGATGCTTCGCGTCTGCGGAAACCACGCCGACGCCGAGGACGTCCTGATCGAGGCGCTGCTGAAGGCGTACCGCCATCTCGATCAACTGCGCGACTCAGTCGCCTTTCGCGCCTGGCTCGCGAAGATCGCGAAGCGCGTCTGCTGGCAGCTGCGCAAACGCGAAGCGCTTATGCCGCTCCTCCAACTCTCCTCGCTCGAAGAGGAGGGCAGAGAAATCTCAGCGGCCCAGCCCTCCATCGAGTCGCAGCTGGAACTGGCGGAGATGAAAAGCATGCTGTTCGCCGCGATCGCTAATCTGCCCGCGCCCTATCGCGCCGTCTACGAAATGCGCGATCTGCAAGATGCTCCGGGCGATGAGGTCGCGCAAAAACTCGGCATCTCGCAGGCAGCGATGAAATCGCGACTTCATCGAGCTCGCGCGCTGATCCGGCAGCAACTTGATAGTGCACTTTTGCGAGCCAAAGAAGCGTAGGCAATAGAAATGAAGGCGGAAGAAGTGGAGCAGAAACATCGTATCGAAGAATTCTTAAACCGTGTGAGGAGCCAAAAACCCTCGCCTAAGGGGTCATCATGGAAGTCACAGTCGAGCATCTCGGAGCCGTTCAGTTCGAAATCAAAGCCCGCCAACACGTCATCGCATCCGATCAGCCCGCCGAGAATGGCGGATTCGACGAAGGCATGACGCCACCCGAACTGATGCTAGCCTCCCTCGGTTCGTGCGCCGCCTTTTATGCCGCTACGTATCTGCGCAAGTACCATCTCGCCGCCAAGGGAACAAAAGTCCGCGTCACCGCCGACAAGCGCAAGGATCCCCCGCGCCTCGATGATTTCCGTATTTCTATCGATGTCCCCGCTGATCTCGATCCGAAACACATCGCGGGCGTGGAGCGTGCAGTGCATCAGTGCCTGATTCACAACACGTTGCTCCATCCGCCCACGATTGCGATTGAGATTCATAGCCCGGCGTTGATAGTCTGACCGCGACGACCGATCGGGCCAGACAGATGACAGCGTCCTGACCGCCGTGCATAATCCGTACTGACCTGCATGGCGAATCTCAAGGCTCAGTTTGCCATCATCTCCATCCTCGGCCTTCCCATTTTCATTGCCGCGGCCGTCTTCGGGCCGGCTGCGTTTGATCTCGCTTTCCGCCACCGGCCGCCCGAGCGCTATCTGATTCCGGCCGGCTTCACCGGTTGGGTCCGCATCGATTACCGTCAGAAAGATGCGCCGCCATTGCCGACCGAGGACGGCCGCCGTTTGCTCAAGCTCAACGCGCAAGGAACGGCCGCGACGTCTTCCAACCCGCCCAGCGGCCATGGCAAAGATGATTTCCTTTACTACTCTGCAGACCGCCGTACGCCGCTCTCGAGCGCAGGCGTTTGCAAGGGTGGCTTGATTTGGCAAGTGGAAACCATGGTCGACGAGCGTACCTCGATGCCCTTTACGCGTTTCTTCATAGGCACCGAGGACCAGTACCGGCAAGCGGTTGATCCCCTGGGAAGAATCTTGCCCAATTGTGGCTAGGAAATCGAAGATTGAGTCCCTGGGTTCCCTCCGTGTCTTCTGTGTCCTCTGTGGTTTACGTCTCTTGCCGACAGCTAATCATCAGAGTATTCCGGGGAAGAAGGTGCATGTTCGAACATCACAAATTGGAGTTCAAGAACCTGTTAAGCTAACAGCGAAAACTAAGAGCTAAGAGCCAGGAGCTGCCTTTATGCTTTTATCCGGAATCTTCCCGCCCATCACCACGCCCTTCTATCCCGACGGACAGGTCTACTACAAAAAGCTCGAGTCCAACGTCGAACGTTACTCCCGCACCCCGGTCGCGGGCATTGTCGTCCAGGGCTCAACCGGAGAAGCGATTCTTCTCTCCGATCAGGAGCGGCGCGACGTGCTCAAATGCGCGATCGCCGCCGCCGCGCCCCACAAGGTGATGATCGCAGGCACCGGCATCGAGTCCGCCATCGAAACCATTCGCCTCGCCGAGTATGCCGCCACGCTCGGCTACGACGCCGCCATGGTGCGTACGCCGCACTACTACAAAAAGCAGATGCATCCCGCCAACCTGCTCGCGTTCTATCGCACAGTGGCCGATCAGTCTCCGCTGCCGCTCGTGATCTACAACTTCCCGCAGGCCACCGGATACGACATCCCCGCCGAAGTCGTCATCGAACTTTCCAATCACCCCAACATCATCGCCATCAAGGAATCGAGCGGCAATCTCGACAAAGTGAAAGCCATGGTCGACGGCACGCGGCAAGTGAAACGCTCGGCCGCCGTGACCGAAACTTTCGAGGCTGTTACTCCGCGCATGATCAAGGCCGCCGAGGCCGACGCTGCCCGGAAGCAGGAAAAAGCCAACAGGGAACTGGTCAGCGTAGCATCGCTGGCGGGCGCCAAATCAGACCATGTGGGGACGGGCGCCCCCGCCCGTCCAGCGGAGCGAAGCTCCGCACCTCCTTCCTCCTCCGCCGTGTCGGTGGTCGGCAATCTCAAGACGCGCCAGAAGGAAGTCGGCTTTCAGGTGATGGTCGGAGCCGCGCACCAGCTCGAGCCCTCCCTCGCACTCGGAGCGGTCGGCGCCATCCTGGCCTTCGCCTGTCCCGCACCCACCGCGTGCTACGAAATCTACGCGGCCCTCAAAGACGGAGACACCGCCCTCGCGTGCGAAAAGCAGGAGCGCGTCAAACCGCCTGCCCAGCGCGTCGTCGCCGAGTTTGGCGTTCCCGGCGTCAAGTACGCGATGGACCTCAACGGCTACTATGGAGGTCCCGCGCGCCTGCCCTTCCTGCCCCTTACCGGCGAGCAGAAGGCCGAAGTCGAACGTCTGATGGCGAATACCCGGAACTAGCCGCCGTTATTCGGGGCTGGCAATGAGGTGTCCTCTGTCATTGCCCCTCGTGCTTTGAGCATGACACAATGGCGCGCATGCGACTCCAGTTCTCAAATAACGGTCTGCCGAAGATAGTCGGCCTCGCGCTTTCTTTGGTAGTTATAGCGGGATCTCTTGCTGCTAAGGAAGTTCCGTTTCAGATGGTCACTTGGCCGGACTCTGGCGCGCCCAGTGTTCGCTTCACATTTTCCAAATTCAAGGAAGTCGGAGGTCTTGGGAAGGAACGCACTTACATCACCGATGCCATAGCGGAGAACCTTTCCGATAAGACGGTCGGCGAGGCAAACTTCTCATTGTACGTATTCGACAAGAACAAGGCCCGGATCGGCGAAGGCTATATTCATCTCACCAACGTAGGCCCCGGCCAGACGGTTAAGTTTCAAATCACTCTCTCTGCTTCCGGAAACCCGGCATCGCTGGCCGTTTCAACCACTGCGCAACGGAATGCCACCGTTTCGGTGACGGTGAACTCCGTTCCGCAAGGGGCATCCCTAAAGGTTGATGGCAAGGAAGCGGGGACAACTCCCAAGATCGTCGAAGTTACAGTCGGCAAACACGTGCTGGAATTTGCAAAAGAAGGGTTCAATTCCGGCAAGTTTCCCTTGGAGATCACTTCGCGTGATGCATCGGGAGGCAGTGTCAGCTACGAACTGGGCAGCGCCGCGCACGACACCATCGAATTGCGCGATGGCTCGGTTCTCTCCGGGGACCTGGTTTCCGTAAGTGGCATGCAAGTGCAAGTGCGCATCGGCGGTAACACCCAGACCTTCGACCGGAATCAGGTTAAACGCATTCTCTTGACTGAGCGCGACCCGGCAAACTGACGGGCGCTTCCGTGGTCCTGCTTTTCCTACGCGTATTCGTGTCGGATTCAACGTCCAGACCCATCACACCTTCTTGTGATCTTTGTCACATCGCTGTATATTTCATTAGAACGAACGTTCGAACCATGTCCACTTCCTCCGCCATCCGCACTTCCCAGACGACACGATTTCGCCGCGACCCCGACGTGCCCGCGTCCCCCGAAACCCGCTTCGATCGTCGCCTCGGCGAAATCCTCAGCCATGCCACCGAAGTCTTCTGCGAAAAAGGATATGAAGGCGCTTCCATGCGCGACCTTTCTCGCGCCACCGGCATGTCGCTTGCCGGCCTCTACCACTACTTTCAATCCAAAGAGCGACTGCTGTACCTGATTCAGAAGCATACTTTCTCGACCATCGTTGAGAAATTGAAGGCGCGTCTCGAAGGCGTCACCGATCCGGGCGAGCGTCTGAGAATCTTTATCCAGAATCATCTCGAATATTTCGTAACCAACCAGAGCGGCCTCAAGGTACTTGCCCACGAAGACGAAGCCCTGAAGAACAGCTTCGGCTCCGAGATCGCCGCCATTAAGCGCGAGTACTATCGAACCTGTCTCGGGCTCATCGATGACCTCAAGCGCCAGCAGCAGCTCGACTTCAATTCCCGTACCGCCGTCATGAGCCTGTTCGGCATGATCAACTGGATCTACACCTGGTACAACCCGCGCCTCGACGGCACCGCCGAAGAGCTCGCAAACCAGATGAGCGCCATCATTTTGTCGGGCGTGGGAAGTGGCGTCGTTCGCAAATCCCGAACGCCGCAACCCCAAAGTAAACCCTTGTCATCCCGAGCCGTTCGCAGGCGAAGCCGAGAACGAGCGAGGGATCTGCAGTTCGCCGGCGCCACCACGCGTCCGGCTAAACGACTACTCTGAGGAGCAACTATGGCAACCACCATGCACCCCGCTACCGGCGAAACGACAAAACAGCTCATCAACTACCGCACCGACGCCGGCGTGGCCGTGATCGAAATGAACGATCCGCCCGCCAATACCTACACCTACGAAATGAATCGCCAGTTCGACGACGCTATCCTCAAAGCGCGCATGGATAACGACGTCTATGTGATCCTGCTCACCGGTGTGGGCGACAAATTCTTTTCCGCCGGCGCGAACATAAAGATGCTTGCCTCCGTCGATCCAACCTTCAAGTACTACTTCTGCCTGCACGCCAACGAAATGCTGCTGCGGCTGGAACACACGCCCAAGCTCGTGATCGCAGCCATCAACGGACACTGCGTGGGCGGAGGCCTGGAAATCGCCATGGCAGCCGACATCCGCATCGCCCGCAAGGATGCCGGCAAGATCGGCCTACCCGAAGTCAATCTCGGCGTGCTCCCTGGAACTGGCGGCACACAGCGCCTGTCGCGGCTGGTCGGCAAGAGCAAGGCCATCGAGTTGATGGTCACGGGCAACACGTTCTCGTTTGAAGAGGCCAAGGATCTCGGAATCGTCAACGACATCTTCGAGCGCGACGGATTCATGCAGAACGTGATGGAGTACGCGCGCCAGTTCACGCCGCCCAATAAAGCCGCCAAGGCGGTAGGTCGCATCAAGCGCGCCGTGCAGACGGGCTGGGAAATTCCCATGGAGTCCGCACTCGCCGTCGAACGCGAGAATCAGCAGATCCTGTTCCAAAGCGAAGACGCAAAAGAAGGCCTGGCCGCTTATGTAGAAAAGCGTCCCGCGACGTTTACCGCGAAGTGAGAGAAAAAGCTTGAACTACTGACGACGCGAGGGCCGCAGAGGGCTAGAGAGAAACAACTAAAGAAGGTTCCCTCTGTGTCCTCTGTGGCAAAGAATCGAGGTCTTATGCCAGGAAGAGTTGCAAAAATCGGAAGCTTCAGCGAGTGGGAAGGTTTGTTCAACGAGTGGCGCAGGGAAGTCGGCGTCAACAAGGATGACGTCGAGGCTTTCCACTTCGACACGCTCTACGGCGCCATCGAAACCGACGACATTCAGTTCGGACACTACAAGGGCCGCAAGAAGTGGGAAAACCTGCGCCAGATCCCCACGCAGCAGATGCGCGACGCGCTGATGAACATGATCGTCTACCAGGGCGACACGGAATTTGCGAGCGTGGAGCAGCAGCGCAATCTCTTCGAAACGGCGCCCACCGACTGGGATCGCCGTGCGCTGACCCGCGTCATGATCGAAGAGATGCGTCACGGCTGGCAGATGTGCGCGTTGCTCATCGACTTCTTCGGTTCCTCCGGAAAGGTCGAAGCGCAGAAGATGCTGGAGCGGCGGGCGTTCGAGAACAAGCGCCTGCTCGGGACCTTTAATGTGGACGTCGACAACTGGCTCGACTTTTTCACCTACACCGACTTCGTCGACCGCGACGGAAAGTTTCAGCTCCAGATGCTGAAGTACTCGTCCTTTGCGCCGCTGGGACGTTCGACCTCGTACATGCTGCGCGAAGAGGCCTTCCACATGGGCACAGGCAATGACGGACTGCGCCGCGTGGTCGAGGCGGGCGTGATCCCGCAATGGCTCCTGCAGAAGTATCTCAACAAGTGGATCTCGAGCTCGTATGACCTTTTCGGTACCGATCATTCTTCGTCGGCACACTGGGCCTACGTTTGGGGAATCAAGGGACGATACGATGAGCCGCAAAACGAAAAGACCGCCGACCTCGACGATCTCAACGATTACAACCGCCATCTCTACCGGCAGGAAGTGTCAGGGCTGGTGGAACGCCTGAACACTTTTCAAAGGGCCGGAGAGAAGAAGCTGTATGCGCCGGACATTAAGTTCAACCGTTCCATCGGACGCTGGGCAGGCCAGTGGTTCCACAGCGAAACGGGGGAGGCGCTCGACGAGCGGGCGTACCAGGAGCACGTTGCCGAGTCCTTGCCGAGCGCGGAGGACAAGAAGCTTCTGCTCGACATCATCCGCAACGAGAAGAAGTGGATCAAAGAGAAGGAAGGCGCACGCGACCCGTTTGCGACTATCGGCGAGCCGCGCAAGTCGGCGATCAATCTCTAAGAGGGCGGCGGGTGCGTCCTCGCCGTAGAACCTTCACCGCGGAGGCCCGAAGACGAAGGAGAGAGCGCATCAGATTTCCTCTGTGCCCCTCTGTGTCCTCTGTGGTTGCGATTTTGATTAGGCTCCTGTAAGCGCAACGAGTGAGAAATGCTCATCACCTCGACAACTCGTCTGAAGGTTGAATTCTCCCCGCCCATAGCCCGCATTGCCTTGCATAACCCGCCTCTCAATGTGATTGACGTCCCCATGATGCAGGAGATGCAGCAGGCCCTCGATGAAATCGAGGCGCGTTCCGATATCGCGGTCATCGTATTCGAAGGCGATGAACGCGCATTCTCTGCCGGCGTTGACATCAAGGCGCATGTGCCCGAGCAGGTGCACGAGATGCTCGCCGCGTTTCACTCCGTAATCCGGGCGATTGTGGCCTCACACAAGGTGACGATTGCGGCGGTGCGAGGAGCTTGCCTGGGCGGAGGTGCTGAGCTGGCGGCGGTTTGCGACCTGGTTTATACCGCGCGGGATGCTACCTGGGGATTTCCCGAGATCAAGTTGGGATGTTATCCGCCGGTGGCGTCGGTTGCGCTGCCCGCTTTGATTGGCCTAAAACGGGCTAGCGAGCTGATTCTGACGGGACGTCAAGTCAGTGGCGACGAAGTTGTCGCAATCGGACTGGCCAACCGCTCGGCGCGCGACGAAGAGCTGGATGGAATCGTTCAGGAGACGCTGCGCGAGCTCCGCGAGTTGAGCCCGGCGGCGCTGGCGCATGCCAAGAAGGCGATCTACGGGTGGGACGCGATCCACTTTGATAAGGGCCTGGCGCGGGCGGAAAAGATTTATTTTGAAGAACTGATCTCGACGGCGGACGCGCGCGAGGGTATCATGGCTTTCCTCGAAAAACGGCCGCCCAAATGGACAGGCAAATAGAAGTTCCCGCCAAAAACACGGAGCCGAAGCGGGCCTACCGCTCCGGTCACCTGATGTGCCGTACCCCACTTTGGGGCGTTGCCGGCTTTCTGGCCTGCGCCTACTTCACGGGGGTTTCATTCAGTCATGTCCTGCGCAACGAATTCGATTGGCCGCATGATACCTGGACGTCGGCGACGTACCTGGTGTGGGTCGTCCTGTTGGTAGCTCTCGCGGTTGATACACGCTGCCTCCGGGAGCGGCTGTTCTTCGGCGTGCTGGTGGTCAACTTTCTCGTCGGGTTCGGACTGACGCTGTGGCGCACCATCGAGGTCGCGAATGTGCGCACGGCGCGGGTTGCGACCGGAACACTTTGGGCGCTGGCGGCGGTCTTGAGTTTGACTACGGTGGGACGAGCAAAGGTTGTGAGCCCGTCGGAGAGATAGTAAGCAAATCATGGACTTCGAGATTTCCGCTGGACAAGTCAAGGCGCTTCAGAAGAACGGTGAGACATTCATGCTCCTCGATGTTCGCGAGCCGTGGGAGTGTGAGACCGCTCGGATCGAAGGGGCGAAGAATATTCCGATGGGCGACGTTCCGGCGCGGGCGCACCAGGAGTTGGATCCCGACGATCACATCGTTGTCGTTTGCCATCACGGAGTGCGCTCGCTGACGGTGACGAACTGGTTGCGACAACAAGGGTTTGAGAAAGTGCAATCCATGCGCGGTGGAGTTGATGGCTGGGCGCGGACGGTGGATCCGAAGGTGCCGTTGTATTAGCTGTCAGCCGTCAGGTTGGGACTTGCCTTTCGATGAGCTCTTTCTTCCCCGCTCACTTTAAATATCCTGATAGATTGTGTTCTGAAACTAAAGGCTGACGGCTGAGGGCTGACCTTGATCACCGACTGCCATGTTCATATCGAGCCTTACGAAATGTTCAAGCCGTCCGCGCTTGAACTGATGAAGAAGAAGCGCGCGAACTTTGAGGAGATCGAATCGTATGCCAAGTCGCCTGCGGCTTTCCTCAAGTATCTTGACCGTTGCGGTGTGGATCGGGCTGCACTCATCAATTATGTTGCGCCTGAGGTGATCGGGTTTGGTCCCGCGGTCAATCAGTTTGTTGCGGATTATGTGAAAGAAAATCCCAAGCGGCTGATCGCCTGTGGCAGCGTGCATCCGCGGCATACGAAAAACATTCTGGCCGACGTGGAGCACATTCTGCGGCTCGGCATTCGAATGATCAAGATTCATCCACCTCACCAACTGCTGTATCCAAACGACTATGTTCACGGCGTCAAGGAGCTGGAAATCATTTATCGCGCCGCGGAAGCGAACGGCATTCCGGTCATGTTTCACACCGGAACGTCGGTGTTCCCGGGAGCGCGAAACAAGTACGGCGATCCGATTTATGTCGACGACGTGGCCGTCGATTTTCCGAAGCTGAAAATTCTCCTGGCGCATGGCGGACGGCCACTCTGGATGGATACCGCGTTCTTTCTTATCCGGCGCCATCCGAATGTGTATCTCGACATCAGCGGCATTCCTCCTCGAAAGTTGCTGGAGTACTTTCCGCGCCTCGACGAGATCGCGCGCAAGACGCTGTTTGGAACCGATTGGCCTGGGCCGGGCGTTCCGGATATCAAGCAGAATGTCGAGGATTTTCGAGCGCTCGAGATGCCCGAGGAGATGCGGCAGCAAATCTTCAGCGGGACGGCGGCGGCGCTCTGGCCGGAATAAGGCGAGGTCAGAGGACAGAGTTCAGATTGCAGGCGGCGCGTGGCATGCGCGGCCTCATTGGGGTATAAAAGAAGGTTGGGCTGCCGCGTTTGGCGGGGTTAGGCGGTCCTCAACATAAAATCATGTTCTTTCTGCAAGTGAGGAATCATGGCAAGCGTTACTGGTCTGCATGCGCCCAAGGGGCTCGAAGGGGTGGTCGCTACTACCTCGGGGATCTGCTACATCGATGGGGACCGGGGAGTGCTCGCGTATCGCGGGTACGACATCCACGAACTTGCCGACCACTCGACGTTTGAGGAGGTCTGCTATCTGCTGTGGTTCGGGCGGCTGCCGAACGCGGAGGAGTTGAAGCAGCTGAAGTGGCGGATGGCGGAGGAGCGCAAGCTGGACGCATCCATTATTTACAGGCTGCAACTGGTGCCGAAGCACGTTCCGGCAATGGATATGCTGCGGACGCTGGTCTCGACCCTGTCGTACTACGATCCGGAATACAACAAGAACGATCACGACGCGAACGTAAACAAGGCGATCCGGCTGACGTCGCAGATCTCCATGCTGGTGGCGAACTATGATCGCATCCGCAAGGGAAAGCCGCTGGTGGAGCCGGACCGCTCGCTTTCGCATGCGGCGAATTTTCTGCTGATGCTGAACGGCACTGCTCCTTCGACGACGGCGGAGCGAGCGCTGGATATTGCGCTGATACTGCATGCCGATCATGAGCTGAATGCCTCGACGTTTGCGGCGCGGATTACGGCGGCCACGCTTTCCGATATGCATTCAGCGGTTACGTCGGCAATCGGGACGTTGAAGGGGCCGTTGCATGGGGGCGCGAACGAGGCGGTGTTCAAGATCCTGCTGGAAATTGACAGTGCGGGGGCGGACCCGGTGGAATATGTGAAAGGCCTGCTCGCGCAGAAGAAGAAAATGCCGGGGTTCGGGCATCGCGTGTACCACACGGAGGATCCGCGGGCGACGCACCTGCGGCAGATGTCACATGATTTGGGCGCGTCGAGCGGGAGTCCGAAGTGGTTTGAGTATTCGGACAAGATCGAGCAATTTATCAAGGCGGATAAGAAGCTGAATGCAAATGTGGATTTCTATTCGGCGTCGACGTATCACACGCTGGGGATCGCGGTCGATCTGTTTACGCCGATCTTTGCGGTGTCGCGGGTGAGCGGCTGGACGGCGCACGTGATCGAGCAACTGGACGACAACCGGTTGATTCGGCCGCGAGCGGATTATATTGGGCCGGAGTATCCGCAGAAGTACGTGTCGCTGGAGAAGCGGTAGGAATCCCATCGCGAGCGAACGCCTTGCTGCAGTGTAATCGCATTATTAGATTAGAGAGGTGTCATCCTGAGCGAAGCAGCATTTTCGCGTGAAGCGCGAAGATGCTGCGCAGTCGAAGGCCCCCTAAACCCGGGCATTTTCTTATCTAAGATCAACAGCCAATGTCATCGATTGATTCCCAAACATCCAGAGATGACGCGGAACGGCGCGTGACACCGACGGACACGGCCTCATCGCGCCTATCGCGCTGGACAAGCGACCTGGCAGTTCTCATTTACCTGGCCGCCGCGACCGTGCTGGTGCATCTTGTGACCGGCCAGCAATACGGATTTCACCGGGACGAGCTGGCCACGCTCGACGATGCGCGCCACATGGCGTGGGGATTTGTGGCCTACCCGCCCATCACTCCTTTATTTGGGCGCTTGTCGCTGATGCTGTTTGGGACCTCGCTGACGGGATTCCGATTCTTCGCGGCGGTGGCACAAGCGGCGGCGCTGGTTTTGACTGGCCTGATGGCGCGCGAACTGGGCGGCCGGCGCGGCGCGCAGTTGGTGGCGGCCGCGGCGGCGATTCCGTTTTGCCTGGCTGGCGGAGCGCTGATGCAATATGTTTCGTTCGATTGCTTGCTCTGGGTGCTGGCCGCCTACTTTGTAATTCGACTGCTGAAGACTGACGACGCGCGCTGGTGGCTGGCGATTGGAACGACGCTCGGCCTGGGCATGATGACGAAATACACCATGGGTTTTTTCGTCATCGGGATCGTGGTGGGAGTGGTGGCCACCAAGGCGCGTCGCAACTTTGCCAGCAAATGGCTGTGGCTGGGCGTTGCGTTGTCGATCGTGGTCTTCCTGCCGAATCTGATATGGCAGGCGCAGCACCATTTCGTATCGCTCGATTTTCTGAAACACATTCACGAGCGGGATATTCGCTGGGGACGGACCCAGGGCTTTCTGCCCGATCAGGTCAGGATCACGCTCTTCGCGTTCCCACTCTGGGTGGCGGGGCTTTACTTCTATTGGATTGCTCCCGCGGGCCGGCGCTTTCGAATGCTGGGCTGGATGTACATTGTGCCGCTGGTGTTGTTCGTGGCCGCCAAAGGTCGCGGATATTACCTGGCGGCCGCGTATCCCATGCTGTATGCGGCGGGCGCGGTATGGGGAGAACAGTTGCTGAAGTCGCTCGGCCATTCATGGGCCACGGTCGTACGAGCTCTTGTGTGGATTGCTTTGGCGGCGGATGTTGCCATTGCCACCGCCTTTATGCTGCCGATCGCTCCGATCAAGTCACCCTTATGGAAACGCGCGGTCAAGATTCAGGGCGACTTCCGGGAAGAGGTGGGATGGCCGGAGCTCACAGAGACGGTGGCGAAGATCCGCGACTCTCTGCCGGAGAAGGAGCGGGCGCGGGCGGGAATTCTTGCCGGGAATTATGGAGAAGCCGGAGCCATCAACCTGTATGGCCCAAGCTATCGATTGCCGCGGGCGATCAGCGGGATCAACTCGTTCTGGGAGCGGGGATATGGGGATCCGCCGCCCGAAACATTGATCGTGATTGGCCTTTCTCGCGAGTTTCTGGAGC